>Ga0068707_1002157_pt1 | contig 13904 bp, 4 predicted proteins | sample YNPNPMetaG_FD_66600 | JGI IMG/M metagenome (GOLD analysis project Ga0068707, IMG submission 66600) | Anoxygenic and chlorotrophic microbial mat microbial communities from Yellowstone National Park, USA - YNP NP MetaG | ecosystem: Environmental > Aquatic > Thermal springs > Hot (42-90C) >... | reverse complement strand
GCTGCGTCCGAGGCCGTCTTGGCTGGCCAGACGGGCTCGTCGGCTGCGTCCGAGGCCGTCTTGGCTGGCCAGACGGGCTCGTCGGCTGCGTCCCAGGCCGTCTTGGCTTTCCAGACGGGAAATCACAGTGTGTAGGTGCCACGCTCACCTTGATCGACGCGACGTCATTTCGCGTACTTGGGGATCACCAGACCGGAACGGCACGGGTACCGGCGGGATTCCCGGCCCTCCTGGCGCTGCTCCTCCTGCGCGCTACCACTCGGTGCGGTACTGGAGGTGGATTCCGCCGGACTGCGCGTCGCCGAAGTATCCTTCGAGCGACAGGTTGCGCAGGATCAGCCACTCGATGCGCCCCTCGTTCGAGTTCTGCAGCTCGTCCGCGGCCGGCTGGAACGAGTACTCCACGTACAGGTTGTCGAGCAGGTTCATGCCGGCGCGGATCCGGGCGTCGCGCAGGCCCTGCTGACCGGGGTCGACCCGCAGGACGCTCAGGGGGGTGAAGCGCCGGGCGACTTCGGACTGGAAGAAGGCCAGGCCGACCGCCTCGGCGATCCCCTGCGCCACCCGGTCGGCCTGCTCGACGACGGCGAGGCGCTCCTCGTCGGCGATCTCCGTCCGGCCGAGGAACAGCAGGGCGAGGATTTCGCCCTGGTCCCGGGGCGGGTCGCTGGTAAGTTGGATCTGCGGGTGGCGCAGCGTGCCGGTGACATCGATGTAGACGGGGCCCTCGGCGGTTTCAGAGGCGAGCCGGACGTCGACCGTGCCGTCGATCGGGTAGCGACCGGTGAAGACGACATCGCCGAACTCGACGTCGAAGCGCCGGCCGAACAGGTCGGCCCAGCCGCGGCGGACCTCGACGCTGCCGGACAGGGTTGCGGCCCGGCCGCTTGACGGTTCGCTGCGGAAGACGACCTGGCCGGTGCCGGCCAGTTGCATGTCCTCGCGCCGCACGACCAGTTCGCCGGGCACGTCGACGCGGACCTGGACGTCCAGCGGGACCGGCGGGGCGCCGGCCGGCTCGGGCGCTGCGACCCGCCGCCCCCCGACCACGAAGTCCGGATGGTCTCCCATTTCCATGACGGTCTGGGAGCGTTGTCGCGGGAGGAGGAGCAGGCCGTTGGAGACGGCGAGGTCGGCTTCGACCCGTCGGGCGTCCGAGCCTCCCTCGGTCGGGGGCCGGAGGCCGCCCTGCATCCGAACCTCGCAGGTGATCCGCCCGTAGGTCGTCCCCTCGCCGACGATCGGGAAGTCGGTCGAGTCCAGCCGCAGGTCGAAGGCGAGGCTGTCGAGCCGCGCGACCTCGATCGTCCCGTGGGCGAAGGCGCGGCCGCCGCCGCTGGCGGCCGAGGCCCGTTCGAGGGTGACGCGTCCTTCGTCGATGCTTCCCAGCAGGTCGACGCGTTCGAGGCGCTGGGCGGTCGGGGCGATCACGAAGCCGGCGTCCTGGATGTGGAAGCGGCCGGCGACCTGGGGGGCGAGGGCGGGTCCGGCGACGGTCAGGTCGAGGTCGGCGCGGCCGTGGACGTCCTCGACCCCGGGGAGCGGCGGGAGGCTGGCCAGGTCGAGGCCGCGGGCGACGGCGAGGACGTCAAGGCGGACGGCGGCGGGGTCGAACCGGCCGAACGCGCGGAGGTCGGGGAACGCGTCCGCGATGCCGCCGGCGGGAACCGGGGTCCCGGGGTCGGCGGGCAGGTCGACGCTGCCGCCCAGGTGCAGGGCGGCCGCCTCGCGGTTCCGCACGGCCCCGAGCACGGAGGCGTGGGTTCCGCGCCCTTCGAGGACGACGGCGGCGGACGGCACCGGCACGTCGCCGACGGACAGCCCGTCGGCCAGGACCGTGGCGGTCCAGGCGGACGGGCCGCGGCGGTCGGCCGGCTGCCATCGCGCCTGCAGGCCGACCCGTTCGGCCGGCGGTCGCGCGAGCCGCTCGCGCAGGGCCTGCTCGAGCGCTTCCCCGGACGCGCTGCCGGCGAGGCGCAGGTCGGGGCGCCAGCGGAGATCGCCGCCGGCGAGCAGTTCGCGCAGTCCGGCCGGCCATTCGGCGACGGCACGCAGGTCGGTTCCTTGTCCGTCGGTGACGCGGGCGTTGAGGCGGAGCGCGTCCGGTTCGAGGGCGGCGGCGAGCCGGACGCGGAGCGGCGGGAGGTCCGCGCGTCCGGCCCAGCGGAGGTCGCGGCCTTCGAGTTCCACGCGGCCGCGGGGGTGGAGCGGCGAGCCGGTGAGGACGGCGGTTCCGGAGAAGCGGCCGGCGGGGGCGTCGGGACCGGCGAGGCCCAGGTCGGCCGGTTCGAGGTCGGCGAAGGCGACGCGTTGCAGCCAGCGGCCGGTTTCGAGCAGCTCGCGGCGTAGGTCGGACGAATCGAGGAGGGGTCGAGCGAGATCCAGGCGTCCGTCGCCTTCGGCCACGGCGCCGCCAGGTCCGGTGAAGCGGAACCGGTCGCGGCAGCGCGGGCCGGCGCAGCGCAGGTCGGCCCAGCCGTCCCACGCGGCGGTGTCGGCGGCCGCGAAGTCCCGGACGCGGACCTGCACTTCGAGCGCACGTTCCTCGGCGTGGTACAGCGCGCTGCCGTCGGTCAGCGTTCCGCGCAGCGCCACCCGCTCGGGCAGCAGAGGACGGAGGGCGTCGAGCGGCACGTCGGCGGCCTGGAGGTAGGCCACGGCCCCGCCACCGGCGGGCACGGTCAGGTCGACCTGCAGGGTACCGCCGTTGGCAAGTTGCGCCCGTCCGGCGGCATGGAACGTGCCGTTCTCAAAGCTCCCGGCGGCCTCGGCGATTGCGTGTTCGAGGGAGGCGACGGCGAGGTCCGACACGCTGGCGGAGAAGCGGACCGTCGGGTCGGTCGTGGTTCCGCCGGCCTCGAACTCCGCACGGATCCGGCCGCCGTGGACGAGTCTCGCCGCGGAGGGCGGCAGGGCGGCGAGGTCGAACAGCGCGGCCACCGGCAGTTCGTCGATCCGGCCTTCGAAGCGCAGCCGGCGCCACTCGCGGAGCGTGCCGGCGATCCGGCCGCGGGCGCCCTGCCCTTCGATGGTCAGGTCATGGAAATCCAGGCCGCCGGGGCCGGCCCGCAGCGAGCCGTGGAAGCGGAGCGCGGTGCCGCGGCTTTCGAGCAGGCCGCCCTCGAGGTCCGCGTTGACCGTGCCGTCGTCGGCGCGGCGGAGCCGCACGGTGGTGGAGACATCGGTGCCGGGCGCGTCGAGCCGCACGACGCCGCCGCCCGCGCGGGCGGTGCCGGTGAGGTCCGCGGTGACGGTGCCGATCCGGGTCCGGCCGCGGCGCAGGCCAGTGACCGTGGCGCGCACCCGCGACGCTCGTCCGCCGGCGGCGGGTTCGAGCGCGGCCTGGAGGGGGCCGCTGCGGACGTCGCCGTGCCGCGCGCCAGCCGCGGTCGCCTCGCCGCGCACCAGTCGCCACTCGGCGCCGCTCGACTCGAGTTCCGCCGTCGCGCGAAGCGGCCCGACGATCGTGTCCTGCGGTCCGGCAACGAGGTTGCCGTCGGTCCGGAGGGCGCCGGTGAGGGCGAGCGCGCCGTCGGCGGTCCGCGTCAGGGCGACATCGACGATCAGGGGGGCGGTGTTGCGCAGGCCCCGCGATTCGTCGCGCACGGAGGCGAGCGAGGCGCCGGTCGCGGCGATGCGCAGCGTTCCCTCGGCATCGATCGCGGCGCGGATCGGGACGCCGGTCGGGACGTCGGCGGACGAGGCGGCGTCGCGCAGCGGTCCGTTCAGGGTGACCGAGCCGGCCCGCAGGGTGGCGCCGGCGGTGCCGAGCAGTCGGGCGTCGGCGGTCCAGCCGCCGTCCGGGGCGCGCCGGGCGTCCAGGGAGGCGCGCCACGGCCCCTGGGCGGTCAGCGCCGGCCGTTCGGCGGCGAGCGGCCCTTCCCCGGTCCATTCCAGGCGCACGCCGTCCACCTCGCCCTCGGCCCACCGCGCCTCGGCCTTCAGTTCGGCGGGGCCGGCGATGGAGAACCCGGCGAGGCGGACGACGGTGCCCGCGGCGAGTCGGACCGAGCCGGCGGCGGTCCGGTTCTCCCCGGCGGCGGGCCGATCGATCCGCGCGGCGATCTCATCGGAGCCGTCGGCCGCGAAGAGGTCGAGACGCAGGAGGCGGGGTTCGAGGTGAACCGAGCCGGAGTGGGGCTGGCCGGGAACCTCGACGCCGGCGAAGCGCAGGCCGGCGAACAGGGCATCGGCGGTGCCGGCGGCGAGGTCGGCCTGGAGTGCGCCGCCGGCCGAGATCGCGAGGTCCGGCGGGGCCTGGCTCACGCCGAGGCGCGCGGGGCGGAGGTCGTCGAGTTGGAAGCGGCCTTCGATCCGGCGGGCGCCGGCCGGCCCGCGCAGGCGTCCGTGCCATTCGAGCGTGCCGGCGTCGGTGGAGGCGGCCAGGCGGCAGGCGAGGTCGGCGGGCGGGCCGTCGACGGCGGCGCTCAGCGTGCGGGCGGTGCCCGGCCGGATGTCCGGGGCGATTTCGGCAAGGTATCGTTCGAGGTCGATGCCGTCGGGGCCGGCGTGGAGTTCGCCCTGGAAACCGTCCGGTCCGGCGACGAGGCGGGCGGCGATCCGGTCGCGATCCTGGGCCAGGTCGAGTTTCGCTTCGACCCAGCGGCCGGAGCGGGAGGACAGGTCGCCCGAGAACTCGACCCGGTCGCGGCGGCGGACGGAACCGACGCGGTCGAGGGCGACGACGCCGGCGCCGTGGGTCTCCGCACGGTAGGAGCCGCGGCCGGCCACGGCGGCGGCGCGGAGGTCGTCGAAGCGGACGTCGAGGGCGAGGGGCTGGAGGTCGACGCGAACGCGGAGGTCGGCGAGGCGAATGTCGGGCAGGTCGAACCGCCACCCGCCGCGCCGGACCGGGGCGCCCGGTCGCTCGGCCGACGGTTCGAGGAAGGCGCGCGCCAGGCCGAGGTAGTCCCTGCGGTGGCGGACTTCGACGACGATGCCGCGGCCCCGCACCTGTTCGAACCGCGCCACGCCGTCGAGGATCCGGGTCAGGTCGATCCGGGCGGTCGCCTCGGCCACGCGGATCACCTCGTAGCCGGCCGGGTCGCGGATCACGATGTTGGCGGCGTGGAACTCGCCGAGCAGGGTGCCGCCCGTGTAGTCGAACTCGATCGAGCCGGGGATTCCCTCGTCGATCGACTGGACGACGCGGGAGACGACCCAGCGGCTGCCGGTCTCGGTGCCAACGAGGAAGCCGAGCAAACCGGCGGCGAGGAAAGCGAGCAGGACGAGGGCAACGAGGAAGCGCAGCAGCCAGCGCAGGAGGCGGCGGCGCAGGCGTTCGCCGGGCGAGAAGAAGGAGTAGGTCACGCGCGCCATCGCGCGACCTCCTCCCGTCCGGCCGGCGGCTGCGGCCGCATCAGAAGGCCTCCCCGATCGTGAGGTGGAAGGCGACGGGGCCGACGTCGGCGAGGCGCGGGTCGTCCTGGAGCGGCACGGCGACGTCGAGCCGGATCGGTCCGACGGCGGTCTGGTAGCGCAGGCCGGCGCCGACCGATGGATGGAAGCGCGAGATCGATTCGGGGTACACGGTGCGGAAGGCACCGTCGAGCACGTTGCCGGCGTCAAAGAAGGCGGCGGCGCTGAGGCCGCCCACGATCTCCACGCGCAGTTCGGCGGAGAACTCCCACAGGGTGTTGCCGCCGGCGGGGGGCACGGACTGGCCGGGCGGGACGCGCTCCTCGCATTCCGGGTCGTCGTCCGGGCAGGAGAACCAGGTACCGATGCGACGGAACGGGTAGCCGCGGATGCTGTTGGCGCCGCCCGAGAAGAGGCGTTCGTCGGGCGGCGCGAGCGACTCGTCGCCGAACGGCAGGACGAGGCCGGAGGCGACGCGCAGCGCCAGCGTGAGCCGTTCGTGCAGCCGGTAGTAGCCGCGCAGGTCTTGCTGGATCAGGACGTACCGATAGAAGTCGCGCGCCGGGTCGTCGTCGTAGGCGCCGCCCGCGGGGTCGACGCCGAGGCGCAGGAGCAGCGAGACGTAGTGTCCCTCGCGGGTGCGAAGCGGGTCGTCGCGCAGGTCGAGGGCGAGGGTCGCGTCGAGCAGGTACAGGAGGTACGGTACTTCGGCCACGGCGTCGGGGTTGCGGACGTTCCAGAGGTCGACCCACCGCACCCCGTTGTGCAGGCCCAGGGACCAGGTGCGGTCGCGGAAGGTGCGTTCGGCGCCGACGCGGGCCTGGATCGTGTGGGTGGAGTACTCGGGCGACACCGGCTCGGCCTCGTACTTGAGCGAGGCGAGAAAGGCGAGCCGCAGGTCGTCCTCGCGGGGCTGGCGGAAGGCAAGCGAGGTGCCGCCGAACGGGCCGAGGTCGGTGTGTTCGGGGTCGGCGAAGTTGAAGGCCCAGCCGAAGCGGTTGTTCCAGACGATGCGGCGCAGGCCGCCGAACAGGTTGCGGTGTTCCCAGCGCGCGGTCAGCTCGGCCTGCTGGCGTTCCTGCTCGGTGGCGAAGCCGCCGCCGAGCTTGATGCCCTGCATGTTGCCCTCGTCGAGGTGGACGTCGAGGTCGACGACGCCGCGGTCGTCGGCGGCGTTTCCAGCGGCCGGCGGGCGGGGAACCTCGACGACCTCCACGCCGGAGAAGAGCCCGGCGGCGACGAGGGCGTCGCGGGCGTCCTCGACGGCGGCGGCCGAGTACGGCGTGCCGGGTTCGATCCCAATTTCGGCGCGGATCGGCGGCTCGGGCACGCGTTGCAGGCCGTCGATCAGCACGTCGCCGAAGCGCGCGGGGGCGCCGGGGTCGAGTCGCAGGTCGGCCGACGCCGTGTTCGTCCCGGGATCGATGCGGACCGTCCCCTCGACGCGCGGCGTCGGGTAGCCGTGGTCGCGCAGGACGCGCCGCAGGCCGTCCTTCGTGGCGTCCCAGTCGTCTTCGGTCAGCCGTCGTCCTTCGGCGACCCGCAGGGCCGCGCGGAGTTCGGACTGGACGGACGGCGGGAGGTCCTCGGCGCCGGTCAGTTCCAGACGTTCGAGGATCGTCGGCGGGCCCTCGGTGACGTGGAACGTGAGCACCACCCCGTCACCCTCGGGAGCCCAGCGCAGCGAGACGCCGTCCAGCGTGGCGTGGTAGTAGCCGAACGCGCGGTAGATTCGGGCGATCCGGGGCACGTCGCGTTCGAACAGCATCGGATCGAGGTATCGTTCGTCGTCCCAGGCCCAGCCGTCCTCCGCTTCCAGGGCCAGCCGCTCGAGGATCTGCCGATCGCGGATCTCCTCGTTGCCCTCGATCTCGATGCCGCGCAGCCGCAAACGGCCCTCGGTCGTCGTCGCGCAGCCGGCGAGGGCGAGCGCTGCCGGGAGCAGGGCGCGGGCGGCCGACACCGGCGTTCTCGCCGGCCGCGCTCGAGGCGCACGACGGCCTGCGGAGTCCATCCTGCGCGGGATCATGGCGGATCGGATCGATTCGTGGAAGAAAACGGCAGGAGGTCCGGCGACTGGCAATCCGGGCTCCGCTCGCGTATATCCCGCGCCGGTCCGGCGCGGTCCGCCGCCGTGCCGGCCGGGAGGCGACACCGTGGGTCTGCGCGACGAGCCCCTGCTGATCTTCGACGGCGCCTGCGGCACCAACCTCCAGGCGATGGCGATTCCGGCGGCGGCCTGGCAGGGACGGGAGGGGTGCAACGAGTGGCTCAACCGGACGGCGCCGGAGGCGATCCGGGCGCTCCACGCCGCGATGCTGGACGCGGGCGCGACGGTCGTGGAGACGAACACCTTCGGGGCGAACGCGATCGTGCTGGCGGAGTACGGCCTGGCGGACCAGGTCGCGGAGATCAACCGGGCGGCGGTGGAGCATGCCCGCCGGGCGATCGCCGGGCGTCCGGGACGGTACGTGGCCGGCTCGGTCGGGCCGACGACGAAGCTGCCGTCGCTGGGGCACATCGGGTTCGACGAGCTGCACGCGGCGTACGCGGCGCAGATGGGGGTCCTGGTCGAGGCGGGCGTCGATGCGCTGATCGTGGAGACCTCGCAGGACCTGTTGCAGGCGAAGACGGCGGTGATCGCGGCCGTGGAGACGGTCGCGGGGTGCGGGCGGGACGTGCCGATCCTGGTATCGGTGACGGTGGAGCCGGCGGGAACGCTGCTGGCGGGCGCGGACCTCGGCGCCGTCGCCGCGACGCTCGAGCCGTTCCCGATCTTCTCGCTCGGCCTGAACTGCGCGGCCGGGCCGGAGCAGCTCGCGCCCCACGTCCGGGCGCTGGCGCGGGTCTGGCCGCGGCGGTTGTCGCTGATGCCGAACGCCGGGCTGCCCGAGGTGGGGGAGGGGCGGACGCGCTATCCGCTCGAACCGGAGGCGTTCGCCGAGGCGCTGCGGCGGCACGTGGAGGAGGACGGCGTCTCGATCGTGGGCGGGTGCTGCGGCACGCGTCCGGACCACATCCGGGCCATGGCGCGGGCCCTGGCCGGCCGGGCGCCGGCGGCGCGGGCGGTGCGGGCGGCGCCGGCGCTGGCGAGCGCGTACCATGCGGTCGCGCTGCGCCAGGACCCGCCGCCGCTGCTGGTCGGCGAGCGGGCCAACGCGAACGGTTCGAAGCGGTTTCGCGAGCGGCTGCTGGCAGACGACCGGGAGGGGGCGCTGCGCGTGGCGCAGGAGCAGGAGCGGGACGGGGCACACGCCGCGGACCTGTGCGTGGCCTACGCGGGCCGCGACGAGGTGGCCGACCTGGCGGAAATGACGCGACGGTTCGCGGCGGCGCTCCGGATTCCGACCGTGCTGGACTCGACCAACCCCGCGGCACTGGAGGCGGCCCTGCGGCTGCACCCGGGCCGTTGCCTGATCAACTCGGTGAACCTGGAGGACGGCGGCGCCAGGCTCGACCGCGTCTGCGCGCTGGCGAAGCGGTTCGGGGCGGCGGTGGTGGCGTTGACGATCGACGAGCGGGGGATGGCGGCGACCGCGGACGAGAAGCTGGCGGTGGCCCGGCGGCTGCGGGACCGGGCGGTGGACCGTCACGGCCTGCGGCCGGAGGACCTGCTGGTCGACCCACTGACCTTCACCCTCGGCGCGGGGGACGAAACGCTGCGCCGGTCGGCCCTGGAGACGCTGGAGGCGATCCGGCGGATCAAGGCCGAGCTGGGCGGGGTGGGGACGATCCTGGGGGTGAGCAACGTCTCGTTCGGTTTCGCCCCGCGGGCGCGCCGCATCCTCAACTCGGTGTTCCTCCACGAGGCGCTCGCGGCGGGGCTGGACGCCGCGATCGTGGATGCCGGCAAGGTGCTGCCCTACGCGGCGATTCCGGAGGCCGACCGGCGAGTCTGCCTGGACCTGCTCCATGACCGGGCGCTGGGCGACGGCCGCACGCCGCTGGCGGCGTTCCTGGAGCACTTCGCCGAGGCGGCCGGGCCGAAGCCGGACGGGGGCGCGGCCGGCGACGGGGGGCCGCCCGAGGAACGGCTGGCCGAGCAGGTGGTGCGGGGGGACGCCGACGGTCTGGACGACGCGCTGGCGGTGCTGCTGCGGCGCCGCTCGGCGCTGTCGATCCTGAACGACGTGCTGGTGCCGGCGATGCGGCGGGTGGGCGATCTGTTCGGCCGGGGCGAGCTGCTCTTGCCGTTCGTGCTGCAGTCGGCGGAGGTGATGAAGCGGGCGGTGGATCGGTTGCGGCCACACCTCGACCGGGAGGGGGACGGCGCGACCGGCCGGCGGGTGCTGCTGGCGACGGTGCAGGGCGACGTGCACGACATCGGCAAGAACCTGGTCGCGATCCTGCTGGGCAACAACGGCTACCAGGTGATCGACGCGGGAATCCAGGTGCCCGCGGCGGAGATCGCGACGCGGGCACGGGCGGAGGCGGTCGACGCGATCGGCCTGTCCGGCCTGCTGGTCCGGTCGGCGCTGGTGATGCGCGACAACCTGGGGGCGTTTCGCGCAGCGGGACTGCAGGTACCCGTGCTCCTCGGCGGCGCCGCGCTCACCCCGAGGTTCGTCGCCCGGGAGTGCGCGCCGCGCTACGACGGGCCGGTGGTGTACTGCGCCGACGCGTTCGCGGGCCTGCGGGCGCTGCGGGAGCTGGAAACCGGGACGCTGCGCTCGACCGAGTGGAGCGAGGTCGCGGAGGCGGGCGAGGGGGCGCCGGTGCGCGCGGAGGGGATTTCGCACGACCATCCGATCCCCCATCCGCCGTTCTTCGGCCGCCGGCACGTGACGGACATCGACCCGCGCGCCGTGCTGCCGTATCTCAACGAGCCGGCGCTGTTCCGGGCGCGCTGGGGCTACCGGCGCGGGAAGCGGTCGGAGGAGGCGTACGAGGCGCTGCTGCGGGAGACGGTGCGGCCGAAGTACGAGGAGCTGGTGCGGCAGGCGCTGGCGGAGGGGCTGCTGGCGCCGCGGGCAACCTACGGCTGGTTCCGGGCGTGGGCGGAGGGGGATGCGCTGGTCGTCGAGCACGACGGGGCCGAGTACCGTTTCGCGTTCCCGCGACAGGCGGCGCCGCCCCGCCGCTGCCTGTCGGACTTCTTCCGGACGGCGGCCGAGGGGGGCGACGTGGTCGGATTCTTCCTGGTCACGGCGGGGGACCGGCTGGAGGAGCGGGCGCACGCGCTGTTCGCCGCGGACCGCTATCGCGACTACTTCGAGCTGCACGGTTTCGGGGTGGAGTTCGTGGAGGCGCTGGCGGAGTACTGGCACGAGCGGATGCGGGTCGAGCTGGGGATCGCCGAACCGCGAGCCGCGGGAACGGGGGGCGGGCCGACGCGGGGGGGCCGCGGGGCGCGCTACGCCTTCGGCTATCCCGCTTGTCCCGACCTCTCGGCCCACCGGGAGCTGTTCGCCCTGCTGGCACCGGAGGCGCTGGGGGTTTCGCACACCGAGTCGTGGCAGCTCGTACCGGAGCTGAGCACGTCGGCACTGGTGGCGCATCATCCGCAGGCGACGTATGTCTCGATGGAACGGGGGACGCGGCGGTGACGGGCGGAGGAGCCGGCGAAGGTCGGGGCGGCCGCCGGATGGACGAGCCGGGAAGGGGCCGCCGGCAACCGGCCACCCCCGCCGGGTCGTCGGACCGGCTCGCGAGAAGAACGGTCCCGGATCGGACGACGTCCTAGGGGCAGCGACCGGCGATCCGGCCGCAGCGCAGGGCGCGTACGCGGTCGTACACCGGGTAGTGGGTGCCGTCGGGCGCAACCCAGGCGAAGTCGTTCCAGCCGGGATCACGCAGCATGAACGGCATCACGGCGGCGAGGCTCGGATGCCCGAGCCAGAACTCCTCGTAGGCGCGAGCGGTCCACTCCGCCACCTGGTCGCGGCTCCCGCCATTCTCCCGACAGCGTTCGCCGGGGGTGCACCAGCCGGTCTCGGTGAGGAACACCGGCAGGTCGGGGCGGCGGATCGTCGCCAGCTCGGACTCGAAGAATCGCAGGCCGGGCCCGGCCCGGTCGTACGGGACCCAGAAGCCCCACCCCATGCCCTCGGCGGGGTAGCTGTGGGAGGCGAAGCCGTCGAGGCGGTCGGCGAGGTCGGGGACGCCGCCAGAGGCCGAAAGCATCTCCCGCAGGAAGTCGAGCGCGGTGATGCCGGCCTCGTAGCCGTCGCCACCGCACTGGCAGCGGCGGGCGCCGCCCGGGGCGAGGCCGGCGTTGAGGACGCGGATCCTCGGGTCGCCGATGCCGTGCAATGCGTCGGCCACGTCGCGCAGCAGCGCGGCGTATTCGCGGGCGGTCTGTTCGTAGCCAATCCAGTCGCCGGGCACCGTGCCCGGGGTGCAGACCCATTCGTAGCAGAGGTCGGGTTCGTTGTGCACTTCGATCCAGATCGGCCACCCCTCGCGCAGCGGCAGGGCGGAGACGACGCGGCGGTAGGCAGCGGCCAACGCCGTGTAGGCAAGGAAGTTCGAGCCGGGATCGGCGTCGTTGCGCACGTCGTTGTCGCCCCACGGCGGACCGATGCGCACGACCGGAACGAGGTCGCGGGCGTAGGTCTGCCGGATCGCCTCGATCCACGACGGGTCCGGACCGGGGGTGTCCCGGGTGACGCCCGGAAAGATCAACTTGACGAAACCACCGGGACCGGCGAGGTCGGCGGCGAGGTCAAGGTCGAAGGAGTCCCCGGGGCCGACCAGGCCGATGCCGAAACGGTTGGCAGGGGGCGGCGGCGGCGCGTCGTCGGCGGCATCATCGACGGCACCGTCGTCGGCGTCCGTCTGGGGGACGACGTCGGGACTCGTCTCGGACCCCCCGTCGGCCTCGGCAGGAGGGGAATCCGGCGCGGCGTCCGGCGCGTCCGCCTCGGCGACCGAGTCGGCGTCGACGGGTGCGGGCCCGACGTCCGGGTGAATCGCCACCCAGTGTCCCTCGTTGCAACCGGCCATCCCGGCCATCGCCCAGAGCGTGAGAAGAACGGCGCACCCGCTCGTGCGTCGTGGTCGGGTCATCGCAGACTGGTTCATGTCGGCACCTCTTCCGGCACTCGATCGTGGTCGGAATCGCGCCGTTCGACAAGAGGGAACGGAGGGCCCGGCCTACGGCGCAAGCCGGCCGGGAATGATGCACGGGCGAGATCCGTGGCCCGGGGGAGCAGGCGGCGGCGGTCCCGCAAATCGCCGATCGGCTGGGGCCCGCGCACCCGGACGCGACCACCCGAACCCCGGTGCCGGCGCCCCGCACCGAGCCGTCGCGCGTCGTCGACGGCCGGCCCGGGCGGCGGCCGCGCGGACATGCGATTCGCCTCCACGGTCGTCGGACGCGAGCGGGGAAACTCCGGACGCGCCGCTCCCGGCGGCGGCTCACGGACAGCTGGTGTACGATCCGCTCGTGTCGCCGGTGACGGTGAGGGTCCAGGTACCGCAGTCCAGCGTGCTGCCGCTGTAGAAGTAGACCCAGATGTTCACGGAGTGGGTGTCGCTCGAGGCGAACGTGTCACCCCAGCCGATGTTCACGCTCTCGTCCGTTCCGGTACCCGCGGTGCCCGACCAGACGTACGTCGAACAGCTATTGTCGGGGCAGTAAATGCGGATGTCGTAGTCGACCCCGGCCGGGACGTCGAGCGTCACGCGGGCGGTGATGTCGTTGAACGGGTTGACGCCGTCGTCCTCCCGAATCTGCACGCGGGCCCAGTACTCGCCATAGCTGGTCAAGGACACGGAGGAAGTGCCTCCGCCGGTGTCGCCAGAGATGCTGCCGATCGAGATGCCGGGGCAGGAGCCAAAGTTGTCGTCGAGAAGCCGCTCGCAGCCGTTGGACACGACGTTGTCGCATTCGGCATACGCGTTGGCGCAACCGCTGATCGAACAGGACCCCGACGAACAGCTCGCCGAGGAGACGTGGGGGAGGGACAGGCAGTTGTTGCCGCACGACCCGCAGTTCGCCGTGCTGGTCAGGAGGTTCGTCTCGCAGCCGTTCGTCGCGTTCCCGTCGCAGTTGCCCCAGCCGGCGTTGCAGCTCGTCAACGTGCACGTCCCGCTGGCGCACGATTCGCTCGCGTTCGCCAGGTCGCACGTCCGGCCGCAGGCACCGCAGTTGGAGAGCGTGGTGAGCGAGGTCTCGCACCCGTTGGCCTGGTTCCCGTCGCAGTTGCCCCAGCCGGCGTTGCAGCTTGTCAACGTGCACGTGTCGCCGACTGGTTTCCAGACCGCCAGTTCCGCCTTGCCGCCGATGGCGCCTACGCCTCGCTGGCGGGCCGACACCTCCCGCGAACCCACGTCACGTCGCGGATGCGCCGGGACGCGGCGCTCTATCTCGCCCCGCCACCGCGGAAGAAGGGACAGCGAGGCCGACCCCGCAAGAAGGGCCGCCGCCTGCCGACTCCGGTACAGATCGCCGCCCGCAGACGCCAAGGTTGGGTGCGCGCGATCGTGGACGAGCGTGGCAAGCCGGTCGAGCGCTTGCTGTTCCGCCTCCCCGTCCTCTGGTACGCCACGTGTCCCGACCAACTCGTCCTGCTCGTCATCGTCCGCGATCCTGCCCGCAAGCA
>Ga0068707_1002155_pt1 | contig 13905 bp, 8 predicted proteins | sample YNPNPMetaG_FD_66600 | JGI IMG/M metagenome (GOLD analysis project Ga0068707, IMG submission 66600) | Anoxygenic and chlorotrophic microbial mat microbial communities from Yellowstone National Park, USA - YNP NP MetaG | ecosystem: Environmental > Aquatic > Thermal springs > Hot (42-90C) >... | reverse complement strand
CCAATCCCCGCCAACTGCGCATCACCTATCCAACGCCCAACCTGACCGTGCGCTGCCCCTTCACCATCAAGGGCGACTTCACCATGGCGCCCTTTGAGTCCACCTACCGCCTGCGCATTTACGATCAGAGCGGGACCGTGTTGTACGAAGCGCCTATGATGGTCAATGTGGAAATGGGGAAGCCGGGTAGCTTCGTCTCAACTGTGGCCTGTAACGCCTTAAGCGGCAAGGGGTATCTGGAACTCGCCGAGCTGAGCATGAAGGATGGCTCAATCGTCGTCAGCGCCAAAGTGGCCATCAACCTGGATTTCAGCACCTCCGGAGTCATTGAGGTGCCAGCGGAAGATGAGCAGGTCACCCTGCCCATTCGTCTGCTGGCACGGGTTGGCGATCCGGGCAATCGCGTTCAGGTCAAGGTCATCTGGCAGGATGGAACGGGCTTTGAACGCGCATTCGACACCCTGCCGGGTCTGGATGGGCGCGGTTTCCTGATGGCAGTGCTGGATGGCGCAGGTCCCGCGACAGCACAGACGGCGCGGATCGAAATCTACGACGATCAAAACACGCTGCTGGCCCGACAAAACGTGCGCTACCTGCCCGCCAATGACCCCAATACTATACCCATCAAAGTGATCTGGCTTAAAGGTGAGGAGCCGGTCACGGCAACCGTGCGGATTCCCAGGACGGTAGCCGTGGGGCGCGCGGCCTTGAACATCCTGTTGTGGGGGCCCCCGCCGGGGAACCCGGAGGGGTGGACTTCGGCGATTCCCTGGCCTGCCCAGGTCGCCCAGCACCGACAGGAGCTGAATCCCGATTGGGGCGAATATGTTCGTCTGCTCGATTTGAGCATCAAAAATGGGGTGGCCTACGCCAACTTCTCGCGCGAATTGGAGACCTGTCCATGCGGGGCATTGCGTGGCTCGTTAATCATCCGTCAGATCCGTATGACCCTGCTCCAATTCAGCACGGTTAAGGACGTTGTCATCGCCATCGAAGGCCGCACCGAGGACATCCTTCAGCCTTAAGTCCGATCGGTTACGTGAACCAGCCCCAGGGAATGGTGTTACCCTGGGGCTGGAGAGTGGCGTGTGTCTTTACGCTGATTCGCTGGTAGGGCAAGGAGTGGCGGTGCGGGTCGTTTCATCTGCGGGCAGGCGCAGGACGCCCAGCGTCGAAAGCCACGCCGTCATGCCGCCGGCCAGGAAGGCCATGCGCAAGGAGGTATGGTCAGCCAGCCAGCCTCCCAATGAAGGACCCAGGCTGTTCGCCAGAGATACTGCAGTTGCATCCAGGCCGTAAGCCAGGCCAGTGCGGCCTTCCGGGGCCACGCGCCCTACATAGGCGCTGATGGTCGCCAGGGTCCCCCCAATGGCGATGCCAATCAGCATCTCCCAAATCGCCAATTGCCAGTAAGCCCCGGCCAGGCCCTGCATGGTCAGCCCCAGGCCGGCCAGTCCGGCGCAGATCAGCAGGATGCGGCGGGCGCCATAGCGATCGGCCCAGCGGCCCAGCAGGGGAGCCGCTAAAGCGCTGCTCAAGCCGGAAAGCGAAACCAACATCCCGGCTGCGGAACTCAACCAGGGCGAGTTTGCTGGCAGCAGGCTTTTGGCCAGCAAGGGGAGCAGTGGCGAGGACATGCGCAGGCCCAGACGCAGGGAGAAACGCAGGAAAAGCACCAATCCCAGCAGTGAACTGCCGAATAACAGGGCGTAAGTCTGGCGCGCCCGGGCGGATAGAGGCATACGCTGAGCAGGGGAAGTGACAGGCACAAAGGTTTCGTGGACCATGAACAACACCAGCAGGCCGGCGACCAGCAACAGAAGCGAGGTTGAAATAAAAACCATCTGATAACCAGCCAGATCCGCCACAAAGCCGCCGACCAGCGGCCCCAGGGATTGTCCCAAAAACACCGCTAATTGCAACTTGCCCAGCGTTTCTCCCAACCGCTCACGCGGGGTCATGCTGGCCACAAGCGTCGTCGCCGCGGCCACGGAACCGGTCAAAGCCCCTTGCAACAGGCGCAGCACGGCGAGCTGTTGCACATTGTGGGCTGTAGCCATCAAGCCAATAATCACACAGCCGCCGAATAAAGCCCGTTCGACCATCAATTTGCGGCCATAGTGGTCACTCAAAGTGCCCCAGATAGGGGACATGAAGGCCATAGCAAAAGCCGGGGCGGCGATCACCAAGCCCGACCAGGTATTTACTTGCGTTTTAAGGACTCCCAGACTTTCCACATAAAGCGGGAGAATGGGCGTAAAAGTAGAAAATCCGATGATAGCCAGAAATTCCGCTATCCACACCGCCAGGAAATTCTTTTTCCAGGTTGCATAACCGGGCGTCTTTTGAAAAGCGACTTCGCTCATGCAGGTATTCCCCATTCTTTGCAAGTTCAATAACCGGGCTCTATTTTACCACTCAAAGGCAAATTGTTAGTCTGGCGAATTAAACTTCGATTGAATCCTGCCTGATTCAGGTTACACTATGTACGGTTTAGCCTGACGCAAGGAGGCGGCATGGACACCGTAACTTGGGAGGCTTTTAAGGAATGGGATGACGGCCGCATCGCAGAGCTGGTTCGTACGCAGAACTATCCCCGCCTGGGCGTGTACATCCCCGACGGCACGCGCCGCCTGACGTTGGCCCTGAGCACCTGTCCGGCTGAAGGGCTGGCGTTTTATCAGGCAGCGGTCAATATTGCCGAGGAGCTGCTCCTCAGGCGCCTTGAGGACTTTTTTAACACGGGGCTGTGGGGACTGGTGCTGCCCTTGTTTAGCCGTCAGGTTCTTCAGCGCAGCGAGGCTTATTTTCGCTATTTTGCCATGCCGGCGCTTCAGCGACTGACTCAAGCGCCTTTATGGTTGAGTTTCTATGAGCGTTATGACGTGCAAGTGTATTTTTATGGCCTGCAAGGGCTTTTGGGAACGAACTTTGGAACCGAGCTACAGGCCTGGGCCGAAACCTTGCAGCGGGTCACCGCTGTCCATCAAGGACATATCTTATGCCTGGGGGTTGGCGGCTCTTCGGTCCTGGGAGAAGATAGCCTGATGGTAAGCGGAGCGCCCGATCTGCAAGCCTGTCGCCGGGCATTTTACGGGTTGGATTTGCCCTCAGCCGATTTCGCCCTCATGACCGGCCAGTTCGGGGGCCTGGGGGCGCTCCCTCTCTTCCTGTGCGATGGGAAGACGGCTCTCTACGTCATGCCTGCCCCTGGTTTGCTTTTAAGCGCTCACGGCTGGCGCAAAATCCTTTATGACCTGCTGTTTCAACGGCGGGGGCAGGAAGTTTATCCCTTCAGCCTGGAGGAGCGGCTGGCGCTGAGTCATCTTTATCAGCAAGGAGCGGAACTCATCCTGGGTTTAGGGGAACGTTTGAATGGCGTGTGGATCGCGCGCGAACTTCAGGATGCCGAGACAACCTCCTCTTTTCGGCCTGCGGGGGACCAGAAATAACTCGCTGCGGGACGCAGCAACATCTCAGCCCGGCAGCTCCCATGACAAATTGAGGCGATGGAGCAGTCAGCGCAGCGCTCTGGTATCAGGCTTTGCCAGCTTTGGGCGGCGGGGGACTGTAAAATCTCCATCAGAGGCTGTTCCAACAAATCTCCCAGATAGAGCGGGGCATGATTACAAGGCCGTACCTTGCCCCAAGGATCAACGGTCACGAAAGCCTTACCGGCCAGGCAGGGCACGGTAGGAGTGCTCGTCCAGCAGAGCGGGAGGGGCACTCCCCATTTGACGGGAGCGCCGGCGTTTTGCCATGCCTGAACCGTGCGGATCACCTGCTGGAATTGCTCCGGGGTCGGCTCAAGCGCCGGCAAAGGCGCACCGATATAGCGATTCAGAGCCACGCCTTCTGCCCCCAGTTCCTGGACCAGCTCGATCAGGCGCTCAAGCTGATCCGCATTAAAGCGTGTGATCACCGTACTGAGCGTAACAGGGAGGCCCGCCCCGATCGCCCGCTTGATGGCAACCAGCGTCTCCTCAAAAGACCCTGGCACCCCCGAAAATTTCTCGTGAGCTTCGGCCGTCGCGCCATGGAGCGAGACCAGCAATCCGCGTAAATTGGGGGCAGACTGCAAGATATGCACCATAGCCTGGACATCCTGCCACCGTCCATTGGTGAAGAGCACGAAAGAAAAATCGTACTCCTGCAAACGCCTGATAATCGCCGGGAATTCCGGATGCAGGGTTGGCTCTCCGCCGGTCAATTTGAGCAATGCCACATGGGGACGGAGGCTTTGCCACACTGCTTCCCATGCCGAAGCCGACAGAGGGGGGAGCGCACGGCGGTTGGGGTAAACATTGCTACAGCCAGGACAATGATTGTTGCAGGCCGGGGTTAATTCGACAAAGACAAAAGCCAATCGGTCCCTGCCATCCCACTTAAGCTCCTGAGCGTAACAGGCGCAATCCCTTTCAATCACCTTGCACCTCCTGGAAGGCACCCCAAAAAGCGCCGAAACTCTAAGAAACCAGTCTGCTGGCGAAAGGCCCACAGTTCAAGGCAACTGCATTTGGAAAGCACTTTTTGCAACAGACTCAACACTTTTAATTATAGGACATTTTTATGAACAATGCAAAAGAGCAACCAGGGAAGCCTCAGGTTGCTCTTTTGGGATCTCCTCAAAGGGTTAGTTTTAAGGGGTGCTCCAGCTTTCCAGCTCTTCAGGGCTCAGGTCATCTTCGGAAAAGCCAAAATAGTCCTCCAGGAAGCGCAACAGCAGGGTTCGCTGCTGCGGGTTGGAGCGTGAGCGCGGTAGATTGTATTTGGCCGCCGTCTGCCATGCTCTACGATAGATGCTCTGGAGTGTGTCGTGAGGCAGTTTCTTTAAAGCCCGGTGCAAGTCACTTTGGGCGCGCGTGGTACCATAAGCCTCCGGGTCGAAAAGCTCATCATAAGCCTGAGAGAGGGTGAGGCATTCGATCACCTGTTGGAAATTTGCTTCTCCCTGCCGCCAGAGCAGTTGGGCGCGAACCTGGTATAGTTTTCCTAGTGCTAACCAGTAGCTTTCTTCTCCCTTTGGCGGATAAGGTCCGCCTGCACGGAGGCGGTTTACTTCAGGCACAAGCCCCTCGGCTTGCAGCAGCCAGGGCTCAACCTGGTCAAAGTTCTCTAGGTAGAGCTCTAATAAGGCCAGATTAATCCGGGCGTCAATCTGATGGTAGGCAGGAGCCGGGGATGCAATGGCCCTTTCAAAGAAGCCACGACCTTTATCGGCCAGATCGGGTGCCAGTCGCAGCCAGCTTAATGGCACGTTATAGCTTTGGTGTTCGATCAACACCCGGTCGCGATAAGCACATCCTGTTTCGGTCCAGGCCTCGGCTTTGCGGATCGGTTCGGGGTAATCCTCAAAAATCCCCACCGCTGCTTCAGCCATATGTCGGGCTTGTTCATTGTACTCCCGTTGCTTTGCAGGTTCAGTGTCGGGATGTAAAGCCAGACGGCGATAAGCATTGGCCAGGGCCAGATAAGCCAATCCCTGACCGCGTTTGTTACCCAGTTCCTGGAAAAGCTTCAACGCTTTTTCTGTCGCAGAAAGGGCTTCACGCGGCTGTCCATCGCGGATCAGAATCAAAGCTTTGGTGTTCCAGGCTAACCCCTCTAAGTACGTAGCCCCTTCTTGCTGCGCCAGCTCCAGCGCGTCGCTGATGAGCAATTTAGCCTCATGCGTCCGTCCCGATTCGGCCAGGCAGAAAGCCTGATTTTTGTGCAGGTCAGCCAGTTCGTAGCGGTTGTCCAGACGGCGTAGCGGGGCAATCGCCCGGCTGTACATTTCAGCAGCGCGGCGGTTTTTATATTGCAGGCGCAAAGCATATCCCCAGCTATTGTATAAAACGGCTTTTAAGCGCAGCTTCAGCAGGCCTTCGGCCACCTCTTTCAGGGTGGATTCAGCCCGGCTAAAGCAGGTTTCAGCGGTCTCATATTCTCCCTTTTCAGTAGCCAGTACCCCTTCCCAGATGTCTCGATGTACGCGGTGAACTGTTCCAGGGGCCTTGCTTGCCTCCAGGTGATCTAAAAGCTGCCGGGCTTCATCTAACTGCCGATTTAAAATGTGGCCGCGGATCTGCGCCAGGGTCAACTCCCAGGTCAGGGCTGCGCGCGCTTCGGGACTTTCGCAGTGTTGTTCTAGATGATCATTAACTTCTCTTTGCAAGTACCGACCCAGTGGAATTTCCCACGTGGTGAATGTTTCCACATCGTAATCTACAAATTTAGCCAGCCCCTCGCGCCAGTCAGCGCGCAGCGCGTAATGGACCTGTTCGATCTTAAGTTGTTCAAGGCGCCGATAAGCCTGCTCCAGATCTACATCTGTAGGCTCTTTTTCTCGCCCTTTGTGAGCCTGACGTATCTTATCTATGAGGTCCTTGCGTTCTTTTTCATACCATTCAGTAATGGCGCGCAGGGTGTTCACGCGCGTTTCAGGGTTGGGATAGTTGCTTTCCAGGAGCGCATAGAGCTCATCGTGGAGAAACACGCGCTGCTCGCCTTCAAACAGGCGGGGTTTGATCAGAGAAAGGCGGCTCAAGCGCTCAAGGCGGCTTTCCGCTTCTGCAGGGGAAATTCCTTGCAGTGCGCTGAGCAAAGCTGCGGACATGCCTTTGCGGGTCAAAGCCAATAGCGCCAGGGTGGAGCGCCAGGGTTCACGTAAGGTCCAGAGATGGGTGATGATTGCTTCTCTACCTTTAGCTTGTAGCACCTCACTATCCAGGGTACGCAGTTCAGAGGGCGAAGTGGAGAAAATAGCGGGCAGTTTGCTTTCGCTAAGCAAAATTTCAGCCGCTAAGGCTATCAGAATGGGCCGGCCGCCGGTCAAGAGGTGCATTGTTTCGGTGAGTTCAGGTGTCGTTAATGCCTGCAGGCGTTGCGCCAGGCGATCTTGACGTTGTTCCCTTAAGGCCTCCACCAGCCGCTCTAAATACTCTGTCACCGCTTCTGGTGAAAGACTTGAGATGGCTAGCGGGTCTATATTTTTCTTTTTCAGGAAGGTGTCAACCGTGGCGTGAGGTCGGCCAGCAAGCAACAGCGTCACGCGCTTTTGTGAGCTTGAGCTTTGGGGAGCGCCATTTACCGGGCAAACGTTTATCAGCTCTAGAAGCCATCCCAGGAGGTGATTTTCTGGATCTACGCGCCCCAGGGATTCGAGCGTATCGAAGGCCATCACAAGGGCATGGTTTTGCGTTAGATCTTCAAAAGCCGATTTGAATTCTTGCAAGGCTTCTTTCCGCAGTGTCTCAGCGCCTTCAATATCTCCGCGTTGTTGCGCGTCTTTCCCCAGTCGAAGAAGCTCCTCATAGTGATAAAAATACCGATTTTGTATGGCTTCTGGGAGCACTTTCTGGATGGCTTGCGCCAGACCCTCAAGGGTATGGGTTGGATAATGATAAAAATCCACCGGTTCGCTAAAAACAACGCAAGCCTTACCCTCTTGGCTTTTCCTTTGAGCGGTTTTTAGAGCTTCTTGTAAAAGGCGCGTCTTGCCAATGCCGCCTTCGCCCCGCAGGTAGAAGATTTTCACCTCACAGGGAGGTAAGGATGCATCAAGCTGCGCCATGAGTTCTTTTCGCCCCACCATTGTTGGAAGGGTGAGTGAGATAAACAACGGGCTCCAACCTTCAGCCATGGTTCACCTCCTGGGTGAGTTTAGAGTTGACTGACTGAGCCAATGAAGCCACTTGCTTGGTGTGATAGGCATTTTCTGTAAGCCAGAATTGAGCGGTGGCCTGGTAATCCCTCGCCCATTTTTGGTATAGCTCAGAGGCGCTTTGGTGCAGGTTTTCCCATCGCTCTTTTTGGCGTTCTCTGGCCCATCGTCCCCACAGATAATGAAGCGCTTCATCGAGGACATACCCACGCATGTCTCTCTGATAGGCAGCCAGATCCCATTGCAATAACTGGTCAATAAGTTGGCTGACTTCAGGCCGTTTGATTCCCAGGGCCTCCAGCCGGTCCTCATCGAACACGCGTAGGACAGCCAGAACCATGTAGTCTTTGAGAAAGCGCAGGGGATTCGGAAGGCCTGAATTTTTTGGCAGATTGTCTAAGATGTGGGTAAGGGTTCCTTCAATCATGGCAACCGGATCAGCTGGATTTTCTACCAGCAAGCCAACCGGCAAAGCGTACCCGCCGGTCCAGTCAGTCAACCAGTCCACGGTTAATTGAATGTTTCTCTTTTCTAGCAGTTCTTGTAAGTCGTCGGCTTGGAAAGGCCGGAGAGGAATGACGCTGGCGCGCGCCAGTTCACGGGAGCGCCAGAGCGGGTACGTTCCCTGCCCGGCCATGATAACCACAACCCGATTTTCAGCCACCAAAGCCCCCAAAAAGACATCTTCCAGGGCGTTCAAGCAGGTTTCAGGCGTTTCGTAAACGCTATCAAGCAAAACCAACAGGGTTTTCTCCGAAGTGATGCGTCGCACATCTTGAATCAACCATTCTCCCCAGCGGGTGGGTGATATCCTTTCAGGGGCCTCTATCTTTCCTGTTATAGCCGCAAGGGCGTTTGCAAAGGCTTGCAAAACCTTTCTAACAAAGTCTGGCTCGTTTCTGGTTTCGGCACGTAAGCTTTCAAAATTCAATTTAACGCACCATATACGGTCCTGGCCCCTAAATTCATTTTCAAGGTGGTCTATCAACCATGTCTTCCCGCTGCCGCGTGGTCCGGTAAAGGCCAATACCCGGCTTTGCTGCACTGCCGAATCTAGCGCAGCTTTTACCGCCATCACCTCTTCTTTGCGGTTTACGAATCGGTCTTTATTGTAAGGTTGAGGTTCCATAGCTACATTCCTCTTGACCGCGTTGAAGGATGTCGTCCAGGCATGGCCGCTCAATGCGTGGGAGAGCGCGCCGGGCATGTTCTTCCAGGATAGCATTGATCAAGATCAACAACTCACGGGGCAAAGGTGAAGTCTTCCCTATCAGGTATTCGTCGAGATTAGCCAGAGCTGGCTCCGCCAGGGCGGCTAACGCATCCATGCGTCCACGGCTGGCGGCCACCATGCGTCGCTGGATTACCTGCAATAATAAGGGCGCGGACCAGGTAATGGTAGCGGTGGTAAAAGGGGCTGGCGGGGTCCACTTCTCTTGTACTACGCTGGGCAGGAAAAGCTTTAAGTAACATTGTTGACTGGCCCATTCGCTGGCCACTTCCAGGAAAGGTTCAATTGTCTGTACGATAAAGGCCGGGTTCTGCGCTGTAGACGGGGTGGCATCGAGATGATCTATCAACACGTATACACAGGGTCTACGCAAAAACTCCTGAATCCAGAAGATCAGGGCCTCCCATAACTTTACCGTGTGGCTGGAGGGAACGTACGTGTTTTCCTGAAGAAGCCGTGCCAGGGTAAAAACAAAACTCAGCCAGTCGCCGCGTTCTTCCCGGGGAATTTCCAGGTCATAGCCAGGATCGTAGGGTCGGTTAAGCGGCGCCAGTGAAGATTCCTCGCTCATTTGTTCAAGCCAGAAGCTGACCGGCGGAGCAGCGGTGGCTAAAAATTGAGCAAATTCCTTTTGCAGCCGGGGTGAGGCCTCTAGAAAACGACGTGGAGAGCGTGCCAGAGCCAGCAATAATTCGCGGGCGCCATGGAGGATCAGGTCTTGTAAGTGATCCTCCAGAGTGACATGGTTATCTTGAGGTAAATAGACTAAAGGGAAGGGGCGCTTTTCAGCGGGGGTGGACCAGCATTCCTGCGTCAGGCGGGTGCGTAAGGCGCTTTTTCCTCCCCCCCAGGGAGCAAACAATAGGGCAGGTTGGGCTTCCCAGGCCAGATCGAAAATGTCATCATTCCCCACCCAGTACATCCACAACCGGGCATCTTGATCGGCGCGCAAAGGCAAGAAAGGATTAAAGGCTAATCCATGATGTCTGAGCCATTGTGCCACCGCCTGTTCCACGAACTTTCCTCCTGGAAGCACAAAATACCTTCTGAGTCCAGAAGGTCATAAAGCCGTCCGATTTTGTGCTTACCCGATAGTATAGCTGAAAGTGTTGTATTGCATTTTCTCTTTCATGGTTTTAATCTTACCCTAGCCTTACATCTACCTGTCGGTCAGGTAAATGCCTTTACCGCGGCGGGTGATGATCAAGATAGGGTCTTCCGGGTCGGGTTCAATGGCCTCGCGCAGGCGATAAAGCGCAGTATCCAACATAGCACGATAATCACTGGGATAATAGTTTTCATCTTGGACCCCATAAATCCGCTGGGAATAGACTTGGTAGAGTTCCTCACGGGAGCAGAGTTTTCCCCGCCTGTCCCACAAATGTTGGAAAAGTGCATCTTCTCCGGGTGAAAGGAAAGTCTTCCGCCATCCCAGGGTGACGCTGCCCTCGGTAGCGTCGTAATGAAGGGCCGGGAGGTGACGCAGCCTGAACTCGCGCCAGGCTGCGCTGGAAAGCGGGCTTAGCGGGGCACCTGTCTGGCGTTTTTCTTCAAGTTCAAAAACCAGAGGGGCCAAGGCTTCCAGCCATCCTTGCGGTGTGTGGCCGCCCGTGGTAGCCAGCCATCGTATCAGCGCTTCTCTCTTATACAGGTCTGCCAAAGTGGTATTTTGGCCTAATGCAAGTTCAAGTCGGCGATTAACCATGGCTTCCAAAGCGCTTTCTGACCATTGCAGGCGGTAGAGTTCGACACGGCGTCGGGTGACTACAGGGCTGTGTGAGGCCAGGTCATGAAGGCTTTCGTCTGCAGCAATCTTAAAGTACAGCCCCGGTATATCGAATAAAGCCACAAAAGCCAAAAAGTCGGTGCAGAAGCGCTTGAGGTGAGGGGCCGATTCCAGCGCTATGGCAATGTCTTCAATGAGGACCACTACACCTTGATATCCGGCTTGAGTTAAAGCCGGAATGAGATATCCCAATTCAGCCAGCGGGGAAAGCGCCGCTCCCCAGCCAGGCAGGGTGGTTTTCTGTACTTCAGCCAGCAAATTTTCGGCTGAAGACATAAGGGCTTGAGGTATAGTGACGCTCCATTCGGAATGAGACGATAAATGATGGGCAAAAAAATAGAGGAACCATTGCCGGGTTGTCGGCAGGAGTTTCCCCCAATTTTCCTGGTTGCACCCGATTTCGACGAATAAGGTGCGAGCAAGCTCGAAAAGCAAGGTGGAAAGCAGGTGTTTTTGGGTTTCGAGTGGGATCTCGTCTGACCAGGTAAAGGGATCCCAACGCCAGAATACAGGGAGATACTTTTGCTCACGGGCTTTCAAGCTCAACCACAGCAGGAGGGCGGATTTTCCGCTGCCACGTTCGCCTGAAATGAGCGTGGAACGCGGCACAGTCAGGGCGGCAGGATGGGCGGGAGGAAAATACACGGACCCAAGCCAGGGCTCTTGTTCTGCGCGTAACAGACCAAAGGCCTGATCAATAGGGACAGGTTCTTTTTGATTCATCGCAGAAATATACCTGCTGCGCGAAAATGTTCCTGAGTAAGTTTGGGAGCTCCACTTTTCTTCCACGCCTTAAAAAGCGCATTCCCCAACTGAACCAGACCCCGGGGCGATCCCTGAGCAGCGCGGACGAGAGCATCATCTGTGCCTGAAAGATCGCGTTCACAGAAGTAGTCTAAACTGTTGGCTTTATTATTTGTGCTTACGCGCAAACGCTGCTTCAACATTTCAGCCAGATCAACTTGTAGGGGGAGCACAGATCCAGCACCAGTTGGGGAAGTTTCACGTTTTTCCAAAACTTTCAGGTAGATTCCTCCTGCTTGCCAGGTTTTGCCCCAATAGTCTGTAATCGCCCTGAGGTTGGGAGAAAGGGCGGTATCGGTTTCCAACAGGAAGTAAAGATAACTGAAGCCCGCTGGGAGGAGCAAAGGTAGCCAGTTTCGCGCTTCTTGAGGGGTGAGAGACGGCAGTGGGGTAGCCTGGTCCAGAGCCTGCCATAACCACAGCCCGGCACCGTGTTCCAGGGTGACTGATTTTTCGGACTTGGAAGCGTGCTTTTGGCGGACTTGAATCCTTGTCAGCTCTGATTTCAACGTATGGGAATCCGGATATTGAGCGCGAATCAGGCCAGCCAACAGGGTCTGATGTTTGGGAGGGTGGGCCAGAAAACCATAGGGATTAAGGGCGAAGAACTCCAATAAGCCTTGGGTAAAGCTTTTAAGGACCCCTTGCCACCAGTCCGCCTCGTTCCCTGCAGGTACGGTAACGGGCTTGTAAATCACAAACTTGCTTTGTGGGGAACCCGGCTTGGAAAACGAACGATGCTGTTGACAGAATTTAAGGGCCATGGCCGTATGACCGCACCCCGGTTTTCCCCAGATCCAACTGGGACGGGGGGCTTCGAGTTCGCTCCACGCTTCAGCTGGCTCGATAAAGCATTCAAACGGTTCTGGTTCCAACTCGGCTTTCTCCGGGCCGAAAGGATTGCGAGTTAACAGAGTGGTAAGTTGGGAATCGAAGTTTACTTCCCGGCTTTCCATCCATGAAAGGGGAAACCAGGAGTAATGATAGGTGTCTACTCGTCCTCTTAAGCTTTCATCCAGGTTATCCTTAATCAAACTGAGGAGGTAATGAGCTTCGGGTTCCTCTCTTTGGCTTAAATCGTTCAGTAGACTGGCGTCAGAAGAGCGAGCTGTGATAAGGAGAAAGTTTTTAATCACCGCCTCTACGCGGCTATGCGGTTCACCTAATTCAGTGTAGATCTCTAAAACTTCATCAGCGCTGAGGGAGGAGCTGCTGTTTCCTGAACCTTGGGTTGAAGGAGATGGGGCTTCTTGTGGCCTATGGGTTATCTCTGCTTCCAGTTTCTGCACCTTGCTCAACAGGCTGAAAGTGGGCGCAAAAGTTTCAACCAGAGCGATCCAGTTTTGGTATTCCTTATTATCGCCTTTTCCTAAAGCTTCCAGGGCTTGTTTTAAGGCTGCTTTCTCCCATCCTTCGAATTTGATCGCAGCCCAGATTTCTTTGGCTAATTCCGGGTCATTTTGTTGGTAGCTCAAGTATTCTCGAAAGCGTTGGGCATTTTCAGGTAATCCTTTGAGCCGATCGGTCGTTTCCAAACGTTTACGTTCTCGTTCTTCTTTCCTCTGTTCAATTTGCGTTGTTATCCATGAGAAAATCAATCCACTTAAAGAGGCTATTACCGAAACCAAAGCGGTCCAGGGAGATTCGGCGAGGGTCTTGACCCAGTCACGAAATGCATGAACGCGATAAGTTTCCAGGCCGATGAAAAGTTTTTCCTCGTGGTTATGGTATTTCAGGGTTATAGTGACCTGCTGCCCAGGCAAATTGATCGGATGGATTTGATAAAGGTACCAGTTCATCGTTGGTTGGGTAATTGTCAGGGTTGAGATCAGCGGGGCTGAGTTCTTTGCGGTTGAAACCTGAACCACAGTGGGGCTCTCGCTGGTTAAGACGAGCGAGGAGGGTAATGTAACAGAATAAGGCTGCTGAATACTCAGGGTTACTGATAACTCTTTTTGGGCGCGCAGGCTCTGAGGATAAACGATGGTCAATGCACCGGATTCTAAGGGTTTAGCCTGATATTGTGGGAGATCCAGGCGATAAGCCAGCAAAATGAATAAATAGAACCCTAAAACCCCGGCTACGCCTGCATAAGCCCAACGGGATGGCTCCTTAAACATTGCCAGTCCCAGGAGGGCCAGCATTAGCAGGAGGAGGAAGGAATACGCCATTAAGTAGCCAATGGGTGAGTCTATGTTGCTGATCCACCCTACTAAACCAACTATAAAAAACAGAGCTATTATGGCCTTGAACTTCTCATTCATACCATCGCTGCCTTACATTTGAACGAATCCCCTTTACAAATAATAGAGAAAATTACCAATCCGTCAAGCCATAAGCCTGAGGTTCGGACATGAGTTCGGACATGGTAAAGGGGACCTCCAAAACCGATATAATGTTAGTAACACAAACATCTATGGGTCAGGAGGTCCCCGATGA
>Ga0068707_1002154_pt1 | contig 13907 bp, 7 predicted proteins | sample YNPNPMetaG_FD_66600 | JGI IMG/M metagenome (GOLD analysis project Ga0068707, IMG submission 66600) | Anoxygenic and chlorotrophic microbial mat microbial communities from Yellowstone National Park, USA - YNP NP MetaG | ecosystem: Environmental > Aquatic > Thermal springs > Hot (42-90C) >... | reverse complement strand
GCCCGCTCGTCGTCCAGCTCCAGCTCGGCCACCCCCTGGGTGGTCTCCAGCCGCACCCGAGTCCCAGCCGTGGCCCGGGCTGCCGAGCCCAGCAGGCAGAGTGCAAGCGTCAGGTGGAATGCGGCACGGAACATGGCCATCTCCTCCCCTCAGGAACGCCCCCGCACGCTGGTGAGCCCAAAGCGTGGCACGGCACGTTCGTTGTCCATCTCGATCTTGAGCAGGTAGCGTCCACCGCCGGTCACATCGACCGGGATCGCCTCCTCGCCCAGCAGTCCCCCCTCGGCGCCGCGCAGGCGGACGGTGAGGGTCCGCGTACCGGCGGGCAGGGTGATGGCATCCTGGAAGATGCCAGTGGCGCGCCGGCGCACGCCGAGAAAGCCCTTGGTGGAGAAATCGAAGGGCTTCTTGAGCAGCACCTTACCCGCATCCTCCAGCTCCACCACCCCGGCCGAAAGCGGGGAGTTGAAGTAAATCTCGATCCGCGCCTCCCCCACCGGCGCCGCGGTGGGAGTGGGAGTCTGGAAGCCCACGGCTCGCTGCTCCGTCCTGCCCCGCGGCAGGCGCGCACGCTCCCTGGCCAGCTCCAGGTACTCGCGGGCCAAGGGGTCGTCGGGGAGGATCTCCAGCACCCCCTCGAAGCGCGCCTGGGCCGCGCGCCAGTTCCCCTCCCGCAGCAGCTCCTTGCCCTCGTTCAGGAGGCGCTGGGCGGAAGCGTTGCGGGCCAGCGCTGCTTCCTGCTGCTGGCGTAGCTGCTGCGCTGCCACTTGCAGACGGCGCGCCACCGGGCTGTGCGGCGCCTGATCCCACACCGGTGCCAGGAGGCGCTCGGCTTCCCCGGCGTTGCCCGCCGCCAGGGCCGCTGCCGCCTTCCGCTGCGCTGCCACCACCGCGTGGCGGCGCGACGCTTCACCCGGTTCCGGTCCGCGGTAGGGGCCCCGGTCCACGCTGGCCGAGAGCAGACCGATCGCCACCGCTGGTGGGAGTACCACCGCCGCCAGAGAAATGGCCACCCAGCGCGGGGTGATGGGCAATCGCCACACGCTCGGCTGGGGGGGTTCTGCCCGCTCCACGGCCGTGGCCCGGGTTGCCGTGGGTACCCCCGTCATGGATTCGGCCTCGGTCACCGTGGGCGCCTGCGTTGCCGCCAGGGTCAACTGGGTGGCGTTGCCACTCCCCACCCCCAGCAGGATGCGCCGCAGCACATCCAGCGCCCGGGCCACCTCGGCCCCCCGCGCGTAGCGCTGCTCCGGATCCTTCTCCAGCATCTTGAGGATGATGGGGTTGAAGGAGGGGGGGACCCCCGGGCGGAGCTGCGAGGGGATGGGGGCGGGCTCGTGCACGATCTTGTACGTGACTTCCGTGAGCGACTCGCCCGCAAACGGGCGGGTACCGGTCAACAGTTCGAAGAGCACGACCCCCAACGAGAAGAGATCGCTCCTCCCATCCACCTTGGCGCCGGTCACCTGCTCGGGGGACATGTAGTTGGGTGTGCCGATGAACTGGCCAGCGGTGGTGAGGTTGGAGGACTCCAGGCGCGCAATGCCAAAGTCGGTGATCTTGGCGCTCCCCTGGGGGGTGATGATGATGTTGGCCGGCTTGATGTCCCGGTGCACCACCCCCTTGGAGTGGGCGTAGTCCAGACCGCTGGCCAGCGCCGCGCCAATCCGGGCAATGTCGCTGTACGCAAAGGGGTGGCCGGACTTCATGAGCTCGCGCAGGCTCTTGCCCTCGATGAACTCCATGGCGATGTAGGACAGCCCCGTGGCCTCGTCCACCCCCGCGTCGTGCACGGTGACGATCCCTGGGTGGTTGAGGATCCCCGCCGCCTGGGCTTCGCGGAGGAAGCGCTGCCGGAACTCCTCCGCCTCTTCCGCATCGGTGGGTGGCTTCAGGGTCTTGAGGGCAACGCGCCGGCCAATCACGGGGTCCCGTGCCAGGTACACCACGCCCATGGCCCCCTTGCCCAAGAGGCGCTCGATCACGTACCGGCCAATCCGCGTCGGCTCCATACGACCCCTTTAGGTTACCTCAACCGCGGCAGGGCCGGAGTTGCTGGCAGCGGAGGGGACGGGGACGCGGTGGGGGTGGGGAGGAGGACGACGGTCTCCTCGGGCGACACCACCCCCAGGTACTCCCGGGCCGCCCGCTCGCGCGCTGCCGCGTCGCGACGCAGGGCTTCGATCTGGCGGGCGAGCGTGCGGTTGCGGCGCTCCAACTCGGCCCGCCGCGCCTCCAGTTGCTCGAGCGCCGCCTGGGCTTCTCGCACGCTGCGCGTGCCGCTCCACCACCCCCACAGGGAGATGCCGACAAGGGCTACGCCGGCAGCGAGGAGGGCGCGGGAGGTGGGCTTCATCCTGCCAGCAACGGTGTTCGGCCCGCGTAGCGAGCCGACTCCCCCAGTTCCTCCGCAATGCGCAACAACCGGTTGTACTTGGCGATCCGCTCACCGCGCGAGGCCGAGCCGGTCTTGATGAGGCCGCAGCCACAGGCAACCGCCAGATCGGCGATGGTGGTGTCCTCGGTCTCGCCCGAACGATGGGAGATCATGGCCCGCCAACCGTGCTGCAGGGCCAGGTTGGTGGCGGCCTGGGTCTCGGAAACGGTGCCGATCTGGTTGAGCTTGATGAGCACGGCGTTGGCGATCTGCTGCTCGATCCCGCGGGCAATGAGGGTGGGGTTGGTCACGAAGATGTCGTCCCCCACCAGGAGAACCCGCTCCCCCAGGCGACGGCGCAGCTCCTTCCACCCCTCCCAGTCGTCCTCGGCAAGGCCGTCCTCGATGAGGACGATGGGGAACGCCTCCAACCACTCCTCGTAGAGGTTGATCAGATCCCCGGCCGCCAACCCGTGCCGCCCCTCGCCCGGGAGGAAGTAGCCATCCCCGGTGCGCAGTTCGCTGGCCGCCGCGTCGATGGCAATGGCCACGTGCCGACCCGGTTCGTACCCGGCGTCGGCAATGGCCTGGACCAGGAACTCCAGGGCCGCCCGGTTGTGGGGCAGGTTGGGGGCAAAGCCGCCCTCGTCGCCCACGGCCGTGACGTGCTTGCCGGCCTTGAGGCGCTCCTTCAGGGCGTGGAACACTTCCACACCGGCCCGCAGCGCCTCGGCAAAGCTTTCGAACCCCACCGGCACCACCATGAACTCTTGAATATCGAGGGAGTTGTCCGCGTGCGCGCCGCCGTTGACGAGGTTCATGCAGGGGACGGGCAGCACGTGGGCCGAGGTCCCCCCCAGGTAGCGGTAGAGGGGCAGCCCACACTGTTCGGCCGCAGCCCGCGCCACCGCCATGGAGGCGGCAAGAATGGCGTTAGCCCCGAGGCGACTCTTGTCGGCAGTGCCGTCGAGACGGACGAGATCTTCGTCGATCCCCAGTTGATCCCGGGCGTCGCGACCGATGAGGCAGTCGGCAATCTCCCCGTTCACGTTGGCCACCGCCTGCAGCACCCCTTTCCCCTTGAAGCGCGCCCGATCCCCGTCCCGCAGCTCCAACGCCTCGCGACTGCCGGTGGAGGCGCCGGAGGGCACCACCGCCCGGCCGATCACCCCGCCCGACAGCACCACCTCGGCCTCCACCGTCGGGTTGCCACGGGAGTCCAGAACTTCTCTTCCCACCACCGCTTCGATCTCAAACATGGCCGTTCCCCTCCTCGGCCCCCTCGAGCAGCTGCCGCGCGTGGCGCAGCAGCCACCGCAGTTTCGCGGCCGACGTGCTTTCGGCGTAGATGCGCACCTTAGGTTCCGTTCCCGCCGCGCGCAGCAGCACCCAGCTCTCCCCCTCCAGCTCCAACAGCAGCCCGTCGCGGCGATCCTCCCGGCGCACCGCGAGCCCAGCAAACTCGCGGTAGCGCCGCGCGCCGATGGCCGCCAGGGCGTCGCCGGTGCGCTCGCGCCAGGGCAGCTGCACCCGTCCCGACAGGAGCGTCCCGTGCCGCTGGAAAAGCTGGCGCACCAGCTCCCGCACCGGAGCGCGGCGCACCGCCACCACTTCGGCCAGGAGCAGCGCCGCGAAAATCCCGTCCCGCTCCGGCAGGTGGGACGCCACCCCGAGACCGGATGACTCCTCCACCGCCACCGCCAGCTCCCCCGACACCAGCAGCGGGCCAAAGTGACCAAACCCCACGGGTGTCTCCACCACCTCGCAGCCGGCCGCCCGTGCTACCCGATCGATGAGCCGGGTCGTGCCCACGGTGCGACCCACCCGGCCGCGCAGGCGCCGGTGGGCGAGCAGGTGGTCCACGATCAGGGCCAGGGCCAGGTTGGGGGGGAGCAGCCGGCAGTGGCTGTCGATCGCCCCGAAGCGGTCGCCGTCCCCGTCCGTGGCCAGGCCCAGGTGGGCGCCCGTGGCGCGCACGCGTTCCCGCAGCGCCGCCAGGTTGGAGGGGGAGCAGTCCGGCGCCCAGCCGCCAAAGTAGGGATCCTTGGTGGTGTGGAGGACGTGGGTCGTCACCCCATGCTGAAGTAGGATGCGGTCCAAAAACTCCCGGGCTGAACCGTAGAGCGGGTCCACCACCAGCGAGAGCCCGGCCACCTGCACCGCCCCCCAGTCAATGTCCCGCTCCAGGAGCGCCAGGTACCCTTCGGTGAGGGCTGCCCTTCCGTCCAGCTCGCGCTGCGGCACGTAGAAATCGCCCACGCTGGCCTCCAGGCGCTGGCACTCCGCCTCGATGGCATCGGTGAGTTCGCGGGGCAACTGGGCGCCGCTGGAGGAATAGAGCTTCAGGCCGTTGTACTCTGGAGCGTTGTGGGAGCCAGTGAAGAGCACCCCGAGCGTGGCGCCGCGGGTGCGCACGGCATGGGCCAGGCACGGCACGGGGAGGTCTCGCTCGGAGAGGGTGGTGCGCACCCCGTGGTGGGTGAAGAGGTCCACCGCCTCGCGGGCAAATTTCTCCGACAGCAGCCGCGTGTCGTAGGAAACCACCACCTCGCGAACGGGCCCGCGCTGCTGCAATACCGACAGCGTCGCCTCGAGAACGAGGCGCACGTTGCGGAAGGTGAACACCTGCCCCACCACCCCCCGCCAGCCCGAGGTGCCAAAGCGGATCATCACGCCCGGTCCCGAGGCTACCACACCACCCCCGCCCGCGGCACGCCCCGCCCGGGCCCAGGGCGTGGCGCCCCAGCGGTCAACCCTGGCGCACCGCTGGGTCGGGCCGGCAGATAATGGGGCAATCGTCCCGGCTCTCGCCGGGGGAGGAAACGGTTTGCCTATGACGCGACCGATTTACCTGGACTACAACGCCACCACCCCGGTGGACCCGCGGGTGGTGGAGGCCATGCTGCCCTGCTTCACGGAACACTTCGGCAACCCCTCCTCGCGGACCCACGCCTACGGGTGGGCCGCCGCGGCGCTGGTGGACGACGCCCGCCGCCGCGTGGCGGCCGCACTGGGCGTGCAGCCGGAAGAGGTGATCTTCACCTCCGGTGCCACCGAGGCCAACAACCTGGCGCTCAAAGGGACCGCTCTGGCCCAGGCGCAGCGCGGGCGACACATCGTCACCTGCGCCACCGAGCACAAGGCGGTGCTCGACCCCTGTCGCACCCTGGCGGCGCAAGGGTTTTCCCTCACGGTGCTGGGCGTGGACCGCTTCGGGCGGGTCGAGCCACCGCAGGTGGTGGACGCCCTGCGCGATGACACCATCCTCGTTTCGCTCATGCTCGCCAACAACGAGATCGGCACCCTGCACCCGGTGGCGGAGGTTGCTGCCCTGTGCCGCCAACGGGGGGTGCTGGTGCACTGCGACGCCACCCAGGCGGTGGGCAAGATCCCCGTGAACGCGGCAGCTTTGGGCGTGGACCTGCTCTCCCTCTCGGCGCACAAGTTTTACGGGCCCAAAGGGGTGGGCGCCCTGGTGGTGCGGCAGCGGCACAGGCGGGGAGCGCTGGTGCCCCTGGTGGAGGGCGGCGGGCACGAGCAGGGGTTGCGCTCGGGCACCTTGAACGTGCCGGGCATCGTCGGGTGTGCCCGGGCGCTGGAGCTGGCCGTGGCGGATTGCGAGGGCGAGGCGCAGCGCCTGCACACCCTCCGCAACCGCCTGCGCGAGGGCATCCTGGGCCGTCTCGACGGGGTGGTGGAGAACGGCCATCCGGTGGAGCGGCTCCCCAACACCTTGAGCCTCTCCTTCGAGGGGGTGGACGGGGCCGCCCTCCTGGTGGGGTTGCGGGAGCTGGCGGTCTCCCCCGGTTCCGCCTGTACCTCCGCCGATCCCCGTCCCTCCCACGTGCTGGAGGCGCTGGGCCTCCCCCGCCACCTGGCCCATGCCACCCTCCGCTTCTCGCTGGGGCGACCCACCACCGAGGAGGAGGTGACGGCAGCCGTGGACATCGTGGTGCGCCACGTGCAGCAGCTGCGGAGGGCCACCGGGCGCCGCTAGGAAGGCGGCCCAGCGACCCCATGGCACCGACGGGTTGGGTTCCGAACCTACACCTCCCCCCGCCAGGGAAGCAGCCGACTCCCCTCGAGACGGCGTTCGAGCTGCTGCGCTCTCGCCTCGCCCCCCGCCCGGGGGGAAGGGTGGTGGCGGGTATCTGCCCCGGCGCCCGGGCCCTGGCGGTGGCCGCCCTCCTGGGCGAGCAACCGGCCCTCGTGGTGGTCCCCACGGCGGCGGACGCCGAAGCGCTGGTGGCGGGCCTGGAGGTGCTGGCACCCCACATCCCCACCGTCATGCTGCCGGTGGAGCTGGCCCAGGGCTCGGCGGCCCGCCCCGTCGGTCTGGGCGCCACCTCGGCAGCCGTGGCCGCGCTGCTGCGATGGGCGCGGGGGGAGGCGCGGATCGTGGTGGTCCCGGCCCCCCTCCTGCCCCACCCCCTGCCACCACCCAGCGCCATCGCTGCCCGGACGGCGAGGCTTGCCGTGGGCGACACCCTGCACCTGCCGCACTTTACCGAGCACCTCCGGGCCACCGGGTACCGCCGCGTGGAGGTGGTGGAGGAGGCGGGGGAGTTTGCGCTCCGCGGCCACCTTCTCGACCTGGGCTGCCCGGAGGCGTTCTACCGCCTCGTCCTGGACGTGGACTCCATCGAGGAGATCCGCAACTTCGACCCGACGACCCAGCGCTCCGTGGCAGCTACCGACGCCATCACCGTGCCGCCCCTCACCCTCTTCGAACTGGACCCTGCCACCCGCCACGCTCTGGCCACGCGCCTGGAGGCGACGGGGTTTCTCGCCACGGCAGCGGCGGTCCGCGACGGGCGCAGCCAGGAGTTCTGGGCGGGGCTCGCCGGCTGGGTACAGGACGCCATCCGGCCCTGGGAGTTGGCCGCCCACTGCATCGTCTGCGAGCTGGAGGAGGTGCGTGCCGAGCTGCATCGGAGCCTGGCCGCCTCCGGCCCGCCCCGGGGTGGCGCCGATGGGGAACTCCTCTTCCCCGCCCCGGCGGAGTGGCTCGCCCCCCCCGCCGACTGTCTTGCCGCCCTGGCCGGAGCGGACCGGGTGGAGGAGCTGGTGGTGGGCGAGGAGGGTGAACCGGTGCGCTTTGCCACCTCGCCCACACCGCAACTGGCCAGCCGCCCCCAGGGGCTTGTGGAGGAGGTGCGGCGCGGGGTGGCCGAGGGGCTCGCGCAGGTCCTCCTGGCGGCAAGCCGAGGCGAGGCGCAGCGCCTGCTGCACCTCCTGGCCGAACTCGACCCGCCACCCACCGAAAGGTTCCCCGCTCCCGGAGCGGTGGGGATCGTGTCCGGCCGCCTGCCCCACGGCTTCCGCTTCGCCGCAGCGGGGCTCGTGGTCTTTGGCCGGGCCGACCTCACGGCGTTGCCGCCACCGGCGCGGACGCGCCGGTCGCTGGCCCGTGTCTTGTCGGCCATGCGCGATCTCAAGGCGGGCGACTACGTGGTGCACGCCCACCACGGCATCGGTCGCTTCCTGGGTGTGCGTACCCTGGACCTGGACGGCGAGCAGCACGAGGTGGTGGAGATCGAGTTTGCCGGCGGCACCAAGCTCTTCGTGCCTCTGGAGCGGGCCGATGTGCTGGAGAAGCACTCCGGCGGCGAGGGGAGTCCACCCCCCCTGGACCGCCTCGGTGGCACCTCCTGGGCGCGCACCAAGGCGCGGGTCAAGAAGGCCATCAAGGAGATGGCCCAAGAGCTCCTGCAGCTGCAGGCCCAGCGCGAGGTGGGCGAGGGGTTTGCCTTCTCCAAGGACTCCCCCTGGCAGCGCGAGTTCGAGGACGCCTTCGAGTACGACCTCACGCCGGACCAGGAAACCGCCGTGGCCGAGGTGAAGCGGGCCATGGAGTCGCGCCGCCCCATGGACCACTTGCTGGTGGGTGACGTGGGCTACGGCAAGACGGAAGTGGCGATGCGGGCCGCCTTCAAGGCCGTGATGGACGGCAAGCAGGTGGCGCTCCTCGCCCCCACCACCGTCCTCGCCGAGCAGCACTACCGCACCTTTACCCGGCGCTTTGCTGGCTTCCCCGTGGAGATCCGCCGTCTGTCGCGAGTGCTGGAGCGCGAGGAACGGCGGGAGACGCTACGCAGGGTGCGGGAGGGGACGGTGGACATCCTCATCGGTACCCACCGCCTCCTGGGGCGGGACGTGGTGTTCCGCGATCTGGGGCTCGTCATCGTGGACGAGGAACAGCGCTTTGGCGTGGCGCAGAAGGAGCGGCTCAAGGTCTGGAAGACCACGGTGGACGTGCTCGCCCTCTCCGCCACGCCCATTCCGAGGACGTTGAACCTGGGGCTTTTGGGCCTGCGTGAGGTGTCGGTCATCGAGACCCCGCCCCGCGACCGGCTGGCGGTGGAGACGCACGTGCTGCCCTTTCGGCGCGAGGTGGTGCGGGAGGCGATCCTCACGGAGCTGGCGCGGGGCGGCCAGGTGTACGTGGTGCACAACCGGGTCGCCTCCATCGCCGCCGTGGCCGCCCTGCTGCGCGAGATCGTCCCCGAGGCGCGGCTGGCGGTGGCCCACGGCCAGATGGATGCAGCCACCCTGGAGCGGGCTATGGACGCGTTCATCGAAGGGCGAGCCGACGTGCTCCTGGCCACCTCCATCGTCGAGAACGGGCTCGACATCCCCAACGCCAACACCCTGATCGTCAACCGCGCCGACCGTTTTGGCCTCGCGCAGCTCTACCAGCTGCGCGGCCGGGTGGGACGCTCCGATCGGCTGGCCTTTGCCTACCTCCTGGTGCCCCCCGAGCGCTCCCTATCTCTGGCTGCCCGCCAGCGGCTCGCTGCCATCCTGGAGTTCGCCGAGTTGGGGGCAGGGTTCCGCATTGCTGCGCGCGACCTGGAGATCCGCGGCGCCGGCAACCTCCTGGGGGCCGAGCAGCACGGTCACCTGCGGGCAGTGGGCTACGAGACCTACTGCCGTTTGCTGGAGGAGGCGGTGCGGGAGCTGCGCGGCGAGGCAGCTCCGCCCCCCTCCCCGAGCGTGGAGCTGCGCCTGGGCCTGGATCTACGCTTGCCGGAGTCGTACATTCCCGAGGAGACGCTGCGCCTCACTGTGTACCGGCAGATTGCCGGCGCTGCAGCGGAGGAGGAACTGGACCGGCTCCTGGCCGAGTTTGCCGACCGCTTTGGACCGGCCCCGCCGCAACTGGCCAACTTGGCCCTGCACCAGCGCCTGCGGCGTCGGGCGGAACGGGCTGGCATCCTCCGCGTCCGGCGCATTCGAAGCGGCTTCGAGCTGACGGTGGATCCCACCCACCCCCAGGCCCACGCCACGGTGCTGGCGCTGGTGGCAGCTCGGCCGGGGAGCCTCGTGGCCCCCGAGGGGCGCGTGGTGCTCCCGGTGGAGGGGACGCCTGCCGAGGCTGCCGAGGCGCTCCTGCGCCTCCTCCCGTAGCGGGGTCTTGGCCCCTTACGGCGCGGGGGATGCCGGGTCGAGCCCGTGCTGGCGCAGGAGTTCCAGCAACTTGGTCGCCTCCTGGTTGGTGGGCTCGACGGCCAGGGCTCGCTTGAGGGCAGCAACGGTAGCGGCGTAGTCGCGCTTGAAGAAGTAAGCGCGGGCCAAACCAATGTGCAGCTGCGCCGTGTTCAGCCCGAGTTGCAAGGCCTTGGTAAAAGCCTGGATCGCCTCGTCCACCCGCCCTTGGACGCCCAGCACCATGCCCAGGTTGTAGTACGCCGAGGGGTCGTTGGGCGAACGGGCGATGCACTGGCGCAGCGATGCCTCTGCCTCCCGGTTCTTGCCAAGCTCGGCCTGGCAAACCCCCAGGTTGAAGAGCACCCCCGCGTTGCCGGGATCGTTGGCCAGCACCTTGGCGAGCAGGGGTTCGGCCAGCTCGGCCCAGCCGGCAGCGAGTGCCACCGCCGTGACGGCGTTGAGGGCATCGAGGGAGTTCCCAGCAGCAGCAAAGGCGGCGCGCAGGGTGTCCTTCGCCTCCTCCTCGCGCCCCTGCTGGCGCAAGACCTCCACCAGCCCTTGCAGGGCGCCGCCTTCCACCGGGTCGATGGCAAGAGCCCTTCGGAACGCCTCGATCGCCCGCACGGCCTCGTGCTTCCCCTGGTGGAGCCGACCCCAGGCAGCGTGGTACGCCGCCTCGCCCCCGCGGAACCGCTCTAACCGCTGGAGCACCTCGGCTGCTTCCTCCAGCCGGCCGCACTTGGCCGCCTGCTCCACCATGGCGGGGAAAGCCGCCGCAGGCATCTGGGGGGAGCGCGTGAGGCCGGTGGCCAAGTAGTGGAACGCCTGCTCGTGGTTCCCCTGCGTGGAGAAGATGCCGGCCAGGCCCTGGTAGGCGGCAAAATACGTGGGGGCGAGCTCGATGGCCTCCAGGTACTTGGCCTTCGCCTCCTCCAACCGCCCCTCCTTGCGCAGGCTCGCCGCCAGGTTACCGAGTTGCGTCACCTGCATGCTGCTGCTGGGCGGAGCGGTAGCTGGGGGAGGGGTCTCGGCGGGGCTCGGGGCCTTGGGGCCTGGCCCTGGCCGCTCGCCCTCGATGACCCCCGGCGAGATGTAGCCCAGGGCCGCCAGTTCTTGCATCCGCTCCCGGTCGGCTGCGGCGGAGCGCTGGATGGCCGCCGGCTTGACCCGCGGCAGCGCCTCGAAGGAAGCAATCCGGGCGATGGGCCTGTCGCGCAGATCCGCTGGCAAAACAGCGGTAAGCACCTTGCCCGGCAGGTCGCGGGGCACGGGCAGACCCAACAGGGCGAGGATGGTGGGGGTCACGTCGTACATCGTCACCTCGCCCAGATCGGTCTTCGCCACACCGCCGCCGGACACCACGATCATCCCCACCTCGCGGTGCCACTGGGGCGCACCGGTGGTCCAGTCGAAGGGGTCGCTGTCGGGGCGTAGCTCCCCCGTGTAGAAGCCGTGGTCCGAGAGGATCATCACCGAGTCCTCGGGCCGCAGTTTGGCCAGGAGCTGGCCCAGCAGCTCGTCCATCCACACGTAGTACTCGGGCATGGCCCGACCGAAGCGACGCACGTCCTCCTCGGAGACCTTGGGCATGCGGGGGGGCAGGAACTGGGCAAACAGGTGGCCGATGGTGTCCGTCCCCTCGAAGTAGAACAGGGAGAGATCGGCCGGGTCGGCGAGGAAGTCGAGGGCAATGGCCTGGTAGGTCCGCGTGGCGGCCAGCACCTTGCGCAAATGATTGATCCGGTTTTCCTGGCGGCGATCGGGGGGGAGCGAATCCCAGGCCTCGTTGAACTCTGCCTGGGGGATGTCGATGAAGCGCCGCGCCTCCTGGTAGGTGATGTCATCGGCGCGAACGATCATCTTTTCGATGCGGGGCCACAGCTCCGGCGGGTGCACCTTGCCGTCGTTGCTGCTGCCCCCCTCCAGCCCGAAGAGCTGGTAGGCCACGCGCTCGGTCACCATGCGGCCGAGGATGGGTTCAGCTGGCCAGGTGGCCCACCAGCCGATCACGTCGGTGCGTTTGCCCAGGGCCGAGAGGGCCGTCCACAGCGCGTGGACCTTGCGGTAGTCGGAACTGATGGGGACGCGCTTGCCGGCCGCATCCACCATCAGGAAGTCGGTGATGCCGTGCTCGGACACGCGCTTGCCGGTGGCAAAGGTCGTCCAGATCAGTGGCGACAGCAGCGGCGGATCGGGGCGCAGGAAGCCACGCGCCCCGTGCGCGACGAGCCGTGCCAGGTTCGGCATCCGCCCCGCGCGGAGGAGGGGGTTGATGAGTTGCCAGTCCGCCGCATCCCACCCCACCAGGAGCAGGCGGCGGGTGGTCTCTTGGGCGAGCTTCACTGCCTCGCTTCTGGCCAGCGCTGCCGCCACCGGGTTTTCCTCCTGCGGCACCTGCACGTGGAGCCCCTCCACGCGGGCGCCCGCCGCCTCCAGCTCGTCCCGCACCCGGCGGGCTAACTGCTCAGCCGCGGCTTCCCCCAGCAGCGCCCCACCCCCCCCTCCCTGGAGGGCGGTTGCGAGGCTGCCCTGGGCAAGAGCGAACACGCCGTCCAGGAAGGGTCGCCACCCGGCCACGCGGAACCACTGCTGGGCACGGGCTGGATCCAGGGCGAAGCGTCCCTCCAGCTGCAGCCGCAGCACAGCCCCTTCCCGGGTTTGGACGGCAACCGGCTGCGCGGCAGCTACCGGTTCCGTGGGCACCCGCAGCGTCGCGCCACCCAGGGGCAACCGCCAGTGCCACCCGGGCAGGAACAGGCGGACACCCCCTCCCCGCTGCACCACCACCGCCTCGCCAGGGCCCACGTGGAACACCCCCAGACCCAGCGTGACGGCAAGGAGTGCGCCCACAGCCAGTGCCACCACAAGCACGCGTCGAGGACGAACGGTCGTTCCCATGGCACGTCACCATACGGAGAGAGGGCGAACCGGTCAAGTCGCGAGGTGAGAAAAAAAAGAGGGGCTGCCGTGGGCAGCCCCTCCAGTGCGCGAAGAGGTGAGTTAGAAGGTGAGCTTGAGGCCCAGCCAGAAGGCGCGTGGGTCTTGCCACTGCACCGGCTTGCCGTAGAGCGGATCCTTCGGCATGTCCGCCATGACCTGGTCGGGATCGTAGGGGACCAGGGTGCCAAAGTACCACTCGTTGGAACCGTCGCAGTCTGCGCGAGCATCGCAGATGTCCGCAAGCCACTTGTAGGTGTAGTATCGCAGTGGCTTTTTCTGATCGAACACGTTGAGGATGTTCAGGAAGACCTGGAAGTCGAAGCCCGACACCTTGAAGTCCTGAGCAAAGTACAGGTCAGTCTGGTTGATCGCAGGCCCGCGCCCCATGTCGTTGCGCCCGAAGGGGAAGAAGTCCACGCCGTTGTACTCGCCAATGGTGGTGCGCGGCGCGCCGGAGCGCCAGGAGTAGAAGGCAGTAGCGGTCATGTTCCAGGGGAAACGGTAGCTGCCGGCGAGCTCCACGGCGTGGGGCCGGTCGGTGTTGAGGGCGCCCTTCACGAGCTGGCCCTGGCTGTCGTAGCCGTACACCAGGCCATCAAAGTAGCGGGCCACGTTCGGATCCACCCGCCCTGGCTCGTCGGAGGTAGCCAGCCCTGAGTAGTTGCCCTCGAGCTTGCTGTAGGTGTAGCTGGCCCGCAACCACCAATTGTCGGAGAAGCGCTTGTCGAAACCCAGCTCCAGAGCCTGGTAATCGCGGTAGGCCTTGGCCTGGGGCGGAATGGGGCCGGAGCCGTCGGGGTCACCGCCCACGATGCCCTTGCCAGGGTTGCCGGTGATGTACTCCTCGTGGCAAACGTCGCCCTCGCAAACCAGATAGCCAATGTCCTCGATGGTGTTGATAAGCTTCTTGTTCACGTAACGCCCTGTGAGCGCCATGTCGCTGGCCAGGGCGTACTCGGCGCCCAACTGCCACTCGCGGTTTTCCATGGGCTTGAGATCAGGATCAATGGCCGAGTGGGGATCGGTGGGGTAGCGCAGGTCCAAGCGCTTGGGGGTACCCAAAGCGGGGCAGGGGTTGCCCTGGGGGTCGTTGGTGGAAAGCTGGCACTGGCTGATAATTTGCGGCCAGTTGTAGTCGTTCAACGGGTAGAGGTAAGAG
>Ga0068707_1002153_pt1 | contig 13908 bp, 14 predicted proteins | sample YNPNPMetaG_FD_66600 | JGI IMG/M metagenome (GOLD analysis project Ga0068707, IMG submission 66600) | Anoxygenic and chlorotrophic microbial mat microbial communities from Yellowstone National Park, USA - YNP NP MetaG | ecosystem: Environmental > Aquatic > Thermal springs > Hot (42-90C) >... | reverse complement strand
CCACCCCCCGCCGGCGGGGAAACCCCCTTGGAACGGGAAATGCGCGAGCGGCAGAAACGCGAGGAGGCCGCCCGACTCGACCGATTCGTCTCCGAGATCCGCACGCTGATCCGGGAAACCGCCCGTCCCCAGGACCGGCGCGCCGAGTTCGAGAGCATGATCGCCTCCGTCGAGAAGATCACCGGCCCCGGCCACCCCGAGCCCCAGAACCTCAGGGCCCAGCTCGACGCGAGAATCCGGGAGGCCCGGAATCGCGAGGCGGCCGAACCGCTCATCGAACAGGTCCGGCAGGCGCTGGGGGACGCCCGGCGGCTCCGGCAGCGCCGGGACGAGATCGAAAAGCTCATTGCCGAGGTGGAGAAGACCGGGGCGCGGGCCGAGGCGGCGGACCTCCGCGCGCGGGCGGCAAAGGCCCTGGAGGAGGCGGAGCGGCGGGACGGCCTGGTCGGCCACTGGAAACTGGACGGAAACGCCGAGGACTCCTCGGGCCTCGGGTTCCACGGAAAGATCCAGGGAACGAAGACCGTTCCCGGGAAGATCGGGATGGCGCTCTGGTTCGACGGCGAGAACGACGTCGTGACGCTGCCCAATTCCCCCGAGCTGGACCGGATCCAGGAGGAGAGCTACACGGCCATGGCCTGGTTCCGCCCGGAGGACCTGCCCCCGGGGATCCAGGAAGAGGACAACAAATCCTGGTACGCGATCCTGATCAAGGCGGGGATGCACATCGGCCTTTCCTTTCACAAGAGCGGGCACGTCGAGATGGCCCACTGGACCCAGGAGGGCACCAAGGGGGTCGTCTTCAGCCGCATCCCCCTGTCGATCGGCGCCTGGCACCACCTGGCGGGCGTGGTGGACCGCGAGAGGGGGCAGACGCACGTCTACATCGACGGCGCCCCGGCCGGGACCGCCTCGTGGCCGGCGGGGGCGGCCAGCCGGTCTTTCGGCAAGGTCCCCTGGAGGATCGGCCACGCGAATCCCGGCGCGAAGGAGTGGGCCTGGCCCGCCCGGGGGGCCATCGACGACGTCCGCCTCTACGAGCGGGCCCTGGAAGCCGGGGAGATCCGGAAGATCTACGAGGCCGGCGCGGCCGGACTCGAGCGATGACATGATGAACTACGCATCCCCCCCGCGCGGCGGCCCGGGCTCCATGCTCCTGCCATGGACGCCGAAGTCGGCACCGCGTTACCTGGCGTGCTCGATCGTGCCGAGCCGGCCGTACCCGATGCCGCCCGACGAGGTGCTGATCGCCCACGATGGCGGGCCGAGCCCCGAGAGCGCGCTCCAGCACGCGCGGGCGGGCGGCGGACGGTACTGGGTCTTCACCCTCGAGCGGCACATGGTGACCGAGGCGCCCTGGCCGGCCGCCGAGCCGCAGACGGCGCGCCGTTACGCCATCCGCAGGGGGCGATTCGTGGTCCTCGTCCCGTCTCCTACCGTCGTGCCGTACGGCACTCCGACCGAGCCGTACCTCGTGGCGCGGGTGGCGGCCGTCGCCAGCGGAGAGGAGGAGGCGCAGGAGGCCGCGTTGGCGCTCGGGATGCGGGCGTTCGTCGGACGGGTGCTCGCCATCGTCGAGTGCGACGGGGGCTGGGAGATCCAAGCCATCGCGAAGGACGGGGCCAGGATCGGGCCGGAATACTGACGCGTGCCATGCGGCGTCCGGGCCCGGCTGCGCTCGCAGGCGCGCTCGGAGTCCGGAGGCGGGAAGGATCTTCACGTTCTCCGGCGAGACGCCGGGGACGATTCCCGACGGGGGCATGCGACATGCCGGGGGAAGCTGCCCGATCAAGGTCCCGTGGAGATCCTTCCCGGCGAACGGGCAACCCGGGCGCCCACGGCGCCCCTACGGCTAGCGCAGCCGCCCTGCGACGCGCCCCAGCCGCTCCGCCGCGGCGATCTCCCGCCCGTCGGCCAGCACGCGCAGCCCCTTCCCCCGCCCGTAGCGCCCGCCCGTCCGGTCGTACAGGATCGTCAGGTCCCGCCCGTGGTACCGGACCCGGTCCAGGCGGAACCAGTCCCACGCCCCCTCGGGCAGGAGCGGGTCCACCTCGACCGTCTCGTCGGGCCGGGGACGGAGGCCGACCAGGCCGGAGATCACCAGGTCGCAGAAGGTCGAGTGGTTGTAGTCCTTGCCCCGTTCCTCCCCCCCCTTCGCCGGGTCCCAGGTCCCGTTCTTCCAGGCCTTCAGCCGCGTCCGCGCGATCCAGTCCCCGGTATGGGGATTCAGGTTCTCGTCGATCCAGGGGACGACCGTCCCGTCGTCGCGCCGGAGGCGGTGGGACCGGGCGTAGATCCGGAGCGTCTGGAGGTAGTCCTTCCGCCCCACGGCGGTCGGCGCCCGCTCGTGCAGCAGGCGGGCCAGGGCGGTCAGCGTGACCGAGGTGGCGTAGGGCCAGCTGGGGCCGTTCCACTGGCATTCGTGGCCATGGTAGGAGACGGCGAACCGGGGATGGCGTTGCTCGGCCGTGGTGGGGCCGAAGGGGGCGAAAAAGCCCTGCGGATCCATGAGCTGGGCCCACGCCGCATCCCGGTCGGGATCCGCCAGGCCGAAGTACCAGGGCGTGTACCCGTGGAGCTCTCGGACGTCCGCCCGCGTCTTCCCCTCCCCCCGGGGAAGGACCTTGAAGAACCGGGCCTCCGGGTCCCAGAGCCGCTCCTGGACCAGCCGCTTGATCCGGGCCGCCCTCTCCCGGAACGCGCCGGCCAGATCCTCCCGGCCGGCGCGCCCGGCGATCTCCGCGATGGCGACCGCGTCGCCGTACTGGTAGCTGTTGATCGTGGCGCGGAATCCGCTCCCCCCGATCGAGACCTCCATCCCGTCGCGGTCGTCGATCTGCCAGAAGAGGCCCCCGGCGTCGAGGCGGTCCTTCTCCCAGGCCTCCCAGTTCCGGACCAGGTCGGGCAGCAGTTCCTTCGCGAGGGCGGCATCGCCGGTGACGAGGGCGCGGGCCCAAATCGCGTCGGCGGCCCAGAAACTGTACCGACGCGGCTCCCCGCCCCGGCGGAACCAGAAGAGTGCATAGTCGTCCAGATACCGGGGGTCGCGCAACCACCTCCCTTCGTAGAAATGATGTCCCGCGGCGCAGCTGATCGTGTTGTGCTTCCCCGCCCATCCCACGCGGGGGAGAAATTCCGTGACGACGAAGCCGTCGGGGGTCGACTTGAGGTGCTTCCGGTAGGTCCACCAGCGGAAGTGGTAGATCTCCTCGATCTCCCGGTCGGGACATTCAAAGCGGGGGACGTTGTCCCGCAGGAAGGCGAAGGCCTCGGCGTTGGGGACGTGCTGGGGGTAGAGTTCCCGGTCTCCGCGGTTGAAGGCCTCCACGTAGGCGCGGAGCTTCTCCTCCCCGGGATCGGGCGTCTCCCCGCCCTTTCCGGAGACCGCCTGGACGCAGGCGATCAGCGCGGGGAGCGCCGGCGCCATGGAATCCCTATCCCCCCAGTTCCCGGGCCACGCTCTCGACGAAGGCCACGTTCTTGACCATGTCGTCCTGGAGCGCCGGGGTGTCCTCCTCGTACTCGACGGTCATCAGGCCCTTGTAGCCCTGGCGCTTGAGCTCCCGGAGGACCTCCCGGTAGTTGGCCTTCCCTTCCCCGAGGATCGTGTCCTTGGACTTCCGGTTGCCCATCTCGGCGGCGTCCTTGAGGTGCAGCCCGATGATCCGCCCCTCCATCTTCCGGAGGCACTCGACGGGATCGAGTCCGGAGCGGACCCAGTGGCCGGTGTCGCAGCAGCCGCCGATCCTCCGGCTCCGGTCCTTGCAGGCCTCCAGGACCCCCTCGGGCTGCCAGTAGGCGTAGCCCTTCTTCTCGGGGTGGTTGTGGATCCCCACGTTGATTCCGTATTCCTCGCAGAGCTTGTCGATCATCTCCAGGGCGGAGGCGGGAGGCTCGGCCACGATCACGCCCGTCCCCATCTCCTTGCAGAACTCGAAGATCCGCCGGGCCTTGCCCGCGTCGGCCCCCAGGTCGGCGTAGAAGGCCGAAAGCGACATCCCGCGCTCGCCGAGCTTCTCCTTGAGCTCCTTGCGGACGTCGGGAGGCAGATCCTCGTTCGTCTTGAGCTTCGGCCGCGCCCGGTCCAGCCCCAGGAAGAAGCAGATCTCGACGTGCCGTACGCCGAGGGCCGCGATCTTCTCCATCGCCTCGTAAAACGGGAACCGGCGGTAGCTGTAGAGCTGGACGGCCATCTTCCACCCCAGCTTCTCGGCGCAGGGGGTGCCGACCGGGACCTGCTGGGGCCCCCCGGGCCCGGCCCCCCAGAGCCCCGCGGCCGCCGCTCCTGCCGCCGCCCGCCCGCCCCGCCTGAGGAATTCACGGCGATCCATCCACGTGCCCATGGTCCGACCCTCCTTATTTCTCCGCGCCCTTCTTCCTCCCGGGGCCGCCTCCCCCCGGGCGGTACGGATGCGCCCAGTTCTTCCGGAGGAGGGCCTTCAGCTCCGCCACGGCCGCCGCGTGTCTCTCGTCGCCGGCCAGGTTCCGCATCTCGCCCCCCTCCGCGGAATAGTCGTACAGCTCCGCCCCCTGCGCTCCGCCGTCCCACTCCGTGTAGCGGAAGCGCTCCGTCCGCACGCTGTGCCCGGGGAAGCCCCCCCTCCAGACCTGCGTGAAGGCGGGCTTGTCCCACGGGGCCTCCGGGTCGTCCAGGAGCGGGCGCAGGCTCCTCCCCGCCAGCCCCGGCGGCGGCTCCAGGCCGCAGAGGTCCGCCAGCGTCGGATAGAGATCCAGGAGCTCCACGGTGCGCCCGCACGCCCGGCCCCGGGACTTCTGCCCGGGGGCGGCGACGATCAGAGGGACCCGGGCGGAGTTCTCGAACAGGCTCTGCTTCTTCCAGAGCCCCAGGTCCCCCGTGTGGTAGCCGTTGTCGCTCCAGAAGACCACCACCGTCCGGTCCACCAGCCCCAGCCGCTCCAGCGCCCCGAGGAGCCGCCCCACCTGGGCGTCCACGAATTCGATCGCGGCCCAGTAGGCGTGCCGGGACTCCCGCGCCTGCGCCTCCGTGACCCCGAACCACGGCCAGGGAGAGGTGGACGCGGTGGCCCCCTTGGGGACCCGCGACGGGAAATCCGGGGGGAACTCCGGCATCCGGACCCGCTCGAAGGGGATGCTCTCGAAGTATTTCTTCGGCGCCACGTAGGGGCAGTGCGGCCGGTAGAAGCCGCAGGCGATGAAGAACGGCCGGTCCCGGTGGCGCTCCAGGAGCCGGATCGTTTCCGTGGCCCCGATCCCGTCCGTCTGCTCCTCGTCGGTCCCCTCCGCCCGGAGGAAGCTCAGCGAACTGCCCAGCCCCCGCTTGGGCGTGTAATTCGTGAGCTTCCCCTCCTCCTCCTTGTCCCTCCCGCGGGGGTTGACGACCGTGTCCCACGAGGCGGGGTCGTCCAGGCCGTTCGTCCCGATGTCCCCCGGGACCCCGTAGTGGTAGATCTTCCCCACCCGCGCCGCCACGTAGCCGTTCTTCCGAAACATCTGCGGGAGCGTGACCACGTCGGGAAGGACGTCCCGGAAGTGCTTCTTGAGGTCGAACACCTCCGTCGTGTCCGGCCGGAGCCCCGTCATCAGGGACGTCCGGCTGGGGCTGCAGAGGGGAAACTGGCAGTAGGCCCGGTCGAACCGCGTCCCCCGCGCCGCCAGGCGGTCCAGATTCGGGGTCTTCACCAGGGGGTGCCCGTAGCATCCCAGTTCGCAGTTCATGTCGTCCGTGGCGATGAAGAGGACGTTGAGCCGCGGGGGATCTCCCGCCGGGGCCGCCCCCCAGAGCGCCCCCAGCCCCAGCAGGGCCGCCGCCGTCCTCACCGGGCGCCCCCGATCCCGAAGAGCCGCCGGACGTACTCCGCGTTCTTCCGGTCGTCCGCCACGCGGTCCTTCGAGGGGCAGGAGGTCTCCAGCACGATCCACCCCTCGTAGCGGATGTCGTTCATCGCCTCGACGATGGGCTCCCACTTGACCTTGCCGCTCTCAAGGTAATCCGGCCCGTTCTTGAAGTGAAAGATCGAGATCCGGTCCTTGAGGAGACGGATCTCCGCGGGCACGTCGTACCCCTCCCCCGTGAGGTTGTAGCAGTCGTAATAGATCCGGACCGAATCGTGTCCGATCCGTCCAAGGATCTCCAGGTTCTGCTCCGCGGAGAGCGTGTTCTCGATCCCCAGGAAGACGCCGGCCTCCCGGGCCTTCGGGGCGGCCGCCCTGAGCCGCTCCACCACGACCTCCACATCGGCCTTCTTGACCTCCTTCCCCTGCTTGAGGCTGCCCTTGCCGAAGAAGGCCACCAGGATCGTATGGGCCCCGAGGTCCTTCGCCGCTTCGATGGCCTGCTCCAGCCAGGCGGGCCCCCTCGGGTCGCTCGCCAGGGGATGGGAATTGAAAAGCCCCATCATGAAGGAGGAGGTGGCCAGCCCGGTCTCCTTCATCTGCTCCTTCACCTTCGCGCGGTACTCCGGGTCCGCGATCCGCAGCTTCTCCGCAGGTCCGCCCACGGAGAGCTCCACCCCGTCCAGGCCGGACTTCTTGGCGTCCGCGAAGTCGGTATGGCAGCAGCTGACGCGGATCCTCGGCGCCCCGGCCCGGAACCGGGGCAGCCACCCGGCCAGGCCCGCCGCCGCGCCCGTCAGGAAGGTCCTTCTCGGGATCATTTCCGCCCCCCTTCTGAATACGCCGGATTATAACCTCCCGTCCGCGGAGTCTTGTCAAATGCCCGCCCCGCCGCTATCCTCGGCCGGCCATGGAGACGCCGTCCCCCCTCTGCAAGTCCTGCCGGAAGCCCCTTGACCCGCGGGAACTGAGGCGGATCGACCGGGAGGTCCGGCCCGGCGTCACCGAGCGCGCGTACGTCTGCCCCCATTGCCGCGCGGTCCTGGAATTCGCCGGCTGGCAGACCGGGACGCGTCGCGCCCGGAAGCCCTGAAGCGGTCCGGGTCCGCGGGAAAGGCCGGAGGGAGGACGAAGAGCCCGTCGTTCCTCACCCTCCCTCCCGGCGAACCTCGGCCCCGGCGGGACCCGCCGTCCGACCCCGCACGGGCCTCCCGGCCGCCGCACATTTTCCTTGAGGTCTGGAAGCAAAGATGTATTTTTCGGCTTCGACCGGCCCATGAACAAGGGGATCGATTCCGGTGGAAAAGGGGGAGGCGCCCCTCCGTGCGGGGGGTGCCGGTGCTGTGCGGCGTGGGAGGGCGGGGGCGTGCCGGCCGGGGCCCCCGAGGGGAAGCCGCTGGTGCTCTGGTCCCTGGGAGGGTTCCTCGTTCCCCTGGCGCTGGCCGGAATGGGAGCCGCCCTGTTTCGCGGGAAAGCGGCGGCGCAGGGGCTCGGCGCGCTGGCGGGTCTCCTGGCGGGTGTCCTGCTGATCCGTCTGCTGGCCGCGCTCTTCCGCCGCCGGGAGGAGGGGGCCGCTTCCTTCCGTGCCGGGAGGCCGCGATGATCGCGGGAACGGCCTCTGCCCCGCGGGGGACGTTCGCCCGCGGCGTCCATCCGCCCGGCCGCAAGCATTACGCGGCCGATGCGGCGATCGAGATTCCCCCGACGCCGGCCCAGGTCCTTCTCCCCCTCCAGCAGCACCTGGGGGCCCCCGCGGAACCGGTGGTCAAGAACCGCCAGGTCGTGGCCTGGGGCGAGGTCGTGGCCCGGGGGAAGGGCTTCGTTTCCGCCTCGGTGCACTCGCCCGTCCCCGGCGTCGTGGGCCTCCTCTCGGTGGCCACGCTTCCGAACGGCCGCCACGTGCCGGCGATCCCGGTGAAGACCGAGGGGCAACTGCCGGCGGGCCGGGCGCTCTGGGAGGAGATCTTCGGAGGCGACTGGCCCCGGACGGGCCTGGAGGCGTATGCGCCGGAGAAGATCGTGGAGGCCGCGCGGGAGGCGGGCCTGGTGGGGATGGGGGGCGCGGCCTTCCCCACGCACGTCAAGCTCGCCCGCAACGAAAAGAGGCCCGTGGATACGCTCGTGGTGAACGGCTGCGAGTGCGAGCCGTATCTCACCGCCGACTACCGGCTGATGCTGGAGGCCCCGGCCGCCGTCGTCTCGGGGGCCCTGCTGGCCGCGCGGGCCTCGGGCGCCTCAAGGATCCTCGTCGCGGTGGAGGACAACAAGCCCGCCGCGGCCGAGGCGCTCCGGCGGGCCTCCGAGGGCACGCCGATCGAGGTGAAGGTCCTGCCCACCAAGTACCCGATGGGCGGGGAGCGCCAGCTGGTGGTGGCGGCCCTCGGCCGGACGGTGCCCACCGGGGGCCTGCCGCTGGACGTGGGGGTCCTGGTGAGCAACGTGGGGACCGCCGCGGCGCTGGCGCGGGCGGTGCTGCGGGGGCGCCCGCTCACGCACCGCCTCGTGACGGTCTCGGGCGGCGGGGTGGCGCGGTCGGCGAACCTGCTGGTCCCGATCGGCATCACCTACCGCGAGCTCGTCGAATTCTGCGGCGGGCTGACGTCCTCCGCCGCGGTGGCCGTGGCCGGGGGACCGATGATGGGCTTCGCCCTGGGGACCCTGGAGGTGCCCGTGACCAAGGGCACCAGCGGGCTGACGGTGCTCACGGCCGAAGACGTGGCGAAGGCCGAGCAGACCCCGTGCATCCGCTGCGGGCGCTGCGTGGAGGTCTGCCCGCTGGGCCTGGTCCCCACCAGGATGGCCCTGGCCTCGCGGCACCGGGACTGGGACCTGGCCCGGCGGTACCACCTGGCGGCCTGCTGCGAGTGCGGCTGCTGCGCCTACGTCTGTCCGGCGGGGCTGCCGCTGACCCAGCTCATCCGGACGGGCAAGGCACTGATGCCGAGGGAATAGGGGAGCCCCCATGACCGAACCTTCCGCGCCCCCCCGGGCCCCGGCCCCGCCGGCCCTGGTCGTCACGGTCGCGCCCCACCTGGCCGGAGGCGGGCCGACGACGCGCCGCATGATGGCGGACGTGCTGACCGGGCTCGTCCCGGCGCTGGTCATGGCGACCGTCGTGTTCCGGTGGCACGCGGTGAAGCAGGTGGGGCTGTGCATCCTGGCCTGCCTGGCGTTCGAGGCGCTGTTCGCGAAGATGCGGGGGAAGCGGCCCTCCCTGGGGGACCTTTCGGCGGCGGTCACCGGTGCCGTCCTGGGACTTTCGCTGCCCTGGAGCGCTCCCTGGTACGTGGGGATCGTCGCGGGGGGCGTGGCCGTGGGGATCGGCAAGGCCGTCTTCGGAGGCCTGGGGCAGAACCTCTTCAATCCGGCCATGGTGGGCCGGGCCTTCGTGATGATCGCGTTCCCGGCGGCCATGGGCGCCGGGGCGTTCCTGGCGGAGCCGGGGAGCTCCGCCCTCGAGGTGCTCACCCAGGCCACGCCGTTGAGCGCCGCCAAGCAGGCGGGGGTGGCCGCCGGATTCTGGCCCCTCTTCGTCGGGACGCGCAACGGGTCGCTGGGCGAGGTGAGCGCGCTGGCCTGCCTCCTGGGGGGGCTCTACCTCTGCCTCCGGCGCACGGCGTCCTGGGAGATCCCGGCGGGGATGCTGGCCGCGGTGGCCATCGTGGCGGCCGCCGGGAACGCCCTCTCGGGGCCGCAGACCCCGCTGCCGATGCTGGGTCTGGCGGCCTGGCGGCACCTCCTGTCGGGCGCGGTCCTCTTCGGGGCCTTCTTCATCGCCACGGACCCGGTCACCAGCCCCCTGACCCCGCGCGGGAAGTGGATCTTCGGGGCGGGGATCGGGACCCTGATCATGGTGATCCGGATCTTCAGCGGATACCCCGAGGGCGTGATGTTCGCGGTGCTGATCATGAACAGCCTGGTGCCGCTGATCGACCGGTGGACCATCCCGGTCCCGGTGGGGGGACCGGTACCGAGGCCGGCGGCGAAATGAACGCGGAGGCCGGACGATGCGCGTGCTGACCGAGGCCTGGCTGGTCATCGCCCTCTCGGTGGGCTTCGGCGCGGGCCTGGCGGGCGTGCACGCGGCGCTGCGGGACCGGATCCGGGCCAACCAGGCCGCCGAGATCCGCGCGCAGATCCCGAAGCTGGTGCCGGGGGCGGACGCGGGGCGCAGCGAGGAGGTCCGGCCGGGGGTCTTCCGGGCGCTCGACGCCGGCGGCCGCCCCGTGGGATGGGTCCTGCAGGGCAAGGACCAGGGATTCGCCGACGTGGTCCAGATCCTGGTCGGCCTGGATGAAGAGGGCGGGAAGCTCACGGGGATCTACGTCCTGGACAACAAGGAGACGCCGGGCCTGGGGAACCGCATCGAGGAGGCGGAGTGGCGCGCCCAGTTCGCGGGCGCCCCCGCGCGGGAGCCCCTCAGGACGGTCAAGGGCGCGCCCTCCGGACCGGGGCAGGTCCGCGCCGTGACGGGCGCGACCATCTCCTCCGAGACCGTCACGCGCATCGTCAATGCGACGGTGGCGGAGTGGAGGAAAAGCCGGGCGGCGGGAAAGGACTGATCCGCGATGACTACGGACGGCGGCCCTTCGGCGATGAAGCGGTTCGTCAACGGCATCCTGCCGGAGAACCCCGTCCTGCGACAGATCCTGGGCATGTGTCCCACGCTGGCCGTGACCAACGGGATGAAGCCGGCGATGACCATGGCCCTGGCGGTGGCCTTCGTGCTGGTCTGCTCGAACGTCATGGCGAGCCTGCTGCGGCCGTTCCTGAAGCCGCACCTGCGGATCCTGGTCTTCACGCTGTCCATCGCCACGTTCGTGACCATCGCCGACCGGTTCCTGGCGGCGTACGTCTACGAGATGAGCAAGGCGCTGGGCCCCTACGTGCCGCTGATCATCGTCAACTGCATCATCATCTCGCGCTGCGAGATCTGCGCGTCCAAGCAGGGCCTGGGCCCGGCCGTGGGCGACGCCCTCGGCCAGGCCCTGGGGTGCCTGCTCGCCTACGCGGCCATGGGGACGGTCCGCGAGACGCTGGGGAACGGGACCTGGTTCGGGATCCGGGTCCTGCCCGCGGGGGCGTGGGATCCCTGGGTGGTGATGCTGCTCCCGCCGGGGGCCTTCCTCACGCTGGGACTGCTGCTGGGCGTGGTGAACTGGGCGGACCGGCGGTTCTCGCGGGCCGCGGGGGATCGGAAGTAGGGGGGCGCGCATGGATTATCTGGTCGGCCTGCTGCTCCTGGTCCTGACGACCGCCGTCATCAACAACTTCGTGTTCCATTTCTTCGTCGGGATCTGCCCGTACATCGGCGTGTCCCGGCGCCTGGACACGGCGCTGGGCATGGGCCTGGCGGTCACCTTCGTCATGGCCGTGGCGGCCGCGCTGAGCTGGGGAATCACCTACGCCCTGCTCCGGCCGGACGCGCCGCTGGCCCTGGCGGTCTGCCGGCTCTTCGCCCCCGGGACCGCCTCCGTGGACCTGAGCGTCCTCAAGTACCTCGTGTACATCTTCCTGATCGCCTCGGCGGTGCAGTTCGTCGAGATGTACCTCCGCAAGGTCTTCCCCCCGCTGTACAAGGCGTTCGGGGTGTTCCTGCCCCTGATCACCACCAACTGCTGCATCCTCTTCGCGTGCCTGGAGATCGGCAGCGACCGGAGGATGTCCGGGGGGGCGGAGGCATGGGACCTGGCGCAGGCCCTGGCCTACGCGGTGGCCGCGGGCCTGGGATTCACGCTGGCCATCGTCATCATGGCCGGGATCCGGGAGGAACTCGACCACGCCGACGTCCCCCAGGCGCTGCGGGGCCCCGCGATCGTGCTGATCATCGCCGGGATCCTGGCCATGGCCTTCCTGGGCTTCGCCGGGGTGGATGCCGGCGTGGCGCGTCTGTTCGGACGGTGAGGGAGGACGGCGACTCGAAGGCTCGTGGAGACATGACGCGATGCTCGTCATGATGATGCTGGCGGCGGCCGCCCTGCTGGTGCTGGCGCTGGTCTCCGGCGCCGTGCTCGGCTGGGCCAACCGGGCCTTCCACGTCGAGGTGGACCCGCGGATCGAGGCGATCGCCGGCGTCCTTCCGGGGGCCAACTGCGGGGGCTGCGGCTTCATCGGCTGCGGCGACTACGCCGCGGCGGTGGTGAACCAGGGCGCGCCGGTCAACAAGTGCACCGTCGGGGGCGCCTCCTGCGCCGCGGCGGTCGCCCGGATCATGGGGGTGGAGGCCAAGGAATCCTGGCCGGCACGCCCCGTGGTGCACTGCCGGGCCACCCTCGAAGACCGGCTCCTGCGCGCGGAGTACCGGGGCGAGCAGACCTGCGCGGCGGCCAACGTCGTCTCCGGGGTCCAGGGCTGCACCTACGGCTGCCTGGGACTGGGGGACTGCGCGCGCGCCTGCAGCTACGGCGCCCTCCGGATCGTCCGGGGCCTGGCGGAGGTGGATTACGAGAAGTGCGTGGGGTGCGGCGCCTGCGCCCGCGCCTGCCCCCGCCACATCCTCACGATGGTCCCGTTCAAGGCCGAGCGCATGGTCGTGATCGCCTGCTCCAACAGGGACTTCGGGAAGGACGTCCGGAACGTCTGCAAGGTCGGCTGCCTGGGGTGCAAGGCCTGCGAGAAGGCCATGGGCTCGCTGTTCAAGGTCGTCGACAACCTGCCCCGGATCGACTACGAGGCGTACTCCGGGGATCCGGACGTCGCCCCCGCCCTCCAGAAATGTCCTTCGAAGACCATCGTGCGCGTGGGCAAGCCCTCGCCGCGGGACCTCGAGGCCACGCGGGACCAGAAGGTCCCCGGCGAGATCCCCCCCGACCCCCGGTCCTCCGTCGACCGCACCTCCTGGCGCGGGTAGGGGGACCCCCTAGTCCGCGCCGGCGGCCGGCCGTCCCAGAAGCGCGCCGAAGCCGGGGGTCCGATGGATCCGGGGGGCCTCCGCGGAACCCGTGATCAGGAGCGCCTCCAGGCCCGCCCCGCGCGGCAGGAGATCGAGACCGGGGGGACCCAGGACGCTGAGGGCCGTGGCCCAGAGGTCCGCCTCCAGGGCCGCGGGGGCCGCGACCGTGGCGGAGGGGACCTCGTCGGCGGGCTCGCCGGTGCGCGGATCCACGATGTGGCTGCGGCGGCGTCCGTCGATCACCGCGAAGCGATGGTAGGGGCCGCTGGTGCTCACCGCGCGGTCCTTCAGGCGCAGGGTCGCGAAGACCTCGTCCCGGAAGGGGCTGCGGAGCCCCACGGCCCACGCGCCGCCGTCCGGTCCCGCCCCGAAGACGCGCGTCTCGCCCCCCACCTGCACGAGCCCGCCCGGGAAGCCCGCGGCACGCAGCACCTCCGCGGCGGCGTCCACGGCGTGTCCCTTGGCAATGCCCCCCAGGTCCAGGCCCGCCGCGGAATCGCGCCGGACCGCCCCGCGCTCCCGCAGCTCGAAGTGCCTCCAGCCCGTGCCGGCACACGCGGCCCGGATCTCGGGGGCGGCCGGGGCCCGTCCCTCCCGGCCGGCCCTGCCCCAGAGCCGCACCAGCGGCAGGCAGGTCGGATCGAAGGCGCCCCGGGTGCTCCGGGAACCCCGCTCCGCGAGGCGGAGGAGTTCCAGGGTCTCCGGCGACAGGGGAACCTCCTCTCCGACCGGGGCGGCGTTCAGCCGGGAGATCTCCGAATCCGCCAGGTGGACGCTGAGCCGGGCCTCCAGGCGCCGCAGCACGGACTCCGCGGATTCCAGGGCCCGGCCGGCCTCGGCTTCCCTCCCCGGCGGGACGACGACCATCAGCCGGCAGGTCGTGCCCATGACGCGCTCGGGCTCGCGCCGCACGACCTTCCCGGCGGCCCCGCCGGGCCGGTTCCGCTCGGTCTCCCAGACGGCGTAGCCGGTGAGCCCCGCCAAGCCGCCGACCAGCGCCAGCAGCAAAGGCCGGCGCGGGCCGCGGCCCCGGGAATTTCCCTCCCGGGCGGGGCGCCCCCTCGACATTCCCCTCACGATGCCCACCGTCTCCCGCACCCCCATCATGCTCCTAGAATCCGAGGGTGAATCCCCATCCCGCGGCGCCGCGGGGGCCCCGCCCCCCCTGCCCGACGACGGCCCACCAGCCCTCCAGCCGCACC
>Ga0068707_1002151_pt1 | contig 13909 bp, 8 predicted proteins | sample YNPNPMetaG_FD_66600 | JGI IMG/M metagenome (GOLD analysis project Ga0068707, IMG submission 66600) | Anoxygenic and chlorotrophic microbial mat microbial communities from Yellowstone National Park, USA - YNP NP MetaG | ecosystem: Environmental > Aquatic > Thermal springs > Hot (42-90C) >... | reverse complement strand
TCGTCGTCGACGACGAACAGGGAGGTCGGCGCTAGTCGCCGCGGATCGCGAGATCGGATCGCGGCCGACCCACCGACGGAAACGGTGACCTCGCCCCCGGCCGAGGCTCACTTGCGCATTTGGAGTTGAAAATCGGTACGGGCTGTGCTCTTGTTCGTCACGGTGAGTGACGGGGGTCCCGGAACGGCTCCGGGCACGGCACGACGGGAGGCATGGGAATGTCGAAATTGCAAGCGAAGATCGAGGAAGCGGCCGTGCGGTTCGCCGAGACAATCGTCGAGACGATCCGCGGTTTGACCCTGGAGGAGCTGGCCGGCCTTGTGGGCACCGCCGGCGGCGCCCTGCCCGAGCAGAAGAAGCCGGCGGCCGTTCCTCAGGCGAAGGAAACGACGGCCAAGCAGACGACGGTCCAGGAAACAGCGTCGCACGGCGAGTCGGCCAAACAGCGTGCCGCGCGCAAGATTCAGGGGTCCTACATCGGCCTGCTCCGCAAGTTCTCCCCCAAGGAGAAACTGGCTTACAAGCGCATCGCCAGGAACAGCGGCGTCGCGGCAGCCGTCGACGCAATGAAGAAGAAGCTCGGTCGCGCCTGAGCTCGGGCGTCACACCACTTCCGCGCCGTCCCCTTCGTCCCCGCGGGCTTGTGCCCGGCCGCCGGAATCGGCTGCATGTGCGGTCGTGCGGTGGCGGTGGCCGGGGAGATCGGGACTGTCTCACAAAGCGGGCCCGGTGGTCCCGACTTGCCCCTCGCCGCCGATGTTCTGCGGGGCGGGAGGACTCGCCCGCCTTCGCCCTTCGGGTTTCGGCGGGCTCGCCCTCCTCGGCGAGTCCTCCCCGAGAATCGCCCGAAGCCTGCTCCTGTGTGCCGCATTCTCGTGATTCGCGGGTGGCCCACCGGGGTCGTGGAGAACTCTCGCCGGGTCGGCGCCCCGGAGCGGCGGCGCGGCACGGGCGGACGGTGTATGCGACGGTGTCTCGGGTCTCATTCGGCAGGGGGGGCGGGAGTGGCCGCCGTCTTTTCCGGGCCGGGCCCTACCGGTCGTTGGCCGGGGGCGCGGTCGGCGGATCGGACCGCGCGCCGGCGGAATCCCCACCCGCCGCCCGTTCCTGTTCCGCCAGCAGCGCCTCGTAGCCGGCGGCGTGGGCCGCCGCGTCGGCCAGCGGCACGCGTGTGAACTGGATGCCCATGCCGGGCGGATGCGGCGGTCCGGACGGCGTGCCGTACTCCTTGCGCCACATTACCTGCGCCTCGGCCGCCACCAGCCCCTCGCCGAAGGGTGGCCGGAAGCGGACCTGCAGCACCGCGTCCAGCGGCGGAGGCACCAGCGTGCGGACGTAGAGTCCCGTGCGGTTGATGTTGTACGAGTAGGCCCAGAAGGTCTCGGCGGCGCCCGCCGCCCAGAAGGACACCGGGCCGCCGTGCAGGAGGCGCGGTGACCGGCGCGCTTCCCGGCCGCGTGCCTGGAGCAGGTCGTTGACCAGGAAGATGATGTTCTCCGGCGGGCCGCTGCGGTCGAAGACGCTGGCCGGCCCGTAGGCCCGCGCGAGATCCTGCATCTCGGGGGCCCGCTCCGCATCTGCCAGCAGCAGCCAGGGGATTTCCACCCCCGGGCGCGCGGCGCGGAGTCTCGGCAACGCTGTCGTCGCGCCGTCGGGCGGAAGGTCCGAGGACACGATCGCCAGCCGCGGGGGCGGGTTCCGGCCCAGCTGCTCCGCCAGCTCCTCGACGTCGGCCGCGAAGGCGAAGTCGAACCCCCAGACGCGCAACACGCGGGCGACCGTCTGGCGGCGCCCGCGATCCGGGTCGGCGAGCAGCAGGCGGCCGCGGTGTGCGCGCATTCCGGCCCACGGGTCGCCGTGCGACAGCGCCACCACGCGTTCCCGTAGCTGGTGGATCGCCGAAGCGACCACGTAGTCATCGATACCGAGGCGGAAGGTTCGGTCGAGCGGATCGCGCAACGGGTCGCGCATCACCACCAGCAGCGGCAGGCTCTCGGTGCGCTCCGATCCGCGCGCCCGCACCGCGAGGTCGGCGAGATCGGGCGCCGATCCATCGACCACCAGCGCGGTTCCCCCCTCGTCGCACGCCCGCAGCGCATCGGCCGCCGTCTCGACGGCCTCGACGTCGACTCCCGCGGCCGCCAGTGCGTTCCGCGCGGCATCCGTCCACGCGGCGTTCCGAGGCAGCATCACGATTCGCATGGCGAACCTCCCACGTCAATGCGGACCCGACACGGGTCCGCCCAGGTCCAGGATCCGGCCGTCGCGGAAGCGTGCATCCTCCGAGGCCACAGCCCGCAGCGGCTCGAGGAACTCCTCCGCCGTCTGGTAGCGGGCTTCCGGATCGCATTCGAGCGCCCGCAGCACCACTTGTTCGAGGCGTGGGTCGAGGTCGGGCGCCAGGGCGCCGGGGGGCGTGAACATGCACAGGGCCGCAGCTCCCGCGATCGCATAGGGGCTCGGGCCGTCGAAGACCGGCCGGCCCGTCAGCATCTCGTACAGGATCGCGCCCACCGCGAACAGGTCGGACCGGCGGTCGACGTTCGTCGCGCCGCGGGCCTGCTCGGGAGACATGTACTGCGGCGTTCCGAGAATCTGTCCCGCCTGCGTCAGGCGCTTCTGCCGTTCGTCGCCGGTGCGCAGCAGCGAGACGCCGAAGTCGAGCAGCTTGAGCCGCGGTTCGCCCGCCTCGTCGAGCAGGAACACGTTGTCGGGCTTCAGATCGCGATGGACGATCCCCTTGGCGTGCACCGCCGCCAGCGTCCGCAGCACCTCGATCGTGACCGTCACCGCCGTGATCGGCGTCAGGCGCCGTCGCTCGCGCAACAACTCGCCCAGGCTGCGTCCCTCCAACAGCTCCATCACGATGAACGGGATGCCGTCATCCGTCTCCCCCATGTCGGTCACCTCCACCAGGTTCGGATGACCGACGGCCGAGACGAAACGAGCCTCGTTGCAGAACCGCGCCAGGTTCTCTGCGGTCGGCGCCGCCTCGACGTCGAGGAACTTGATCGCCAGCCGGCGGCCGATCCGCAGGTGCCGGGCCTCGTACACCGCCGCCATGCCTCCGACCCCCCGAGCCTCGCGAACCTCGTAGCGGTTCGCCACCACGCTGCCCGACAGCTTGTGGATCCGGCGCAGGACGTCCCGCGTCTGCGGACAGATCGTCGCCTCGCGCGGATGAAGACCGCGACAGAACGGACAGGAGAAATACGCGTCGCGGGTGGCCCCGAACACTCCGCCGTCCGCGGCGTCCCGGGCGCTCACCCGGAACCCCGTGCGGCTCGGCTGCATCCCCGTCGCCAGCCGCTGCGCCAGTTGCGACAGCGTCCCCCGGCTCCGCTCGAACGCCTCCACCACCGCCGGGTCGAAACGCCGGCCCGCTCCCGCCCGCACGATGTCGAAGGCCGCATCCAGCGGATAGGCGTCCTTGAACGCGCGACGCGTGGTCAGCGCGTCGAAGACGTCCGCCACCGCCAACACCCGCGCGCCGAACGGAATCGCCTCGCCCCGCAGCCCCCGCGGATAGCCGCTCCCATCGAAGCACTCGTGGTGCGTCCAGGCCAGCGTCGCCGCCTCCCGCAGCAGGGGCGAACCGTCCTCGTCGAGCAGGGCGTGACCCAGCTCCGCGTGCCGGCGGACTAGCACGGTCTCGCGTTCGTCGAGCTTGCCCTGCTTGCGGAGGATCGACTCGGGAACGTCCACCATCCCCACGTCGTGGAACACCGCCGCCTGCCGCCACAACGCCGTCTCGGCGGCCGAACGCCCGCACGCCGCCGCCAACACCGCGACGTACGCGGAGATTCGGCGGAGGTGCTCGAGGACCCCGTCCTCCCGGAATTGATATCCGGCCGCGAGTCGAATGAGTAGCGTCAGCCGCTCCGCGTCCAGATCCCCCCCATCGGCCTCCGGCCCCGCTCCGCTCCCTTCGGCGTCGTCCCATTCGCCCATGCGCGAAACAGGTCCTTCGGGGAGCATCCTAGGGTGGAACGCGGGCGGCTCGCAAGCGGACCCCGCGCCCCCCGCGGGAGCGCTCTCCTCGGTCCACAGGATGGCAGAACTCCGACCGCCGCGCCCGCGTCTCGTGGAAGAGCCGAAACGCCGCGAGCGGCGACCGTTCCGCGCCGTGGGAAGCCATGCGCGAGACACCGCCCCGCCGAACGCGGCCCCGTGGTAGGCTCGTCCCGATGTCGCCGTTCGCCGTCCTGCTGCTCGGCTGGTGCGGATTCAAGGCGCTGATCCAGCGACCGTTCAAGGCGCCGGGTGCCGAACGGCGCACGCTGCGACGCGCCGCCGCGGATCGGCTGGCGCCGCTGTCGGAGGACGGGCGGGAGGCGTTGCGCGCCGCCGGTGCCTGCCTCGCTTGCGGGCGCTGCGATGAACGGTCGGACTCGCCCGCGCCCGTGGCCGGACCCTCGTCGTGGGTGCTCGGCGGCCTCCGCGACCTGACCGATCACGACCTGGCCGCCGAGGCGCCCGGCAGCGAGGAACGGCTGGCGGAGTTCGAGGTCGTCTGCCCGGTGGGGGTGCCGTTTCGGCGGCTCGCCGCCGCCGCCCGAACGACGCGCGACCGGATGCGGCGGCCGGTTCAGGAACCGCGCCGCCGCGCGCGGTAGCCCCGGATCGCCAGCCCGAGCCGTCCGCCGAGCCAGCCGAAACCGAACGCCAGCAGCGGCGTCGGCAGCGCCCACGGCGAGAGTCCGCCGCCGGTGAACAGTATCCACAGCAGCACGAACGCCGCCGCCCCGAACCCCGCCTCCACCGCCCCGGCGCGACCCATCAGGCTGACGATGGCGCCCGCCAGCAGCAGGCCGACCGCGAAGACCGCGACAATTCCCGCCAGCGCCTCCCCCAGCGCCGGTCCGTCGGGTCCGTCGAGGATCGAACGCACCACCTCCAGCTTCGCCTCGTCCCCCTCGACCCCCACCAGCGCCTCGGTCGTCCGTCGCAGCGCTTCCTGCGACCGCGGCAACACCGCCGCGAACAGCGCGGAGATGAGGAGGGTGGTGAGCAACGCCACGAGCGCCCCGAGCGGGACCCAGTGCCATGCCCGTGCGGGGGACCCGGACTGACCGGCGGTCGCCGGACGGGCTTTCCCGGCTGTCCCGTCTTGCTCCCCCGGCTCTTCGGCCAACCGGAGGTGGCGCACCGGTAGCGCCCGCAACGGGCCGTCATCCGGCGGCACCGGCCATCCTTCTTCCTCCTCGCCGCCGTGCCCGATTCCCTCCTCGACCGGATCGCGATCGCCCCCGCCGCGCCCGCTCGCCTCCCCCCCGCTCTCGACCCGTGCCCCCACCTCGTCCTCCTCGGTCGGCCTCTCGCGCTTCCCCCGCTCCTCGTTGTCGCGCTGCAAATCCACGCCCGCCTCCGCCCGGATCGACCCATAGGATCGCGGCGGGGATGTGTCAACGACCGGCCCCGAGTTGCACCGCCGGGGCGCGCGACCCTGGAGCGTCACCGGGGCGTCGCACCGCCGGCGCCAGGCGGGGGGCGCCCGCGGTTTTCCCCCCCGCCCTCCGACGAACCAGGGGAGCGCTTGCGCGCGGAACCGCGGCGCGCCGTGCGCTTCCCGACGGATCGAAGGACCGGCACGGCGGAGTTCGGGACCGACCGCTCCGACTCGCCGGTCGACGGTCGTTCTGGTAGGCTGCGGAGGTGGTCTCGGACCGGGGCCGGGGAACCGGCGACCGAAGGGGGGAGACAAAGAGCCGGCGGAACGGGGATGGTCGGCCGGAGGGAGCAGCCGATGAATCACCGGAGGATCTGGCTGGGCGGGCTGATGGCGTGGGCGGCATCCGCAACGGCGTGGGGACAGACGCCGGAGGCGCCGTCGCCCTCCTATTCGGGTCCGAGGACGGGGGTCGTCCGACTGCCCTGGTCGGATTTCCGCGAGCTGATCGACCGGCTGCGGGAGCTCCAGCAGCCGCAGGAGGCGCCGCCGCCCGCGGACAGCGTGATCTCGAGCGCCGCGTATCGGGTAGTGGTCGATCCCGAGGAGCGGCAGGCGCGGGTCGATGCGGAGATCGAGTTTCTCGTGCTGCGGCGGGGCGGGTGGGTCGATCTGCCGCTCCTGCCCGACACCGCCGCGCTCGAGGCGTTCGCGGTGGACGGCCGGTCCGGGACGCTGACGCAGCGCGACGGGTACCACCGGCTGATCGCGCAGGCCGAGTACGTCTACTACGGCACGCCGACGCCGCGGAAGGCGACCCTGTCCTATCGGCTCAACATCTCGCGGGGGCCGGGGCCGCACGGCCTGGATCTGCCGCTGGTCCAGGCCGGCATCACCCGGCTGGAAGTGACGCTGCCGCGCGCCGACCAGGAGCTGCGCATCGAGCCGGGCGGCGTGGTGCTCGAGCGCCGGGCGACCGCCGAGGGCGGAACCCTTGTCCGCGCCCTGGTCCCCCGCGCCGCCCAGGCGACGTTGCACTGGGCCGACCGCACGGCTCCGATGCAGGAAGAACCGGTGCGCGCGGTGGTCGACCTGGTCCATCGCGTGACGTTCCAGCGGCATGTCGTCTCCGGCGAGGTGGCCCTGACCGTCCGCGTGGAACGCGGTACGTTCGAGGCGGTGGTGTTGCGGTTCCCGAAGGAGGCGGAGGGAATCCGCGCCGGGGGAGACTTCTCGGTGGACACCGTCCCGGAGGGCGACGCCTTCCAGCTCGCCACCGTGCATACCGGCTATGGACGTCGCGAGGACACGACGTTCGTCCTGCGCTACGAGTTGGCCCGCACGGCGGGCGAGGTCCGCGCTCCCGACGTGAAAGTCGTACGGCTGGTGCAGGGCGGTGCCGATCGCGAGGTCGTTCGCCAGGCGGGGTTCCTCGTGCTCTACGCCGGCGAGGGGATGGAGGTCCGGGCGGCCGGAGCGCCCCAGGGGGTCGAGCTGTGTGATCCGACGGAAGCGAGCGGAGCCACCGAGCTGGAAGGCCAGCCCGTGCTCGCCTACCGCATCAGCGGACGGCCGTACGAAGTGCCGCTCGAAGTGCTTCGGCACGCGGAACGCGAGGTCCTCGCCTCGGCCGTGCAGCACGCCGACCTCGACCTGGTCGTGAACCGGGAGGGCAAGGCCGTCGGTGACCTCTCGCTCCAGGTCCAGAACAACGAACGCCAGTTCCTCGGCGTCTGGCTCCCGGAGGGTGCGACCCTCTGGGCCACCTTCGTGCGCGGACGGCCGGTCAAGCCGAGCGGCGACGACCGGTGGGTGATGATCCCCGTCCCGCGCTCCGAGATCGGACCGGACGGCGTGGCCGAGACGTTCGCCGTCGAAGTGCTGTACTCCGCCGACGCGCCGCGCATCGGCGGGTGGATGGGCCGGGCGACCTTTCCTCTGCCCCGGCTTGATCTGCTGATCTCGCAGTGGACGATCGCGCTCTGGGTGCCTGACGAGTACCGCTATTTCGCGTTCGAGGGCGACGCGAAAATCGGTGCGGAGAGTCTCGGACCGGCCGGTCTGCCGTCGCCCGGCGGACCGTCCGAGGACCGATCGGCCGCACTCCGGCAGCGCCTCGGCGTGCAGACCCTGTCCCCGTCGGAAGCGGTGGAACACGAGGCGGCGGAAGAACCGCCGGAGCTGGAATGGACGGAGGAGGAGAAGAGGACCGGCGAGGACAAGGAGGAGGTCGGCCGAGGAATCCGAAGATCCGGCGACGAAGGACGGAGCAGACGACGCGACGACAAGGACGTCGCTCGGACGGGCTACGCTCTCGCCCCGGTCGGGGCCGTCGGCGGGATCGGGGGTGAGGCGGCCGGGGCAGGCGCCTCCGGCCGGCGTTCCGGCGTGTCGCCCGAGAGCCGCGGGCTGCTGCCGATCCGCATCGAGGTTCCGCGCGAGGGCCTTCGGCTCGAGTTCACCCGCAGCCTCGTGGAGCCGAAGGACGAGACCGAAGTGCGCTTTCTCTATCAGGGTCGGACCGTGGTGGCCGCCTTCCCGTGGCTGCGGCTGCTGGCCGGACTGCTGCTGGCGCTGGGAGTCGCCCGCCTTCTCCATCGGTCGATCGAACGACGCCGCCCGTCCGTCGGTCTCCTCGCCCCGGTCTCGCTGGCTCTCGGCCTGGGGCTCCTCGTCGCCGCCGTCGCCGTGCTGCGTGCCCCGGTCGGCGGCGCGCTCTGGTCGTGGCTTGCCGGCCTGGTGGTCTACGCCGCGGTTGTCGCCGCATGGCTCCTTTGGCGCTACGGGCACGGCCGGCGGCTGCTCGCGGCCGACGGGCCGCCGTTCGTTTCGGGACCGGCCGGCCCGCCACCGCCGACCCCGGCCGGCGGAACGGACGGCGCCCCGATCCGGCGCTCGTCCCCGGAGGTGCGCCCGTGAGGTCCCGGGGAACGATGACGCCGATGGTGCTGGTCCTGCTGACGGCGGCCCCCGCGCCGGCCGCCGCCCAGCGGACGCCGCCGGACGAAGGGCTGCCGGACATCGGCGAGGCGTCGGTCGAGCTGTCGTGGCAGGAGGTCCGGGCGCTCATCGAGGAACTGACCCGCTTCCGCCTCCAGGGGGCCGACGCCCGCGCCCGCCCTCCCGTCGAGGCGCTGGTCCAGGCGGCCCATCTCCGCCTGACCCTGGGGGACGGCGTTCTGCTGGTCGACGGCCCCGTCGAGGTCGAGGTGCTTCGCGAGGGGTGGACCGTGGTGCCGTTGTTCGCCGAGCCGGTCGCGCTGCGCGGCGTGATGGGGGAGGGAGAGCCGGCGCGGGTTGTGCCGACCCCCGAGGGCGGGCTTGGCCTGCTGCTCCGCGAGCCGGGCGTGCATCGCGTGACGGTGTCGTACGCGACGGCGGTGGATCCGAGGATGGGGCCGAAGTCGGTCGCCCTGGCGATGCCGCTCGCCGCATCCGTCGAGGCCGCCTTCGTCGTCGACGACCGCGTCGAGGATGTCTCCGCTGTCGGGGGCGTTGTCGTCCGATCCGCCGCGGTGCGGCCGGTTGCGGGGGCGGAGGGCCCGGTCATCGAGCACGTCCTGGCCGTGCATGCGCCGCGGCACTTCGTGCTGCAGTTCGTCGCCCGCCGCCCGCTCGCCGGCGCCCGGCCGATCGCCGCCGAAGCCGCCGCGGGAACCGGTGCGGCGGGGGAAGCGGCGGCGCCGCCGGAACCGGCGCCGTCTCCCTCGCTGCCGGCGCGGTATCGCTCCGCAGCCTCGATCGATGTCGCCGTGGAACCCGCCGCCATCCGCGTCGCCGCAGAACTCGAACTGACGATCCACGACGCCCCGCTCGAGGAACTCCGGCTCGGCCCGCTGCCCGACTGGGAACTGGTCAAGGCCCTCGTTGAGGGTTCCGACGAACCGCTGCGCGTGGAATCGACCGCCGAAGAAGTGCGGGTCCGCTTTCCGTACGCGATCGCGGACCCCACCCGGGTCACGCTGTGGCTCGAACGGGCCAACGAACGGAAGCTGGACCGGGTGGAGGCGCCGGTTCTGGTCGTGCAGGGTGCCTACCGGCAGGAGGGCGAGATCGGCTTCCGCCTGGACAGCACGATCGAGGGCGCGCCGGATCGCGTGGAAGGGGGGGCCACGGCCGACCCGTCGGAGGTCCGTCTGCCGGCCGGGGCCATCGCCCAGTTCGCGTTCCGCTTCCACAAGGTGCCCTACGCCGTCGGCCTGACGCTGCGCTACCACGAGCCGCGGGCTGTGCTGACCGCCGCCATCCGACGGGCGCTCGTGCGCGTCGTCGCCACTCCCGACGGCAAGACGGTCGTGGACGCGGCCTGGCAGATTCTCAACAGCCGGCAATCGTACCTCGCCGTCACCTTGCCGGCCGGCGTCGAGCCGTGGGGTGCGTTCATCGACGGTCGGCCGGTCCAGATCGGCCAGCGCGCCGATCACCCGCAGGTCGCCCGGATCGCCCTGCCGCGGCCGGAAGGTGCGCCCGGCGTCCCCGAACCGTTCACGGTCGAGCTGGTGTACTACGCCCGGCGCGACCGGTTCGAGGACTTCGCCGACTGGGCGATGCCGCTGCCGCGCGTGGACGTTCCGATCGCCGTGCTCGACGTCGAGGCCTGGCTGCCGACGGGCATCGTGTACGAACCGCGCGAAGGTCCCTTGCGGCTCGCGGCGGCCGTGCCCGAACTGACCGTCGAGGACTGGCGCTCCGGCAAGTTTCGGGAGGCGGCGACGGGAGGCCGGTCGGGGGAGTGGGACCACCGGCGGCTCGGAAATCTGGAAGACCTGGCGCGGGGAACCCTCGCCGCGCGCTTCGAACTGCCGCGCGAAGGGACCCTCCTCTCCTGGCATGGGGTGATCTTCGACGCCGGGGACGGCGTCACGCTCGAGGTGGCCACCCGACCCTCCTGGTTCGACGAGCTCACCTGGTGGGTCTCCGCGGTCCTGCTGCTGGTCGCCGGCGGCCTCCTGGCCCTGAGCCTCGGCGCCTGGGCCACCGGACGACGGCGTCGCGGCGCGGGACTTCTCGCCGGTGCCGTCGCCGTCGGCACCGCCGTCGCCGCCGGTTCGTTTTTCGTCCCCGTCGCCGATGCCCACGCCGCGTTCGTCGGCTTCGCCGTGGTCGGCATCGCCGTCGGGGCCGCCAACCTGTTCCGCTGGATCGCCGCCGGACGCCCCCGTGCGGCCTGACCTACTCCCTGGAACGAGACCAGGGCTTGCCGCACGTGCCGCAACGACCGTTGCGCCCGATGATGCCGGTGCACAGGTCGTCTGAACACGGCACCCGCGTTCGCTCGAAATCCGGCCACCCGGGCTCCGCCGCCTCGGCGTCCCCCGGGCTCGCCCCCGCCCCGCCCCGCTCGTCCTCGGCCGACGGCACGGCGAGGGGCCGCCCGCCTTCCGAGGCGCCGCCCGGACCCGGCGACGGTTTTTCGGCCGGCACGGCGTCGTCCCGGGGCCTGCCGCAAACCTTGCAGCGGCCGTCCTTGCCGATCACGCCGACGCACATCCCGTCGCTGCACAGCTCGCGCCGATCCGGGTCGAACGGTTCGTCGTCCTCGTCCTCGTCCCGCCGCCCGCTGACATCGCTCATCGGTCGAACCTCCACGCCCCGCCTTTGCCCTACTACACCACGCCCCGGGTCCCGGAAAAGGGGAAGGGGAGCGGTCGAAGGACGGGGATGCCGGAACTCGCGGGCCCGCAGGAGGCGCGGCGCGGGTGTGCCGCCGGGCGCGCCGCGGCCCCGAACTCGGGAAAAACGCAAGGATGCCTCGACTTCGTAAACGTGGTAGACTCATTGTGTACGATGTTGTCGGGCATGGAGCAGACTGCAACCATTGTTGTCAACAGAACCTACGAGTTGATTCAGCCGTTGGCGGATGGTGGAACTGCGGTTGCATGGTCGGCCCGAAGGAAGGGGGACGATCGGGAGCTGGTCTTCAAGGCGTACCGGGAACCGGCCGCGGCGGCGGCGGTGGGCGAGGCGCGCCGACTGCGGGCCGTGCGACACCCCGCCGTCGTCGAAGTGCTCGACGTCGGGGTCGTCGAACGGTGGGAGCGTGCGGTTTCGGCGGAGGGCTCGTCGACGCTCGCGGCGGAGCGTCGGGACGCGAGGAAGGAAGGTCCCGGCGAGGGCCCCGACGCGCCGCCCCCCGGCGTTCCCGCCGCTGGAACGCCGTTCGTCGTCACCGCGTTCGTCCCCGGGGCTGACCTCGAACCGTACCTGCAACAGTTGCCCGAAGGGCGCCGCGACGCCGCTGCGGCCGAACTGTTCGCCCAGGGCCTCGCCGCGCTCGCCCATCTCCATCGCCGCGGCCTCGTTCACCGCGACCTCCACCCCGGCAACCTCCGGGTCGCGCTGCGGGACGGAGCCCCGCGCCTCACCCTGCTGGACTTCGACCTGTCGATCCCGGTCGGCCGGAGCGCCCCTCCTGGCGGTCGACTCGGCTTCGTTCCTCCCGAGCAGCTCTTGGGGCGCGCCGATCCCCGATCCGACTTGTGGGCCCTTGCCGCCGCCGTTCGCTGGTCGCTGACGCGCCGCGACCCGCTGACGAACTCCGGCGAGCTCCCGTCCGAACCCTCGACGTGGGTGCCGCGGGTTCTGGTTTCCGATCCGGTGCCGCTGGCGAGCGTCCGTCCCGGCGCTCCGGCCGCCTTCGCCCGCACGCTCGACCGTTGCCTTGCCCGCGACCCGTCTCGGCGTCCGGCCTCGGCCCGGGAGGCCCTGTCGTGGCTCGACCCGGAGCGCGCCGCGCAGGAGGCGCCGCCGGACCCGTGGGCCTTCGACCCGCCCTTCGTCGGCCGGGCCGCCGAGCTCTCCCGTCTCGTCGCCTGGCTGGACGACCCGAGCCCCGGGCGACCGGTCGTCGCGTGCGTGGTGGGGCCCGAGGCGTCGGGTCGCCGCCGACTTGTCGCCGAGGCGTTGCAGCAGGCGACCGAGCGGGCGCTCCTGGCCGGTCGCCGGTCGCCGCGGATCGTTCACCAGGTGGTCGACCGGGGCGAGGCGGGACGGACGTTCCTGCGCGGCCTGCTCGCCGAATCCGCCGCCCCCGACTGCATCGCGTTCGACGCCACCGGACTGGGCGGCGAGGCGGCGGCTTTCGTCGACCAGGTGGGGTGCATGCTGCGGGCGGCCGTCGATCTGGGCCTCGGTCGTTCGTCGGCGACGCGCGCCGTGCTGGTCCTTCCCGCGCGAACGCCCCTCGTGCCGGGGACGGAGCGCATCGAGCTGGCGCCGCTGTCGGACGCCGAGATTCGTACGCTGCTCGAAGGCGTGTTGCTGGAGCCGCCTTCCGCTCCCGTGGTGCGCGAACTTGCCGTTACCGGCGGCGGGTGGCCCGGTCTGGTGCTGGCCGAGGCGGCGGCGCGCTTCCCCGACGGACGACCCGCCGTGGGCGCGACCGGGCGTCCCGCAGTGAGTCCCGCCGACCCCGCCGCCCTTGATGCCGCCGGTCGGCGCGTCCTGGCCCGGCTGGCCGTCGAGCGGCTGCCGGTGCCGGAAGACCGTCTCGGGGACGACGGCGCCTCGCCGCCCGAGGACGAGGCGGCGGCGGCCCTGCCGCGCCTGCAACGGCTCGGCTGGCTCCACCGCTCGGTGGCCGGCTGGAGCGTGGCGCCCGGCCGTCGGGCGGCGGCCGAGCGCCTGGAGTCGCCGGCCGTCCGGCGTCGCCGCCAGCGACGCCTGGCCGAGGCGCCCGTTGTTGACGGTCTGGGTCTTCTGCGCCGCGCCTGGCACCGGATCGCGACCGCGCCGGCGGTCCGGCTGGCGCGCGTCGCCGCTGCGGAAGCCGCCGCCTGCCGCGCGGTCGACCCGTCGGCCGCCCTCTCCATCGGGGCGTGGACCCTCGCCCGCGACCCGCGGGCCCTGGACGACGCCGCCCTGGCGGCGCTGGGTCGGGCTGCCGTCGAGGCCGGGCGGTACGATCTGGGGGAGGCGGCCATCCGAGCGGCCCGGCGGCGGCCGTCGATCCGTCGGCCCGCGATCCGGGCGGCCTGGGCCGGCATCGAGGCGGCGCTGCGTCGCAGAACGGGCGATGTCCGCGGCGCGGAAGCCCTGCTGCGCCGCGCGGCCGCGGGGACGGCGCATCCCGAGGCGCTCCTCGAGCTGGCCGATCTCGCCCTCACCCGCGGCGACGTTGACGCGGCCGCCCGGCATCTCGACGCGGTCGGGACCGCGGGGGCGGAGCTGGCGCCCCGGGCCGCCGAGCTGCGCGCCCGGGTCCTCGTCGCGCGCGGTCGGACGGACGAGGCCGAGCGCCTGGTCGCCGACGCGCTGGCACGGGCGCCGGCGACGTCGCCGAGCCGCCACCGGCTGTGGTCGGTCTATGGCGCCGCAGCCCACCGCGGCGGGCGTTTCCGGGAGGCGGCGGAACGGTTCGCCCGGGCCCTCGACGAGGCGCGCGCCTCCGGGGACCGGCATGCGGCAGCGGCGGCTCAGGCGAACCTCGGCGCCGCGATGCTCGAGGCCGGTCGCGTGGTCGAGGCGGTCCAGCGGTTGCGCGGCGCCGCCCTGGACCTGGAAACGCTCGGCGGCCGACGC
>Ga0068707_1002150_pt1 | contig 13909 bp, 15 predicted proteins | sample YNPNPMetaG_FD_66600 | JGI IMG/M metagenome (GOLD analysis project Ga0068707, IMG submission 66600) | Anoxygenic and chlorotrophic microbial mat microbial communities from Yellowstone National Park, USA - YNP NP MetaG | ecosystem: Environmental > Aquatic > Thermal springs > Hot (42-90C) >... | reverse complement strand
CAAGATGGGATAAATTTCCCGTCTGGATACGAACATCGTAACCGCTATTCATTCCGGTAACTCGAAAAGTTCCGGTGAGAACCTGAATATTCCAGACAATTTCTTCAGGTGGCAAATTAGTTGTATCAATTTGCAATTCAAAAGAGGTGTAGTGTTCTTTGCGACTTGCCAGAAGTTGCATTAGGCGCTGTTCCACTTCCGCATCATTCCCAAGCAGAGGACGATTGACGGCATCGGACCGGACTCTTCTCAACAATGTTGCCTCGTCAGTATGAAGACAAATGACCACGCCAGAATTTTCGACAAGCAAGCGGTTTTCGGATCTGAGCAGGGCACCCCCGCCCAAAGCAATCACAGACCTTGATTCCTGACAGATTTTCTTTAGCAACTCAGTTTCACATTGACGAAAACCGTCTTCACCCGCTTGCGAAAAGATTTCTGGAATTGACTTTTGTGTCTCATTTTCGATTTCCTGATCTAGATCGAGAAATCTCAAGTTCAGAGCCTGAGCTAATAACCGGGCAACAGTGCTTTTTCCACTTCCGGGTGGCCCATAAATGAAAAATTGATCATTTGCATTCCTCATGCCGTTTTAGCCTTCTTCGCCCCAGAAAATGTGGGCATTTCCTGAAAGTTGCAGATCGCTTAGTCTTGCCTTTCGCAATTGTTGATAACGAGTCTGTAACTCTGACAGTGTATCTCCACCAAGTTTTTCAAGCAGTGCATCTGCTAACACGAACGCAAGCATTGCTTCAACAATGACAACTGCACGGGGTACCGGGCAAAAATCAGAGCGCTCATACTTTGTAGTTACCCCAATGCCGTTTAATAATTCCACTGATTGCTGTGGCGAAAGAGTCGTAGGAATGGGTTTCATTGCCGCCCGCACAATAATTGGAGAACCATTGCTTATGCCGCCTTCTATGCCGCCAGAGCGATTGCGTGGCCTGACGAATTGGTCATCTTCCAGCACGATTGGGTCATGGCAGAGGGTACCTCTCAAACGTGAGTTTTCAAAAGCTGGTCCAATTTCGACACCTTTGATTGCCGGAATGCTGAGAATAGCTGCAGCAATGCGCGCATCCAAACGGCGGTCCCAATGGACATAAGAGCCTAGCCCAGGCGGCACGTTCAGGGCAGCCACTTCGATAATGCCTCCTAGTGTGTCTTTTTTCTGCATAATCTGACGGATTGCCTGTTCCATTTTTTCTGCTGCGTTTGGGTCAGGGCAGTGTATATCATTTTCCAAAGCGAGTTTGATACGATTTTCTAGTGGAATATCTTCAAGCGAAGCATTGATGTCGCCGATTGCAGCGACATAACCGCCGATTTGGATTGAAAATTGGGCGAGCAACTGACGGCATACAGCGCCAATTGCTACCCGTGCGACAGTTTCACGAGCGGAAGCACGCTCTAGAACCGGTCGTATGTCATTAAAGCCATATTTGATTATGCCAGCCAAATCAGCATGACCAGGACGAGGAATAGTAAAAGGTGAAATGGACCGGTTTTTCCAGCGCTCATGATCTTCATTTTTGATCATGAGCGCCAATGGGGAGCCAATTGTTTGCCCTTCCATAATACCGCTCAAAATAATTGCCTGATCATGTTCAATTTTCATGCGCGCACCAGCCCCAAAACCCTTTTGGCGGCGTGCCAGGTCTTGGTTAATCATTTGTTCTGTGAGCGGTAACCCTGCGGGCAAGCCTTCCAGAATTGCAAGCATTGCCGCGCCATGAGATTCACCAGATGTTAAAAATCGTAGTGTCATTTTTCCTTCCATTTGCGCAGACGGTTCATGGCTTCGATCAGTTTTTCAATAGGAGAAGTCAGCGAAATACGAAAATGACCTTCGCCAAACTGACCAAATAAAGTGCCCGGAGTCAGGCTTACATGCGCTTTCTCAAGCACGTCTTCAACAAAGCTTAAGGACGTCCACCCGGCTGGTACGGAACACCAGGCGTATATCGTGGCGGGTGAATTCCATACAGATAAATTTAGAGCTTCTAACGCCCGCTGAACAACGACTCTACGTTGATAATATATATTGTTGCGTGCACTGATCCATGCTTCAGATATAGAGAGTGCTTTCGTTGCCCCATCCAGAATAGGGCGAAAGTGTCCGCTATCCAAATTGGTTTTCAGCTTTGCCAATGGTTTAATGATATCTGAGTTTCCTGCAATTACTCCTGTTCGCCATCCTGCCATATTGTGAGATTTGGATAAGCTGTTGAACTCAACGGCGCATTCCAACGCTCCTTCAACTTGCAGGATGGACGGCGCTTGATAACCATCGAAACAGACCCGGCTATAAGATGCGTCATGGCAAAGAATCAGTTGGTGATGCAGGCAGAATTCTACTGCCTGTTTAAGAAACTCTAACGGCGCAGTTGCAGTGGTTGGATTGTTGGGGTAGTTCAGCCAGAGTATTTTTGCCCTTCGTGTCACTGTTTCAGGAATTGCTGACAAATCAGGGAGGTAATGATTTTGTGGGAGGAGGGGCAGATAGTAAGGCTGTGCACCTGCAAACAAAGCGCCGCGCGTATAGGTCATATAGCCTGGGTCAGGTACCAAAACAATGTCGCCAGAATTAGCCCATGTCATTGTCAAATTGAAGATACCTTCTTTAGAACCAATCAACGGGAGAATATCCTTGTCTTCATCCAACGATACACCAAAGTGCTCTCGATACATCTTTGCCCAGGCTTGTCTGAGCTCTATTGTCCCATTATGCGGTTGATAGCCATGATGATTGGGATGTCTGGCAGATGAGCAAAGTATGTCAATCACTTCAGGCGGAGGAGGCAGATCAGGAGAGCCAATATCCAGTCGGATGACATCGCTGCTTTGTGCTTGAATCGCAGCAATCCTCGTTTCCAATTCAGCAAAGAAATTGGTTGGCAGGCGTTCAATTCGCGTGGATGGTTGTTTCATGCGCTTCAAGGTTCTTTCTGTGGGCGTCAAATTGTCTAATTGCAGACTGAAAAGCTTGTCTCATTACTGCACGTGGTGCCATGTAACCAGTCCATCTTTCAAATGCTAGTGCGGCTTGTTCGATCAACATACCTCCCCCGCTCCTAGCAGCCAGACCTTGCAGGCGGGCGGAGCGAACTAAGGCAGTTTCAACAGGGTTGTAAATCAGGTCATAGATAACAGCTTGCTCAGGAAGCGGCAGATCGGATGGCCAGGGAGATGCTGTAATATCGGGCCACATTCCGACAGGGGTCGTATTGATAATGGCGGTTATATCTTGTAATTTTACCGACCTGATCTCTGATATGTGTACAGCCCTAATGACTTGTTCATTTCTGAGCAGATTAGCCCATTTTTCGATCATGCTTTGAACCCGTACCAAGTTTCTTACTGCGATGATAATATTCCAGTTTTCTTGCAACAAACCACACACAACTGAGCGAGCAGCGCCTCCACCCCCGATAATGAGTGCTGTTTTATAAGTTGTGTTTTGTCCAAATGCTGAAAAAAATGCTTTAAAATCCGTCAGGAAGCCCCTGACGTCTGTGTTGTCTCCAATGACCTGACCATTTTTTTGAAACAATGTATTCACTGCACCGACTTGACGAGCTTGTGGCGTAACTGCATCTACCAATTCAAATATCAGGGCTTTGTAGGGAATGGTGACGTTCAGTCCGTGGATTATTCCTTCCTTGAGTTGTTGGAGAAGCTGTTTGATTTCGGCGATTTTGTCTTCTATGGGCTGAATTTCATAACAGGTATAAGTTCCTTTGAGTTTGAGAAATTCCAGCGCTGCATGATGAAGTTGTGGAGATATAGAATGTCCGAGCGGATAGCCGATCAGACCAAGTTTGAAAGCTTGAAAGCGCGAGGAGGTTTTCATAGTTCCGAAATATCTGCACCTAAAGTTTGTAAGATAGACAAAAATTCCGGGAAGGATTCAGAAATGATTTGGGTATCTTGAATGGTGATTGGATTTTCACTTGCCAATCCCATGATCACCAGAGACATTGCCAGGCGGTGATCTCCGTGGGGGTGAACGAGGGCGTTCCCTGCAACTTTTCCATTTGACTCGATGATAAAGCCGTCTGGTTTTTCCCAGATCGAAATGCCCACTTTTTTAAACTGATCGCAAAGGTCACTGATACGATCCGATTCTTTGTAGCGAAGTTCCTCAGCACCTGTCACAGTAGTCATCCCTTGGGCGAAAGCTGCAGCAACTGCAAAAATGGGAAATTCATCAATCATACTAACAACTCTTTCGCCAGAGACATGAATGCCCCTCAGGGAACTGGAACGAATTTCAATGTTGCCTATTGGTTCTCCTGAAAGGGTTTGAACATTGCTGATTTGGATGTTTGCTCCCATTTCCAGCAATGTATCGAGCAGTCCTGTGCGAGTAGGATTTAATCCAACATTCTCAATGAAGATGTGTGACCCCGGGACGACTAAAGAGGCTACAATGAAAAACGCTGCAGCAGAAAAATCCCCAGGAATAACCACGTGGACTGGTTCGAGAGCCGCGCTCTGGAGTGGAGTAATTTTTACCGAATGAGCCTTACCAGAAAATTCTTGTTCAATTTTCACACCCATTGCGCTTAGTAATCTTTCGCTATGATCTCGCGATAGAAGCGGCTCACTTATGACTGAATAATCCGAAGCTGCCAAGGATGCAAGGAGCAGACAGGTTTTTACCTGAGCACTAGCGATTGTAGAACGATAATGAAGGGGTTTCAATGGAATATTGTCTGGGCGTTCTTCCAGTTGCAATGGTGCGCCTCCTCCAGCGCTGGCGCTAATTGCTACACCCATTTGTTGCAAGGGGTGAACAATACGCAGCATCGGACGTCGTCTCAATCCATCTGAACCATCCAGTACGGAGCGAACACCACTTGCTGCCAGCGCGCCAGCTAACATGCGCATAGTCGTTGCAGAATTTCCACAATGAATTGCGTTTTGAGGCGTCCGAAAACCTCGTATCCCGTTGCCTTTTATTCGCAGTGTGGTTCCAGTTAGTGAATAGGGTATTCCAAGTGTGCTTAGTGCATGCAACATTGCATTCGTAACACCCGACACAAGAAAGTTTTCAATTAAGCTTTCACCTTTTGCCAAAGCAGCAAAAAGTGCAGCTCGGTGTGAGATGGATTTGTCACCGGGTATAGTGGCAGTGCCATACAATGGTTTGCCAGGCTTGATAGTAGAATTCATAGGTAAATCCCTGTTTCAAGTGGTATGTTGTAAAAGTTGCTTTTGGTGATTTGCACCGCTCAACAATTTTTGGTTTAAGACGTCGGTGTTTTCCGTTTGCAATAATGTCTCCAGAAGGTCAAGTTGCTGGCGGAAGTAAGCCAGCGCTTTGAGGATATTTTCTTTATTAGTCAGTAAAATATCCAGCATGATAGATGGCGGTGTGGCTGCAATTCTGGTCATACTTCGAAAGCCAGGCCCGATCAGCACAGCAGCTTCATCGGGAGTGATTGCTGCTAACGCATTTGAGATCAAATAAGGCATGTGGCTGGTTGCAGCGGTCCAGGTGTCATGTGTTTCCGCATTCATCCAGACGGCTTGGGCACCGATAATATACAGTAATTCTTGCGCAACTCTGCTGGCGCGCTTGGTTGTACGGGCTAAAGGCGTCAAGACAAATGTGGCGTTAGTGAAGAGCGTCGCTTCGGCGGCTTCCAATGTTCCCTTTTCTTTGCCACAGATGGGATGTCCACCTAATGGGTCAAATCGTTCTGGCAACTGATTCATTGCCTGAACGATTTGAACTTTTGTAGAACCTGTATCTAGAATCACCGCATTTCCGGGGTGGAGGAAGGGCAATTGAGTCAGCATTTGTAAGATGGTTCGCACAGGTGTAGCCAGGATAACGACCTCTGCTTCTGGCAGTACATTCTCTACTTTTGTGTCCGCTTCGTCAACAATTCGCATTTCTCTAGCCAATTTAATGGTTTTCCAGTCTGTATCGCAACCGATGAGCTTTTTACATGCGCCATGAAGCGCCATGGCTAATGAGCCTCCAATCAAACCCAAGCCCACGATAGCAACAGTTGTTTCTGAGATTGGCTTAAAAAACCCATCTTCGTCGGTCATTCTACCCTCTGTGGAAGCGGGATTTGAACCGGAGTGGCAGAAGTCAGTGGTACAGCCAGATCACGCCCAATTGCTTGAGCTATTGCCTTAACTTGAGTGACCAATTCTGCAAATCGTTCGGGCTTTAGGCTTTGCGCTCCATCTGAAAGGGCTTGTTCGGGATTATGGTGAACTTCCACAATCAAGCCATCTGCGCCAGCGGCAATCGCCGCTCTGGCAATTGCGGTTACATATTGCCAATGCCCTGTACTATGGCTGGGGTCTAGGATAACCGGCAGGTGAGAAAGGGATTTCAGTACAGGAATAGCGTTGATGTCGGTGGTATTTCTGGTTGAGGTTTCAAAAGTACGAATGCCGCGTTCGCACAGAATTACCCGTCGGTTACCGTGCGAAAGAATGTATTCAGCAGCCATCAATAACTCCTCAACAGTGGCACTGATGCCACGTTTAAGCAGGACAGGTTTTTGGCTTTCTCCTGCTGCGTGTAGCAGGGTGAAATTTTGCATATTGCGTGCACCAATTTGTAAAACATCTGCATAATGAGCGATCAGTGGAACCTGCTCTGGAGCCATTACTTCGGTTACCACAGGTAAGCCCGTGATTTCCCGAACTTCGGCGAGTATCTCTAGCCCGATTTCGCCTAAACCCTGAAAGCTATAAGGAGAAGTACGGGGTTTGTATGCACCTCCACGCAGGGCATGAGCACCGGCTTCTTTGACAGCCTGAGCAATTTCTAAGGTCTGATTGCGGTTTTCTACGGAACAAGGCCCTGCAATGATGACGACTCCTTGTCCACCAATAGCAACCCCATCCAGAGGAAAGACTGTGTCTTGAGGGCTGAATTCACGGGAAGCGAGTTTGTAGGGGCGGGAAATGGGAACGATGCGATCAACTCCCGGCATTCTGATAAATAAATCCTGGTATTGCAGAGCAACTTTTCCTTCCCCAATAGCACCGATAATGACCCTCTCCTCACCTTTGGAGAGATGTGCTCTAAGACCGACCGAGGTAATCCGGTCAATTACCTGATCAACTTCTTCGGATTTGGCGTCTGTTTTCATAATGATTAGCATTTGGAAACCTCCTGTTTGATTGTTGTTTGGGCGAATTCTGGTCGGAGACTGGCTGCTTCTCCGAGATAGACGTGATTGATTTCGTTTTGTGCTTGATCTGTATTCCAAAGCAAAAGAACGCGGATGCAATGTTTGAGGCTGCCCGGTACTGGAATTTCCTGCGCGCACATGAGCGGCACCAAATCCCAGCCCATTTGACGGGCAGCCTGTGCAGGGAAAGCTGTTTTCAGGTCATGGGTTACAGTGAAGAGAGCACCAGCAAGATCAGAGGGTTTCAAGGTGGGATTTGCTTCCTCAATTGTCTGCAAAAGCTGACGTGTTGCCGCAAGAATTTCGTCCGGCGAGTCTTGTTGGACGGTGATAGCACCTCGAATGCCGCGTATCAACATGGTTAACCTCCGTAAACAAAACTGCGGTGCCGTTGTGGCACCGCAGTTTGAATAAGTCCTAAAATCTAAATCCCGCTAAACACCACAAACGGCAAAGGTGAATATTTTGCCGTAAAAATAATAATAGCGGGAAAAGAAACGCTTACTAAGTTCCATATGTTAGATTTTAGTTTAACAAAGTCCCGTTTAAATGTCAATAGTTTGACCTCAGGATTTTCAAGAGATGTTTCTAGCTATTGTTGTATTATTCTCCTAAACTTACGCTTGCTCTGCTTATGGTCAATTTTCACATACAGGTGGTTGTGCTCACTTGGTATCCAAAAGTCTGGGCTTACTTCAGAGAGTTTTCTGTCTCTCGCAAGCAGAGCATAATTTGGTTTCGAATGGGCAATCATTTGCGTAAATCGCATAACTGAGTGAGTGCGGGGAGGCTCGAACTCCCAGCCAATGGCTTAAAAGGACGAACTCCCTGTCACGCCTCATCCAACCAAGAGCCTATCAGAATCGCCCCAGTCCATTGGACGATTGGTGAAAAAAGTCTCTTGGAATATTTTATTAAAGGTCTGTCAACGCGGAAACAACCAATGGACTTACTTCACAATGACTCTGAGAAAGACTACGATTGAGTTCATTCTACCACATGGCGACGCAAGTTCACTCTTGCTTCAGCTGCGCCAGGAATTGACGGGCAGTGATAATCGGGATATCCCGAAAGACACCTAAATCTAACAAATGATGGTCGCCGCTCACGACGACGTCCGCTTGCCCGTCCAAAGCGCAAGCCAGAAACATCTCATCCTTTGGGTCATCCGGGACACTTCCGGCGACATTGGCGTCTCCTGCTACCAACAGGGCATCATGTTCCAAGAGTGTAATCGTCTGTTCAATATCATCATCGCTGAGATGATATTTTTATAGATGCGCGGATATTGCAGTACGGTCCGCACTTCGGCAACGATAGCAGAGGAGCTGAGCAATAAAAACCGCCGCTCGCGCCAGGCATTCAATACTTCAGCCGGCGCACCTTTACGGCTCAAGATGCCGCTGACAATCACATTCGTGTCGATCACAACGCGCAGCATAGCGGCTAATCAAGCTTTGCCTGTTCTTTTGGCGTTGGCTTCCTCACAGCATCAACAGCCTGGCTGACGTCGTTTTGAACCTCTTCTTCTGGAATCTCCGGCAGCTTGCTGCGCAGGCGATCCAGCACCTGGAAACGCGCCTCACGTTCAGCCACCAACTGTTCATAAACTTCTACGGGGATGAGCGCCACCATAGGTTTGCCTGACCGCTCAATGATGGCAACCTCTCCGCCGTAGCCGACCCGCCCAAGCAAATCAGCAAACCGCCGGCGAGCCTCACGCGCACCGATAACTATAGTCATACTGCACCTCCATATCTAAACGGGATCAGTATAGCACAATGTGCGCAAAAAGTAAATAATAAGCATTGTGTACACAATTGTCGTAGAGTGCATTAGGGTAGTACAACCCCAGCAACATTACCGAACTGATAAGTTACGATCCGATCTCTGGCTGTTCAAAATGGGGTTGTGCAGGCGGCAGATAAGGAGCCAGAATTTCTCCCAACCGCCAGGGGCGATAGTGTCGGACTTCCACGCAAAGGTTGACGTGCCTGGCACCCAGTTCTGGAGCTACATTGTTGTGGATGTGACCGTGCAGATTGAGCACTCTCGGTTCCAGGGGGACGATAGGGCGGTGCGAGAAGATCAGCGTCCATCCTGAGGGGTGATCCATTCGATATGGATCTGGCACCAGGGTGATCCCCAGTTGTTGATAGAAATCGTTGCTACGCCGGTCGTGGTTGCCGCGCATCAGGTACAGCTTGCCGTTGAGCAACGGTGCTAAGTCTTCGATGTTTTCCTTCTTACCCAGCGCCAGGTCGCCGACGTGGAAGACAATCTCTGCTGGTTGAATAAGGCGGTTCCAGTTTTCGATGATCGTCTCCTGCCAACCATCCGGTCGGTCGCAATAGCGACCGATGTTCTCGTGGAAGAAATGAGTATCGGAGATAATCCAGGTTTGGTCATCAAAGGGGAATTGCGGCTGGGGCGGTAGCATGGTTTATGGGTAGCCAGGAAGCAGGATATACGAGATTATATCCTGCCAGTGACTGGTTTGCCTTTGGCAAGGTATAGCGATATCAGGCTTTGTTCCAGAATTTCAAAGGAGAGCCCTGATAGTAGCGGGGGAGGTTTACATAAAAAGTGATACGAAAAGATGCCGAAGTTGGCATCTTATTGAAATGGAATTTAGTGTACTAATCAGTATGGGGGCTCAGCTGGACCTTCATAACCGCACATCCCGGCACGCGGAGAATTAACCAAGGGCATCGGCTCGCCATAATTCTCGTGCGGGTGTTTTTCCATGTGTTCGTCGCAAAGATAGCCGCTTTTATCCTCTTCGTAAACACATTCGGTACACAGCCAATGCGCCGGCTGACCGCAATCCTGGCAGACAAATTCTGGCATCCGGTTTCGCGCCAGCAGGGCAATGGGATGTTTGGTGGTTGGTTTTCCTTCCCGGAATCCCACCACTCTGATATCCGTCTCGGAGGTGGTGCCAAAGTCGTAGAGATGGCGCAGCACCAGACCGGTCTCAAAGATTGCATCAGCTTTGCGCGCTTTGCCTATATCTATTCCACCCCACCCGCCAATCGTGAACTTGCTCAGGTGTCCGCAACATTCCAGCCAGATGGCGCGAAGGTATTTGTCGAGCTTATCGAGCGAAGCTGTGCCAACCATTTCCAGGTCGAGCCAGAAATCCTTATCATAAGCATCTTGAACGCGCAGATGCCAGAGGGTTTCCTCTGGTCGGTTATTAGCTTCGGCTGCAGTCAGTGCTTCTTGTCGCTTGGGACATTTATCCAGGTGTTTGGCTACGCCACGCTTGGTGATGATCTCACCGCAGTAGGCGCAGATGCCAGGGTTTTCGGGTCTACGGGGCATGTGAAAACTCCTTATCCAATTTTAGCACAGTTCTGACTCCCCTTTCGCTGATTCCATGAGCCGCCTACCCACGGTGAGTATAATGGTAAACAAAAGCCTGTATCTTCCTACATTTGGAAGAGTACAGGCTTTTTGATGGAGATAATTATTTTTAAGAAGAGGTTGCTTGGCTTGAAGTGCGCAACCGTGGGCAGCATAGATTGTAAATGTATTGAGCGATCTAAAGACCAAACTCACCTGCCGCTGCGAAGCGTAGCGGAATAGCGATCGGGAGCTGCGCCTTGTCAGGTTTTGCGATTTTCTTCCATAGTAATGACGACTTTTCCCTTGGGATGCACTTTCTCAAAATACCAGAAAGCTTCAGAAGTTTTGCTTAACGGATAACATTCATCGATAACAGGCATGATTTTTCCTAATTCAATGAGCTCTTTTATAAAGAATAGATCTTTCTGGTTGGGTTCGAGCGTTAAGACACAAATTTTCTGGGAACCAGCCTTGGATACTCTTTTCCTATTGCTTGCCACCTCGATGAGTTGAGCCATAGAGCCACCAGCAACGACATAGGTTCCTTCAGGTTTTAATACATGCAGATAATCTGAAATCGGATGATATCCGTTCACAGCCAGGATCAGGTCGTACGGCTTCCCACTTTGGGTGAAGTCTTCTACCTTGTAATCGATGACATGGTCTGCTCCAAGGGAGCGCATCATTTCCAGGTTCCTTGTACTGCACACCGCTGTGACTTCTGCCCCGACCGCTTTGGCAATCTGCACGGCAAATGTTCCCACACCACCAGAAGCGCCATTAATCAAAACCTTTTGCCTTGGTTGAATGTTTCCTTTGTCACGTAGACCCTGCAAGGCAGTCATCGCCGCTAAAGGTAAAGCCGCAGCCTGCTCGAATTGTTAAATTAGCAGGTTTCAGCGTGATTGCATTTTCATTGGCACATACATAATCGGTAAAAGTACCTCGACTGGTTGCGCTGGGCATATACCCGAAAACCTCATCACCCGGTTTAAACAGCCTGGCATTACCGCCAATTGCCTCAACCCGGCCGGCAAAATCAGCTCCGAGTATCTTGTTATTGGGATGGAAGAGACCTCCCGGCATCAGTCGCATAAAAATTGGATTTGCTCGCAGCATTCGCAAGTCACGGGAATTGAGGGATGCTGCATGAATATGGATCAACACCTCATCATGTTGTGGGGAAGGTTTCTCCACTTCCCGGAGCTGAAGAACATCTGGTGAACCGTATCTGGGGCAGATTATTGCTTTCATATTTAGACCTTTCTGTTTTGCCTATCAACTACATAGCCAATCACCAATCCAAGGGCAAGAAACCTCGGCACATTCATTCCTGTATCGAGCAGGAGGTACACGGAGGCATTAGCCGGGTTTCCGAGCGCAGAAAGGACCTCGATAATAACCATGGCTCCATAACTAAGAATCAATGCTTTGAAGATGGTTTTATTACCGGGGACCTTGTTAAAGAAACGAAGCAGGCAGAAACTAACGCATAATGCGATCACCATGCCGCCAACCAACGCTTCAGCAAGAGCCACGGGGAGAGAAGAGATCGAGAACGCAGCTTTGTACTTTGCAGCGATGGGGGATAGAGCAATTATCAAGTCAGTGATCCAGAATGCTGCCCCACCCGATTCTGCTAACTTAAGCAGCCTCTTTGAAAACTCATGAGATGCCTGATGCTTGCTTTGATTTGTGACCCGGGTTTCCATGGCTATTTCCTTATTCCAACCCGGCAGGTTTCGCTGCAACTAAAGATGGATTGATTCCCTTGTACTGCCTTTTACACACATAGCCAATCGCGATTCCAAGGGCAAGGATACGGATCACGTTAAATGCTGTGCCGATGATGAAGTAACGTAAGACATTACTTGTTGCGTAAAAACTTGAGGGACCACCGAGAAGGATCGTAACGATGACCAGAACAATCGAGCTCAGGAAGAATGATTTAAGGAGCGGATCCTTTACCGGGATCCTGTCAAAGAAACGCAGCAATGGATAACTGACCCACAACCCAATGATCAAGCCGCCGACCAAGGATTCAAGCAGCATTGGATAATAAGAAATGGACATGGCAGCCCTGTATTCCGCTGCAATGGAGGTTCGGGAAATCGCGAAGTTAGCCAGCCAGAAAGCCATGCCTCCCACCAAGGTAAGTACGAATGCCTTTTTCCAGATTCTTTTCGAGTTTTTCATCTTTTTCTCTTTTCTTTATTCAGGATTCATAGATAATTGGGGTTTCACAGCCTTGATGGAAAGCCACAAAGCCAAGGAAACTTCTGCTATAAAACTGATCACCAAACAGGGATAAGCGATGACTGCAAGATCAGGGAAGATCAAACGCTGGCAGACATACACGAATTGACAAATACCATCCGCGATCAACAACATGCCGAGGATCTTTGGAAGAAATCTCGATTTAAGGACCAGGTAACCGAGGGGAAACAGCCAGACGCCATAAGGTACCTGGGCGATAACGACCCCATTTTTGTATAAACTGACAAAAAACACTGCTAGTGCCTGCAGTTGATCTGGTTGGAAGGCGTTGATGGTCTCTGCCCCGTTCAATATCACCAGGCTGGCAAACAGGCAAAGTGAACTAAATAACCAGACAGCAAAACCAGCCAGATTAAATATCAGGAAAAGTAAAGCCAGGTCTTTATTCACCGGTTTCAATAACACGTACAAAGCCCAGGCTGCTAAAAAGAAAAGAACGACAGAGAACAGATTGATCACAAAACCGATGCGGAATTGAAATGCATGGGTCATGATGTGATTGACAGTGACCGGAGCTTCCACGAACACAAATTTTCCGAATTGATTGGCGATAACTGAGGTGATCACGTAAAGCAGATAAAGCACACCGGCGGTTCTGGCGATTTTAGTGACTGAATTCATTTTTTACTCCTTTGAAGATCGGAAATCCCGACAGGCAAATTCCTGTAAGGTATAGAACACTTTGAACAACATTTACTTGCCAGCGCCCATTACCGATGTAAGAAGAGGCAAGAAACGCCATAGCTTCAATAAAGCCAATTACTCCAACCAGGAGCCAGAAAGCCCATTTTTGTCCTGCGGCGAGTTTCCTGTGAATCAACGGCCAGGTCAGCACCGAGATCATCAACGAGCAGGAGTTATACAGGATCGTGAAACAATTCAGCGATGCAATAGTTTTGGCGCTAAGGTCGGCAATTTCGGCTTCTGAAAAAGAAGCTACCTGCAATATTGGGGAGTCCTTCCTGAGCACGATGACATAGCACAATATGATAAAGGCGAGAATAAAGGTAACTGCTCAGGCATAAAAGCCTGTTGAACCTTACCATTGTCAAAATCGCGCAAATCGGTCAGAATTAGGGCATGGAGCCCCTGCGACTGCCCACGGAAGA
>Ga0068707_1002149_pt1 | contig 13910 bp, 12 predicted proteins | sample YNPNPMetaG_FD_66600 | JGI IMG/M metagenome (GOLD analysis project Ga0068707, IMG submission 66600) | Anoxygenic and chlorotrophic microbial mat microbial communities from Yellowstone National Park, USA - YNP NP MetaG | ecosystem: Environmental > Aquatic > Thermal springs > Hot (42-90C) >... | reverse complement strand
ATACTCTGCGGGGTCATCCGCTTCGATCTCCCTAGTCTGGTCAGCAGCAGGCGCGCGCAAGAACAGGCCGAGCGAGGCGGCGTCCTCGGCGCAGGCATACTGGGGATCATCTTCGCCCTGTCGTTTTGCCCTGTTTCGGCCGGACTTTTCTTCGGCAGCCTCGTCCCTTTGTCGATCGCCCACGACTCGGTGTTCGTCATGCCGTCGCTCTACGGGATCGGCACGGGCGTGCCGGTTGCCGTCTTCGCCCTGCTCGTGGCCTTGGGGGCGCAGTCCGTGGGAAAGGCCTTCAACATCCTCAGCCGGGTCGAGTGGTGGGTCAGAAGAGGCACGGGGGTCGTTTTCATACTCGTGGGTGTTTATTTTGTCCTGAGCCATATCCTTGGGATAGAGGTGCCTGCATAGGCAGGGCTTTCCCGGCTGGGCCGGGCGCCCTGCCGCAGTGCGGAGGGGTCGCGGACGATCCCTGCAGGCACACAGCATGCGAAGAGGAGGGATACAAATGGCCGTCCTGAACATCAAGGTCCTGGGTCCGGGGTGCATGAACTGCAAGAAACTGCTCGAGACCACGCAGGAAGCAGTGAAACAGAGCGGCCTCGAGGCCACGATCGAGTACGTGACGAATATGAGCGAGATCACCAAGTACGTCATGATGACCCCGGCACTCGTGGTCAACGAAAAGGTCATGCACCAGGGCAAGCCGTTGCCCACTGTCCAGAAGGTAAAGGACCTGATCGCGAGGGCACAGTGAACGCAGGAGCCGCACGGCGAGGCGTACGAAGTCACTGTATCCTGCCGAGCGTGCGGCGTCTCCCCGCGGGCGGCTCCACGTCGGGCAGGCGTTCCATGACCCGAGGCCCGCATCCAACCCAAGAGGACTGACGAGGAGACTCTCGAGCGATGGGCAGACGTCTCAAGGTCTTGTTTCTGTGTAGCGGGAACTCCTGCCGGAGCCAGATGGCCGAAGGGTGGGCCAGGCACTTGAGGGGCGATGTCATCGAGCCTTACTCCGCAGGGGTCGAGCCGCACGGTCTGGACCCCCGCGCCGTAAAGGTCATGGCCGAGGCGGGCGTGGATATCTCCGGGCATCGCTCCAAACATCTCGACGAACTCAAAGCGATGGAGTTCGATATGGTGGTGACCGTGTGCGACAGCGCCCGCGAGGCCTGTCCCTATTTCCCCGGTCCTGCCAAGAAGATCCACAAGGGTTTCGACGACCCGCCGCGACTCGCCGCCGGCGCACGCACCGAGGAGGAGGCGCTGCTTCACTACCGCCGCGTACGGGACGAGATCCGCCGCTTCGTCGAGAGCCTGCCGGTGGGCTGACGAAGGAACGGATATCGCGTCGGCGGCCGGCCGGGAGGGCTGGACATACTACAGACGGGCATCCTTGAAATGGGGCACGTACTGTTCGGTTCTTGCTCGACCTTCGGGACTCTCTCGTTTTCCCGACTCCGCGTGGATGGGCATTCATCGTGGAAGATGAGACTGCGGTAAGAAAAGACGGCACGATCGATATCCCTGAGGAGCAGCGCGCGCGATGGGGACTCGCTCCCGGCTCCAGGGTACTGCTCCGCGAGACCCCTTACGGCCTGCTCCTTAGGCCGGCAGACCCCCCGCTCTCCAAGATCTATCTCGAGCCCACCACACGGTGCAATCTCAGGTGCCGCACGTGCCTTCGCTCCTCGTGGTCCGAGCCCGAAGGCACGATGCCTCTGGCGACCTACCGGGTGCTTCTCGAGGGCCTGAAGACACTGCGTCGCCCTCCTGCCATCTCCTTCTGGGGGATCGGAGAGCCCCTGCTTCACCCGGATATCGTCGAAATGGTCCACCGGGCCGAAACACACGGCATCGAGACAGAACTCGTTACGAACGGGACGCTTCTCGACCGCGAAACAGCCGACGGCCTCCTTACCGCGGGTCTCGCCAGGATCGTGGTCTCCATAGACGGCGTAACCGAAGCCTCCCATGCCGAGATAAGGCCAGGGGCGGATCTGGCCTCGGTGAAGAACAATCTTGCCTACCTCGCCGCAGCGAGGCTCTTCGGCGGGCATGATCGGCCCGAAATAGCCCTCGAATTCGTTCTGATGAGGAGGAACCTTCACGAGCTGCCGCGCGTGCCTGAACTGGCCCGCTCGATAGGCGCCTCGCGCATCATCGTGACCAATGTGATGCCGTACACAGAGGAACTCAAGAACGAGTTTCTCTATGGGGTCACGGCGGCAGAGTGGCCCCATTCCTCCAAGCGGTTCGGCACCTCGCCGGATGTCGTCATGCCCAAGATAGATGTGCGATCCGACACCAGGGAGGCGCTGATCGGCTTTTTCGTAAATGCCGGGGCGGTCGGGCCGCACCAACGAAGCGTGCCCGAGCCCGATCTTACTGCCTACTGCCCCTTTGTGTGGGAAGGCAAGACAGCTGTCGCCTGGAACGGTGCGGTAAGCCCATGCATCGCGCTGATGCACTCCCATACCTGCTTCGTCCTCGGCAGGCACAAGAGTATACGCCGGCACTCGCTCGGCACTCTCCAAGCGGCACCCATCGTGGATATATGGAACAGTCCTGAGTACAGAGAATTCCGGAGGCGGGTCATGGCGTTCGAGTTCGCCCCGTGCATTCAGTGCGACTGCGATCTGGCCGAATCCAACGAGCAGGACTGCTTCGGCTCTCCTTTTCCGACCTGCGGCGACTGCCTCTGGGCGAGGGGCGCAATCGTGTGCCCGTGAGGTCTCGAGGGGATATGCCCTATGAATCTCAAGAAGGTCATTGTCGAATTGGATGTCTCTGAGGTCCAAGAGATCCTGGCGATCGACATCGATGAGGATGCGGAACGGGCGCTGGCCTTTGTCAAGAAATCCCTGGCCAAACAGGTCAAGGACGCTCTCAGGCCGCATTGCGTGCCGGTCTTCGAGGTCACGTACGGACCCGGCCAGAAGGACCGCTTTTCCCGGTGAGACCTCGACGGGGGTGGTGCGCAGGACGTGCGGAGAGGGCCGAAAGGGAGTGCGACCACGGCCTGAAGCGAAGGACCTTAAGAGAAGGGGAAAGAAGAAAAGACAAGGAAGGATATGGGCGAGTATCGCAGGAACAGCCCTCGGATCGGCCTGGTGGCACGGTGGAGCCGGCCGAACGTCCGGCTCGAGAGAGGTGGCCCGGTCAGGATGGTAGTGGGCGCCGGTGTGCTCGTTTTCCCCTTCCTCATTTTCCTCTCTCTCGCACGGGCAGACCCCCGAGACGTCCAAGAGGGCATGGGCGCGCATCTCGATCTCAAGGGCATCGAGGCCGGCCCGTTCAAGTTCGATCTCGGCGGTCAGGTACGCCTCCGCTACGAATATGATAACGAGTTCAATGTCAAATCCTACAAGCCCGGGACCTCGGATACGTTCTTGCTCGAGAGGGTCATGCTCGATGCCGACATGAGGTACGGCCCGCAGGTGCGGTTCTCCCTCCAGCTTCGAGACGCCCATGCCATGGGATCCAGGCTGGGAAGGGAGGATTTCCCCCAGAGCAACCCCTTCGAGGATCATGCGGACATCCGTCAGGCCTTTGTGGAGTGGATCGGGATAGGGGGAAGCCCTTTGGGCATGAAGGTAGGACGCCAGCAAATCTCGTACGGCGATCAACGCGTCTTCGGCCCGGGTCTTTGGGGAAACACGGGGCGATATGCCTGGGATGCCGTTATGCTCAAGGCCGATACCGAGTACGTATGGGCGGATCTTTGGGTCGGTCGATTCATAAGGAACAGTCCTGACGACTGGCCCAACAGCGCCTTTGCCTGGCCTCTGGCCGCTGTCATGTACAGCCACATAAAGAAGCTTCCCTTCAGGCTGGATTGCTTTTACGCGCTCAGGTACGAGGGATCCGGGGCAGTAAAGGGCGAGAAGGGCAGTGGAAATCTCGCCTCCCACAGCCTCGGCTTCCAGGCCGAGGGGGAAGAAGAGCCTCTGCACTACGCCGCAACCTTTGTGCACCAGTTTGGAAGCTACGGCAAGGACACACTGAGGGCCTTTGGAGCCAACGCGGCGCTGGGCTTGAGCCTCCCCCTGCCCTTCGACCCCCGGATTACCGGACAGTTCACGTGGGGCTCGGGGGACTCGGACCCGAGCGACGGCACTCACGGCACCTTCGATGGTGTCTTTGGCGGTGCGGACATCATGTTCTATGGCTACCTCAACCTTTTTTTCTGGGCCAATATAAGGGACTACGAGGTGGACCTGCACCTCGCACCTCTGGAGAACGTGACGGTCAAGGTTCAGTACCACTACTTCAGCTTGGACCGGGCACGCGACGCCTGGTATACGACGTCGCGCACCCAGCTCAGAGCGGACCCGTCGGGTGCGGCAGGCATTTCCCTCGGCCACGAGATCGATTCGAGCTTCACCTGGAGGGTGTCGCGACATCTGGAGGTCATGACTGCCTACGGCCATTTCTTCCCCGGTACCTTTGTCGCGCGCACAGGGCCTTCCCCGCATGCCGACTGGGCCTGTATTCAGATCCTGACCACATTCTGACCGCGAGGAGCGCAATGGCCGGCGACAAGGAACTCGATGACAACCTTCACGAAGGTCTTCTCCGCATCCCCGGAGAGAGCGCTCACAGGATCATGGCTGATCATGAGCCTACTGGCGGGGCCCGGCGCGATGACGATCGTGGCCCTCGTCCGTTCCTCCATCGAGGCCGCGGTGCCCTCAAGAGCACCGCTTCACCCCCCTTCGACGCGCAGAGGAGATCGCGGGCATGAAACGATACCGCACAACGATACTCGAGTGGGGCATACCCGTTCTGCTCATCGTTTTCATGATGGCATGGCTCAGCGGCGCCTTTCACCGCGGCAAGATTCGTCCGGGAAAGGTGGAGGTGGCCGGGGCGAGGAGCGCAGGGGTCCCGCTCTTCGACGTCTCTGCTGTCGCCGTACCGCAGGTTGCAGAGGCGGTCGGGATCGTCAAGCCGCAGGTCACGACAACCGTTTCAGCGCGCCTGACCGCTCACGTGGTGGAGCTTCCCGTCGTGGCCGGCCAGCGTGTGCGCAAGGGGGCACTGCTGGCCCGGCTGGATGATCGCGATCTTTCCGCAAAGGTACAGCAGGCACAGGAGGCGTTACGCCGGGCCGAAGCGATCAGGGATCTCGCTGCGGCCGACTACGAACGGGACAAGGGTCTCTTTGAGAAGGCCGTCATCCCCGCATCCGAGTTCGACAGCACGGCCACGCGGCTGAAAACCTCGACGGCTGATGTGGCGGCACTCCAGGAAGCCTTGCACGATGCCAGGCTGATGCTCGGCTACGCCACCATTCTCAGTCCCTACGAGTGCGTCATAATCGACAAGCTGGCCGAGGTCGGCGATCTGGCTACGCCCGGTAAACCGCTGCTCACTGCGTACAAGGTCGGTTCGTTGTGGCTCGAAGCAGCGGTCCCCGAAGAGCTGTCCGGTCACCTTCATATCGGCGCGTCCTATCAGGTGCGCCTCGACGCGGTGGACAAGCACATGCAGGGCCCCCTGGCAGAGATTGTCCCGTCGGCGGATCCTTCCACTCGTACGGTCACCGCTCGGGTGGCGATTCCCGCCGAAGAGCACATCTTCCCGGGCCTCTTTGGCCGCATGGAGATCCCATTGGGCGATCGCCAGCGCGTGCTCGTTCCTCGATCGGCTGTGGTGCTCGTGGGACAGCTCGCCATGGTGGACGTGGATGAAGGGGGCATGCTGCGGCGCCGATCGGTCCAGCTGGGCGCTCACATCGGAGACAGCGTCGAGATCCTCAGCGGGGTGGCCGCCGGTGAAAAGGTCTCCCTGGCTCCGAGGAAGGAGCTCGAGCCGTGAAGCGCGACGGCGAAGGTCTCACATTACGAGTCGTCCGCGTATTCCTTGAATCGCACCTTTCGATTGTGCTCATACTCTTGGCGCTCCTCGCAGGCGGCCTCGCCTTGACCATCACGCCGCGCGAGGAAGAGCCACAAATCGTCGTCCCCAATGCCGACATATTTCTTTCCTATCCCGGTCATTCGGCCGAAGAGGTCGAGAAGCTCGTCTCTTCACCCATCGAGCGATACCTTTCTCAGATCGACGGCGTGGAGTATGTCTATTCGCGTTCTATGCCGGGCCGGAGCATGGTCACGGTACGCTTCTACGTAGGACAGGACCGAGAACGGAGCCTGGTCAAGCTCAACAAGTGGCTGCAACAAAACGCGGATGCCCTCCCCGAGGGAGTCACCGGCTATGTCGTCAAACCCCGGGAGACCGACGATGTTCCGATCGTGACCTTCACGCTCACCAGCTCGCGGCGGGACGACTACGAGCTGAGGCGGATTGCCGAGGAGCTCCACGACAGACTGCAAGCCGTCCCGAATACCGGCATCAGCTTCATTGTGGGAGGCCGTCCTCGCTACGTCCTCGTGAGGCTCGACCCGGCAAGGATGGCAGGCTTGCATGTCGCCCCCTTGGATGTCTACCGAAGCCTGGCAGGGGCCGACAGCACCCTGGCTGCCGGTTCCTACACCGAGGAGGATCGCGAGATCCGTGTGGAATCGGGCACGTTTTTCAGCAGCGCCGCCGAGGTCGCTTCCTGTGTAGTGGGCGTATTCGGCCAGCGGCCCGTGTACCTCCGGGATGTAGCGGAGGTGACCGACGGGCCGGGTGAGGCGACCACCTACGTTCGCTTCAGCCAGGGCGCGGCGTGGAACCGCAACACACACCCGGGATCCGCAGGCACATGGATCCGAAGCGGGAACGATCCTGCGCAACCCCTTCTCTTCCAGCAACCCGCCGTCACCCTGGCGATCGCCAAACAGAAAGGTTCGAACAATGTCGCCGTCGCCGAGGCACTGTTGGCCCGCATGGAACACATCGCCCGGCAGGTGGTCCCAGAGGACGTAAAGGTCGCAGTGACCCGCAACTACGGCGTCACGGCAGACGACAAGGTCAACGAATTGGTCGAAGGCCTCGTGGTGGGCATCGTCGTGGTGATCGCCCTCCTGACCATCGGCCTGGGGTTTGCCGAGGCCATGGTGGTCGCGGTTGCCGTCCCCTGTGTATTCGGTTTCACACTCGCCGCCAACTACCTGTTTGGCTTCTCTATCAACCGGGTGACCCTTTTCGCCCTGACCGTGGCATTGGGACTGTTGGTCGATGACCCGATCGTGGATGTCGAGAACATACACCGGCACTTCACCCTGGCCGGCAAAGCGACGCGCCGGATCGTGCTCGATGCGGTCAACGAGGTACGCCCCCCTCTGATTGCCGCTACCATCGCAGTGATGATTTCCTTCTCTCCGCTTTTCTTCGTGACCGAGGAAATGCACGACTATTTGCGGCCCATGGCCGTCAACGTGCCCATGACCATGCTCATGTCCATGGTGGTCTCGTTCACTATTACCCCGTGGCTCGCCTATTGGGTGATGCGACGGCGCTCCACGACGGGCCGGACGGGGAATGACCGGGGAGAGGGGCTTCCCGCCCCCGACGTGACGAAGATGGGGACCTACAGGGTGTTTCGCCCGCTGCTCGAGCCGCTTCTTGTCCGGCGCCGAAATGCATATCTCTTTCTCGCCGCGATCCTGCTGGCATTCGTCGCAAGCTTGATGCTCGTGGGCACGCGGCGGGTCAAGCCCAAGCAATTGCCGTTCGACAACAAGGACGAGCTCTTGCTCGTCATCGATATGCCCAGCGGCACCAGCCTGGAGCGGACCGATGCCGCCATCCGGGACTTCGAAGAGTATCTTCGCACAGTACCCGAAATAACCGACTTCGAATCCTATGTCGGGACAGCATCTCCGTTCGACTTCAACGGCATGGCGAGGCGCTACTTCTTGCGACAATCGCCCGACAGAGCCGACATCCGGGTCAATCTCATTCACAAGACGGACCGCCTCGCATCCAGTCACGATATCGCGCTCAGGCTGCGCAATGACCTTGCCGCCATTGCCCGGCAGGACGGGGCAAAGCTCAAGATCGTGGAGCTGCCCGCAGGCCCGCCGGTGATGTCCACACTCGTCGCTGCCGTCTACGGAAGACCCGCAGATCGCTATGAAGACCTCATGCGTGCAGCCCGGATCGTAAGGGCACGTATGGAGAAGGAGCCGGGTATTGTGGATATCGACGATACCATCGAAGAGGACCAAGAAAAATACATATTCACCGTGGATAAAGCCAAGGCAGCACTCAACGGCGTGAGCACCGATGAGGTAAACCGCACGATACGTCTGGCCCTCTCGGGCGCCTCTGCCGGGACGGTTGCACTCCCTACCGAGCGGAACCCTCGACCCATCGTGCTGTTGCCCTATCGTGTGGACCGTTACGGAACCGAGGCACTCTCCCGCATCTACGTGCGGGGGGCCACAGGGAACCTCGTCCCGATCTCGCAATTGGGAGACTGGCGCCGGCAGATCGAGGATAAGACCATCTATCACCGCAACCTGGAGCCCGTGGTCTACGTCACGGCGGAGATGGCAGGCCGTCCCCCGGTCGAGACCATCCTCGACCTCCGCGCGGACCGGCGCACGGCCGAGCAAGTGGCCGCCATGGGTCATCCCGAGCGGCCTCCAGCCCCACGCGCCCTCGAGAAACGCACCATGTTCAAGAAGGGCGGCGGCATCCCCTGGGCGGTCCCTGAGGGGATACGGGTCGAATGGTGGGACGAGGGCGAAATGCGCCTGACCATGCACATCTTTCGGGATCTGGGCATCGGCTTTCTGGGTGCGCTGCTCGCGATTTACATCCTGTTGAGCCAGCAGACAGGCTCCTTTCGGCTTCCCATCGTGATTATGCTCGCGATCCCGCTGATGGTGATCGGCGTGATGCCCGGCTACTGGCTGCTCAATCACATCGGGACGAGGTCCGTAGGCGGCTACGCAACCCCACTGTTCTTCAGTTCTCCGGCTATGATCGGCATGATCGCATTGGCAGGCATCGTGACGCGAAACTCCATCATCATCGTGGATTTCGTCCATATCGCACTCTCGCGCGGCCGAACCTTGGTACAGGCGCTCGTCGAGAGCTGCTCGATCAGATTGCGACCCATCCTTCTGACCTCCGGTGCGGCCATGCTGGGCGCGTGGCCCATCACCAAGGACACAGTGTTCGCAGGTCTTGCCTGGTCGTTGATCTTCGGCCTGTTCGCATCCACCATTTTCAGTCTTCTCGTCATCCCTGTCGCTTATTATCTGATGTACGAAAAGCGGCCCGGACACGGCCTGCCCGAGGATTTCCATATGCTTCGAGGCGAGACACCGCCCTGACGAGAATGAGAAGGTTGCCACAATGACCATCGTGCTGGTACTCCTCCTGCTTCTGATCTACGCTCCGCGCGATCTTGCCCGTGCCGGGGAATCTCCCATGCAAGGCGAACTGACCCTCCGAGAGGCCGTTGCGTACGCGCTGGAGCACAGTCCTGACCTCAAAACAGCCGTTGCAGAGGCCGCCAAGCGGCAGGGAGACGTTACTGAGGCGCGTTCTGCTCTGCTGCCCGACCTGAGCCTGGGCGCCGACGTCGGCCACACGCGCCTGGAACACGGCTATCCCGGCGGAGCACCCCCATCCCTTCTCAGGTTTTCCAGCACTACCTACTCGGCCGGTGCGGACGTGCACGTGCTCGTCTGGGATTTTCAAAAGACGTGGTTCGAACTCGCCGCTGCGCGGGAACGACTGACCGCTGCAAAGCTTCTCGCCGATCGAAGGAAACAGGAACTCACGTTTCGTGTCGCCCAATTGTATCTGGAGGCTCTCACCTATCAAGATCTCCTCGAGGCTGCCCGTCTTGCCCACACCAGCCTGGCCTCCCTCCTCGAGCGTGTCAACGAACTGCTCCGCGCAGGCCGCGCCGTTCCCCTGGAGGCCTTCAAGGTCCAGACACAGCTCGCGCTGATCGAGAGCGATTCCGCCACGCTGGAAAGCGGTCACACTGCCACCCTGAGTTCACTGGCAGCGACAATGGGCTTCGAAGGCCGACTCCCACGGCTTGCATACGCGCCGGTAGACGAGCAGGCTCCTGCCCCGCCGGCCGACCCGGAGCAATTGGAACAAGAGGCACTGCGGCAGCGACTGGATCTCAAGGCCGCGATGTCGGAGACCGTATCGGCAGCAGACCTGGAGCGCTCCGTGAAGCGCTCCTACCTGCCGCGTATCGATTTCCGGGCGACTGCAACCGAGTACGGAGGGGAGGATCCTGTCGGCTTCCCCACACTCATCGGCAGACTTTTGCCCGGCCTCCCTGTACCCCTCATGGATACCCCCAGGGGAGTTCACGATTGGGCCCTCGGCCTTCATATCAGTGTGCCGTTATTCGACAGCGGCCGCCGCCGGGGACTCCTCAAGGCCGCCGCCGCGCAGGCCGAACAATCCAGGCTTGCAGAGCAGCGGCTCGCCCTGAATATCGTTCGCGAGGTCAGGACCTCCTATGCAGAACTGCAGAGTGCACGCAGACGCGTAAAAGCCATGCAGGAGGCAGTCGTTCAAGCACAAGAGATCTTGAGGGGCGAGCAGGCAAAGTATGAAGCCGGCCGCACCGTCATCAATTTCGTGCTCGAGGCAGAGGCCGGATTGCTCAACGCCAGATCCTTATTGTCTCGAGCGCAGCGGTCCGCCTCTGTTGCCCAGCTCGCACTCGAACTCGGGTTAGGGAGGCTCGAGGCGGATTCATTGCCATGACCCCTTGGTCTCCGTTCGCACAATCCGCCCCGGGAGGCCTGGCATCCTCTCGAAGGGGGCCTCGCACCGAGCCGAAGAGAAAAAAGACGGGCAGTAAGAAGGGGATGAGCCCACAGCGGGAGCGAAAACCTTACAAGGAGGACACACTCATGAACGACAAGGAGGTATTGCTCGGGGCATTCACGTTTCACGGCCACAAGTGCTGGGCGAGCACTGCGGGGGTGAGAGCGGGGCTTGCCGCCCTCCGTGCATTGGGCGTCAGCCGCACGGGCAGCTCGGACGAGCTTCATTGCAAGGTCGAGATAGGGAACAACCACGGTGCGCAGTGTTTTGCGGACGGCATCCAGTACGCCACGGGTTGTACATTGGGGAAATACAATATAGAGAAGACCGGCTATGGCAAGTTGGCGATCACGCTCATCGACAAGAAAAAAGAACGGGCTGTGAGGGTTTCCTACAAAGGTACGTATCAGAAGAAGATCGCGGAGTCGGTATTCATGAGAAAGCGGGCACAGGGCATATCCCCCACCCGGATACCCGAGGAGGAGGCATGGGAGATGGTCAATATCATTTGGCAAGCCCCCGAAGAAGACGTCCTCGTCATCGGCCCGGTAAAGCCCTACCCGTGGAGGGAGTACGGGGAGATCATGGGGCTGAAGCCCTGCCAAGAATGCGGGGAGCTCACGTCCGTGGCATATCTCAGGGTGGTGGGCGACAGGCACGTGTGCATCCCGTGCTCCGGATACGAGGAATGAGGATGCGCACCGCAACAGCCGCTTGAGATCGAACCCCTGCCGCGAGAGTCCTGGGAACGTAGAGCCATGACCACTTTTCTCGTAGCCGGCCTGCTCACGTTCGTGTTCACTGCCGTACTCACTATTGCAGGTGTGGGGGCAGCGTTCATTCTGATCCCGGTGTTTCTCGCTCTGGGTATAGAGGTGCATGCCGCCATGGCAACGGCGCTCCTGTTGAATTCCATAGCCATGAGCATTGCCTCGAGACGGTTCGTAAAGAACAAGCTCATCGTGTGGAAAACGGCCCTCCCCATCCTGATTGTTGCAACCGCACTCTCACCCCTCGGCGCTTACACGGCCCGAGGCCTCGACCGCAGGGTCTTGCTCTGGATGTTTGTCGCGTTTCTTTTGTTCGCCGCCGCAATGATGCTCTTCTACCAGGCCAAGCCGCGCGAGGTGGAACCCTCGACAAAGAGACTCTTGGGGTACGGGATATCGGTCGGAGGCGCTGCAGGTTTTCTCGGCGGTCTTCTCGGGGTAGGCGGCGGCAACTTTATCGTACCGGTCCTGGTCTGGCTCGGCTTCGATCCCAAAAAAGCGTCTGCGACCACATCCTTCATCGTCATCTTCTCTTCGCTCTCAGGATTTCTCGGGCACGCGACACTGGGCGGCATGAACTGGCGGCTCCTCGCATGCACGGCGAGCGGATCAGCCGCCGGGGCCCTTTTGGGGTCCTGGCTCATGACAGACAAGCTCACGAGCCGGCACGTCAAGGTCGTCATCGGTATCATCCTGATCATGATCGCAGCCAAGATCGTAGTGGACTTGGCGAAATGAGCTTGTACCGATGCAGGAATGGCGCAGAAGCATCCGTAGGCAGGTCACCCGGACAGACCTCTCAGGGAACAGGGAGCCATGCCTGACACAGAGGAGTACCATGTGTTGCCGGCCTCGATCGGTTACCTGGTGGAAGCGGTGCGAGGTCACGGAGGGACCCGAGGCCGGGTTCAAGGCCGCCAAACTCTGCTGCATCACCTGTTCGGGGTACAGTACCTGAGTGGCCCAGGAGATGCGGCGGATATGTTTCTCGAGAGGATATGTCTTCAATGCGATATCATCTGCTCGTAGTGATACCCTACGTCATTCTGGTTCAGGGGTGCCTTCACCACGGTTCCGGGCGAACACTTCAGAGGGCAGCCCACATCTATCTCTCCACTACGCCCGAGGACCTGCGGATTGTCTCGGCACCGGCGCTCATCGAGCACCTCGCTTCGGGCAAGGGGCGCGATCTGGTTATAGTCGACACCCGGTCAGCACCTGAATACGAGGCCGGCCATATACCCGGCGCCCTCCATATTCCCTTCAGGGCCGCAGCAGAGCGGGACACCCTCGAGAGACTCCCGAAGGGGAGGCGCATCGTCATTGTGTGCAAGAGCGGCCACACTGCAAGCATGCTCAATGCCATCTACAATATGATGGGATACGAAGCGGTGACGCTCAAGGACGGGATGAAAGGCTGGCAGGAGGCAGGCGGCCCCTTGGTCTCGGGCCCCCGCATCGAGTGACCCGAGCCAGACAACAGGAGGAGTGAACAGAGACGACAGGAGGAAGGATCATGCCGCAGAGGCTGCAGGCGCACTGGAAACAGGTCAGTGTAGGTGCGGTTATCTCCCTTGCCGGCATAACCGCATGTGCCGTGGTTACGAGGAAATGGTTCCTTACGGCTATCCCAATAGGCTTCCTGTTCGGGTTCTTCTTGGAAAAAGCCGACCTTTGCGGCGCCTCTGCGTTCAGCGAGGTCATCCTCATGAGGGATTGGCGCAAGATACAGGGCCTCCTGGTCCTGATCGTGGTGAGCATGCTGGGGTTCGCCCTGATGGCGCGGCTCGGAATAGTGACGCTCAATCCAAAGCCCCTGGAGTGGGCTACTATGCTGGTCGGCGGGGCTGTGTTCGGTGCCGGCATGGTACTTGCCGGGGGGTGTATCAGCGGGGCGCTCTACAAGTCCGGAGCAGGCAACCTCAATTCGATGGCCGCCCTTGTCGGCATCCCCATCGGGATCGCCCTGATCGAATACGGTCCTCTTCAGGGTTTTCACAGGTTTCTCAAACACTACACGATAAAGAGCGCCACTGGAGGGCCTGTGACGCTGCCCTCGCTGACAGGGCTTTCCTACGGGACCCTGGCCGTCGTCTTCGGCGCCATTACCGTGGCCGCGGCTGCGATCGTCTCGAGGCGAAAGAAACCGATCGCCGGCAAGCCCTCGCCGCGAGAAGAGCCCCATGCCGGTGGGCTCCTTGAGCGGATCATCACACGGCCCTGGAAACCCTGGCAGTCGGGCATCTTGATAGGCCTGCTAGCCTGTGGCGGTTATGTCTCCTCTGCCGCGTCAGGTCGAAACTACCCGCTCGGGGTCACTCACGGCGTTCTCTACACCCAGCTTCTGCTCACCGACTACCCGCTGGCGTATGTCTGCAGCCCCTCGACCAGTCCGGGGCCTGCTCAGCAGCAGTCTCCGACAGGCACACAAGCGGCGGC
>Ga0068707_1002148_pt1 | contig 13911 bp, 9 predicted proteins | sample YNPNPMetaG_FD_66600 | JGI IMG/M metagenome (GOLD analysis project Ga0068707, IMG submission 66600) | Anoxygenic and chlorotrophic microbial mat microbial communities from Yellowstone National Park, USA - YNP NP MetaG | ecosystem: Environmental > Aquatic > Thermal springs > Hot (42-90C) >... | reverse complement strand
CTTGGGTGGGCTTGACCACCACCTCCGGATCCACCAACCCCGTGGGCCGGATGATCTGCTCCACCATCTGGGTGCTCTGGGCGCGCTCGTAGGGGCCGGGGGTCGCCGAGACAAAGATGCATTGGTTGATGTGGGCCTCGAACTCGGCAAAGGTGAGGGGGCGGTTATCCAGGGCCGAGGGCAGGCGGAAGCCATAGTTCACCAACACCTCTTTGCGAGAGCGGTCGCCATTATACATCCCCCGGATCTGCGGCACGCTCATGTGCGATTCGTCAATGAACATGAGGTAATCCGCCGGGAAATAATCCAGGAGCGTCCAGGGCGGCTCGCCGGGCTGGCGCAAGGAGAGGTGCCGCGAATAGTTCTCGATGCCGGAGCAATAGCCCACCTCGCGGAGCATCTCCATATCGTAGCGGGTGCGCTGTTCCAGGCGCTGGGCCTCCAGGAGTTTCTCCTCCCGGCGGAACTTGGCCAGTTGCTCCTCCAGCTCCTGGTTGATCTGTTCCAGCGCCACGGCCAGTTTCTCCTGGGGCGTGATAAAGTGTTTAGCCGGGTAGATCTCGATGGCCTCGTGCCGCAAGAGCACCTCGCCCGTCAGAGCGTCCACCTCCAAAATGCGTTCCACCTCATCGCCCCAGAACTCGATGCGGTAGGCCGTCTGGCCATAGGCGGGCATGATCTCCAAAGTGTCGCCGCGCACGCGGAACTTGCCCGGCGCGAGGACGGCATCGTTGCGTTCGTAAAAGATATCTACGAGATGGCGCAGCACCCGTTCGCGGCCGATCATCTCGCCCCGACGCAAAGTGATCACCACCTTGCCGTACTCCTCCGGATCGCCCAAGCCATAGATGCACGAGACCGAGGCGACGATGATCACGTCGCGCCGGCTAAAGAGCGCCGAGGTGGCCGCCAGGCGCAGGCGCTCGATCTCGTCGTTGATCTGGGCATCCTTCTCGATGTAGGTATCCGTGCGCGGGATGTACGCCTCGGGTTGGTAATAGTCATAATAGCTGACAAAGTATTCCACGGCGTTATGGGGAAAGAACTCTTTGAACTCGCTATAAAGCTGGGCGGCCAAGGTCTTGTTATGGGCGATGACCAGAGTGGGCCGCTGCACCGCCTCGATGATCTTGGCCATGACATAGGTCTTGCCCGAGCCCGTCACCCCCATGAGGGTCTGAAAGCGGTCTCCCCGCTGCAGGCCCTCAACGAGCTGGGCGATGGCGCGGGGCTGATCCCCTGTGGGCCGAAAATCGGAGACAAGCTGAAAACCGGGCATGAAAGACCTTCCCTGCGGAGGAATGCGCGCATCTATTCTAGCACGCCTGTTCTTGTGGGGCAAAAAGGGGATGTCGAGAAATGTCCCCGTCGGTTAGAAACCGACGTCTGGGGATGGTAAGCCCACGCCGCGGGCTTGGCAAGGAGAGCCGTCGGATTCCATCCGACGGCGGGCAGGGCCTCTACACGCCCTTTTTCAACACCCTCGCAAAAAGGGATCAACGAGGCCACGCCGATCACGAGCGGCCCCAATTGCGGTCGTTGACGGCGGCACAGGAGCCGCGCACCACCAAACTGGTGGGGAAAACATAGTTGGTGGGCGCCAAAGATGCGCCATCCAGGCCACGGATCAAGAGATCCAGCGCCTTTTCCACGATTTCGGGCGTCGGTTGGCGCACGGTGGTCAGGGGCGGCGTGCTTTGGGCGGCGGCGGGGATGTCGTCGAACCCCAGCACCGAGATATCCTCAGGCACGCGCCATCCGCGTTCCATGATGGCGCGCATGGCCCCCAGGGCCATGGCGTCGTTGGCGCAAAAGATGGCCGTGGGCGGTTGGGGCAGGGCCAAAAGCGCCAGGGCCTCTGCATAGCCCGATTCCCACGTCCAGCGCCCTTGGCGCACCCAGGCCTCCACCAGCGGCAGGCCGTGGTCCGCCAGGGCATCGCGATACCCTAGGAACCGCAAATGGTTCTGGTTGGATTCGGCCCCTTGGATGAAAGCGATCTGCCGGTGGCCCAGGGAGAGGAGGTAAGAGGTCCCCGCGTAGGCGCCGCCGCGGTTATCGGCCACGACGCAGGGGGCCACCTGTGGGCCCGAGCCGTCCTCGGCGAGGAGGGGCGTCTCGCAGATCACGGTAGGGATGCGCAGAGCCCGGAGCAGCGGCAAATAGCTTTCCAGCGGTCGCGGCGCCACCAAGAGCAATGCCCCCACCAGGCCGTGGCCGATGAACTGGCTCATGCTCAAGGCATCGGGCAGGGTGGGGCGGGTGAGGATGATCACACCCGCCTTGCGCCGTTCGCTCGCCAGGCCCACGTGGTGCACCACGTCGAAGGAATGGGGATCGGTGAGGCGGGGGATGATGACGCCGATGGTGCGGCTCTGGCCCAAGGCCAAGGCGCGGGCGGATTGATTCACCACATAGCCCAGCTCGGCAATGGCGGCAAGGACGCGCCGGCGCACCTCCTCACGGACGCCCGGTTGCCCATTGATCACCCGAGAGACCGTTTTGAAGGACACACCGGCCCGCGCAGCTACATCCTTGATGGTTGGTCGCCGGGAGCTCATACGTCTACTTGATCTTCTTGGTCTAGAGGAATTCTAATCTTTTGGGACAACGTTGTCAATCCTGGGCTGCCGTGCTTTTTGCGCGCTTGGCGTTGCAAAAAGTTTTTATTTGGGCTATAATCCAGACAATTGACATGCACGTCACGGATCTGTACGCAACCTGCATCAACAGATCGGAGAGCATCATGGGCAAACGAGCTGTCATTTTCGTTGGAATCCTGTTCCTCATCTTGTTGGGGGCCAGCGGGTGCGACAAAATTGCCTTGTTATTTACGCGGCCTTCACCCACCGCTACCGTCTCCCCCGCTCCGCGCACCCCTTCACCCACGGTCGCTTCGATGGCCAAGCCGACGGAGGTCAAGCCCACAGCCACCGTCCAGCCCAGCGCCACACCCTCCCCGGCGCCCACGGCCACCTTCACCCCCGCAGGGCCGAGCGCCCCCAGGCTTTTGGAGCCCCCGGATGGGGCCAGCGGCTCTGTTTTGGAGCTCCATTGGCAGTGGGAGCGGCCTCTGGGTGAGGATGAATGGTTCGAGGTGCAGATCTGGCCCGATACGCCGGGGGCGCAGCCGGCGGTCTTTGGCTGGACCCAGGAGATCAGTTGGCGCATCACCTCGGCCAATTTGCTGCCCCAGGCGTATCGTTGGCGGGTGGTGGTCGTCCAGGGGCGCGACGAAAAGCGGGGCAAGGAGCTGAGCCCCTATAGCGAGGAATGGGGCTTTATTCTGGTGCGGCCCTCCACCAAGGGGATGATCTCCATCACCCCGCCGCCCATGCCCAGCCCCACGCCGACGGCCACCCGCACCAAAACGCCGCTCTATACGCCGCGGCCGGCGGGCTCGCCGCAACCGACCCGCACCCGCACCCCAACCCGCACCCGCACACCCACGAGCGTGCCCCAACCCACGGCGACGGCCAGCACCACGCCTGTGCCGCCCACGGCCACCCACACGCCCGGTGGTTACCCGGTGCCCACGGCCACCGAGACGCCCGTCGTGCCCACGGCCACCCAGACGCCAGGCGGTTACCCGGCGCCCACAGCCACCAATACGCCCATCCCGCCGGCGCCCACCGAGACGCCGGGCGGCTATCCGGCAACGCCGACCAATACGCCCGCGCCCAAATTCTCTCCCGTCCCTGGCTGAGCGTCGGGCGCTTGGAAAACGCTGAACCTCATGCTACAATGGAGCTGCGCAGCACTGGCTGCGCAGCTCCTTGAATCAGAGTGAGGCGCATGATCCGGCTCGACGATTTCCTCGCCGCCACCCAAGGGCGGCTCTGCGGCCCCGCCCACGCCCGCGAGTTCCCCGATTTTGCCTTTGATTCGCGCATCGTCGCGGCGGGGGAGCTCTTCCTGGCCGTGGTCACCGAGACGGGCGACGGCCACGATTTCATCCGCGAGGCCTGCGCCGCCGGGGCCAAGGGTGTCGTCTGCCAGCGGCCCCCGAGCGAACCCCTGGACGGCATCACCTGCATCCTTGTGGAGAACACCCAACAGGCCCTGCGTGATTATGCCCGCTATATCCTGCGGGAACGGCATATCGAGGTGGTGGGCATCACCGGGAGCACCGGCAAGACCAGCACCAAAGAGGCCATCGCCGCCGTGCTCGGCATGCGTTACCCGGTGTTCAAAAACTATGGGAATTACAACGGGCGCTACGGCCTGCCCATCGCCCTGGGCAAGCTGGAGGATGGGCAGCGCCTTGCCGTCTTGGAGATGGCCTGCGATAGCCTGGACGAGATCCGCGACCTCGCCGATATGACCCGCCCGCGCTTGGGCGTGGTGACCAATGTGGGCCCCAGCCACCTGCAATTCTTTGGCACCTTGGAGACCATCGCCCGGGAGAAGGGACGCCTGGTGGAAGCCTTGCCGGCCGAGGGGGTGGCCATCTTGAACTATGACGACGAGCGCGTCCGCGCCATGGCCGGGCGGACGGCGGCCCGGGTGCTCACCTACGGGCTCCATCCCCAGGCCGATCTTTACGGGAGCGAGGTGACGGTGACCCCGGAGGGCACCAGCCTCCAAGTTCACTGGCGCGGTCGCAGCGTTCCCCTGCGCCTGCCTTTTCTAGGCCCGCAGCATGCTTACACGGCGCTGGCCGCCGCCGCCGTGGGGTTGGTGTATGGCCTCTCCTGGGAGGAGATCGCCCAGGGGCTGGACGCGGTGCAGCCTTTGCCCGGACGCACGCGGCTGTTGCAGGGGATCAACGGCTCCCTCTTGTTGGATGATAGCTACAATGCCAGCCCCGCCTCGGCCCAGGCCGCTCTGGCTACCTTGCAGGCCCTGCCGGCGCGGCGCCGGTTGGTGGTCCTGGGGGATATGGCCGAGCTGGGCGCCGCCACGGAGGAGGCGCATCGCGCCTTGGGGCGCCGCTGCGCCCAGGTGGCCGATGTGCTCCTCACCAAGGGCGAATGGGCCCGGTTGGCCGCCGAGGAGGCCTTGAAGGAGGGACTGACGCCCCAGCAGGTGCGCGTCACCTACACCGCGGAGGATGCCGTGCGCGCCCTGCGCGAGCTCTTGGCCCCCGGCGACCTGGTGCTGCTCAAAGGGAGCGCCGAGGCGCGGCTAGAGTTCATCGCCCAGGGTTTGTTGCGCGATCCCTCCACAGCGCCCCAAGTTTTGCCCCGCCAACATCGCGGTTGGGCCCAGGTGCGTTTGGAGCGCCCCGATCGCCCCACGTGGGTGGAGATCGACCTGGAGGCCATCGGCCACAATGTGCGCCGCGTGGTAGAGCTGGTGGGGCCGGGCGTGGAGGTGCTCGCCGTCCTCAAGGCGGATGGCTACGGCCACGGTGCGGTGAAGGTGGCGCGGACGGCGCTGAACAACGGCGCCCGCTGGTTGGGAGTGGCCTGCCTGAGCGAGGCCCTCACCCTCCGCCAGGCCGGCCTGATGGCGCCCATCCTCATCTTGGGCTATACCCCTCCCTGGCAAGCGCGCCAGGCGGTGTTGCACGAGATCACCGTTACCCTCTTTTCCCTGGAGGTGGCCACGGCCCTCTCGCGGGCGGCCCTGGACCTGGACCGCACCGCCAGGGTCCATGTCAAGGTGGATACGGGGATGGGGCGCTTGGGCCTTTTGCCCCATGAGGTAGTGCCTTTCTTCCAAGAGGTGCGCCGGTTGCCGGGGGTGCAGCTGGAGGGGATTTTTACCCATATGGCCTCGGCCGATGAGGCCGATCTTGCCTATACCTGGGAGCAATTGCGTCGCTTCGATGAGGTGCTGGCGGCCCTGGATAGCCAGGGATTGTTGCCGCCCAAGATCCACGCCGCCAACAGCGCCAGCCTCCTGCGGGTGCCCGCCAGCCGCTATAACATGGTGCGCCTGGGCATCGCCATGTACGGGCTGAACCCCTCCGCGGAGGCGCCCTGCCCGCCGGATTTTCGCCCCGCCCTGACGTTCAAGTGCCAGGTGGCCCAGGTGAAGGAGCTCCCCGCGGGCAGTTCCATCAGCTATGGGCGCACCTTTCGCACCCAGCGCCCCTCGCGCATCGCGGTGATCCCCGTAGGCTATGCCGATGGGTTCCGTCGCGGGCCCCACCATTGGGGAGAGGTGCTGGTGCGCGGCCGGCGGGCGCCCATCGTGGGCCGGGTGTGCATGGATCAAACCATGATCGATGTGACGGATATCCCCGGCGTGCGCCCAGGGGACGAGGTGGTCCTCATCGGCGCCCAGGGCGAGGAGCGGATCACGGTGGATGAGGTGGCCCGGCGCTTGGGCACCATCAATTATGAGGTGGTCTCCGAGATCCTGGCCCGGGTGCCACGGGTGGTGTAAAAGAGGGGGGCGGGATGCTGCTGGACAAGATCAAGGAGATGTATCCCCAATTCACCAAAAGCCAAAAGCGCTTGGCCGAATTCATCGCCAATGCCTACCGCGAGGTCGCCTTTATGAAGGCCTCGCAGCTGGCCCAACGGTTGGAGATCAACGAATCCACCGTGGTGCGTTTCGCCCAAAAGCTGGGCTATCCGGGCTATCCTGAGCTGATCCAGGAGATGCGGGCTATCCTCCAACAGGAACTGAAACCGCCCAGCCAAGTGGAGGCAGCCCAAGAGGCGGGGAGCCGCTTTATGGCTGTGTTGAACAATGAGGTGGCCGAATTGCAGCGCATCATCGGGCATCTCCCCGCGGAGGCGGCCCAACAGGCGCTGACGCTATTGCGCGAGGCGCAGCGCATTTTCATCATCGGCCAAGGGATCTCGGCGCCCCTGGCGCAACTTTTCTGCCTCGCTTTGCGCACCATGGGCTTGGCGGCGGAATCCTCCGTGGGCGACCCGTTGAGCCTGGCGTTGGCGGCCGAGGCGGTGGATGAGCATTGCCTTGTGGTGGCGGTGGAGGCGGCCACCGAGGGGCCAGAGCTCGCTAACGCCTTGCGCTACGCCGGCCAAAAAGGGGCCAAAACCTTGGCCTTGTCCTGGTCTCCCGTCTCGCCCGCCGCCCAGGCGGCCCAGGTGACGTTGAGTTACCCCGCCAGCACGCCGGTCAACCTGCCGCCGTTGCGGTTGGCCGCCAGCATCATGGATGCTTTGGTACAAAGCTTGGCCGCCGAGGATGCCGAGGGCCTGCAGGCGCGGCGGGATCGGCTGGCCGCGGCCAAGGAGGCCATCTTGGCCAGGCGGCGCCGCTGAGGCGCGGAACCGTGCCAGCAAAAGGCCACCGGCAGTTCGCCGGTGGCCTTTTCTAGCCCCTTAAATAGTAACCCCCGCAATGCCGTGTGCTCGATTAGTCTTGAACCTGCTCGCGCAGGTGGGCGCCTTCCGGTAACACCAGGGAACCTTATACAAGGTCCCACAGGATTACGCCTGGATTCCGGCTCCCTAGACAAAGGTGTTGGCTCAAAACAATTGGGAGCATCACGCACATCGCAGGGATTACGTCTCTAGTCTACCATATTCCCCAAGAAATGCCAAATCGAATTTCGGTGAGAGTGTTGAAAAAGGAGCTGTCGAACTTGGCTTCCCACGATGCGTCAGGCCGCCGATAGATCGTGGGCCGTGCTCGCCGTCGGATAGAATCCGACGGCTCTGCTTGCCAAGCCCGCAACGCGGGCTTGTGAGCCACAGACGTCGGTTTCCAACCGACGGGAGCATTTTCTCAACATCCTCATTTTGGTGTGCGGGAACCTGGCTCCCGCACGCTAAAAATTTACTTGGCGCCCAGCCAATCCAAGATGCGGGCCGTCACTTTGTCGTTGGTGAAACCGCATTCCTCCATCAGCACCTTGTACGGCGCGGAATGGCCGTAGGTATCTTGGGTGATCATCAGAGCGTCGCAGCCGACGATATCGCCCCAGCCGAAACGCACGCCGGCCTCCACCACCACCTTTTTGGCCTTGGGCGGCAAGAGGGCCTCGCGGAAGGCGGCATCTTGCCGCATAAAGAGCTCCCGCGAGGGCATGGAGACCACGCGCACAGCATAGCCGGCCTTTTCCAGGGCGTTGCGGGCCGCCACGGCGAACTGTAGCTCGGAGCCGGTGCCCACCAACACCACCTCCGGGGATTTGCCCTCCGTCTCGGCCACGGTGTAGGCGCCGCGATTGAACTCGGCGAAGGAAAAAGGTTTTTGGCGCGGGATCTCGGGCACGGATTGGCGGGTGAGGATCAAAGCGGTGGGGCCGCGCTGATGGCGCAAAGCATAGGCCCACGCCGCCGCCACCTCCGGGCCATCGGCCGGGCGGATCACCGTCATCCCCGGGATGAGGCGCAGCGAGGCGATCTGCTCCACCGGCTCATGGGTGGGGCCATCCTCGCCCACAAAGATGCTATCGTGGGTAAAGACAAAGATGGATTGAATGCCCATGATGTTGGCCAGCCGGATGGGCGGGCGCATGTAATCCGCAAAGACCAGGAAGGTGGCGCCAAAGGGGATGAAACCGCCATAGAGGGCCAGGCCGTTGACGATGGCGCCCATGGCGTGTTCGCGCACGCCAAAATGAAAATTGCGCCCGGAGAAGGATCCGCGGGCGATATCGCCGGCGCCTTTCATCAGCGTGGAGGTGGAGGGGGCCAGGTCCGCCGAGCCGCCCACAAAGTAGGGCACCAACTGGGCGATCTTTTGGATCACCTCGCCGCTCAAGCGCCGCGTGGCGTTGGGCTTGCCCGAAAGCCCCGCCAAAAGCTGTTGCTCCAGGTCTTTGGGCAACGCCTTGGTCAACGCCGCCTGGCGCTGGGCCGCCAGCTCGGGGTTGGCCTTGGCCCAAGCGGCCAAAGTCTTGTGCCAGGCGTCATAGTCCTGCTTCAGCTCGGCCACCCGCTGGGCAAAGAGCTGCCGCACCTCCTCGGGCACCCAGAAGGTCGGCTCCAGGGGCCAACCGAGGTTCTTTTTGGTGGCGATCACCTCCTCCGCCCCCAAGGGCTCGCCGTGGGCGGCGGCGGTATCCATCTTGTTGGGGCTGCCGTAACCGATGTGGGTGCGGGCGACGATCAACGTGGGGCGGGCCGTCTCTGCCTGGGCCTCCTCGATGGCCTGGGCCGCGGCCTCGGGATCATGGCCATCAATATAGAGCACTTGCCAGTTATAGGCCTCAAAGCGCTTGCCCCGATCCTCGGTGAAGGCCAGCTCCGTCGAGCCCTCGATGCTGATCCGGTTGTCGTCATAGAAATAGATGATGTTACCCAGGCCCAAATGGCCTGCCAAGGAGGCCGCCTCGGCGCTGACGCCCTCCATCAAGTCCCCATCGCTGACGATGCCATAGATGTAATGATCCACGATCTTGTGCTCGGCGGTGTTGTAACGGGCGGCGGCCATCTTGGCAGCAATGGCCATGCCCACGCCATTGGCGAACCCCTGGCCCAGGGGGCCGGTGGTGGTCTCTACCCCCGGCGTCAGGCCGTATTCGGGATGGCCCGGCGTCTTGCTGCCGAACTGACGGAAACGCTTGAGCTCGTCCAGGGAGAGGTCATACCCCGAAAGGTGCAGGAGGGCATAGAGCAGCATGGAGCCGTGTCCCGCCGAAAGGATAAAGCGGTCACGGTTGGGCCAGGCGGGGTCCTGGGGGTTGAAGCGCAGGTAGCGGCTCCACAGGACAAAGGCATACGTCGCCGCCCCCATGGGCAGGCCCGGATGGCCGGAATTGGCCTTCTCCACGGCGTCCACGGCCAACATGCGGATGGTGTTGACGGCCAATTGGGTGAGCTCTGGGCTGATATTTTTCGGCATCTTGGCACTCCTACTCTTGAAGAATCAGATCGGCGGGCCGGCCCTTCAGGGGGACCCGAACGGAGGCTATTGTATCCACAAAACCCAGCCTAGGCAAACGGCGGATTAGACTTTTCTCCCCAGGTGGCGTATCATCAAAAACATCAGCAGATGAGGTTGCGGATGAAGCGGGAGAACGAGCGCACACTGTGGGGAGAAGCCATCGGGCATGGCGCCCATGATACCTGGTTCGGCGTGGCGCCGGTGCTTTTGGCGGCCTTGAGCGCCTCCATGCACCTGACCAATGCCGAGATCGGCCTGGTGCTGCTGCTGTACCAAGTGCTTTCCTCCCTCACCCAACCCTTTTTCGGCCGCCTGGCGGAACGCGTCGGCGGGCGGCCCCTGGCCGTGGGCTCGATCCTCTGGACGACGTTGATGTTCTCGGCCGTCCTCTTTGTGCAGGCCAAGTGGCAGCTGGCGCTGTGCCTGGCTTTGGCGGGGTTCGGCTCCGGCGCCTGGCATCCTCAGGGGGCGGCCAACTCCACCGTGGCGGGCGGCGCCAAGTGGGGCGCCACGGCGGCCTCCATCTTTTTCCTGGGCGGCACGTTGGGCTCGGCCTTTCTCGGTTCGGCCCTGGGCGGCTTTTTGCTGGGCACCTTTGGGCGGCACTCCCTTTTGCTGGTCTCGGCCATCACCGTCGTCTTGGCCCTCACGTTTGTGCGGCGGATGGTGCCCCAACGCCTGGCCCCGGCCGCGCCCTCTCGGCGGGCTTCCAACAACGGCGCCGCCCTCGATGGCGCCTTTTGGGCACTTTTCGCCTGTCTGCTCCTGGCCACTGCCCTGCGTTCCCTCGCCTACCATACCATGAACACCTACATCCCCAAATATCAACAGGACCTGGGCGTTTCCCCTGCCACCTACGGGGTGCTCATGTCCCTCTTTTTGTTCGCCACCGCCATCGGCGGTGTGGTGGGGGCCTATTTGGCCGATCGCGTCGGCTTGCGGCCGATCCTCATCGGCTCGCTGGCCCTGGCGGCCGTCACTTTCCTGGCCTTTATGCGTGGCCACGGCTTTTGGGGGGCCCTGTGGTTGGTGTTGGCGGGGATTTGTGTGGGGCCTTCCCACACCTTGTTTGTGGTGGCGGGGCAGCGGCTCTTTCCCCAGCGCATGGCCATGATCTCTGGCCTCTTTTTGGGCTTTACTTTCGTCAGCGGCGCGGGGGGCGCCTGGCTCCTCGGCCTTTTGGCTGATCACGTGGGGTTGGCCACCACCCTGGGGCTTTTGCCCTGGATCTTGATGGGCGCCACGGTGATCGTCTTGGTGGGCGTGCCCGGTGCCCGGCTGGCCCAAGCACCGGAGCCTTCACCCAGCGGCTAGCGCCAGGGAAAACCGGCGGAACATGGAGATGCAAAAGAAACGCGTTATCTTGGCCCTCGGCCTGGGGATCCTGGCCGCGCTCCTGTGGGCTTGGCCGACGCTGGGCCAGACCCCGGCGCCTGCGCAACTGGTGCGCATCGACGTTTTCGGTAGCGAAGACCTGGGCCGTGTGGAGGCCTCGGGCCTGCCCATCTTGGCCCATCTCACGGCGCCCACCAACGATTTCCTCTTGGGCGTGCTCTCCGCCGGCGAGATGGAGCGCCTCCAAGCCTTGGGCCTCCCCTGGCGCGTGTTGGATGATGACGCCACCGGCGCCCAGTATTACCTGGTCAAGAGTGGGCAGCTCGAGCAGGTCCAGCGCGCCTCGGCGCACATCACCCTGTTCTATGATGACGGCTTTCAGATGATCGTGCGCCTGCGGCCGGGCGCCTCTTTGCGGGCCATAGATGCCTTGGGGCTGGCCATGATCCCCGTCGGCCCCGATCCCATCGTCCTGCTGCCCAAACCCAGGGGCGCCATCCCCACGGCCGCCCTTTACGACCCTCTGGTGGCAGAGGCGATGGCCCGGATCACGGAGACCGTCTTGGCCGGCCATGTGGCCGATCTGAGCGGCGAGCGCCCGGTCCTGGTGGGCGGCGAGCCTTACCTCCTGCGCACCCGCTACTCCCTCAGCGGTCGCCCCTTGGAAAAGGCGACCCAGTACGTCTATGAATATCTGCAGGCCCGGGGCTACCGGGCCTCTTACCATGCCTTCCCCTTATGGGGCGCGATCTTGCGCAACGTCGTCGGCGAAAAGCTCGGCCGGGCCCACCCTGAGCGGGTGGTGCTCCTCACCGCCCATCTGGATTCGCGCTCGGTGGCCGAGCCCCACGACCCCGCCCCCGGCGCCGATGACAACGCCAGCGGCTGCGCCGCCCTCTTGGCCGCCGCCGATGCGTTGCAAGGGGTGGATCTCGCCTACACGGTGCGTCTGGTCTTTTTTACCGGCGAGGAGCAGGGGATGTGGGGCAGCTACTACTATGCCCGGGATGTTGCCAACGCCGGCGAGGACATTTTGGGCGTGATCAATCTGGACATGATCGCTTGGGATGCCAAGATGGGCCCCGATATGGACCTGCACAGCCACCTGCCCGGCTATGAGAACGATTCGGACGCCCTGGCGCGGCTCTTGGCGGCCGTCGTGGAGACGTACGATCTGGCCCTGCAACCCCAGATCGTGGAGAACGGCACCAAATTCTCCGACCATGCCCGCTTTTGGGAGCGGGGTTATGCCGCCATCCTGGGCATCGAGGACTATTACAATGACCAGGAACGGGCCGGCGAGCCCCGGGATTGGAACCCCAATTACCATTCGGTCTACGACCGGCTAAGCACCCTCAATCTGGGCTACTTCCGCGAATACGCCCGCGCGAGTCTGGCCACGCTGATCCACTTGGCCACGCCGATGCGCGCCCTCAGCGGCACCGTCACCGCCGCCGATTCGGGCGCGCCCCTGCTGGCCCAGGTGCAGGCCAGCGGCCGGGAGGAGACGTTCGTCGGCGCTGCCGATACCTCTGGCCGCTATGCCTTGGCCTTGCCCAGCGGATATTACACAGTGACCATCTCCGCCGAAGGGTACCGGCCTTTGACCATCACCTCCCTCGCCATGGTGACGGGCACCGGCAAAACGTTGGATGTTGCCTTGGCCCCCGTCATGACCCCCACGCCCACCGCCACCGAGACGCCCACGGTGACGCGCATCCCCACCTATAACCCCTATCCCGTCCCGGCCACCCCCACCCTCACGCCGGTGGTGTGGCTGCCCTTGGTGCTCAAGGCTTGGTCCGGGTTTGCGCCGACGATCACCCCCACGTATACCCCGGCGGGGACCATCGCCCCGGCCACCCTGCCCGCGGCGGCGCGCAAAAGTTGACCGTGGCCACGCCCCATGTTATGATGTCCCAAAAGCGACTGCGCGCAACCGCGGCCGGCGGGATGCGTAGAAGCTGAACAGATACCCAGATGCTACATCTTTACCGGGCCTTCGGCGGCTGGCCGCCGAGGGCCGGGAATCCAGGGAGGCAACGATGGACAAGAAATACTATGAGACATTGAGCGCGGGCATCATCCTCATCGGGCTGGGGGTGCTCTTCCTGGTGCCGGGTGTGGGGTTCTGGCCCTGGATTTTGGTAGTGGTGGGCCTGGCCGGGCTACCCGCCTCGCTGGCCAACAAGAAGGGATGGCTGGGCTGGCAGGGTTTCTTCTGGTTGGCGGGTTTGGCGGTGCTCTTTGCCACGGGCTTCATCTGGCCGGGGATTTTGATCCTCATCGGGCTCAGCATGTTGCTGGGGGCCCTGACCCGGCAAAGCGAGGGCAGCCCCTTCGCCCAGCCTGCCGAAGGCGCGAGCAACCCTTTGGAGACCCCGCCGGCGGGCACATTCGATACCAAGCCGTTGAACCCGGAAGACGCCAGCGCGGCCGAGGATGATCGGCCCACTACCCAAAACTGAGGGAGGCGCTCCGGATGCCCACACATTTCGGCGATGGCCGCGATTGGTTCTTTGAGCGGCGTTTTGGGCTTTTTGTCCATTGGGGATTGTATGCCATCCCGGCCTGGCATGAACAGCACCAGTATCGGCTGAATATCCCGCGCCGGGAATATGAGCAGCTCATCCACCGCTTCAACCCCGTGCGCTACGATCCCGATGCCTGGCTGGACCTGGCCGAGGCCACGGGGATGCGGTACATCTGCTTCACCACCAAGCACATTGATGGCTTTTGTCTGTGGAACACGGCCCAGACCCCCTATAATGTCATGCATACGCCTTATGGCCGCGACGTGTTGGGCATGTTGGCCGA
>Ga0068707_1002147_pt1 | contig 13913 bp, 13 predicted proteins | sample YNPNPMetaG_FD_66600 | JGI IMG/M metagenome (GOLD analysis project Ga0068707, IMG submission 66600) | Anoxygenic and chlorotrophic microbial mat microbial communities from Yellowstone National Park, USA - YNP NP MetaG | ecosystem: Environmental > Aquatic > Thermal springs > Hot (42-90C) >... | reverse complement strand
TGGCAGACTCTTTTTAACAAGGCCTTGGCAGACTTTACCAACATTGTCCACCATCCTGTCCGAACTCATGTCTGAACTTCAGCGTTTTCTGAGGTTCGGACATGAGGTGGGACAGGACAGGCATAGAACGGACAAACATGGGGATGGGCAGACATGGGGATGGGTAGGGAGGGACAGGTAGTTCAGCCTAAACAGGTAACTACCTACCCTGAATCGTTTGCAAATAATGTAGCGTAGGTTTTAGCCTGCGCATACAGGCCTGGCGGCCTGCGCTACAGGGGCATGCCTTCGCCGTGTCTTTGATAGCGCTTGCCTGGAGGCTCCCTGGTAGGTAGTTACCTAAACAGCAAGAAAACGATGGGAGGCCATAATGTTTTGGCAAGCGGCCGGCAAAGCCAGCAATTCCCCATGCAATCGTTCCGGATGGCGCAAACGTTAACCGAAACGTTATTGGATGTTCACCTCATCCGGCAAGGCCTCATGATACACTGGATTTGTCTATGAATGAATGTACCAGAAAGAGGTGGGACATGAACGGCTGGTCTCTGGCTTTAGAAAATTTCAAGTCTATTCGGCGCCTGAATTTGCTGGAGGGGCGTCCTTTGACTTTCCTGGTAGGGCCTAACAACGCGGGAAAAAGCTCCATCTTGCAGGCCATTCTGCTGCTCAAAGGCACGCTCATGGCTCCCGAAACCGTCCTGGCTTTTCGCAATCGCTGGGTGGATTTGGGGAGTTATCGCGATACTGTCACGATGCAGTACCGGCAGGAAGGGATGGCTTTCCGCCTGGAGCTGGAAGGCGGGGTGATGGTAGGCAAAGAAGGCGAACGTGAACGGGTGCGTTTCCGCGTGGATGGACATGAGGGCGTCTTGCAGATGCGTGAGTTTGAGGGGAGCAGCAGCCATTACGACGAGATGGCTTTTTTTGAGCAGGGGGGCGAGCTGTTCTATGAGATCACGACCACGCAGGTGCGTTATCAGCGGGATGAGAATGGCACGCAACACCTGGGAATAGTGCGGGACGGTAAGATGAGCGATCGCGGGGTAGCGCTCTGGCACGGCTTCCTGCCCATCGTTGAATTGGAGGCGGCAGATGCGGCGGCGCTGCGTGCCGGGTTGCTCCTGCCCGGACCTGAGGGTTTCCGCGGCGAACCCTGGCGCTCGTGGCCCCTCATCACCGAATGGCTGACGCACTTGCGCTACTTGCCCCCCCTGCCCGCCTATCCAGAACGGGTGTATGCGGTCAGGCCGATAGCGCGTCTGGAAACCGGTGGCGCAGTGGAACAGGCAGTGCAGCTGCTGGCGCAGGGTCAGGTCGAGGAGCGCCTGCTGGGGCAACTCAACCGCTGGCTGGGCAGCGAAGGCCTGGGCCTGGTGGATGAGCTGCGCATCCGGCGTTTCCCAGGGCGAGAGGGCTTCTTTGTGCCGGAACTGCGCATCGGCCAGAATTGGATCAGCTTGCGCGATACGGGGCTGGGGGTAGCGCGTAGCCTGCCGCTGGTGCTGGAAAGCCTGTTGGCGGAACGGGGGGAGATGGTGTTGCTGGAACAGCCGGAGCTGCATCTCCCGCCGCGGGTGCAGGAGCGATTGGGGCGCTTCCTGAGCGAAATGGCGCGGGCCGGCCGCTGGTATCTGATCGAAACGCACAGTGAGGCCCTGATCCAGAGTGTGACAGCCTGTGTGCGCGAAGGTCTGTTGCCGCCGGATTACGTTGGGTTGTATTTCCTTTCCCTCAACAGTGAGGGGATGACGACTTTCCAGGAAATCCCACTGGATAGCGAAGGCCGTCTTCCCACAGCATCGGAATGGCCGGCGGGTTTCCTGAGCGTGCCAACCCTGCCTTTCACCTATCTTTAAGCGGGGCCAGGGCAACAGGGATGGGGCGACATAAGGCCAGGGGCTGACAGGGCCTCCCGGTCTGAGGTCATCCCATCCGCTTAAGAGGGGCTGTAAACGACCGCGCTCTTTTGGCGGAAGAACCGCTGGGAGCGCGGTCGTTCTGACCTGCAATCGCGAATGCCGACCTCCCCGTTGGTCAGGAGGAATCTGGGCGAAAACCTCTTGCTGGCGGACTGATTTGCTTCTCCTGGGATACGACTATAATAGAAACAAAATGGTGTGAACCTTCAAAAAAATCACCCGGGGAGGCGATATGACCGATTTTGCAGAGATTGCCCAGGCTTTGGCGCGCGTACCTGTTTTCAGCTCGCTTAAAAAGCGTCAATTGGAAAAACTGGCGCGCACATTTTCCGAACGCCAGTGTGCTCCAGGTGAAGTGATTGTGCCTCAGGGACGTGGTGGACATGGCTTTTTCATCCTGGTTTCAGGGCGGGCTAAGGTTGTGCGCCGCCTCGATAATGGCGAAGAGATTGTCCTCAGGCAATTTGGGCCAGGCGATTTCTTTGGTGAGTTAGCGCTTTTGGATGGCGGCCCACGTACGGCCTCGGTGATTGCTGAAGAGCCGACGAGCTGCCTGATTATGCCGCGCGAAAATTTCCTCGGCGTCCTGCGCGAAGATGGCGAAATTGCCGTAGCTATTCTGGAAGAGCTGGCTGGACGTTTCCGCGCTGCGCTCGATACTTCGTTATAAGCCTGTCAAGCTACCGCCAGAGCTGCCATCAGCTCTGGCGGTTATTTTCATAAGACCTCGCTGATCCGTCGCTGGCGATAGGATTCGTAGTCTGGCACCAGGCGCGCATAGGGCTTATCCATCAGGGTGGAAGAGATCATAAAGTCAGCCGAAGCCAGGTTGCAGGCGGTCGGGATGTTCCACACGACGGCCATGCGCAGCAGCGCCTTGACATCGGGATCGTGAGGTTGCGGTTCCAGTGGGTCCCAGAAAAAGATGAGGAAATCAATCGTCCCTTCGGCGATTTTAGCGCCGATTTGCTGATCGCCACCCAGTGGACCGCTTTGAAAAGCCTGCACTTCCAGCCCTAACTCTTTGCTCAATAGCGTTCCGGTGGTTCCTGTAGCGTACAGGCGATGATGGGCCAGCAGCTCGCGATTGAAGCGTGCCCATTCCAGCAGATCGCGCTTCTTGTTGTCGTGAGCTACCAGAGCGATCGTTTTGCGCGGCTCCATCATGACGGTTTTGTGTTCCATAGGGCCTCCTCAAAATCGTGATGGTACTAGAATCAAGCGTAATGCCAGTTGGGTACTTTGTCAATAGCCCGTTGCCCTGGCTCATGTCATAATCCGGAGAGAAGATGAGGATGTTACCAACGCCGGTCGAACTGTTGCAGGCCCTGATCCGCTTTGATACGACCAATCCACCGGGTCAGGAAGAAGCCTGTATCACCTATCTGGCGGAGCAGGTGCGTGCGGTGGGTATCGAGCCGCTCCTGATCGGGCGCTGTCCGCAGCGTCCGAATCTGATTGCCCGTTTTCCGGGGCGCGGTAATCGTCCGCCCATCCTTTTTGAAGGCCACGTAGATGTAGTGAGCACCGCAGGTCAGGCCTGGACGCATCCCCCCTTCGCGGGGGAGGTGGCGGGAGGGATGCTGTGGGGGCGCGGAGCGCTGGACGACAAGGGGGCCGTGGCCGCCATGACGGCTGCCCTGCTCAATCTGCGCGCGGCGGGAGAGGAGCTGCCCGGTGATGTGCTCCTGGTTGTGGTGACCGATGAAGAAGTGGGCGGGGGCTGTGGCGCGCGTTTTCTGGTCGAGGAGCACCCCGCACTGTTTGCCGGCGTGCGCTATGGCCTGGGCGAAGGTGGCGGGTTTAGCGTCCGCCTGGGCGGGCGTAAGTGTTACCCCATCATGGTGGCGGAAAAGCAGCACTGTGTGATACGGGTTACCTTTCATGGTCCCGCCGGCCATGGAGCGGTGCCCCTGCGGGGTGGGGCGATGGCGAAACTCGCCCGCGCCCTGCTTCGGCTGGAGCAGCGCCGTCTGCCGGTCCACATCACGCCCGTGGCGCAGCGCATGTTCTCCGGCCTGGCTGAGGCGCTCGGTTTTCCCCAGGGGACCGTGTTGCGTGCTTTGCTTCTCCCTCCCCTGACCGATTGGCTGCTGGACCGCTTGGGGCCGCTGGCCCGGCAGATGGACCCTGTCTTGCACAATACCGTCAGTCCCACGCAGGTACAAGGGAGCGAAGCCATCAACGTCATCCCGGCGGAGGTGACCCTGGGCCTGGATGGTCGCCTGCTGCCGGGGTTGACGCCGGATGTCCTGCTGCAGGAGGTGCGCACGTTGCTCGGCCTGGAAGCGACGGTTGAACTTCAAAAGTATGAACCTGGCCCAGAGACCGTGGATTGGGAAGGCTATGAGAGCCTGGCGCGGCTGATGCGTCAGGCCGATCCGGCAGGCACGCCCTTCCCCTATTTGCTCAGCGGGGTGACTGATGCGCGCTATTTTGCGCGTTTGGGCATCATCATGTATGGCCTGGTTCCCTTTGACCTGCCCGCCGGCTTGTTGGATACCATCCATGGGGCCGATGAACGAGTCCCGCTGGCGGCTTTAGAAAAGACTACCCAGATTTACGAAGGCATCGCGCGTGAGTTTATGCTCAAGTGAGGGAGAGCTATGTCAGAACTTCTACAGCGTTTACAGGAGCTGCTGTGGCCGGTCGCTGAACGGGCCAGGGTGGTTGATATTCGCATCGGCGCCCATTGGACGGTTGCTGCGCTTGAGCTGGAGGGACGGCTGCGCGGGGGCATCGCCAGCACACTGGAATCCACCGGTGAGCATCACTGGGGCGGAGAGCCGCCGGTGCGTCAGGCTGGCCATTTGCTTGAGCTTAAAGCGACGGACTGGCTGACACTGCTGCGCTCGCTCAGTCTGGCCGAGCGCAGCATCGGTTTGGCCACCGTCAACGCGTTGCTGGAGGTTGACCTAGCCGCCTGTCGGGAGGTGAACGCTGAACAGGTGATTATGGAGCAGGGGACGGGACGTAAGGTGGCCTTCATCGGCCATTTCCCCTTTGTGGAACGGGTAAGGGCACGCGCCGCCGTCACCTGGGTGTTTGAGCTCAATCCGCACGCCGGCGATCTGCCCGCTGAACGCGCCCCGGAATTCCTGCCCCAGGCCGATGTGATTGCCATTACCGGCACCACCCTGCTCAACGACACCTTTGACGCCATCATGCGTTACCGTAACCCGGAGGCCTATGTGCTGCTCCTGGGGGGGACGGCCCCGCTCACGCCCGTGTTGTTCGATTACGGCGTGGACCTGATTGCAGGGACTTATCTGGAGGACCCGCAAACTGCGCTGCTGTGCGTCAGCCAGGGGGCTACCTTCAAGCAGGTGCGGGGCAAGCGGCTGTTGACTTTAGCCCGTTCCTTTCGGTGAGGGCACGAGCGGCACAAAGGCCACGCCGCCCAGGTCGCGATACTCCAGGCTGGTTGCCGTCTTGTGAATCTGCCAGAGCGTCTGGAACCCGGAGCGTGGGCCGACGGGGATCACCAGACGGCCGCCTGTTTTCATCTGCGCGATGAGCGCGGGGGGCACCTCGATAGGCGCCGCAGTGACGATGATGCCGTCGTAGGGCGCGTACTCCGGCCAGCCAGCGTAGCCATCCCCCAGGCGCAGATGGACCTGATAGCCCAGGCTTTCCAGCACCTGTTGGGCGCGCGCGTGCAGTTCGGGAATCTTCTCCACCGAATAGACTTCCATCCCCATCTCCGCCAGGATGGCCGCCTGATACCCCGACCCCGTGCCGATTTCCAGGACTCGCGCACCGGCAGAGAGCTGCAGGGCTTCTGTCATCAGGGCTACGATGTAGGGTTGGGAAATCGTCTGCCCATAGCCAATAGGGAGGGGATGGTCGCCGTAAGCGTAGGCCTGATGTTCTGGCTGCACAAAGCGATGGCGGGGCACGCGGGCCATCGCTGCCAGCACCGCCGGATCGCGTACCCCGCGCTGGCGAATTAAAGCGACCATCGCCTCACGTTCGTGGTCCCAGGTGGTTTCCTCCATCTCCCCCTCACTTTCCGGGGTCGGTTTTTAACAGCCCCTCTAAGCTCATGGAGTGCAAAGGTAACCAGAAGCCAAAAACGCTGCCCTCACCCGGTGCGCTTTCAAACCAGACATTGCCTTGATGGGCGGTCACGACTTCTTTGACCAGCGCCAGCCCTGTGCCCAGGCCGCCAAAGCGGCGCGTCATCGAAGCATCCACCTGACTGAAGCGCTTGAACAGACGGTCGTGATCCTGGGGGGCGATGCCGATGCCATGATCCCGCACAGAGAGGTAGGCCCGTTGCGCGTCGCTCCACAGGCTTACCACGACATCACCGCCCTCAGGACTGAATTTGACCGCATTGTCCAGGAGCGCGTCAATGGCGCGCCCGATGTATTCCGCATCCAATTCCAGCATGGGAATGGTATGGAGCAGATCGAAATGCAGCGCACACTTGTGCTCCGCAGCCCACATGCGGCGCTTTTCGATGCATTTCTGAACCAGAGTGACCAGAGAGGTCGGTTGTAAAGAAAGCTGCCCCTGCTCCACCTGATGGAGAATCGTGATCTGCTCTAACAGATAAGCCAGATGTCGCCCATGGGTGTAGATAGCCTCCGCCGCCCGGCGCTGCTCTGGCGTCAGGCGGCCTAACATGCCCGTGCTCAGCAGCTCCGCGTAACCTACGATGAGGGATAACGGGGTGCGCAACTCGTGCGAAATGTTTTGGATCATCTCCGCCTTCATCTGGTCGGCTTTCTTGAGTTCAAAGTAGGCCTTCTGCAGCTCATCCGCCTGGTCGGAAGCCAGCTTCTCCTGGCGTTTAATCTCCTCGGCCATTTCTCCAACCGTCAGGGCCACCAGATTAAGCATGAGGGTGAGAGCTATCAGTTCCTCAGCAGTAAAGGGCTTTTCTGTGGTTCCCTTAAAAATCACCGGCCAGGTAAGAGGAACACTGAAGAGGAGGGCCAGGAGCCACGCCTCAAGGTGTCCTAAAGTCAGGCTGGCGAGCAAAACCGGGATAATGAACAGGTAGGCGGCGATTCGCACTTCCTGGCGGTAAAGCCAAAGCAGCACCAGGCTCAAGCCCAGGATTACGCTGAGGATGCTGAGGTGTTCCTGCAGATACTTCTTCCTGAAAAGAGGCCAGGGTGTGCCTGTGCGCAGGTTTTCTATGATCGTGATGGCCAGGAGAATCACGATCATGTCAATCACCCCTTCGGCGATCAACCCGCTCCAGAAACCAGGTTCCCTTACCTGCGCCATGGGCAGTAATCCTGTGATGATGAAGACGAGCACATTCAGCAGATGCCCGATAAAGATGGCGATGGACACGCCGATTTTCCGGTTTTCATTTTCCTTGTGGCGTGTGGCCAGCCATCCAGCATAAGCTCCCATGATTGTATGGGGCAGCACCGCCGCCAGCTCGTACATATCTGCAGTCATGGGCAGCTTGAACAAGAAATTCCCCGCTGTGCCCAGGAATCCTACCCAGGCCCCATCCAGGGGACCGGTGAAGTAGGCCATGATCACCACGACCGTCATGTTCAGGGCCAGGATAGCCTCTGGCACCATGGGATTGGGAATATAGCGCACCACTTGCCCAATGAGAATATACAGTCCAGCGCCTGCCAGGATAGGTTTCCACCGTGCGGTTGCCAGCCTGCTTAGCAGTTGTCCCATGCATCCACCTCAGCCGTCAGCAATTCTTACGTTCATTATACAAGAAGTTACATAAAAAGTTGAAGGTGGCTTCCCGCAAGCTGCTGCAGACTGGGAACTGGGAGCGCGGACGTCGCGTCCGCAAGCGCGAACGTCACGTCCAGCTGGGAGCGCGGACGTCACGTCCGCAAGCGCGGACGTCACGTCCGCAAGCGTAGACATTGCTCCTCAGCGCCACCGGGAGGCTTGCGCTTTCAAGCGCTGCCATTATACTAAAGCTGACCCTGAAACCTGGTGCATCTGACCCTGGTAAACCTGATCCTGAGGGAGGGAAGCATGGCTTTCACCCGGCGACAATGGCTGATTCTGGGTGTGCTGAGCGGGTTGACGTTGATCGTGGTAGTCGCTTTGATTGTTACTATCGTGAGTAGCGGCGCTGGACCTTTGCCCACGCCTATACCCTGGCCAACGTCCCCGTCAACTCCGGAGCTGCCCACGGTGATAACGTCCACGCCAGAAAGTCCGTTGGGCAGCCTGACGCCTACACCTGTGCCTACCGCGCGACCGTACCCTACCGCCACCTCTGGGCCTACGCCGACGCCGGTGCGTTCGACCCCTGCGCCGCCCGTGAGCACGCGCTATGACCTGCAGGTCGCGCGTGATCCGGACAATGTCGAACTGCGCCTGCAGCGGGGGAAGGAGTACCTGGCGCGTCAGGCTTATGAGGCGGCGCAGGCAGATTTCGCCCACGCCTTGACGCTCGATCCCAATCGGGTGGAGGTTCACCTGGGCCTGGGGCAGAGCTATTTCTACCTGCGCCAATGGGTCGAAGCCGAGGCTGCCTTCGATAAAGCCCTGAGCCTTGCGCCTGACGCTTACGAAGCGCGCTACTGGCGCGGGCTTCTCTACTACTATGAAGGCTACTATGTCGAGGCCGCGGTCCAGTTTGATCGGGCAGCCGAGATCAATCCGGATTTCGTCGAAGCGGAAGCCTGGTTGGCCCTGGCTCTGACCCGACAGGGGGACATCGCCGGCGCGCTGCAGGCGACCGGGCGCGGCTTGCAACTCGATCCCCGCAACGTTCTGCTGTACGTGGCGCAAGGTCAAGCCCGCGCCGCTGGGGGCGACCTGAGCAACGCCGAACAGGATTTTCTCCAGGCCATCAAACTCGATGCGCACAATTTTGCCGCCCTCAACGGACTGGCGCGCTTCTACGTGGACTATCAGCCCGAACGAATAGACGAGGCTGAGCAGGCCTTGAAAGCCGCTCAGGCCTGGGCACGCACCGCTTTTGAGCGCGCTGAAGCTCTGCACACCGAGGGCCGGCTTTTGCTCAACCAAAAGCGTTATGTGGATGCCCAAATCGTCCTGCGCCAGGCGCTGGATCTGGTCGCGGTGGAAGGGCGTACCGCTTTTCCCGATATCCTGATGGATTTGACCCGTGCGCTCAATCCCTAAACCAAAAAATCTCTGCTTGAACCAAGGAGGCCAGCATGCCCATTGCTCCTACTTTGCGTGAACAAATCTTATTGCGTTTGACTCAGGTCATGGATCCGGAAACCGAAATGGACGTCATCACCATGCGCCTGGTGGAAGATTTAAGCGTGGACGAAGCGACCGGCACCGTGCGCTATCGTTTCCGGCCCTCCTCGCCCTTGTGCCCCATCGCCTTGGACCTGGCGCTGAAAATCAAGCAGGCCATAGCTGAATTTCCGGGCGTCAAGAAGCAGGAAATCGAAGTTGCGGGCTACGTCCGCTCTTGTGAATTACAGACCTTGATCAATCAAGATTGAGAGGAGGATCGGTGACCCATTCATTGTCTTTTGAGACCTTGCTGCTTTCTGTAGAAGCGGACGCCATCGAAACTTTGCCCGATGGCTACATCCTGCACGGTAAAGAGGTGCAGCTTCATCATCCCTTTGGCGCCACCCGTTTCTACCGTCATGGCTGGCAATCCTGGAGTCCGGCGCTGTGGGTAGACCTGCGTGAGCCGCCTGTCCCGCCCCTGCCGGTCGAACGCCGTCCTCAGATAGACGATCCGGCGCTGTTGGCACGCCCGCAGCACACGGGCAGCGGGGTCGGCGCTCTGGAAAGCAGCGATGGGCGGGTGCTGCTTTTGGGTGCGCTCCATGAAGATGCGCTGGTCACGGCGGATGCCCGGACCCTCACGGGCCATACGCGCCTGGAGCAGGGCCGCTGGTTTGTGGCTTACGGGGAAGAGGGCCAGGTCTTCGCTGCCTATGCCGCTCAATTGAGCGGGGCTTTTCAGGCCCGGGTCACCCGCCCCGCGCCGCGCGTCTGGTGTAGCTGGTACGGCCTTTACACCCGCATCACGCAGGACATTCTCTACGCCGTGCTGGATGACTTGGCCGGGCTGCCCTTTGAGGTTTTTCAGGTGGATGATGGCTGGCAGCAGGATATGGGCGATTGGGAAGCGAACGCCAAATTCCCCGCGGGCATGGAGGCTTTGGCGCGGCACATTCGCGCGGCGGGCCTCACGCCCGGCCTGTGGCTGGCGCCCTTCATCGTGCGCCCCTCGGCCCGGCTGTTCCGCGCTCACCCCGATTGGCTGCTGCGCGATGCGGATGGCGATCCGGTTCCCGCCGGGCATAACTGGGGCGGCCCTTATTACGCTCTGGATAGCACCCATCCTGCGGTCCAGGCCTGGGTCGCTGAGCGCATTCAGCAGGCGCTCGATTGGGGCTTCAGCTATCTCAAGCTCGATTTTCTGTATGCGACGGCCCTGCCTGGGGTGCGCTACGTCCCCATGCCGCGCGAAGCGGCTTACCGCGCGGCTCTGCGGCGCATCCGCGAGGTGATGGGGCCGGAAAGCTACCTGCTGGCCTGCGGCGCTCCCATCCTGGCCACCCTGGGTCTGGCTGAAGGGATGCGCGTCGGGCCGGATGTGGCCCCCTATTGGGATAACGAAGAGCGCAGCCTTTACCTGCACGATACCTCCGGCCCGGGGGCCTTGAATGCCCTGCGCACTTCCCTGCACCGCCTCTGGTTGCAGCCGCTCATTCACACCGACCCGGATGTGGTTTACTTCCGTTCCCGCTATAACCTGTTAAGCCCGGAAGAGCTGGACTACCTGCAGGTCCTGGCGCATATCGCGGGCTTTAAGGCCACGTCGGATTTGCCACAATGGCTGAGCGCCGAGGAACGGGCTCAGTTGGCGCGTTTCCTGGAGGCCCGCCCCACTGTCCTGCGGCGCGGACGCTACCTGTACGAACTCGATGGCCGCCTGGTGGATTTCAGCCGGTTGTTGTGAGGCCTTATGGAGAGGCGACCGCAGATAGCTCCTACAGCCTGGGTGGCTGAGACCGCCGTTGTGCGGGGCGATGTTACCCTGGGCGAGGAGGTGAGTGTCTGGTTTGGCGCGGTGCTGCGCGGCGACGTGGCCCCGATTAGCGTCGGCGCCGGGTCGAACATCCAGGATAACGCGGTTGTTCACGTTTCGCACGGCTTCCCCTGCCGGATTGGGGCCAACGTCACCATTGGCCACGCCGCGGTGGTGCACGGCTGCACCATCGAAGACGGCGCGCTGATCGGGATTCAGGCCACAGTGCTGGATGGTGCTCACATCGGGGCCGGGGCGCTGGTGGCGGCTGGGGCGCTGGTCCCGCCCGGCATGGAGGTCCCGCCGGGCACGCTGGCGTTGGGGGTGCCGGCCCGCGTGGTGGGGCCGCTGACCCCGGCCCAGCGGGATCTGGTGGCACGGGATGCCCCGGCTTATGTGGAACGCAAAGAGGCTTATCGGCGCGGGGAGTACTAGAGCGGCGCGGTGTCCCCATGACGCCAGATAGTTTGAAAATCGTCAGGTTAGCGTCAGGTTTGCGTCAAGCAAAACAGGCAAGGTTTTAGTATAGTATAAATGTAAGTGGGCGTCGGGGACACAAGCGATTCTCCTCCTTCTGGACAACCGGGGGCTTTGGGGCGGCCCCCGGTTTAATTTTGTCTAATTCCCTTTCCAGGTGGATTCCAGGCCGTCCGCGTAGATGACCTCACCCCGTTGGTGGACGCGCACCTCTCCCAGGTCCAGCGCGTAGTCCGCGCCGCCTTCGATGTCCCCCTCTTCCGTATATGGCCCGACGGTAGGCCAGTAGCCGCGCAGGGGCTTATCCTCAAAAACGATGCGCACCAGGGCTTTGGGACCTTTGTAGCCGTATTTGAAGGGCACCAGCACACGCAGCGGACTCCCATATTCGGGCGGGAGGAGCGCGCCGTTCATCCCGTAGGCCAGCAGCACCCGCGGGGAGAGAAAATCCGCCAGGGGCAGAGATTCGTAGTAATCATCGGCACTGAAAAAGTGCACCCATTGCGCCTCTGGCAGCGGTCCGACCCGCTCGACCAGCGTCTGTGGCCGGATGCCCGTCCAGACCGCCGCCGCCGACCAGCCCTCGACGCATTTCAGGCGTGAGGCCTGCGTCTCAGCCGGCCAGCGCAGGAGGTCATCCAGGCTTACTTTGAGGCTTTGTTGCGTTTTCCCGCCGATGTCCAGACGCCAGGAACTTATCTCTACCGGCGCAAAAGGCTTGTAGTAGCGGATGTAAAAGCCCGGACGGTTTTCATTCTGCAGCAGCCGCGGCGTTCCGGTAGGAGAGGGCGGGAGGGTCGGCGTTTGGGCGATGCCTGGCGTCGGGGTGACGGTCGGGACCAAGGGGGGCGTTGAGGTCGGCGCGACGGACCGCGGCAGGCAGCGCTCAAGCAAAGCCAACGCACTGCCGCTCAACACCAATCCCAGGAATTGACGTCGGCTCAACCGCTTCATGGGACGTGCTTCATAGCTTGAGCGCCAGCTCTGCGGTCTTGAGCGGATTGACGCGCAACTCTCCCGCGCTCAAGCGGCCGGCTTCGTCAATGGCGAAGTGACTGCGGATGATGCCGTAGCTCTTCTTGCCGAAGAGCGTCTTTTCGCCCGCCGCGCCGTAGGCCTTAGCAACGGCAAAATCGGGATCGGAGAGCAGGATGAAGGGCAGGTTGTGCCGGGCGCGGAACTTGCGCAGCGCTTCCGGCGAATCGGGGCTGATGCCAATGACGATCACATCTTTTTCCGTGATCTGCGGGAAGGCATCCCGCACCGCGCAGGCCTGAGCCGTGCAGCCTGGCGTATCCGCCTTGGGATAGAAATACAACACAACCTTGTGACCGCGGAACTGCGAAAGGGAAACCTGTTCGCCTGTATCCGAGGTGAGCGTAAAGTCTGGTGCTAAAGTGCCGGGTTCCATAGAGCCTCCTGTTTGATTAAAAATAACTTAATCTATAATACCATCTTTGTACGCTGAAATCAAGGGGAAAGCCCGGCAAATTGTAACGGCTCAGGCTGGCGGTTGAAATCGCGCCGCTTTCTGCCACCAGACGGTGGGTGGCTGAGCAGTTACGACATTCCTACATCAATGAGTCCACTGCAACTCCCCCTGGCAGGCGTGGCCGGCCTTCCCACCGGATGGACCAGAGCATGCTGATTCTTAGCAAACCGCACCGCTTTCTCCCTTCCGAGTGGGGCGGCATCCCTATGCCGCCCCACCTCAATCGCCAGACGGTGGGTGGTTGAGCAGTTACAGGAAATTGATCAGCCCCGTGAAACTGATGAGGAGTCAACAGTAACGGCGCTTGTGAGCGAGAAGACGTGACGGCGCAAGCCGGATCCATCTTCCATGCCTGTGCCTGCACTGTGCTATAGCGGGACCTGAAAAGGCTTGCCAGGCGTTTTTGCTTATCGGGGATGTGGGATGGGCCTCCGCTGGCCTGCGGACAGGTCCATCATGCATGGATTGCGCGCCTCTCCCCCATTGTCGCAGGCCGATGTGGCACAGGATGAATGGGGTGAAGGTCACTGCACCCAATCGAAAATCCACACCTGCCTGGCAGCATCGCCGCAGGCCACAGGCGGCCAGCGCGGGAGAGGGCCAGGCTGCGGATGGCGGCGTCGTTCCAGAAGAGCACGCGCGACTCCCCGCTTTCCGGGTCCCAGGCCCGGATGGTGTGGTCATCCGACCCGCTGATGATCCAGCGCCTGTCCGGGCTGACCGCCACGGCGTTCACCCCACCCGTATGGCCTGCCAGGGAGCGCAACAGCTGACCGCTTTCGGCCTCCCACACCTTCACCGTGCGGTCATCCGAGCCACTGACGATGAAGCGCCCGTCGGGGCTGACCGCCACCGCCCGCACCCTATCCGTATGGCCTTCCGGGGAGCGGATGAAGCAGACCGGCTCATCGAAGGAAAGCAGGCGCTCTTTGTCCTTCATGATGAGTTCGAAGGCGGCTTTTTCAGCTTCGCGCTCAGCCTGGTTGCGGCTCTCGGTGTCAATCGCTTCTTCCTGGCCGCTTTTGTCGCGCTTTTTGGCGAAGTAGGC
>Ga0068707_1002144_pt1 | contig 13913 bp, 11 predicted proteins | sample YNPNPMetaG_FD_66600 | JGI IMG/M metagenome (GOLD analysis project Ga0068707, IMG submission 66600) | Anoxygenic and chlorotrophic microbial mat microbial communities from Yellowstone National Park, USA - YNP NP MetaG | ecosystem: Environmental > Aquatic > Thermal springs > Hot (42-90C) >... | reverse complement strand
TCGAGCTGAATCCGAAGGCGAGTAGTCCGTTTCGATTCGAAGGTACGGGATCCCAAGCTCTTCCTCCGCAAGCTTGCGCACGTGGTAGGATTCGACGTCATAGGTCGTGCACGCCTGCCAGACAAGATCGATCATACACTCCGCGCGATACTCGGCCGCCAGCGTGCGTAGAGACTCGATGCGCCGTCTGTTGTACGTCATCAGGGCACATGGAATTCGGAAATACTTCTCCGCCAGCGCCCGAATGGGATCGGGCGAGTCCGCGTCCACGTCCTCCAGGATGGGTTTGAGACCCGTGCAGTTCTCCATACAGACGATCAGCCCGCCGCTCGACTCGATGATGTCCACGACCCGCTCCGCTCCGTGCACAACCGGCACACCCGTAAGCAGGACCCGTACACGGCCGTCGTCATCCTGCGAATCGCGCGGAATCGGCTTGTCCCGGGCGGGATTCTTCGCTGCGCTCGGAGCGACATCTCGTGATTGGTTGCCCAATGTGGCGACAGCCGCCTCATATTGCTCGAGCGCGGCGGGGATGCCGGAGATAATGCTGCGAAAGTCCAGAAGCTGACGACCGGTGAGAGGGGGGACGTCCGATTTCATCAACTCGGCGAGCTTCCGGCGCAGAACGCGTTCGCGGTTCATCTCAGTGATGGCTTGCCTGATCTTCTCCGGAGTGATTTGTACCGCGAACCGTCTCTCGAGCTCCGCCTTGAGCTTGTGCATCTCCACAATCCAGTGCTGGAGGGCGTCCGCATCGTCTTGTTTTTGCGGGAGCTCCATCACGTAGACGGGCTTCGTTTCGGCCATCAGCTCGAACATCTTCTTCTTGCCGTCGCAGGTGGTCTCGGCGACCACCAGATCGGCCCACTTGAGGAACGGGTTCCTGCCGGTGACGTGATAGCCGAAAGTGGACTTAATGAGCGGGCACAGGTTGGTCGGCAGGTATTCCTCGGCAGGCGGAATCGTTTCCGCGTTCCCGCCGCACAGGCAGACCGGCACACCTCCCGCAGCCATTATCAGCTCACGAGGCGCAAACTCGCACGTGATCCCTACGATGGGTCTGCCCTTCGACTTCGCCTCCTCGGCGTAGTCATAGCAGTTGTCGACCATGTTTTCGAACCAGGCCCAGAACTCTTCGCTCATAGTTATCCTCGCATTGCATGGATCCGTGAAACACTACCTCAGCACCCGTCTGTCGCCGAGCCTTCGCGTGACTTGTGCGCCGTCGAGGTATTCCAGTATCGCTACGGCGTACTTGCGCGTAACTCCGAGCTTGTCCCGGAGCTCGGCAGCGGTGATGTCGCCCTTCTCGCGTATGCATTGCACCACGAAATCACGTGCGCTACGCAGGTTCTTCTCGTGATAGACGACTCGGTCCGCCAGCCTCACCAGTCGGCCCACGTCGGTGAGTGCGGTCATCACGTTGGCGAACTGTTCGCGCCCGACGCCAAGCTCCACCTGCAGCTCGTCTTCGGGCGGAGTCGAGTAACCCGCCGACTCGTACACCTTCTCGATTCTGCCGGCCAACTCGCGTTCCCCCGGTTTCCAAGACGGTTCGCGGGCCGCAAGGCCGATCTTGGTGCCCGCGATGCACAACTTGCCCGCGTCGCGCAGATACGCGATCAGAGCGTCGCAGACCTGCCTGTCGGCGGCTTTCGTCAGACGTGAGTGCAGATCGGACGCCGGCATGAAGACTCGATACGGGTTCTTGGAGTAATACTGCTCGAGGATTCCGACCAGCTTGTTCGCCAGGTCTTCGTACGCGCTGGAACATATGAACCCCGCGCGGCGGAAGTCGCCGTGCGGCGTAACCCTGACAAGCTTGCCTGTTTCGACGAGTCTGCCTATTGCCTCCGCTACTTCCTCCTCGCTTTCCCCGACGGCCGCGGCTGCTTCCCTCGCCCCCATGGGTTTCGCCCCCGACTTTACAAACGCGCGCTCCACCGTCTGGTCGATGTCGCCCGTCAGCTTCCGCAGCGCGGCCATAGTTTGCTCGTCAAATCGCTTGTGCCGAGGGGGGTCCGCGTCGAGTACTACGCCTCCGCCGATCGTGGTTTCCGACGTGAACGTCCGGACCACGAACCGGTCCTTCGGCAGGGCGACCGTTGCCGATTCAAGCACGAACTGTGCGATGGCCGTCTCCCCCGGGGCCATGCATTCCCGGTCCAGCAAGCGCACCCGCGCTATGACTTCGTCGGTTCCGACGTGCAGCCGAACCCTGGTTCGATTCCTCAGCTCTTTCGGGCAACTGCGCAGCAGGTGAAACTGGGCGTCGAGTCGGCACGTCGGGCTGACCGAGCCGGGCGCCGCAGCGGTTTGGCCGCGCCGGAGTTGTTCCTTCTTGACGTCCTGCAAGTTGACGGCGGTGCGGATGCCGATGCGAGACTCGTCAACGCTCCTGCCGTGGACTTGTATTCCCCGCACGCGTGCCGTCAGACCGTCCGGGTGTATTTCCACTTTATCTCCGACGCGGATGCGCCCGGACAGTATGGTGCCGGCGATGACGGCGCCGAACCCCTGGATTGCGAATGCGCGATCCACGGGCATTCGAAACACTCCGCTGTCGCGCCGCTTGCGCGTTCTGCGGGCGACCTCGACAAGCGCTGCGCGCACATCTTCCACGCCCGAACCGGTGACCGAAGATACCGGTATGACGGGCGCATCCTCAAGGAATGTTCCGGCCGCCAGGCCGCCGATCTCCTCGACCACCGCACGCACCCGATCACCGTCGACCAGGTCGATCTTGGTGACCGCGATGATTCCGTCCGGGATGTCGAGGAGGCGTAGAATGTCGAAGTGCTCGATGGTCTGCACGCCGATCCCTTCGTCGGCCGCGACGACGAACAGCACGGCGTCAAGGTTGCTTGCACCGGCAACCATGGTCCTGACAAGCTTCTCGTGCCCGGGCACGTCGATAAACACGATCTCTCGGCCGATGCCGGTATCCATGAACGCGAAGCCGAGCTCGATAGTGATTCCGCGGCGCTTTTCCTCTTCCAGGGTATCCGTATCCGTGCCGGTCAGTGCCTTGATAAGCGCCGTCTTGCCGTGGTCGATGTGTCCCGCCGTGCCGACGATTGTATGATCGGTCTCTACGAGCATATTGTGCGGTAGAACATCATTGTCGGAGCACCGCCGAACGAGATCGCCATCCATACGGCCTCGATGATCTCGTCGTCGCCGGCGCCCAGCCTGCGCGCTTCCTCGACGTGGATCTTGACGCACGGCTCGCACTTCGCCAGAACGGAAAGCGCGATCGCCATCAGTTCTTTCGTCCGCGCGGGAATGGCGCCCTCACCGCCGACTGTTCCCATGAACGTGCTGAAGCGATTCTGAATGTCGGCGCCTTCGCCGGCCGTCAGGCTCGGCAGCGCGCCGCCGCTGTCCGCCGACCCGCCGGCGCAGCAGCAGGACTCGGCAGTCGTTTCTTCCATCTTGCTTTCCTCCTCGATGTTGTCTGTCGCTCCGTCAGGGGTTACCGCTCGTGAACTCATGACGGCCGCCCGTCCGGCAGGCACAGTCCGCCGGATCAGTATTCGCCCCTCGGACTTGCACAGCACCCTTCCTATGATGGATGCGTGGGCGACGCCCCGACTCGCGAGGCGCGATACCAAACTCTCGGCTTTTTCCTCCGGCACGGCGATCAGAAGGCCGCCCGACGTCTGCGGATCGTAAAGGACGGCCTGCATCTCCTCGGTTACGTCTTCGTCGGCACTAACGAACTTGGACGAGTGCTCGATATTGCGCTCCACGCCGCCGGAGATCACGCCGCCCGCGATCAGGTCCATTACTTCATCGAGAACAGGCACCTCCTCGAAGTACACCTCCGCTGTAACCCTGCTCTGGGTGACCATCTCGCCCAGGTGACCAAGCAGGCCGAAGCCGGTCACGTCGGTTGCCGTTTCTATGCCCATCTGGACCATTACTTCGCCGGCCGCGGCGTTCAGTTCCGTCATCGACTCGGCAGCCGCCGCCAGCGCCGACGCGGAGGCGAGCCCCATCTGTCCCGCGAAGCTGATCGCTCCGACGCCGAGCGGCTTGGTCAGCACAAGCACATCGCCCGGTTTGGCGCGGTCGTTGGTGATGATCTTTGACGGGTTCACCAGCCCGGTCACCGCGTACCCGAACTTCGGCTCCTTGTCGTTAATGCTGTGGCCGCCGATGACCGCCACGCCGGCCTCGCGCATCTTGTCCATCCCGCCTCGAAGCATTTGCGTCATCACGCGGTGGCTCAGGCTCTCGATGGGGAAGCCGATAATCGAAAGGGCTGTGAGCGGCTTGCCGCCCATCGCGTAAACGTCGCTCAGCGAGTTGGCTGCGGCGATCTGTCCGAACGTGTACGGGTCGTCGACGCTGGGTGTGAAGACGTCGACGGTCTGCACGAGCGCCATGTCGTCGTTGATCCTATAGACGCCGGCGTCGTCGCAGGTGTTGGAGCTGACCAATACGTTGGGGTCGGGTATTTCCGGAAGGCCGGCTAGGACTTGCTTCAGGTCGTTCTGGTTGATCTTCGAGGCGCATCCGGCCTTCTCGACGAGCGCGGTCAGCTTCACCTGCTCGATCGCCTGCTCCGGGCGCTCGCCGGCGCAAGGGCAGATGTCTTTCTCCTTGAACGTCTCGCACGGGCACGCCTGCCGCGGGTTGCATATGCAGTGGCCGAGCTTTACGGACCGCTGCATTATTCGCCTGCGTTTTTCGATGTCGATCACCGGTGCCGCCCTCCAAACTCAATCGCAAGATCGTGAGGAATCATCCCGTCATTTGGGAAGTAACCTGTGTCTAGTGTCTCCTATCCGCCGCCACCGAAAGCGCGGTGAGCAGCGCGTTTTGGACGGCCTTGTCTTCGTCGGGCTGGATTGTGCGGAAATCCAACAGGACGGCTCCCTGGCGAATTCTGGTGAATATGGGCGGCTCGGAACGGCGCAGGGCTTTTGCCAGGTCATCGTCGGACATGCAAAGCGGTCTCACGCTCAGCAGCTTTGTCGGCAGCATTTGGGCGGGCACCGACCCGCTTCCAACTTGCGACTCCCCGTCGATCACCGATATCTCCGCCGCGCCCGACGTGCTTTCATTCAAGGCGGCCGCCACCGCGTTTGCTCGGCTTTCGATGCTCTCAACGCTCAGCGAAAGCATCCTGTAGACCGGGTGTGTTTGCTCAAGCCTGCTGCCGTCCAAGAACAGGCGCAGGGTTGCTTCGAGAGCCGCCACTTCCATCTTGCCGACCCGCACCGCTCGCGCCAGCGGATTCTTCCTGATTCTTCCTATCACATCGGCTTTGCCGACGATGATGCCGCACTGGGGACCTCCGATGAGCTTATCTCCGCTGAAGCACGCTACGTCCACCCCCGCCTTAATGCTGTCTTGAACCATCGGTTCCGGTTCCAGGCCGTATCTCGATAGATCGACCAAGGCCCCGCTGCCCAGATCGTCGATCACGGGCAGGCCGTGTTCGGCCGCCACCCTAACCAGGTCCTCGATGGGCGGCTCCTCGAAGAAGCCGACGATGCGGTAGTTGGACATGTGAACACGCATTATTGCGGCGGTGTTCTCGTTTATGGCGTTGTAGTAGTCGCTGAGATGGGTCTTGTTGGTGGTTCCGACCTCGCGGAGGATCGCACCGCTTGCGGCCATCACCTCCGGCAGCCGGAACGATCCACCTATCTCGACCAGCTGCCCTCGTGAGACGATGACCTCCCGGCCTTTCGCCAGGGTGTTCAGAATAAGCATCGTCGCGGCCGAGTTGTTGCAGGCGACGGTTGCGGCCTCGGCCCCGGTAAGCTCGCGAAGCAAGCCGCTGAAGTGCACGTCTCGGGACGAGCGTCGGCCCTCATCGATGTCGGTAGCGAGATTGCAGTAGCCCTTTATCGCCTCGGTGACGGCCTCGACTGCCTTGGAGGACAGCACCGCGCGTCCGAGCCCCGTGTGGAGGATGATGCCGACCGCGTTTATCGCGCGGCGGAGCGACGGGGCGAACTTCGCCTCCAACTCCGACGCTACTCGTTCGGCCAGCCTCTCCGGCGAGAGTGCTTCCCGGAACTCCTCGGGCCTCTCGGCCTGTCGAATCTGCGAGCGGATCGAATCCAGCACCGATCGGACCACGCCCAGCACGACGTTCCGGTCGTGTTCCTCGGCAAGCCGCGCGACCGGCTCGTTCTTCATCAGCTCATCTACCGACGGCAGTTCGCGCAGAATAGTCCTTTTCAAGGCTCGTCTCCCTCAAAGTACGCCGATAGGCGAAGCACTGGAACGCAAAGCGGCAGGATAGCGCCTCGCCGCCGTCCGAGTGCTCCGCCCGTGCTTTGGATCCGGTCGGCGGCTACTTCCTGACCCAAATGGTGTCCCGGACATTGATCCGGAACGGCCCATTCCACAATACGGGCCTGATGATAACCTTGCCTCTTACTTTGGGCGATATTCCTCCGGAATACGCGCATGTTCCGCCTCACCCATACCGGAACCTGCCTTCCTGCAGCACCTTGCCGCTAGTCGAAATGATGCGGAACCCCGGCTCGCCGCTCCTGCCTCCTCTTGTGATCGAAACCTTCTCCCCGGCTCGGCCGGTTATCTCCAGGCCCAGATCGATTCGATTCTTGCCGGAGCTTGCGACCCTAACCGAAGCCGTGTATGGTGGCCCGATGTCCAGCCGCACGCTGGAGCCGGGTTTTACGCTGAACGACCGGATCAAGGTCGAAGTAACGCTCCACGAGACTCCCTTGTGCGTGAGGTCCTGATAGCACGCAAAAAGACGGTATTCCCCGGCGGGCGCGGTGAATACTCCGTCGACGCCGCGGATGGAGAATTGGACTGTTCGGCCGTCCGAGTCCGTGCGCCAAAGACGCGAACTCAGCCGGCCGGTCAGCGGTGTAACTATCCTGCCGGTCGGCCCCTTGTACGCGGCCGGGTCGAATTCAACCGTTTCCGTGACCGACCTGTAGTATGCGTAGTATAGTCCCGCGCTTGTCAGTATAAGGGCGAAAAAGAGGCTCAAGAGCACTCCGGCAAGGACGAGGACGATGCGCAAGGCCCCGCGCAGCGACCTTATCGCCTTAACTATTCCCAGGACCGTGATCAACAGGAGAACGACGACAACGAAAACGACAATGCCCATACGTTTCTACACCCCCGCCCATCAAACCGGCGCTTTCCGCATCCGTATGCAGGACCGCTAACAGGTACTTCGATTCGTCTTGAGGAAAACCTTCTTAAGCTTCTCTTCTCTAGAGGACGCCCATCTTGATGTGTCTGCTGATCGTGCATTCGTGGCATCGGATGCACTCGGCGGTGTTCATTTGACCGACGGGGTCGATATCCACTGGACACCACTTCGCGCACGCGCCGCAGTTGTTGCACTTGGCGTGAACCAGTCCGAACCTGAAAAGCGAAAACCGATTGAACAGGCTGAAGATCGCTCCGAGAGGGCAAAGCACGCGGCAAAACCCGCGAGACACCGGAACCACGAAAATCGCGACAGCAACCAGGATCGAAATCCTTATCCAGAACCTCGGCGTGAATCCCCCGAACATGCCGGGAGTTACCTGCCATTGCGCCACGAACGCCCAGGGAATGGTGGATTCGATGACGCTCGAGGGACATCCGTCGCAAAACGTATACGGCGCGCCCGGCCAGAAAAACGGGACGGCAAACACGAAAACGACAAGTAGCGCGTACTTGACATACGAAAGCCCGGCGGGAATCCGGAACTTACGGGTCGGAATCTTGTGCAGGAGCTCCTGAAGCAGACCGAACGGGCAAAGCCAGCCGCATACCAGCCTGCCGCCCAACGTCCCGACCAGCCCCAGCAGCCCAAGGGTGACGAACGGCACGATCCGAAGTCGCGAGAAGTTGATCAACACTCCCAGCGGGCAGGCCATCGTTGCCCACGGGCAGGAATGACAGTAGAAAATCGGTGAGCAGATCCCGCGCAGCGCTCCCGTGTTTAGGTCGGCAAACCAGATGTTCAGGAACCCGAGGTTGATGAGCACAAGAGCCGAGACCTGCGCCAGCCTCCGGGAAACCCTTATCTTCTTTGCTCGTGTGATTATGGACCCCATAACCAGCGGTTCTTGGCCTACAGTCAAGTAGGACACGCCGCGGGCTGCGACGGCCTCTTCGCAGGTTTCTTGGGAGGCGGCTTCTTTGCAGTCGGCTTCTTCGCCGGCGATTTCTTGGGCGCGGGTTTCTTCGGAACGACCGCCTTGGGCGGAGGCTTCTTTGCCGCCGGTTTCTTCAAGGCCGAGCCGGGCTTTGCCTGTTTGTTGAGCATCTTGGGCGGCGCGGGCCTGCCGGGCTTCCGCGCAGAAGCCTTCGGCGCGGTCGGTGTGCGTTTCGACGATGCACGCACGCTCGCCTTTTCGACGTAGGGGTTTGTGAGCGTGCCGCTTGAATCGCGCTCGACGCTGTGAGTGAGGCTGAGCTTGGTGACGACGAACTCACTGACCGGAGCCTCATCTACCCGATAGCGCACCGAGCGCACGGAATAGGTGATCGCGCCTCCGCACAGTATTACCAGAACAAGTATGCCCAGCGGTCGGGCCGCACGCCTCGCGCCGGCGGGTTTCACAAGAGCTGCACCTCACCCGGTTTTCTTGAAACGGTTTTCCGACGGCAGCACGGACTCATACGTCTAGTGACGAATCCGACCGCCGGAAGTTCCCACTTCTGCGCCGAATGGTCCGCCCGACGCTTCATGCACCCGCACCGCACTCGGCGCCGTCTCGGCTCCCGGTACCACTCTATGACACCAAAGAGGGCTTGTCAAGCCCGAGCTACCCGGCCGACTCCACTTGCGCTCGGGCGGCGATTGGATATACTAACATGGTGGTTACCTGCACGGTGGGGAGGGACTGCGGTTGCCGAGGGGAAAGGTCCTGGTCGTCGACAGCGACATGCAGGCGAGAGACCGCCTCGCCGAAATCTTGGCGGCCAGGGGGCATTACGTAATCCGGGCGGCTTCGGGGGCCGAGGCAATCCACATGGCACAGATCGAAGGTCCCGACGTCGTCGTTCTGCCGCTGGACATGCCGGGCATGGACGGCATCCAGACCTGCCGTGAGATGCGCAAGACGCTGTTCGCTCCGATAGTTCTTTTCGGTGATCGGAGCTGCGAAACGGACCTTGCGCTGGTCCTGGGTGCCGGTGCGGATTACTACGTCGGCGGGCCGACCCATATGTCGCAATTGCCGGCGTATGTGGATGCGGCAGTGCGCCGGGAAATCGACTACACTCGGCGCCGAGCCGCGGCGGATACCATTCGGATCAAGGATCTCTCGCTCGATCTAGGCGCGCACGAACTGAGTCGCGACGGTCATGCGATTCAGCTCTCGCCTACCGAGTTCCGACTGTTCGCGGCGCTGGCCCGTAATGCGGGCCGAACTCTCACGCGCGAGCAGTTGCTTCAATCGGTCTGGGAGATCGAGGCGGCGGAGGGTGTACATTCGAGGACGGTCGACGTCCACATCGGCAGAATCAGGCGCAAGATCGGAGACGACGGGTCCAGGCAAGTCTACATCAGCACCGTTCGAGGGCTGGGATACAAGTTGGCGCGGTAGAGGGCAAGAAGACGGCAAAACGGCCGGAGAGCCTGGCCTACTCCCCGGCCGGAAGCGAGCGGCAAGCCGCACGCTCCACTTATCATTATAGCCCGATAGCGCACCAAACAGGCTTAAATGCAAACAATCTGACCTTAATTTTCCTACACAGACCCAATCGGTCATCGATCATGCCGCGCCGTCGCGCCCATGACCCAGAATGCGCAAACCAGAGGAGTTGAGGGCTTCACCAATGACCACCGAACTTGCAGGCAGAACGGCTCTCGTCACCGGCGCAGCTAGGCGCTTAGGCCGTGCGATCGCGTTGGGCCTGGCCGGCTGCGGCGCAAACGTCGTTATACACTACCGCGCGTCGGAACGTGACGCCCACGCGCTTGCCGAACAGATCGAGTCAATGGGGGTTCGAGCCTGGGCACTCAGGGCCGACCTCGCAGTCGGTCAGGAGCTTGAGACCCTGATAGACAGATCCCGCGCATCGGCGGGCACAATCGACATACTGGTCAACAGCGCTTCCATCTATCCCAGCAGCGATTTCGGATCACTCGCCCCGGCTGAGCTTGCCGAAAGCATACACATCAACGCCTGGGCGCCGTTCGTCTTGGCGCGCCACTTCGCCCGGCAGACCCAATCGGGGCACATCGTCAATATTCTGGACTCGCGCATAACGGGCTACGACTGGAGTCACGTCGCCTATCATTCAAGCAAGTGCCTCCTAGAACTCTTTACGCGGATGATGGCTCTTCATTATGCGCCGAACATAGCGGTCAACGCCGTCGCACCCGGCTTGATACTTCCCCCGGAAGGAAAAGACGAAAGCTACCTCGAACAACTCAAAGACACCCTTCCGCTCAAACGCATCGGAACAACCCAGGACGTGGCGGACGCCGTCGTTTTCCTCGCCGCAAGCCGATTCATAACCGGGCAGGTTATCTTCGTCGACGGCGGACGTCACCTGGCCGAGGCTGACCGTGGACAAGATACATATTAGAGACATCGCGCTGCGGTGCATCATCGGCGTGGACGAAGAAGAAAGGCGGGAGAAACAGGACGTGCTCGTCAGCGTTACGCTCCACGCGGACCTCGCCGAGCCGTGTCGCACCGACGACTTCGCCCACACCGTCGACTACAGGGCAATTAAGAAGCGCATCGTGGGCCTCGTCGAGGCGTCAAGTTACCGTTTGATCGAGGCGCTGGCGGAGGCCGTCGCCCGTGCCTGTCTTGAGTTCGGCGGTGTTCGGCGAGTGGACGTGACCGTCGAAAAGCCCTGCGCGCTGCGGTTTGCCAGAACGGTCGCGGTCGAGATCAGTCGGGAGGCGTGACCTTGGCGGGACTTTGTTGCCGCGCGACGTCGACGGGGGATTCGTTATGAATAGCGAGAGGATAAAGGCACTGATCAGGGAGCTCCTGCGCGAGCTCGGCGAGGACCCGGACCGCGAGGGCCTCAGGGATACGCCCGAGCGTGTAGCCAGAAGCTACGCGTTTCTGCTGAAGGGTTACGAGTCGGACCCGGATGAACTCCTCAAGAGCGCCGTGTTCACGCAGGATACAAACAGCATGATCGTGGTCCGCGACATCGAGGTCTACAGCCTTTGCGAACACCACATGCTCCCGTTCTTCGGGCGCTGCCACATCGGTTACATATCAAGGGGCAAGGTGGTCGGTGTCAGCAAACTGGCGCGCGTGGTGGACTGCTACGCTCGCCGACTCCAGATACAAGAGAGACTAACCCAACAAATCGCGCGTGCCATAAAGGACGGGATAGGTGCCGAGGGGGTAGGGGTGGTAATTGAGGCGCAGCACCTGTGCATGATGATGAGGGGAGTGGAAAAGCAGAACTCGTTGCTGACCACCTCCGCCGTGCTGGGCAGCTTCCACGACTCATCCGCCACCCGCAACGAGTTCCTTACCCTTATCAGCACCCGGCGACACGTCTGACCGGGACGCCCGTTTCGCGGGTCCTCGGCACGAACACATACGCTTTCGGCGGCCCTAAGTTCTCATTTGCGGACGCTGTTCTCGACCGGCGAGACCGCGTAGATCTCTGCGTTACCCGCTCGATAGACCCGGAATAGCCGGCGCCCGACCAAATCCGGCGGCGGGCGAGTCTCCGCAGCCGTGGACACGTAGTAATAGGCCTTCGCCCCAACCAAGATCCGCTCGCGCCGCGCCAGGGGAACGTCCGGGTTCACGAAGTCCATCCATTCGCGTAACTTCTCCGCGTACTCGGGAGTCTCGCTCCAGTGGCCGTAATATACTCGATGGCCTGCGAGAGCCGGCGTGAACAGGGCGAATGTGGGCGGCGCGAAGACGGACCTGCGCCGGTCGGTGTCCTTTCGCAGCCGGCGCATTGCGGCAGTCTCACAGTCGCTTATATACGGCGTGTAGTGCGTGACCGTCCGTCCGATGCTCAGCAGGTTGATATCCTGCGACAGAAAACCGATGTTGCTACCGGTCGAGAAGAGCAGAAACGCAAGCAAGAGTCCGCGGCCGGCTGGTCGCGGTAGTCGAATCATCAGTTTCGACAGGGCGTAAGCGCAGAGCATACACAGCGGGATATGCAGACCCATCACCAGCTTACGCTGCTGCGCCACCGGGAGGTACGGGACCACGAATCCCACAACCGCCCAAACCACAAGAAGCCGATTGTAGGGTCGGGTTTCCGAGTCGTGACCCGGCTTCGCGCGCAAGCACCATGCTGCGCCGCAGGCCGCGCCGAGCAGAACCAGCCCGTAGCCCGCGAAGAACGACCAGATCGGCGGCGAGGGGGTAGGGGAGTTGGCGCGGGCGCGGAAGACGGGGTCGATCTGGTACAGGTGGAGCTGATAGGCGATGGATGGGACGGCGATCACCCCCGCCAGGACGCTGAGGCCGACCAGTCGCGCCGGGAACCTGCGCTCGGCGGCCCCAACCACGACCAAGTAGACGAACCACACGCACGCGACGGTCACCACGTCGTAGGTGTGCACGTTTCCCAGAAGAAGCAGCAGCAGACCTGCGCACACTGCGTGCCGCGCGCTTCCCGTTCGATGCAACGCGACAAGGAAGTGAAACGAACCGACCATCAGGATCAGCGCCGCAAGAAACAGCGGGTTCAGGTAGATCGAGAGAAAGGTAATGGCCTCCGGCTGCCAGTTGTCCACCGGACCGGTCGGCGCGCCCAGTCCGGGCGTCAGCCAGCCGACCCCGGCCGACAGGCCCACGAGAGGGATCAGCAGTCGACGGTCGTCGGCACACTCAAGGAAAAGCTTAGAGAACCGCCATACGGCCAGGATCAGTCCCGCGCCGAGCAGCGCTCGGAAGAGGTGGTAGACCCATATGAGCGGCAGGTGCGTAAGCCGTGCTGACCAACCCATCGCGAGAAACAGCACGTTGAACTGTTGGGCCTTGACCGGTTCGTTGGTGAAGAGGTTGACATACGTCAAGCGGCCGTCGGCGATCTGTCGCATCCACGAGAGATAGACCGCGCCGTCGTCGATGTTGTGCGTGAGTCCCAGGAAGTGGTAGCCGGGCGGCGTTATCAAGACGCCCCACAGGTATGGTATCGACGCAATCAGCACGACAGTCCCCGCCCAGGCACAAACCCATCTAAGCTCCGATCTCGCTTCGCCCCCGTTCATTTGCGGCTCCGACGGCTCATCGCCTGAAACGACACGGTGCCTGCAATCGTGCCTATGCCGACACAGGCGAGGTAAAGGCCGAAGCGGAAGGAGAAGTGTTGGTGCTTGACATCCGATCCGCGGTCGCCGATCTGCTCACCGGACATCTCATAGACGTAAACGCCGCTCCATCGGCCGATGAGTCTTGCAGGCGGTTCCCCGCCGGTGAAAGGCTCGCGGGTCAGGAAGTATCTCGCGATCTTCGGCAGTTGCGGCGTGACGCGCTTTACTAAAACCATGTTGCCGTTCTCGACCGGGCTTGAGTCCTCGCCCTGAATGGCGCTGGATAGGTCCTTGTACCGGCGCGTGTAAAGCGAATCATATCCCTGGACGTCGTGGAGCCCGTAAACCATGGCCGCATTGGGCGGCAGGATAGCAGCGGGCGTCTCGTAGAGGCTCCAGCCGGGGTTGATCGGCGCAATGCGAGAGGTTCCCACAATCTGCTTGAGTTTCGTCGTCAGCTCCGTCGGCGGATAGACCATCGAGCGCTTGCAGGTGGGATTGTAGTTGATTCCGAAGGCGAAGAGGTCAGTTGCGATCAGGGCCACCACCAGGACGGGGTAGAGTCGGGGCCGGTCGGTGCCCGGAAGCAGGGCTGCGCCGGCAACCAGGATCGAGGCAGCGAGGACCAACAGGAAAAAAGCGCCGTTCGCAAGAAACAGCGAAAAGAATCGCGGCCCCTCAACAACGTTGGAAAGGAAAGCCG
>Ga0068707_1002143_pt1 | contig 13916 bp, 13 predicted proteins | sample YNPNPMetaG_FD_66600 | JGI IMG/M metagenome (GOLD analysis project Ga0068707, IMG submission 66600) | Anoxygenic and chlorotrophic microbial mat microbial communities from Yellowstone National Park, USA - YNP NP MetaG | ecosystem: Environmental > Aquatic > Thermal springs > Hot (42-90C) >... | reverse complement strand
TGGGTGTGGTGCCCCTTGCTTACTTCCTCTTCAGGACCTACCCCCACCTCAAGGCCACGGGGATCGAGGAGGGCGAATCCGTGTGGAAGAGACTGGGGGTCGAGCTGTGAGCAGACCCCTCCGATCCTGAAGAGGCTTTCCCCATGGTGGGGACGAGCTTGACAGGGAATGTCCTCATTGGGACTTGGGGGGTCGAGAGGCCGTGCCGCCCTCCAACGCCTGCACGAGCCTGTCATATTCCCCTTCGATCATCTTGTAGGTGTGCCTTTGCTCCGGGAAGCGACGGGCTCGCACGTCATCGGCATACGCTTGGAAGGCCCGGATCATCTCGCCAGCCAGGTCGGCGTATTTCTTCACGAATCTAGGTGTAAAGGCCTGGAACAAGCCGAGGATGTCGCTGCAGATCATAACCTCCCCGTCCGTGTCAACACCCGCCCCTATGCCGTACACGGGGATCCTGAGATCATCCCGTATGATCTTGCACACCTCAGGGGGGACGGCCTCGACCAGGATGGCGAAGGCCCCAGCCTCTTGAACGGCCCGTGCGTCTCGGATCAGCTCCATGGCGGCGTCCGAGGTGCGCCCCTGCGCCTTGAACCCACCAAGTTGAGACGAGCTCTGGGGCGTGAGGCCGATATGGCCCATCACGAGCATACCGCCGTCGGAGATGGCCTGGATCTGAGGGCACACCCTGCGGCCGCCTTCCACCTTGACAGCGTCCACCCCGGCCTCCTTGAAGAAACGCCCCGCGTTCCGTACCGCCTCCTCGACGCTCACCTGATAGGAGAGAAACGGCATGTCGCCTATGACGAAGGTGTTGGGGGCCCCGCGACGCACCGCCTCGGAGTGCCAGATACATTGATCCATGGTCACGGGGATCGTCCCCCCGTAACCGTAGACGCACATGCCCAAGGAATCGCCCACCAGGAGCATGTCCATGCCCGCCCTCTCGGCGAACTGGGCGGTCCAGTAATCGTAGGCCGTGACCCAGGCAGCCTTCTGCCCGGACTCCTTCATCCTTTGGAGATCGAGCCTCGTGAGTTTGTACCTCACTTCTGCCATACACTCCTCTCCTCTGCCGTGGCCCTGAATTTCGCCTCGGGAAGCACCGCGGGGCAGCCGAGGCCCGCACTTGGCCCCCAGTGATCTCCCAAAAGCAACGGCCCGGCGATTGTGCCCCGGTCTTTCCCCGTTCAGAGCCCGTCTGGCAGACTCAGATCACACCCTGCTCCTTGAGGGAGGCGGTTGCCCCCTCGTCGAAGCCCATCTCGCCCAGGATCTCTTCGGTGTGCTCCCCCAAACGCGGGGCCGGAAGCCTTACACGGCACGGGGTGCCGCTCATCTTCACCGGAAAGCCGGTCATCTTGATGATTCCGTGTCCGGGTTGATCCACCTCGAGGACCATCTCCTGGTGGATCACCTGCGGATCCTGGAACACCTCCCTCAGGTCCTGAATGTTGCCGCACGGGACCCCGGCCCGGTTGAGGTACTCGATCCAGTAGGCCCGGGGATGCTCTTTGATCTTTTCCTGGACGATGGCATTTATTCTCTTTCGGTTCTTCAGCCTCAGGTCATTGGTGGCAAAATCAGGATCCTCCTTGAGGTGCATCAGGCCAAGGGCGGCCAGGAGCCTCTCGTAGACCTGGTCGTTGCTAGGGGCGATGGCGACATCACCGTCGCTGGCCCGGAAGAGTCCATACGGTGCCACTATGGGGTGGTCGTTCCCGGTGCGCAGAGGCAGCCGGCCGCTGGCCAGGAAATTGGCGCTCATGTAAGCGAAGAGGCTGATCAGTCCGTCCACCAGGGAGGTCTGTACCTCCTGCCCCTCGCCTGTACGATCGCGGTGCAGAAGTGCTGCCACGATGCCGAAGGCCGCATACATTCCCGCCACGAGGTCGCTGATGGGGAGGCTCACGCGAAGAGGCTCCTCCCCCTCCCTTCCGTTCAAGCTCATGAGACCGCTCATGGCCTGGGCGATGAAGTCGAATGCGGGGCGATCCTTGTAAGGGCCGTCCTTTCCGAAGCCTGTTATCCCGCAGTAGACGATATCCGGCCTCAGTTCCCTGAGCCTCGGGTAGTCGAATCCCATGTCCGCCATGACCCCAGGCCGGAAATTCTCGACCACGACGTCGCTCCTTCGGACCAACTCAGCCAAGATCTCCTTGCCCTTGGGTGACCGGAGGTCCAAGGTCATGGATTTCTTGTTGCGATTGAACGATGCGTAATACCAACTAAGGCCGTCCACGACCACTCCCTGAGCCCTCAGCGGATCCCCCTGGCCAGGGGTCTCGATCTTGATTACCTCCGCACCCATGTCGGCAAGGAGCAACGTACAGAAAGGACCGGCGATGATCCGAGTGAGATCGACAACCTTGATTCCACTGAGCGGCATCTCACACCCCATGAGAACTCCTCCACAAAAGGGTCCTACGCGCCCCTACTTCATCAAGCCCGGCAGCCATGTCGTAACCCACGGGACATACGTAACCAAGCCCAGAACGACGAGGGACAAGGCCAAAAACGGTAGAATCTGACGAGACAAGGAGGCCATGGGGATCTTCCCTATCGCAGCGGCCACGAACAGCAGCATGCCCACAGGGGGCGTGAGCATGCCGATCATCAAGTTGAAGACGCAGATCCAGCCGAACTGGATCGGGTCGACTCCTATTTGGGCGGAGAGCGGGATGAGGGCCGGGAGGAAGATGATCATCGCTGGCAGAGGCTCCAGTGGGATCCCTATCAAGAGAAGGACCGCGTTGATGATCAGAAGGACGATCAGGGGGTTCGTGGTGAGGCTGAAGATGAAGCCGCCCACCACGTCCTGGACACGGGATTCCACCAGGAGCCAACTGAAGATCCCCGATGCGGAAAGGAGGATCATCACGATCCCTGTGTTCAGCCCTGCCTGGTAGAGGACCTCCACGAGGTCGCGGAACCGCAATTCTCTGTAGACGAGCATCCCCACGAGCATGGCATAGACCGATGCCACGCCGGCGGCCTCGGTCACCGTCACGACCCCGAAACGGATCCCGCCCACCACGACCAGGGGCATGGCCAAGGCCCAAAGGGAGCTCGTTGCCGCCTTCCAACGAAGTCTCCACCCCAGACGTTCACGCCTCGGATAGCCTCGTCGATGGGCCAACACGCCACAGATGAACATGAACCCCAGCCCCAACATCAATCCTGGGACCAGACCGCCCATGAAGAGCTTCGCTATGGATTGATGGGCCATCACCCCGTAGATCACCATGGGGATGGAAGGGGGGATGACAGGACCTATCAGGCCTGCCGACGCAATGACAGCGCCGGCATACTCCACCTCGTATCCCTCTTTTTTCATGGCAGGAATGAGGATCGTTCCCGTGGCCGAGGCGTCCGCCACCGCAGCCCCGGAGACACCGGCCATGACCATGTTGACGATCACCGCCACCTGGGACAGGCCGCCTTTGAGATGACCGACGAAGGCCAAGGCGAAATCCACCAGTCGCCGGGTGATCCCCCCTTTGTTCATGAGTTCGCCGGCCAGTATAAAGAGGGGGATGGCAACAAGTGTGTATTCGTCCACCCCGGCAACCATGCGCAGGGGGATGATGCTCGGGTCCACAGGGCGGGTGGTCTTGGCCAGTATGCCGACGTACGAGGAGAGGGTCATGGAAAAGAATATGTCCATCCCCAAGAAGATGAGGACGAAGAACGCGATGAAAAGGAGGGCTACCATGATCTAATCCGCCCGCTCCGCGCGGTCCTCTCTTATCAACCCGAGCCTGCCCAACACACGAAAGGCCACAAAGACGAACATAAGGAGAGCCCCTATCACCACCGAGAGGTACATGGCGTCGTAGTTGAAGGGGGTAGCCACTATCTGCTGCGATGCGGAGACTCGCATCACCTGCCACCCCTTGTACCCGAGAACCGCCAACAGCCCGAGGAGCACCAAGTCGAAGAAAACGTTCATCAGCTTCAACGCGCCAAGAGGCAAGTAACGATCCAGCAGGTCTGTGCGGATGTTCTGCGAGGTCCTCACAGCCATGGCCGCACCCATGAACGTCAACCATACCAGGCAGATCCGGGCCATCTGATCCGTCCCTGTGAACGGGGATCCCGCCAGGTAGCGCGCCAAGACTTGGAGGAAGGTCAGGACCACCAGGAGCCCCATCGAGGCGACTATGCACCATCTCAAGAGGCGGTCCAAGATGGCAAGGGCTCTCAGCGACAGGGCAGACAAAGCGGTCTCCCGTTCAGTGCGCGGGGCGCACGCTTTCCTTCAAAAAAGACTCGATGCCCATCTATCTCTGCATAGCTCGGATCTTCTCTACCAAGCCCTCGGGCCAAAGTTTACCTTCGAACTGTTTGTGTAGATCCGCCCAAGCCCTCCTGAAGGCCTCCCGGTCAGGGATGGTGTAAGTGCATCCCGTCTTCTTTAGGGTCTCGATGGACTCCTGGTCCAGTTTCTCCACCAGCTCGGTGGCCAACTTGCCAGCCTCTTCTGCTGCCTGAGTGAAAACTCTCTTTTGCTCCTCGGTGAGACCCGACCAGACCTTCTCGGAGATGAACCACCCGGTAACCTCGTAGACGTGGTCCGTGGCGCACCAATACTTGGCCACCTCGTGGAATTTGAGCGGTACGGCGAGGTCGAATCCGTTGTCTTGTCCCTCCACGACCCCCTGCTGCAGGGCCATATAGATCTCCGTCATGGGAAGAGATGTGGGTTTCATGTCCAGAGCCCTGAAGGTGGCCAGGAATATCTCCATGCCAGGACTTCGAAGCTTCATCCCCTTGAGGTCCTCGGGCTTGTTGATAGGACCCTTAGTTGTCTGTATTGCCCTGGGAGAGCGAGCACCGTAGGCCCCGAAGATCCGTACACCGCTCTCCTTGGCCCCCTTCTCGTACATCTCCAGAAAGATCGGGCTGTTCAGGATCCTGGTAGCCTCTTCCTTGCTCTTGAACAGGTAAGGGACGTAGATGATGGAGACAGGCGCGTAGGCCTTGAGAAAGACGGCAGATCCGAGCCCAAAGTAGCCCATATCGATGGTGCCCATCTGCATCCCAGTGAGGGTCTGGGAGATGTCCCCCAATTGCCCGTCGGCATAAACCAGGACCTCGATCGCCCCGTTAGTCCGCTCCTTGACGATCTCGGCGAACCTGATCATGGCCTTGTGCCATGGGCTCCCTGTGGCGGAAATGGTGTTGATCTTCATCTGGACGGCCGCAGCATCCGATGAATTCCATGCAGCAAGCGCCACGGCCAACCCTAACAGCACCAAGAGCCCTCTCTTCATGTCTTTCCTCCTTCCAGGTCTCGAACTCACCAACAGCTGCTTGAGGCCAACAGCCTCGCCCCCTGCCTTCATCCACGCACCGGGAATGGATGGAGGTCAAGCCTCTTGCCCGCCTTCATGACCTGTCCCGGGAGCGGACGGCCGATGATCTCCTCAACCCTCTTGGCCACCCGGATCAGGGCGTCCAGATCGATGCCCGTCTCTATGCCCAGCTCCTGCAGCAAGTAGACCAGGTCCTCGGTGCAGATGTTGCCCGTGGCCCCTGGGGCGAAGGGACACCCCCCGAGCCCCGCCACCGAGGACTCGAACGTATTCAAACCCATCTGAAGGGCCTCGTAGACGTTCACCAGCCCTATCCCGCGGGTGTTATGAAAGTGCAGGGCGATCTCCAGCCCCGGGTATCGTCCGACTAAGTGTTCACATGTCCTACGGACCAGAGGAGGGGTGGCCATCCCGGTGGTATCCCCGAGGGTCACCCCCTCCACACCGAGGTCCAGGAGCCTGCCCACGATTTCTCCCACCCTGTGGGGCGGCACATCCCCCTCGAACGGGCACCCGAAGGCCACCGCGATCCCAGCCCGCACGGGGACCTTCGCCTCCAATGCGATCCTCATCACGTCCTCGAAACCCGAGATGGACTCATCTATGCTCCTGTTGACGTTGCTCTTGTTGTGGCTCTCGGTGGCGGAGACGAAGATCAGCATCTCGTCCACCCCCGCGAGAACAGCGTTCTCGGCCCCTTTGGGGTTCGGCACCAGTCCTATCGTGTGGATGCCGCGGCCTCGCTCCACCCCTGCCATGACCTCGGCTGCGTCTCGCATCTGGGGGATCGCTTTGGGGGATATGAACGAGGTCACCTCCATACGCCTTATACCGCAGCGGCCCAGGGCGTTGATGATCTCTATCTTGGAAGCGGTGGGGATGAACACCTTCTCCATCTGGAACCCATCCCTCGGCCCCACCTCCACCACGGTGACGCTCTTGGGAAGGTTCACGGCGTTGCCTCCTCGGGGATCCTCTCCTTGGAGGCCATAACAGGGTCGTGAAAGGGGATGAGGATGTCCGCAGTCTTCTTAACCCTGACCATGCTTTCGTAAGCCTGGAGCATGTCCGTATGGATCCCCGGCGGGACGACCTCCGGGGCACGGTTCGTCCTCCATACCGGACTGGGCTCTGGGAAGAAGCTCTCCAGTAGGCAGCAAAATCCGGTTATGATGGCCAAACCGGCTGAGGTCGCCACGGCTACGGATTGGTTCCCCGGGGTATGGCCCGGGGTGAAAAGGAGGCGGATCCCCGCTGCAAGCTCATGGTCCCCCTCCACCAGCTCGAAGGGGAGATCCTCGAAGAGTTGCCTTTGGTAGACACCGGCGAACATGGGATGGGGGTCGAGGGCGAACTCGAGCTCCCTCTTTTGGACCACAAACCGGGCCCGGGGGAGCAAGCGGGAATTGGCGCAATGGTCGTACATCAGATGAGTGTGGATTACCACACGAATGTCATCGGGGATCAATCCCGCCATCCCGAGGGCCTCCTCGAAGCCCATCACCGGCTCCACCGGTTCTGTCCTGAATGTGGCCATGAGGCTGGCTGAGCCGCTTGTGTCCACCAGGATCGGCTCTGGACCGCCTTTGATCACGTAAAACGGCGAGGGGATCCAGATGGCCTTACCGTAATTCCTAAGGTAGGTGAGCCTCCCGGCATCTGCGGCCAGCCGCGCCGTTATCAGCGGTTCGATCCAAAGGGGCATGGGTTTCCTCGACTCATGCCGCTCCCCCATGACAGGGCCGTGTCGAACCCCGGGGGAAGCCGACGGAATCACGCCTTCTGAATCCGAGCACCCCTCTCGAACCCAGGAAGGGGAGATACAGCGAGAAGCTCTGTCCTGCTCCTGAGAAGATCCAGGAACTCCTCTTGGCTCTCGATGACGTGTCGCCGGGCCGCCTCTGCAGCCGCATCCGCGTCCCTGTCCACGATCCTGTCAAGGATGCCCTTGTGCTCCTGATGCGATCTCGCCAGACGTCTCTCGGAACGAAGCAGGATACGGCTTACGATGGAGAGACGTTCGTTGAGGCTCTTGATGAGCTCGCAAAGGACGTCGTTGCGGCTCATCATCGCTATCCGGTAGTGGAACTCCACGGCACCATTGAGGTAGCCCTCGAAATCGCTTCGCTCCAGAGCCTCATGAGTCCTCGCCCAAAAGTCGCGAAGATCCGCCAGCTCCTCTTTTGCCGCGTTCTCGGCCGCGAGCCTCGTGGCAGGGACCTCGAGATACTCCCGGACCTGAAAAAGGTCCCGCACATCCTTGAGCCTGATCTCCCGCACCAGGTAACCCCGACCGGGCCTGTGTGTCACAAGGCCCTCGTGCTCCAATTTGCTCAGGGCGATGCGAATCGGGGTACGACTCACGTTCACGGCCTGTTCGAGCTCCTCCTCCAGGAGGTTCTCGCCGGGAAGGTAACGCATGCATATTATGGCCTTCTTCAGCCCTTCGTAGGCTTGCCGGACTAGATTGGATTCTTTCTTTCTTGACATCGGGACATCCGGTCTTTTTTGAATCCAAGTTGAATCCAAAAATAATCCAAATTTGGACCCATGTCAACAGAAAAATTTAGCCGCGACCTAATCGGTCACCTGGCGTCCCGTCACCAGGCCTTGGATTTCGAAGCGGCCTGCGCTTATGAGGCAATCGGTCCCAGGGGGTGGCGGCATCGGTCTGTCTCGTCTGTCTGGTCTATCTCGTCTGTTCCGTCTATTCCGTCTGTTCGGTCTGTTCCGTCTGTTTCGTCCGGCTGGTCTGTCTCGTCTCTCTGGTCTCAAGAAGACAGGGGATTGTCAGGTCTTCGGGGCCCGATTTCCTAAGGATTCGGCATCCGGGGACCCTTGTCCCCTCCCCCGGCCGGCCTCGGCTCTTATTCGGCCGAATCCGCCTGAGGCGGACCGCAGGTCCAAATCCTGGAAGATCGAAGCGCCTCCGCCCTGCCTGCGCCAAGCGGGGCGCGGCAGGCAGGCAAGTCGCTCCGAGAGACGCAGCCACCCGGCGATCACTTGCCTTGAGAGTGGCTGGACACCCGGCCAGCGTGAGCAGAAAAGGGGAAAGCGGCCTTCAGAGCCGGCAAGTGGCGAGTATTGCCCGCCTGCGAACCAGAACGGGCACCACGGAAGCGCTGCCCTACCCCCTTCGAAGCATCCTCGGATCCAGCAGGTCCCTGAGGCCGTCGCCCAGCAGGTTGAAGCCCAGCACAGCCCAGGCGATGGCAAGACCCGGGAAGAGGGCCATCCAGGGCGCCGAGGAGAGGAAGGTCTGGGCCTCGTATAGCATCCTCCCCCACGAAGGATGGGGGGGCTGGGTCCCGAGTCCCAGGTAGCTCAAGCCTGCCTCGGCCAGGACCGCCACGGCGAACTGCACTGTCCCCTGCACGATGAGCGGAGAGACCGCGTTGGGCAGTATGTGGCGCCAAGTGATGGACCACTCGCTCACGCCGCAGGCCCGCGCGGCCATGACGAATTCCCTCTCCCAGAGGCTCAGGGCGATGCCTCGGGTGAGCCGGGCGAAGACCGGTATGTAGAAGATGCCGATGGCGATCATGGCGTTGAGGATCGAAGGACCGAAGACGGGGGTGATGAGGATCGCCGTGAGCACAGCCGGAAAGCTGAAGAGGAGGTCGGCCCCTCGCATGATCCCTTCCTCGGCCCACCTCCTGAGGTACGCCGCCAGGAGCCCCAGGGCGACCCCCACCGCCATCCCCATGGCCACCGTGACCAGGCCCACCATGATGGAGTTGGCCGCCCCGGCCATGACGCGGGAGGATATGTCGCGGCCGTATTGATCCGTCCCCATCAGATGGCTTCCTCCCGGCGGGCTCAGGCGCTGGGAGGCGTCCATCTCGTTGGGGGGGAAAGGGGTCCAAACGAGGCTCATGCAGGCCGCCACGACCACCACTGATGAGAGGACTGATCCTGCAACGAAGTTCATGCTTCGGAACGCTCTTCTCATGCCTTCGGGTCCCTGATCCTGGGGTCCAGTCTCGCATAGGCCATGTCCACCAGGAAGTTCACGAAGATAACCATAGCCGCCATGAAGAGCACCACCTCCCGCACCACCGGGAGGTCCCTCTGGCCTATGGCCTGGAAAACCAGTCGTCCCAGCCCCGGCAGATAGAAGACGTTCTCCATTATTATCGCGCCAGCCAACAGCTGACCCACCTGGAGCCCGAGTATGGTCACCACCGGGATCAGGGCGTTTCTCAAGCCGTGACCGTATATCACGGCGCGCTCCCCGAGGCCTTTGGCCCTGGCCGTGCGCACATAATCCTCCCGAAGCACATCCAGCATGGACGAACGGGTTATACGGGTCAGAATGGCCGCCCTGATGACCCCCAAGGCCGCAGCCGGCAACAGCAGGGCCTTGAGGGAGCCCCAGAAGTCCACGGACCACCCTGGAAAGCCTCCTGAGGCGAACCAGCCGAGCCTCACCGCCAAGAGCATCATCAAGAGTATGCCCAGCCAGAACTCCGGCACTGCCAGCCCGAGCTGTGTCAATCCCATCACGGCCAGATCCCCTGGCCTGTTGTGATGGCGGGCGGCATAGATGCCCACCGGGACGGAGAGGAGCACGGCGATGAAGATGGCCATGACGGCCAAGGGGCCGGTCACGGCCATCCGTTCAGCTATCAGCTCCAAGACAGGCAGGTCGTACTGGATCGAGCGACCGGTGTGGCCCTGCAGGAGCCCGAGTAGCCAGTGGGCATACTGAACCCAGGGTGGCCTGTCCAGTCCCAGCCTCTCCCTGACGTTGGCCAGGGTCTCGGGGGTCGCATTGACCCCCAAGACGACCTGGGCCGGATCCCCGGGCAGCACAAAGAGCACGGCGAAGACGGCCGCCGATGCCAGAAACAGCATGAGCAGCAGGCCGATCAGGCGCCTGAGCAGGAATGCCCCCATGGCCCTATCTCTTCAACCAGACCTCCGAGCAGTCCAGGGCGATGGTCGGGTAGTTCTCCCACCACCCCATCACCTCTGCCTTCATGATGGGGAGACTGGAGAGGGAGAAGAGAAATCCGTTGACCGCATCCTCGGCGATGATCCGCTGGCATGTCCCGAAATACCTGGCCTTGTCCTCCTCGGTGCTCGCCTTCAAGGCGCGGGCATAGGCCTCGCGGAAACGCGGCGAGTCGTACTGAAAATAGTAGTCCGGCTTCGCGTATATGTTTATGTCCCAAGGCTCGGCGTGGCCGATGACCGTGAGCTGATAGTCCTTGTTCTTGAAGACCCTGTCCAGCCACTGCGCCCACTCGATGACTTCGATCCTGAGCCTTATGCCCACCTTGGAGAGCATGTCCGCTATCACCTCGCCTGACCGCCTGGCATATTCGTAGGTGACCGGGAGCTTGATGACCGCGTCGAACCCATTGGGGTAACCTGCCTCTTTGAGGAGCTGCAGCGCCTTGTCGGGGTTATAAGGATAAAGCCCCGTGAGGTCCACGTAGTAAGGGGCAGACGGGCACCAGTGAGAGCCTATGGGGGTCCCGAAGCCCTGGACCGCGAGATCCACCAGACGCTTGCGGTCGATGGCGTAGGCCATGGCCTGCCGTACCCTGATGTCATCGAAAGGCTTGGCCTTGTTGTTGGTGGAGAGGATCACCTCTGTGGTGGTGGTGCCGTTGTAGACCTTGTAACGTTTGTCCTTGGAGAGCTCCAGGGCCGTCTCAGGATTCGCCTGGTACCCGATGACGTGGATGTCCCCGGCCTTGAGGGCTGCGGCCTGGGCGCTCGAATCAGGGATGAACTTGAAGGTGACCCTCTCCAAGTATGGCAGCCTCGGATTCCAGTACCCATCGAAACGTTCCACCTCCACCCGGTCCCCCCTGACCCACTGCACGAACTTGAAGGGCCCGGTCCCTATGGGCCTCGATTTGGCCTCCTCTGCCGCTCCCACGGGGAGCATCACGGCGTCGCCCTCGGCCATGTGCACCAGGAAGAGCCCATCAGGCTCCTTGAGGGTCAGGACCAGCGTGTGATCATCCGGGGTCTCGATCCTGGCGATGCCACGGAAGTACTCCGGGTGCGGGTTCTGTGTCTTCTCCCCCATAGCCCTCTCGAGATTCCATCGGGCCACCTTGGCATCGAAGGCCTCCCCGTTGTGGAACCTGACCCCCTTTCGCAGATGGAAGGTATAGGTGAGGCCGTCCCCCGAAACCTCCCACCTCTCGGCCAGGGCCGGCACGAACCTGCCCTGGCCGTCCAGCTTGATCAACCCCTCGAAGATGTTGGAATAGACCACCCGGTCGATGGCCGCTGCGGTGTTGGCGGTGGGATCGAGGCCTGGCGGCTCGGCCTGGGAGCAGACCACGAGATGTCCTCCCTTTACGGGCTCCTGTGCGGAGGCTGTGGCCACCTGGCAGATCAATGCAGCGATCATCACAAACAGCGCGACCTTCTTCATGACGATGCACCTCCTGTGCGTTTTCCATTGGCCTCACACGAGCCAATGCCATTGCACCCGTTCCGATTCGGCCCGGGGTCGAAGGGACGACAAGACGGTCGCCTGGCCTCTCGGAAACCCAGCGAAGAAATGACATCAGAAGGAAGCCAAAGGAGACGCAGAAAAAGGGGATCGATGGGGCGGGAATGACTAGGCGAGGTCCCTTGGTCGTGTCTCGATGGGCCTGAGGTCCGGCCCTTGCTTCCGTCTCGGTCCACTTCGGCTCCAAGCGGAATCCGGTGCCCTGCGCTCTGAAGCACTCTTCTCCTAAGTGCAGCTCCCGCGGGGATGCTGCCTCGGGATGGAGCGATTATACCATAGAACCCTTCACAGTCAACTCACGGCCGGGAGCGCCAGGCCTCCGTCAAAGTCGGAGTCCGAGGAATCGGATGACCTTTTCGCCCAGGAAGGCGAAGTGTCTGAGGCCTGTAGGGATGAAGCGGACTCCGGCGAGGCGCAGCAGGTTGACCGCAAGAGAGGCGAGCGAGGACACGATGTAGCGGGCATTGAGGCGACGGATACGCCATTGGTCTTCTCCGAAGGTGACATCGCGAACATAATGGACACGATTCTCAATGGTCCAGTGGCCTCGGGCAAGTTCCAAGAGCCTTTCAGGGGAGGCCTTCTCACGACTGAGGGAGGTCACTGCGTAGACAGTCTCGTGGATTTTCTTGCCCGTGGAGAGATGCTCACGGAAGCGCTCGATGCAAAGGACTTGGGCCACATAGGGGAACTGGAGGTAGTCGTTGAGTTGGGTGCTGGTGCGAATCTGTCGAATCTCGATGCGACCGTGGGCCTTTTCAACGGTGGTGGCCTCAGGGGGGAAAATCCTCGGTGAAGAGCTCTTCGATATCCTGGCGCACGGTGGGCTGGTTGTCTTTGACAGTGAAGAGATAATCGGCTCCTTTTTGCTCCACCAGGAAACGAGCCGTCTCCTTTTGGGTGTGCAGGGCATCGGCAGTCACCACGCTGCCTTCAATATCCAAGGGATCGAGGATTTCTCTGAGTTTGGGGATCTCGTTGGTCTTGTCGCTGATGGGGATTTGGCTGATCACAAGACCCTCTTGGTGCAGCACGACACTGAGGACCAGGGGGGCATTGGTGCCAGGGTCACAGGCCCTTCGAAGGGTCTTGCCGTCTACGGCGATGGCCTTGCCTTTGCAGTCGATGAGCTCCTCGAGCCATCGGGCAATGTGCTGGTCGATCACCTCCGGGTCGATCTTTTGCAAGACCCGCCGGATGGTCGGCTCTGAGGGCGGTGCCCTCCTTTTAGATCCCAATTTCCCTAAGGCCTCTGCCCCAAGGCCCTGGGCCCATTGTCCAAGGGCCGTAAAGCTTCGGGCCCCAGAGAGGATCGCGCACACAGCCATGGCAAGGATGGTCGCCACAGAATGGCGCACGCCCCGGGGTTTTCGCGGATCGGTGACTTGGCGAAGCATCTCGACCAATCCGCCCTGTCCTTCAAGTGGCAGTTTGTTGACATCGACCATAGGCACAACCTCCTTGGAGTCTGCATGAAGTGGTGCAAGAAACGGGGCACACAGATACTCTGATACACACTCAATCAATGGACGCACGAGAATCCACTTGGGCTGTCCGTTGGGGCGATAGGTGCGGTTGTGTTTAGAGAATCCAAGGGTTTTTCCCAAGACCTTCCAGCCCGCCGCCCTATAGCAGGTTCCCTGAAACCGGGAGGCGTCCACAAAGGTCTCGGCCAGCACTATGGGATGGCCGAAACGGCGCAGCCAATCCGCACTGAGGCGCTTGAGGTTTTGCGCCAAGACCCTGGAAGCAAGATTTGGTCGATGACACCCAGGCAGGATGAGAAACCGCACGTTGTTAGCCAAGAGGTGTAAGCGTTTATGACGAAGTTGAGCACTCCAGCCTATCCATTGATCTCTGGCAGCGCACTTCAGTGCCGGGGCTGCCCAGCCGAGCAAGGCGACCCACTCTTCACCGATGGTGGCCACGTAATGGGGCCTGTTGCCAACCATTCGGCTGGAGTGCAAATAATGATAGCGCGCCATAAGAGCATGCCACCTCTTGAGCTCCTGCGGCCTGGCAAGGCGCAAATGCACATCGAGTGTCTGCTGGACGGCACTCACGGTCATAACGGCCGGCATAGTAACAGAGTCGAAGAGACAAAGTCAGTCTTT
>Ga0068707_1002142_pt1 | contig 13917 bp, 11 predicted proteins | sample YNPNPMetaG_FD_66600 | JGI IMG/M metagenome (GOLD analysis project Ga0068707, IMG submission 66600) | Anoxygenic and chlorotrophic microbial mat microbial communities from Yellowstone National Park, USA - YNP NP MetaG | ecosystem: Environmental > Aquatic > Thermal springs > Hot (42-90C) >... | reverse complement strand
GGGCAGCCGTACCAGAAGTGACCACAGGCGCGCTCAACCGGCGCGCGCATCTCGATCGCGGGGAGCCTGTGCGCATGAACGGAGCCGCAAGCGCTGACGTCGTCGCCATCCTGGAAGCGCGTGGGATCACCAAACGCTTCCCCGGCGTGCTCGCCAACGACCACGTCGACTTCGCGCTGATGCCGGGCGAGGTCCACGCTTTGCTCGGCGAGAACGGCGCCGGCAAGACCACGCTGATGAACATCCTCTATGGCCTCTATCACCAGGATGAGGGGCAGATCCTGGTGCGCGGCCAGGAGGTGTTGCTGCACGATCCCAACGACGCGATCCGGCTGGGCATCGGCATGGTGCACCAGCACTTCATGCTCATCCCGGTCTTCACTGTGGCCGAGAACATCATGCTCGGCATGGAGCTGACGCGGCGTGGCTCCATCCTCGACCGTCGCCGCGCCGAGCAGCGCATCCGGCAGTTGTCCGAGCAATATGGGCTGGCGATCGATCCCACCGTCTATGTGCGCGATCTGCCCGTGGGGGCGCAGCAGCGTGTGGAGATCGTCAAAGCGCTGTATCGCCAGGCGGAGATCCTCATCCTCGACGAGCCGACCGCGGTGTTGACGCCGCAGGAGACCGACGATCTCTTTCAAGTGATCCGGGCGTTGGCCGCGCAGGGCAAATCGATCATCTTCATCAGCCATAAGCTGAAAGAGGTGCGCGCCATCGCCGATCGCGTCACGGTCCTGCGCGCCGGCCGCGTTGTGGGGACCTGTCGCCCCGACGCGGTGAGCGAGGCGGAGCTGGCAGAGATGATGGTGGGGCGCAAAGTGGTGCTGACTGTGCCCAAGTCCGCCGCCCATCCTCAGGATGAGGTGCTGCGCATCGAGGGGGTCCATGTGCGCGACGTCCGCGGCAGCGAGGTCGTGCGCGGGGTGTCGTTGACCGTGCGCGCTGGGGAGATCGTGGGGATCGCCGGCGTGCAAGGCAACGGCCAGACCGAGCTGGTGGAGGCGCTGAGCGGGCTGCGCGCGATCGGGGCGGGACACGTGTACATCGCGGGCCACGAGATGACACATGCGCCCGTGCGCCAACGCATCGAGGCTGGCCTGTCGCATGTGCCTGAGGACCGCCAAAAGCACGGCCTGGTGTTGTCCTATTCCGTGGCCGATAACCTGGTGTTGTGTACCTACTATCAGCCGCCGTTCGCGCGAGGGTTGAACCTCAATCAACGCGCGATCGAGGACCACGCGCTGCGGCTGGTGCGCGAGTTCGATATCCGGACGCCGGGGGTGTATACCCCTGTCAGCTCGCTTTCGGGCGGCAACCAGCAGAAGACGATCGTCGCTCGCGAGCTGTCGCGCCCATTGCGCCTGTTGATCGCGGCGCAGCCCACGCGCGGCCTCGATGTCGGTTCCGTCGAATATATTCATCACCAGATCGTGGCCATGCGCGATGCGGGCGCCGCCGTGCTGTTGGTCTCGGCGGAGCTGGACGAGATCCTCGCCCTGGCCGATCGCGTGGCCGTCATGTATCGCGGGCAGATCCTCGCCATGTTGCCCGCCGCCGAGGCGACGCGCGAGCAGCTCGGCCTTTTGATGGCGGGGGTAACGTAACAGGAAGCGGGCTTAACTGAGCATGAGCGGGTAGTGGCCGTACTTCTGCACTGCCTCGCTCAGCGCTAGCACGTTCTCCGGCTTGAGATATCCCGCCAGGCTGTTGCCGCTGGTGACGATATACCCTCCTCCCGGCCCCAGATCGGCGATCAGGCCGCGCACCTCGGCGTCCACATCGGCGGGCGTCCCCATCCCCAGGATGTTGAGATCGACGTTGCCCAGGATGCACACGCGATCGCCGTATTCGCGTTTCATGGCGCGGATGTCCACCGCCCCTTTTTCGTTGGGGTGCAGGCCGGCGATGCCCAGGCTGAGGAGATCCTCGATGAAGGGGAGGATATTGCCGTCGCTGTGGATGATCCACGGCAGCGTGATCTGTGCGGCCACGCGCTGGTAGCGGGGCAACACCAGGTCATGGAAGACGGCTGGCGAGAAGAAGGGAGCGGTCTTGAAGGCCATGTCATCGGTAGAGACGTAGACGTCGAAGCCGAGCTGGCAGGCGCGCGCGGCGACGATGGCCGCCCAGTCACAGTACATATCGAGCACGGTCTCGACGAAGGCGCGGTTCTCGTAGAGGGCCACGCTGAAGTTCTCGACGCCGAGGCTGAGCAGGGTAGAGAAGATGCCGACGCGCGTGATGAACCAGGCGGCGTAGTCGCCTTTCTGCGCCGCGAAAGCAGCAGCCTCGGTGTAGAGGGCGTCGTCGTAAGGGTCCGGGAGCTGTAACAGCGGGAGGTCTGCCTCGCTGCGAATGAGGCCCGCGCCGTAGAAGAGGCGGCCATCCTGGCCAGCGACACGCTCGGCATAGACGGGGGCGCGCAGGACGTAATAGATGTTGTCCAGGTGGAGCCGTTCGGCGATGGCCTTGATCTCGTCGACGCGGTAGGGGTTGGTCTCCAGGTTGGCGGCCTGGCTCTGCGGTTCGCCCCACCCCATCAGGCGTTGCGCCAGAGCGCGGTCGATCCCCAGTTCGCAGTAGGGGACGCGGTCAGGTTGCTCGCGACGGAGAGCGGCCAGGACGCGCTCACGAGAGGTCATGGGTATCTCCTACATAACTACTTCGGCAATGTTAAATTCGGTATTTAACCCTCACCCACCCTCTCCCGCACCCTCCCCTTCCCTCTCCCAAATTTGGGAGAGGGAAGGGGAGGGCTGGGGTGGGGATGAGTGAGGGCAGACCCCGCCAGCCAATCTAACATTGTCAAGATACTTACGATCCAGGGCAGAAAGCGAGGGCGCTTGTGGCGTTACTGCACGCGCCCTCGCGCAGTTTTTAGCCTACCGTCGAGACGCGTTCGGGCCGAATCTTGTAGATGACGCGCACCTCGCCGGGCTGACGGTAGGGATAGCTGTCGACGCCCAGATACTTCTTGGCCAGGCTGTCGATGTGGGCGTCCGCCCCTTCCTCCGTGACCTCGGTCACCACGCCGCGCAGGGCCAGGTAGCGGTACGGGTTGTCCGGGTCCTGGATCGAGAGGGCGACGCGAGCGACGCGTCGCATGTTGCGGTCCTTTTGACGCCCGCGCGCCGAGTTGACGCGCACCGTCTCGCCGTCCCAGTCGAACCAGACCGGCGTCACCTGCGGGCTGCCGTCTGGCATCAGGGTCGCCAGGTGAGCGAACGCGCGCTTCTGGGTCAGCAGGTCCATGAATCCTTCAGGGATCGATTCTCCCATTGCTGCCTCCTTTTCTCCCTCGTTGAGGAGATGATTGGTTTCTACCTCAAATCGGGGCAACCATTCCCATTCTCGCACACGGCGACGCCTGGGCGCGTAACATCCCCACCAAATAGTACCACGGTACTACCTCACAAACCTTAAAATATCGCAGCAAATTGCCATTGTACTTGTCAAATCAAATAAATCACGATATAATGCTGGTGGGACAAAGTGGTGCGGAATGGGAGGGTTGTCGCCTTAAATGGGACGACAACCCTCTCGGCCACTTACGGGATGGTAGAACAGATGTTTCTGGGCCACTACGTACACAACCTCGATGACAGAGAACGGCTGACCATCCCAGCCAAGTATCGCGACGACCTCGCGGAGGGCATGGTGGCCACGCGCGGTCCCGGGCAGCAGGTATTGCTCTATCCTCTGCGCGAGTGGTGGACCCTGACGCAACGGGTCGACGCGCTGCCCAAGCTGGGCGAACAACCGAGCAATATCCGTCGCCTCCTCTATGCCTTTGCGGAAGATCTGACCATGGACCGCCAGGGGCGCATCATCATCCCGGCCCGGCTGCGCGAACACGCTCACATTCGCAATGAAGTGGTGATCGTCGGGCTGAACACGTATATCGAGCTGTGGGCGCCAGAGACCTGGCAACAGATCGAGTCTCGTTTTGAAGACGGCTCCTTTACAGAAGATTACTTCGCAACGTTGGGGATCTAGGGCGATGGACGCGGTCGATCCCTTCGACCAGGCAGAGCATCGGCCGGTGATGCTGAACGAGGTCGTCGCTGGCCTTGCGCTGCGGCCGGGCGCTGACGTGATCGACGGCACGCTGGGCGGAGGAGGCCATGCGGCGGCGTTGCTGGCGGCCATCGCTCCAGGAGGACGCCTTTTGGGCCTCGACGCTGACCCTGCCGCGATCGCTCGTTGCCGACATCGTCTGGCGGCGGCCATCGCCGAAGGGCGAGCCTGTCTGGTCCAGGCGAACTTTCGCGATCTTGCCCGGGTCGCAAACGCCGCCGGGTTCGCCGCCGTGGACGGCATCGTCCTCGACCTGGGGCTGTCCTCCCTGCAGTTGGCGGATCGCACGCGTGGGTTCAGCTTCCAGGCGGCTGGCCCTCTCGATATGCGCTTCGATCCCTCGCAGGAGACGCGGGCGGCGGATCTGGTCAATCGCCTCTCCGAAGACGAGTTGGCCGACCTGATCTATGCCTATGGGGAAGAGCCTCGCTCGCGTCGGATCGCACGGGCGATCGTGCAGGCCCGCCCCCTGAAGGATAGCGCCGAACTGGCCGCTGTAATTATGCACGCGATGGGCAGGGGACGCCAGCGCATCCATCCGGCCACGCGCACGTTTCAGGCGCTGCGGATCGCCGTCAATGATGAGCTGGAGGCGTTGAGGGCAGCTCTGCCGCAGGCGGTCCATCTGTTGCGACCCGGAGGGCGCCTGGCGGTCATCAGCTTCCATTCGCTCGAGGACCGGATCGTCAAGCAGTTTTTGCAGCAAGAAGCGCGCGACTGTATCTGCCCGCCGCGCGTCCCGCGTTGCGTTTGTGGCCACCGGGCCACAGTGCGGTTGGTCACGCGCCGGCCCCTCCAGCCAGCGATGGAAGAAGTGATTGCCAACCCGCGCAGCCGCAGCGCCAAGCTGCGCATCGCGGAGCGGTTGCCCGAGTCCAACGCCCATGCAGCGGGCGCAGATGTCGCAGCGCATGAGGCGTCTTCAGCCAACTGATCATCTTGAGCATCGGTTCCGGCTCGATCGTCAGCCGCGGAGAGGTCTACCAGCAATGGCTCCGTTGGCTGACGCAGGCCCTTCCAGGAGGAGAGAGCATGCTACAACGTCGCTTTCTGGCGCCTTATCCGCTATTGGCGTGGCGGCCAGCTTTTCTCCGGCGCGTGCTCCCCGAGGAAGCGTATCTCTTCGCGCGCTTTCTGTTTGTCCTGGCCATCCTCCTGGCGGCGGTGTACGTTTATCTGCAGCCCGCCCGTCAGATCTCGGTCACGCGTTTCCAGATCGAAGATTTGCAAAAAGAATACGCGCGCCTGCAGCGTGAGAACGCGGACCTCACTCGCCAGTTGGCGACCTATACGGACATCCGCCGGATCGAGGCGCGCGCGCGTAAACTGGGCTATCAACCGCCGGACACCCACCTGTTCATCGTGATGTCAGCGTCTCCTGTTGAACCGATCGCCGCACGCCAGGCGACCGACGTTGGGAATGCCCCGGCCGCCGCTCCTCACGAACCGTGGTGGCAATGGATCTTAGACTGGGCCGCCGAGCGCATCGATCTGCCCGCCTACGCGCAGGCCAGACGCTGAGCTTTCACGATGGTGAACGAAGGGCTATCGTTCCGCTTTCAGCGACGGCTGGCAGCGGTAGCTGCCAGCCTGTCGTTGCTGCTCGCCCTCCTTGTCCTGCAATTGGTGCGCTGGCACGTCCTGGCACACCCCGATACCATCCCCGCTCCCGTCCCCGTCAGTCTCGGTGAACCTCAGCGCGCGCGGGGCAACATCGTCGACCGCCACGGCCAGTTGCTGGCCACCGATGTCTTCCGTTGGGACATCGGCGTTTCGCCCAATGCGCTCAAGGACGCCGACCAGGAGAAGCTGGCCCAGGAGCTGGCTCCCTTGCTCAAGCAGTCAGCGGACGAGCTGCTGGCGAAGATCCGGGCGCAACCCCAGGCCCACTACGTCTTGCTCGCCTCCGCCGTCGACCAGGAGGTTGGCGAACGGATCGCCAGCTTGCGCCACCGTGGCGTGAAAGCCGAGCCGCGCCCTCGCCGCTACTATCCCCAAAACGAGCTGGCCGCCCACCTCCTCGGCTTCGTGAACGTCGAAGGGAGGGCGTTCTATGGCGTCGAGGAGTTTTATCAGGAATTTCTCACGAACGCCAGCACATTGTATGATTCGCAGGGTGGCGATGATACGTTGCCCGCTGATTTCTCTCCCTTCATCCCTTCGCCGGTTGGGCGCGATCTGATCCTGACCATCGACTCCGGGATCCAGTATCTCGTGCAGACGGAGTTGCGACACGCCATCGAGTATTACGGCGCCCAGGCTGGCACGATCATCGTCCTCGACCCGCGCACCGGCGAGATCCTGGCCGCTGCCAGCGAGCCTGCCTTCGACCCGAATCGCTATTATGAGGGCAATGATAGGAGCTGGGTGAACAGCGCGATCAGCCTCGCCTACGAGCCTGGCTCGGTCGTCAAGGTGGTGACGTTGGCGGCTGGCCTCGACGCGCAGGCGATCACGCTCGACGAGACGTTTCGCGATAACGGCCGTCTCGAGATCGGCGGCTACGAGATCAGGAACTCGGATCGCCGCGCGCATGGGATCGTCACGCTAACCGATATCCTGGCGCAGTCGCTCAACGTCGGCGCGGCGCAGGTCAGCTTAAAATTGGGGCCAGAGGCATTTTATCGGTATCTGCGCGATTTCGGCTTCGGCCAGGTCACCGAGGTCGACCTGGCCGGCGAGTCCGCCGGCATCGTCAAGAACCCCAACAGCCCGGTGTGGAGCGAGTCCGACCTGGCGACCAATGCCTACGGCCAGGGCCTGACCGTAACGCCGCTGCAACTTGCGACGGCGGTCGCAGCGATCGCCAACGACGGTGTGCTCATGAAGCCGCATGTGGTGCGCGCGACGGTCGACCAGGGACGCCTGATCCCGATCCGCCCGAAGGCGCAGCAGCGGGCGGTCAGCGCGGAGACGGCGCGCGCCGTGAGCCAACTCATGCGCGACGCGACCGCGCGCAGCATCGACGCCGATCTGGTGCCGGGGTACCAGGTGGCTGGCAAGACGGGTACGGCCCAGGTCCCTACCTTGACAGGGTACAGCGAGGATACGACGATCGCGACGTATGTGGCTTTCCTGCCGGTCGACGATCCGCGTGTCGTTATACTCGTGAAACTTGACCGGCCCACGCGTTCGACGTGGGCCGCCGAGGTGACGGTGCCGGTGTTTCAGCGGATCGCCATCGAACTGGTGCGCTTGCTCGACATCCCGCCTGATACGGTGCGGTTAAGCAGGAAATGATCCCATGCCCCTGACGATGGCCGATGTCTGGTCGGCGCTTTGTGCCGGCATTCCTCCTGCAGAGATGGCCACCTGGGCCATCTCTCATGTTGTCATCGACTCGCGGCAGGTTCAGCCTGGCGATTTGTTCGTCGCTCTGCGCGGCGAGCGGACGGACGGGCATGCCTATGTGGGCGACGCTTTGGCGGCGGGCGCCGTCGGCGCGCTCGTCGATCATGTGCCGGCCTCTGTGACCGGGGCGTCGGTCGTGGATACGGTGACCGGCCAGCGCCAAATGGGAAGCGGCGAGCGGGCGCCCGTCTTGTTCCTGACGTCGGACACCCTGCGCGCGCTGCAGCAACTGGCGCAGGCCTGGCGCGCGCGCCATCCCGCGCGCGCGATCGGCGTCACCGGCAGCGTGGGCAAGACCTCTACCAAAGAGATGATCGCGGCGGTCCTGGCTCGTCGCTATCATGTGTTGAAGAGCGCTGGCAATTATAATAATGAGATCGGATTGCCCTTGACCCTGTTGGAGTTGGAGCCGCGCCACGAACGATTGGTGCTCGAGATGGGCATGTACGCTTTGGGGGAGATCGCCCATCTGTGCGCGCTCAGCCATCCCGAAGTGGGGGTGGTCACGAACGTCGGGCCGACGCATCTCGAGCGCTTGGGCACGATCGAGCGTATCGCTCAGGCGAAGGCGGAGCTGGTGCAGGCGCTGCCGCCCGCCCCCATAGGGGTCGCCGTGCTCAATTATGACGACCCGCGGGTGCGGGCGATGGCGCAGCAGACGTCGGCGCGCGTGTTTTTTTATGGGTTGACCCCCGGCTGCGACCTGTGGGCGGACGGTGTCGAGAGCGAGGGCTTGCGGGGGATCCGTTGCCGTCTCCACGAGGGCGCGGAGACGCTGCATGTCAAGGTCCCCCTCCTGGGGCGGCACAGCGTCCACACCATCCTCTGCGCCGCGGCGGTGGGGCGGATCGAAGGATTGGGGTGGGATGAGATCGTCGCGGGCTTGCAGGATGTCTCCGCGCAGTTGCGCCTGGTCACGGTGACGGGGTTGCGGGGGGCCACCCTGATCGATGATACGTACAACGCCAGCCCCGTCTCGATGGTGGCGGCGCTCAATTTGTTGGCCGATCTGACGCCCGGCGAAGGGGGGCGGCGGGTGGCTGTGCTCGGAGATATGTTGGAGCTGGGCGATTACGAAGAGGAGGGACATGTCCTGGTCGGGCGGCGCGCGGCGGATGTGGTGGACAGGCTGGTGACGGTGGGACGACGGGCGCGTCGCATCGGTGAGGAGGCGCGCGCGGTGGGGATGGCGGCGGAGAACGTCACGATCGTCGAGGACAATGAGGCGGCGATCACGGTTTTGCGCGATCTGATCGACCGCGGCGACCTCGTGCTCATCAAGGGATCGCGCGGACAGCAGATGGAACAGATCGTAGCTGCGCTCGCTCAACGGAGCAACGGCTGATGGCCTACGCCTTGATGCTGGGCACGATCTCGTTCTTTCTGGCCGTGATTTGGGGACGGCCGCTGATCAATTTGCTCAAACACTACAAGATCGGCAAGCAAATCCGCGTCGAGGAGCCGGGCAGCCATCAGGTCAAGACCGGCACGCCGACGACCGGGGGGTTGATGATCATCATCCCGGTGGTGATCATCACCGGCGTCTTGAACCTTGCCAATCTGCTCGGCTTCAACTACATCGGGCAATCGACCCTGCTGTTGATGGGATGCATGGTCCTCTTTGGGGTATTGGGGTTCATCGATGATCTGGAGGGGGTGCGCGGGCGGCGCGCCAAAGGGGAAGGGCTGATGGCGCGCTCGAAGGCGCTGTGGCAGGTCGTGATCGCCAGCGTCATCGCCGCCGTCCTCTATTTCGGTCCGCCCGAGCTCGACTATGTCGGCATCCCGACGGTGCGCGAGTTCGTGCGTATTGGGCCGTGGATTCTGCCGATCGCGGTGTTTCTGATCGTCGCCTGCTCCAACGCCATCAATCTGAGCGATGGCCTGGACGCCCTGGCCGGCAGCATGACGGCGGTTGCGTTCGTCGCCTATGGGGTCATCGCCTATCTGCAGGGGCAGGCGTGGCTGGTCGCCTTCTCCTTCACGGTCGTCGGCGCGCTGATGGCCTTTCTGTGGTTCAACGCCCATCCGGCGGAGCTGTTCATGGGGGATACGGGATCGTTGGCGCTGGGCGCGACGCTGGCAGTGGTGGCGTTGATGACCGGACAATGGTTGTTGTTGCCGGTGATCGCCTTCGTCCCGATGGCGGAGACGTTGTCGGTTACGTTGCAGGTGGGCTATTTCAAGTACACGCGTCGCCGGTACGGGGAAGGGCGGCGCCTGTTCAAGATGGCGCCGCTCCACCACCATTTCGAGCTGTTGGGGTGGTCGGAGACGCAGGTCGTGCAACGCTTCTGGCTGGTCTCGATCCTCAGCGCGATGTTGGGGATCGCTCTGGCGCTGGTGTGAGTCGGCGGGAGCGGGAGGCGCGCGTTCCGATGGGAGACTGGTCGGGCAGATCGGTCGTCATCCTTGGCCTGGCGCGCCAGGGCACGGCGCTGGCGCGTTTTTTCGCCACCCAGGGCGCGCGGGTGACGGTCAGCGACCTTCAGTCTGCGGAGGAGCTTGCCCCCGCGCGGCAGGCCCTCGCTGGCTTGCCGATCGACTACGTGCTGGGCGGGCATCCGGAATCGCTGTTGACGGGCTGCGATCTGCTCTGCCTCAGCGGTGGCGTCCCGACCGATCTGCCCATCGTTCGGGCCGCGCGCGCGCGCGGCATCCCCCTCAGCAACGATACCCAGTTGACGCTGGAACGCTCGCCAGCGCCGGTGATCGGCGTCACCGGCTCGGCGGGCAAGACGACCACGACCACGCTGGTGGGGAAGATCTTGCAGGCTTCTGGTCAGACGGCGCATGTGGGCGGCAACATCGGCACGCCACTGATCGACCGCCTCGACCAGGTGGCGGCCACCGACTGGCTCGTGCTCGAGATGTCGAGCTTTCAGTTGGAGCTGTGCACGCGCAGCCCGCGCGTCGCTGCCGTCCTCAACCTGACGCCCAATCACCTGGATCGCCATCCTTCGCTCAGCCATTATGCCGCGGCCAAGGCGAACATCTTGCGCTGGCAGCAGCCGGGCGATGTGGCCGTGTTGGGCCTGGACGATGCGACGACGGGGGCCTGGGGGCGTGAGCGGCGCGTGACGATCCCCGAAGGGGTGGGGCAGCCGGCGCTCGCGTTCCCGTTGGCGGCGGAGGTCCAGGGGTTTGGCCGCGCTGCGGACCCTGTCCCCCCGATATCGGGCGCCTTCGTGCGCGGGGAATGGGCGATCTGGCGCAAGGGGACGGAGGAGCTGCCGATCCTGCCGGTGGCGGAGATCCGCCTGCGCGGCTGGCACAACGTCCTCAACGTCCTTGCCGCGTGCGCCCTGGCGGGGGCAGCCGGCGCGACGGTCGCAGCGATGGCGGAGGCCGTGCGCGAGTTTCGCGGCGTGGAGCATCGCCTGGAGATCGTGCGCACGCATCGGGGGGTGCAGTGGGTCAACGATTCGATCGCGACGACGCCGGAGCGCGCCCTGGCCGCACTGCGCGCCTTCGACCAGCCGATCGTGCTGTTGGCGGGCGGACGCGACAAGAAGCTCCCCTGGGACGAGCTGGCTCAAGAGATCGGGCGTCGCGTGCGCTGGCTCTTCTGTTTCGGCGAGGCGGGGCCGATGATCGCGGAGGTCGTGCGCGCCCGGAAGGTGGCGACGCAGGTGCGGGTGTGCGCTGACCTCGCCGAGGCGGTCGCGGCGGCCGCGGCAGCGGCGCACCCTGGGGATGTGGTCCTGCTTGCGCCGGGCGGGACCAGCTTCGACGCCTATCGGGATTTCGCCGCCCGCGGCGAGCACTTTCGGCAGCTCGTGCAGGCTCTGTGAGGAGGCGTCCCCTTGCCCGCTGCTTCGTCCAGCCGCCGCCGTGGGATCGACTTCGTGTTACTGGCCATCGTGGTCAGCCTGCTCGGCTTCGGCGTCCTCTCGGTATACAGCGCCAGCTACGCCGATGCTCTCCGCCTCAATCACAACAGCGCGTATTTCTTCATCCGGCAGTTGATCTGGGCGGCCGTGGGGATCGCGGCCATGACGTTCACGGCCCTGATCGACTATCGCCTCTGGCGACGTTTTGCGATCCCCATCATGGCGGTGGCGCTGCTCGGGTTGGTCGCGGTGCTGGTGCTCTCCGAAGAGCGGTTTGGGGCGCAACGCAATCTTTTCAATGGCAGCGTCCAGCCCAGCGAATTGGCCAAGCTGGCGGTCATCATCTACCTGGCGGCCTGGCTTTCGACTCACGAGAAGAACCTGCGCAACGTCCGCCTGGGGCTGGTCCCCTTCGCGTTCGTGCTGGGCATCATCACCGTGTTGATCGTGGCGGAGCCGAATTTCAGCATGGCGATCCTGGTGGTCGCGACGGCGGTGGCCATGTTTTTCATCGCTGGCGCCGACCTCAAGCAGCTTGCGATCACACTTGTGGTGCTGGCGGCGACCTTCGGCGTGTTGATCAGCCAGTCCGATTATGCGCAGGGCCGCGTTCGCGATTATATTGCCTTTGTGCTCGATCCTGTGCAGGGGGGCAGCGATCATGCGCGTCGCGCGGTGATGCTCCTCGTGCAAGGCGGGATGTGGGGGCGCGGCGGCCCGGGCGCTACGCAACTGGACCCGGACGCCTCTATCTCCATCGGTTGGAGCGATGCGATCCTGGCGATCGTGGGACGGGACACCGGCCTGGTGGGGACGCTGACGATCGTGGGGCTGTTCGCCGGGCTGCTCTATCGGGGATTCCGGATCGCTGTGCGGGCCAGGGACAATTTCGGGACTTTCCTGGCCGCGGGGATCACGTTCTGGCTCGTCTTTCAAGCGATCATCAACATCGGTGTGATCACAGCGATGATCCCCTTCACCGGCATGCCGTTGCCGTTCATCAGCTACGGCGGCTCCTCGTTGGTCACGGCGATGATGGGGATTGGCCTGCTGCTCAGCGTCTCGCGCGGCGCGCGGCCAATGGAGGAAACGAGTGCGAGTTTTGTTATGCGGGGGGGGGACCGGCGGGCACGTCTATCCAGCCTTAGCGATCGCGCGCTGCCTCGGCGCCCCGCCCCCCGGTCGCCCGCCGATAGCGGCAGACGGCCGACCCGACGCGGCGGACGGCCACGGCGCTCCGGTAGCCGTCGGACATGAATTGTTATACGTGGGCAACCCTGCTGGCGTCGAGAGGGCGCTGGTGGAACGCGCAGGGTTGCCGTTCGCGGCGGTGGATAGCGGCCAGGTGCGCGGCCATGCTCCCTGGGTCGTCGCTGGCAACCTCGCGCGCGTGGCGCGCGGCGTGGGGCAGGCGCTCCGCCTGATGCGCTCGTTCCGTCCGGATGTCGTCTTCATCACCGGCGCCTACGTGGCCGTCCCTGTCTCCATCGCCGCGCGCCTGGCCGGCATCCCGCTCTTGATCTACCTTCCCGACCTCTCGCCTGGTCTGGCGATCCGCTGGCTGAGTCGTCTGGCGCAGAAGGTGGCTGTGTCGGTCGAGCCGGCGGCGCGCTACTTCCCGGGCAAAGCGGTCGTCACGGGCTATCCGGTGCGCGCCGAGTTGCTGGCCGCCGCCGCCGATCGGCCGGGGGCCAGACGGCGATTGGGGTTGGAGGAGGGATGGCCCGTCCTGCTCGTGATGGGGGGCAGTCACGGCGCCCGTTCGATCAACCGGGCCATTTGCGCCAGCCTGGAGCAGCTCCTGGCGCGAGCGCAGGTCGTGCATGTGACGGGACCCCTGGATTGGCCGTGGGTCCAGGAGGAGGCGGCCAGGCTGCCAGCGGAGCTGCGGGCGCGCTATCATCCCTACGCCTACCTGCATGACGAACTGGCCGACGCGATGGCGGCGGCCGATCTGATCGTCAATCGCAGCGGCGCCTCCAACCTGGGGGAGCTGCCCATCATGGGATTGCCGGGGGTGTTGGTGCCGTATCCGCACGCGGGCCGCCACCAACAGATCAACGCTGAGTTCCTGGTCGCGCACGGCGCGGCGGTGATCGTCGAGGACGCGGCGCTGGCGCGCGATCTGTTGCCGACGGCCCTGGGCCTGTTGGAGGACGTGGACGCGCGCCAGCGCATGGCTGCAGCGGCGCGTCGGCTGGCGCGTCCCGACGCGGCGCAGCGGATGGTCGAGCTGATGGCCAGCATGGCGAGGAACTGATGGTTGCCACCGGGCCGAGCAACATTGTCCTGGGCGCATTTCTCCTCCTGTTCGGATGGTTGGGATACCGGCGCGGCTTCAGGGCGGAGCTGGCGACCCTGGTCGTGACGATCGGCGCACGCCTGTTCCTGGAGGCACGCGGCCCGGACCTGGTGAAGATCATTAACCGGATGGCGGTGGGGTTCCTGTTCCTCGTGCGCGGCGGCTTTACCTCCGACAACCCTAGTGCCGTGATCGCCTCATTGCGCGAGCGGGGGCCTCTCATCTCCGACCAGGCCGCTCCCACGTTCTTGCTCATGCTCTTCGTGGGCGCGGTCGTCTTGACCTACTTGCTGGGGTCCGCCAAGCAACTGAAAAGTAAATCGACGTTGTGGTCAGCATTGTTGGGCGCGG
>Ga0068707_1002137_pt1 | contig 13927 bp, 2 predicted proteins | sample YNPNPMetaG_FD_66600 | JGI IMG/M metagenome (GOLD analysis project Ga0068707, IMG submission 66600) | Anoxygenic and chlorotrophic microbial mat microbial communities from Yellowstone National Park, USA - YNP NP MetaG | ecosystem: Environmental > Aquatic > Thermal springs > Hot (42-90C) >... | reverse complement strand
TGCCCCGGCTCCCACGGCCGGCGTTCCGAGCGTTGCGGCGCGTGATCCTGGCCCCAGGCCGGGCGTTCCGAGCGTTGCGGCGAGCGCCCCGGTTCCCAAGGCCTCCGCTCCGGGTCCCAAGCCCGCCGGCGGGTCAGCCGGACCTGCCGTGCCGCCCGCCCGCCCGGCCCACCAGCGGCCCTCCGTCGCGCCGCCTTCCGCCGGTGCCCGCAGCGGACGGCCGGCCCCCGAACCGGCCCCGGTCGCCGAGGAACTCTCCGAAATCGATTTCGACGATCTTGTCACCACCTCCCCGGTCGACATGGGCCAGCGGCCGACTCCTGCCGTTCCGTCGTCCGCGGCGAAGGAGGCGCCGCCGATCGAGCCCGCGGCGGCGCGTCGCCCCGCGCCCCCCCGGCCGTCCGTGCCCCCGCCCGCTCCCACACCGGGCCCTCGCCGGCCGTCCGTGCCCCCTCCGCCCCCGCCTGCCGCGCCGCCGCTCCCCGCGGTCGTCGCGGAAAACGAGATCGCCTTCCTCGAGGAGGAAATCCGCGCGGTCGATCCTGCCGACCGCCGCCGCGCCGCCCTGCTCCACATGGAAGTCGCCCGGCTGCTCGAAGGCTCCGGCGCCCCGTCGTCGAAGGTCGAAGCCCGCGTCCGGCTCGCCGCCGAGACCTGCCCCGAACTGGGACTCGCCCAGCGCGCCCTGCGCCGCTTCCTCCGCCGGCGCAAGGCGTGGGACGAAGTCCTGCAATCGATCGATTGCGAACTTCAGGCCGCGGGCGACGCCGAAGCCCGCGCCGTGCTGCTTCTTCTCCGCGGTCGCCTGCTCCGCGACGCGCTGCACCGTCCGGACGCCGCCGCCGAGGACTTCGAGAGGGCCCTGACGCTCGCCCCGTCCGACCCATCCGCCGTGGAGGCGCTTCGCGTCCTGCATGCCGCCGAGGGCCGGTGGGCCGGCGCCGCCGCCGCGCTCGAACGCGCCGCCGCCGCCGCCGAACCCGCACGCGCGACAGAACTTCGTCGCGAGGCCGCCCTGCTCCGCGAACACGCCCTCGACGAACCCGAGGCCGCCCTCGCCCTGTGGGAACTCGTCCTGGAAGCTTCCCCCGCCGAGCCCCAGGCCCTCGCCGCCGTCGAGCGCCTGTACGCCGGCGCCGGCCGCTGGGTCGACCTGTGCCGGACCCTCGTTCGCCTCGCCGAGACCACCTCCGACCCGTCCGTCCGGTACGCGGCCTACCTGCGCGCCGGCCTGCTCGCCGCCGAACGACTCGGCGACACTCCTCGCGCCGCCGAGTGGCTCGAAGCCGCCGCCCGCGTCCGCCCCGACGACCCCGAACCGCTGGACGCCCTGGCCGAGACGCACCGCCGGGCCGGTGACGCTGCCGCATGGGAAGCCGCCCTCGCCCGCCGCGCCACCCTTGCCGCCACTCCCGCCGAACGGGCCGCCTTCGCCGTCCGCCGCGCCCGGATCCTCGCCGATCGGCTGGGCCGCCGCTCGGAAGCCGTCGCCCTGCTCCGCCAGGTGCACGCCGACCTCCCCGCCGATGCCGCCGTCACCCGCACCCTCCTCGAGCTCCTCGGCGCCGAGGGCCAGGCCGCCGAGCGCACGGCCCTCCTGCTCCTCGAGGCGGAACGGATCGAGGATCGTGCGGCCCGCGCCGACGCCCTGTTCCGCGCCGGCGAGGTCTGTGACCGCGACCCGGCCGCCGCCGCCGCCCGCGCGGCGTACGAACGAGCCCTCGAGGCCGTTCCCGAACACCGCGGCGCCTTCGACGCCCTGCAGCGCCTCCACGAACGCGACGGGAACTGGAAGGCCCTCGCCGATCTCCTCCGCCGCCGCATCGCCGTCGCCGGCGACGACGACGAACGCCGCGCCCTCCTCCGCCGGCTGGCCGCCATCCGCGAGGAACGCCTCCAGGACCGGGACGGCGCTCTCGAAGCCCTCGAACGCCTCCGCGAACTTCACCCCGAGGACGCCGCCGTGCTGCGCGACCTCCAGCGGCTCTACGCCGCCACGGGCCGCTGGGCGGAACACGCGGCACGGCTCCGCGCCGAGGCCGAACGGACGACGGACGCCGAAGCCCGCGCCCGGCTCCTGTGGCGCGCCGGCACCGTCCTCGAGGAGCGCCTCCACGACGAGGCCGGGGCGCGGGCGGCCTTCGAGGCGGCTGTGCAGGCGCGCGGCGACCACCGCCCCGCCCTCGAGGCGCTCGCCCGACTCGCCGCCCGCGGTGGACGGTGGGCGGAGCATCTCCGATACCTCGACCGCACCCTGCCCGGCCTCCCCGCCGCCGAGCAGGCCGAACGGCTGCTCGAATCCGCCCGCATCGCCGCCGAGAAACTCGGCGACGAACCGGACGCCGTGGCCCGGTGCCGCCGCGCCCTCGAAGCCTACCCCGGTCACCCCGCCGCCCTCGAACACCTCGCTTCCCTTCACGAGCGGCGGCGGGAATGGTGCGAGCTGGCCGAAGTCACCGCCGTCCTCGCCACCGTCGAACGCGATCCGGTCCGACAGGCCGCCGTCCGCGTTCGCCTCGGCGACCTCCTCGCCGAACGCCTCGAACAACCCGCCGAGGCCGAAGCGCAGTACCGTGCCGCCCTCGCCGCCGTGCCGGGTTGCGAAGCGGCCTTCCTCGGCCTCGAACGCGTCCTCCTGCGGGCCGGCGACTGGGCCGGGCTCGGCGACGTATATCGCGCTGCCGCCGACGCCCTTCCGGACGGGTCGGCCCGCATCCCTTGGCTCCGCAAGCTTGCCGTCGTCCTCGCCTGGCGCCTTCAGCGCCGCCGGGAGGCGCTCGGCGTCCTCGATCGGCTTCTCGCCGTCGCCCCCGAGGACCCGGGTGTGCTGCGCGACGCCCTGCTCCTCCGCGTCGCCGACCGGCAGTGGCGCGAGGCCGCCGACCTCCTCGCCCGCCTCGCCGCCGTCACCGGCGACCCCGCCATCGCCTCCGCCTACCTCAAGGAGGAAACCTCCCTGCGCGAAGGGCAGCTCCGCCAGGAAGCCGGCGACCGTCTCGCCGCCGCCCTGGAACGGAAACCGGACGATCGCGAGACGATCGCCCTCTGCGCCGAGGCCGCGCCCGACGCCGTTGCCCCCGCCATTCTCCTGGCCCGACAACTGGCCGTCACCGCCGATCCCCCCGAGCGCGCCCTGCTTCGCCTGCACCTTGCCCTGGCCATGCAGGACGCCGGCGAGGAAACGGCCCTGTTCGGGGTGGCGGACATGGCCGCGCGCGAAGCTCCCGCCTTCCTGCCCGCCGTTCGCCTTGCCCGCCAGTCGGCCGAGCGACAGGGCGACTGGCCGCGCGCCGTCCAGCTCCTCGAACAGGAAGGCTCGCCCGAGACCGCCGCCCGGCCCGTCGCGCGCGTCGAGGCCCTGCTTCGCGCCGCCGAACTGTCCGCCACCCGCCTCGGGGACGCTGCCCGCGCCCGCCGCTTGCTCCAGCGCGCCTTCGACATCGGCCCGGACGACGAGCGCGTCGCCGCGGCCCTCGCCGCCCGCCTCCGCGAGGACGGCGACTGGACCGGCCTGGCCCGCATCCTGCGCCGCCACGCCGGCGCCCTCGAACCGGCCCGCCGCACCAACGCCCTCTTCGAACTGGCCCGCGTCCTCCGCGAACGCCTCGAATCCCCCGCCGATGCCTCCGCCGTCCTCGAGGAACTCCTCGCCGCCGACCCCCACCACACGCCGGCCCTCGTCCTGCTCGGCGAGATCCGCGCCGCCGCCGGATCCTGGCAGGCCGCCCTCGACGCGTTCCGCGAGGCCGAACGCGGGATGCCCGAACGCGACGCCGCGTGGCGCCGCATCCGGCTCCTGCGCTGCGACATCCTTGCCGAGAAGCTCGGCCGATGGACCGAGGCCGAACCCCTCCTTCGCGACGCCCTCGGCCCCGACGGCCGCGACCTCGACTTTCTCCGCCGTCTGGCCGAAGTCCTTCGCCGATCCGGCAACGTCGCCGCTCTGGAAGAGACCCTCGCCCGCCTCGTTGCCGTCGAATCCCCCGCCCAGGCCGCCGAACGCTGGATCGAACTCGCCCGCCTCGCCCGCAACCGCCGCGACCCCGCGCGCGCCGCCGAATGCTTCGCCCGCGCCGCCGCCCTCGCCTTCGAGACCCCCGCCGCCCTCCTTGCCGTCCAGGAGTTTTCCCTCCGCGACCTCGGCGCCGATCCGGCCGTCGCCCTGCTCAAGGACGTCCTGTACCGCATGCCCGAGGCCGCCCGACCCAGGAGCGGCGGCCTCCGCGCCCTCGTTGGCCGCCTTCTGGCCGGCCAGGGCCGCCTCGTGGAAGCCGAAGCCGAACTGCGCGAGGCCGTCGAACTCCTCCCCGATGACGTCGAGGCCCGACTCACGCTCGCCCAGGTTTCCGCCGACAACGACGAGGTCCGCCTCAACCTCCTTGAAGCCGCCAGACGCGATCCGTTCCGCCCCGAGATCTACGCCGGCCTCGCCCGCATCGCCAACCGCGACCCCCGTTTCGCGGCCTGGTCCACCCCCGCCTGCCAGATCCTCCAGGCCTTCGGCTCCGCCGACGCCTCTCAACGGCTCCGCGCCGGACCCCCCGCCGCGCCGGCCGGGGACAAGGCGCTCCGCCGCGATCAGCTCCTTCGCTGGGTGGTCCACCCCGCCGAACCCCGCAACGCCCTCGAACTCCTCGCCGCCGCCGGCCCGCGCCTCGGCCAGCTCTACCCCCAGCCCGACGACGGCGCCCTCGAACCTCTCTCCCACAACCACCCCCTCGGCGCCGAGGTCGAAGCCGTTGCCGCCACCTTCGGCGTCGACCGCTACGACCCGTTCGTCACCCGTCGTGCCGGCGTCACCGCCACTTTCGTCCTCGACGACCGCGTCCGGGTCATCGTCGGCCCCGCCTTCACCGCCGCCGACCGGGGCCTCCTCCGCTTCTACCTCGGCCGCGTCTTCGGGCTGCTCGCCGCCGGCCACGCCCTCGTCGTCCTCCTGCCCCCGGGCGAGGTCAAACGCGTGCTGGACGCCCTCGCCGGACAACACGTCGAAGGCCTCGGCGACCCCGCCATGGTCCAGCGCGTCTCCAAGGTCCTCGGCTGGAGTACCCGCCGCGGCCTCGCCCCCCAGGCCCGCGACTACGCTTCTCCCGCGCCCCCCGACCTCTCCGGCTGGCCGCCGCTCGCCACCCTCACCGCCAACCGCGCCGGCCTCGTCGCCTGCGGCGACTTCGCCGCCGCCCGCGTCGCCGTCCACGCCATGGCCGGCGCCCCCGCTGTCCCCGCCGAACCCGCCCAGGCCTGGGACGCCTCCCGGCTGGTCCCCGCCATGGCCGACCTGCTCCAGTTCGCCGTCAGCCAGGAATACGCCGCCGTCCGCGCCCACGTGATCTGAGGGAATCGTCCGCGGGCCTCCCGAGTCCGGATGCGATGCGGCGCGGGTTTTGACCGGTGGGGCGCCGCGACGGACCGGCCGCCGCGGCGGGTCGCGTCACTCCCCGAGCGCCCGGCCGAAGGCCGGGGTGGCGGCGAACGAAAGGAGCGACAACACCGGCGGGGCCTGCGCGAGGAACTCCTCCAGCTCGTGCATCTTGGCCGACATCTGCAGCTTCGGCAGGTCGGGCTCGATCCGCGTCATCATCCGCGCCACGAACCGCAGCTCGCCGCCCGCCACCAGCCCGACCCGCCGGGCTGTCTCCGCCGCCCCGGCCGCCAGACGGTCGGCCAGCGGCACGCCCGCCGCGAACGACGGCGCCAGCGGCTCGAGCCACCCCTTCCACTCCTCTCGCCGTCCGGCCGCCGGCTCGCGCAGCTTCTCGATCCACGGCGCCGCGGCCGGCGACTCCGGCGCGAGCCCCGTCCACGCAAACAACGCCGCGACGAGGCCGCGCAGCGCCTCCGGCTCCAGGGACAGGATCAGCCGGACGCCCGGCCGCGTCGATTCCAGCGCCGTGGCCAGCAGGAAGTTCGTCTCCGCCGGCTGCAGCAACTGGAACAGGTCGGAACGCACCACCACCGTCGGCGTCTCCGCATCGAGCACGTGGAGCGACCGCGGCATCTCCTGCGCCCGCAGCAGGGCCGGCTCCGCAATCCCCAGCCGCTCGGCGATGGCGACGAACGCCTTGCCCACGGGCGTGCGTGGGTCGAGATGCCCGACGCCGCTCGCCCCCGCCTCCTGCGGCGTGGCCGGTCCCAGCGGCACCCGCTCGTCCAACGCCTCGAACACCCGGAACAGGCCCGTCCCGAGCTCCGGATGCCGCACCTGGTTCCGCGTCTCCGGCGACAGCGCCGCCACGTTCTCCGCTTTCTCGAACTGCTTGCGCAGCTCCAGCATCAACTGCTTGAGCCCGCTCTCCATCGCGGAGACATAGACCAGCGGCGAGAGCAGACACCACGCCTGGCGGCGCCGACCCGCCGCGGCAAGCGCCTTGCCCAGGTCCACGACCAGCGGCAGCCGCTCGTCCGCCAGCCCGATCAGGCCGGCGAACGCCTCCTGCCGTGCCTCGAGCCGCTGCGGATCGTCGCCGTAGATCCGCAACAGGAGCTCGTAGTCCTCGCGCGCCGGCGCCAGCTCCACCGCGGCTCGCACGTAACGTTCCGCGCGCGCGTCGTCCCGAAGCCGCTCCCGCGCGATGCCCGCCAGGTTCCGCAACGCGAACGCCCGTTCTTCCGGCGTCCCCTGGTCCGCCCGCGCCTCGTAGATCTGCAGGAGCTGCTCCCAGTCTCCGCGCCGCTCCAGGATCGCCGTCAGCCCCGAGAGCGCCGCCTGGTTGCCCGGGTCGTACGACAACGCCATGTCGTACGCCTCGACCGCCTGGTCCTCGTCCGAGGCTGCCAGTGCGCCGCCGCGCTCCGTCCACAACTCGGCGAGCTCCCGAGCGTCCGTCGTCGTCGGCAACAGGCGCTCGATCACTTCCAGGGCCCGCTCCGACATTCCCGACCGCCGGTAGTGGCGCAGCGCCCGCACCATCAGGTCGCGGTCCTCCGCCCCGTTCGCGATCGCCAGGTCGTAGCACGCCCCGGCCTCGTCCTTGCGGTCCAGCCGGTCCTCCCACAATCGCCCGAGCCGCGCGTAGAGCACGCCGCGCTGGGCCGCTTCGTGCGCGACCAGCGAGGCCTGGATGCAGTGCTGCACCGCCGCCGCCACCCGCCCGCGGTCCGCCAGCACGTCCGCCATCGCGTTGAGCAGGCCGGAATGGAGGGCATCGATCCGCAGGCCCTCCCGGAGATCGGCCACCGCCTCGTCCCTCCGCCCCATCCGTGCCAGCAACGCCCCCCGGCGGAAGGTCGCCTGCAACCGGTCCGCGTCGTCCAGCGGCCGGCTCTTGTCCCGCAGCACGGCGTCGTAGATGGCAAACGCCGCCTCGTCCTCGCCCTGCTCCAGCCGGCGTTCCGCCACCGCCAGCGCCGCCGGCGCGTACGACGGCACCAGCCGCCACGCCCGGAAGGACAGCTCCGCCGCCGCCTCCGCCTCCCCCAGCGCCGCCAGCCCCGCCGCGACCTGCTGGATTCGCTGCGCGTGCTCCGCCAGCCGCGCCGGTTCCGGCGCCACCGAACGCTCGAACGCCGCCAGCGCCCGCCGGTGCGCCTGCAAGGCCCCCGCATGGTCCCCCCGATCCGCCGCCAGCCGCGCCAGAGCGTCCCACGCCGGATAGCAGTCCGGATCGACCACCACCGCCCGCAGGTACCACCCCTGCGCCGTCGCCGCGTCGCTGCCGGCCGCGTCGCCCAGCGCCTTCAATCGCGCCGCCCGCTCCGGCCACGACAGCCCCTTTTCCCCCGGCTCGGGCAGCAACGCCGCCGCCTCCCGCCAGCTCTTCGTTCGCCGGCCGATCGCCTGCAACGCCTTCGTCGCCGGCACGCAGCCGCCGTCCAGCGTCCGCGCCTCGCGGTAAAACGCCGCGACCTTCGACTCCTGCTTCGGTGTCTCGTCGCACGCCTCCGCCAGATGGCAGAACGCCAGCGCCGCCTGCGCCGGCGGCAGCTTCCGCGCATGCCGCTGCCGCAGCGCCAACCACCCCGCGAAATCCCCCCGGCGGCGCTTGATCGACGCCAGATGCAACAACGCGTCCTCGTCGTCCGGCGCCCGCTTCAACCGCTCCTGGAGCAGCACTTCGGCCTCCGCCAGCTGCCCGAGGCCCAGGTCCAGGGTCCGCACGAGCTGCGACTCCAGCCACGACCGTTCGCCGTTCGCGCTCCCCGCCGGGAGCTGCGCCAGCGTGTCGCGCAGCGCCTCGACCAGCTCCGCCGACCGCCCTGCATCGCGGTACACCGACAGGAGCTGGCGCCGCACCTCCAGGTCCCCGGGCCGGTCCGCCAGGAGCTTGCGGTACAACCGCTCCCGCACCACCGGCGTCGCCACTTCCGGATGCTCGTGCGCCACCCGGATCGTCGCCTCCAACGCCTCCCCCCGCGCCGTCGCGTCCGAGAGCGCCGCCGCCCGCGCCTCGAACAGCTCGATCAGGTCCCCCCACGCCTGTTGCTCCCGCAGCAGCCGCGACAACGGCTCGAACGCCGGCCCCGCCGGCCCCGTCTCCGCCACCAGCTCCCGCAATGTCGCGATCGCCCCGGGTGCATCGTCGAGCTGCTCCTCCTGAATGCGGGCGCAGGTCAAGAGGATCTCGGCCCGCCGCTCCGGCGGAGCGTGCGCCAGCTCCAGCCGCAACCGCCGCAGCTCCAACGGCGGCTCGATCGGTCCCTCGGTGAGCGAACGCACCCCCTGCGCCGCCTCCTCGTTCGACGGGTCGACCTCCATCACCTTCGCATACGCGGCCAGCGCCGTCTCCGGGTCTGCCAGATGCTCGCGCGACAACCGCGCGATCTCCAGCCACCGCGGCACCCGCGCCGCCGGCTCCGCCGGGCCGTGCTCGATCCACTGCTGCAGGCGATCCCGCAGCTCCCGCCAGTTGCCCGCCGCCCGGTGGTGTTCGATCAACACCTCCAGCGAATCCAACGCCCCCGGCTCCAGCTGCAGGATCCGCTGGTGACAATCCAGCGCCTCCCCCGGCCGCTGCAACGCCTCGCCGTACACCACCGTCAATCGGCGGTACAACGCCAGCGCCTGCGCGCGGTCCTCCGTCCGCGCCGCGGCCAGCCGGAACGCGAACGCTAGCCAGTCCCACCGCCCCGTCGCCTGCGCCAGACGCTCCAGCACCTCTCGCAGGTCGGTGCGAGACGGGCGCAGAACGAACGCCTCCGCGTACAGTTCGAACGCCCGCTCCCGGTCCTGCCGCTTTTCCTCCTGCAACGCCGCCACCCGGCAGAGCTGCTCCGGGTCGGCCGCCGCCCCCGCCGCCCGTACCCGCCCCTCCAGCACCGGCAACAGCCGCCCCCAGGCTCCCAACGCATCCGCCGCCGCCTGCAGCTGCTCGAACAACCCGGGCTGCTCCGGGTCCAGCCGGTAGATCACCAGGAGCTGGTCCAACGCTCCGGAGGGATCGCCGAGCGGCTCGGCGTGCAGCGCATGCCGCGCCCGCGCCAGCGCAATCCGCTCCGCCGGCGTTTCCGCCCGGTCCCACAGCTCGGCGTACAACGCATCGAGCGGCCGCCAGAGCCCCTTGGCGGCCGCCAGCCGACGGGCGTTTTCCAGCGCTTCGCTGTCCCGCGGATCGAGCCGCAGGATTCGCACCCACTCGCGGAACGCCCGCTCGGCATCCCCCAGCCGCGTCTCGCACACCTCCGCGCGCCGTCGCAACGCCTCCCGCCGCACCGCCGGATCCGCCCCCGCGCGCGCCGCCACGTCCAGCAGGGCCAGCAGGTCCTCGTGCCGGCCCGTCGCCTCCGCCAGCCGCGCCAGATCCTCCAGCCGCCCTCCCTCCCGCGGAGCCTGCAGGTCCACCGACTGCAGCACCAGGAACGCCCGGACCCGGTCCCCCTCGCGCTCCTCGTAGATCCGCGCCAGCTCCCGCTGGTACCCCGCGCGTACCGCCGCGTCCGCGGCGCCCGCCGCCAGGTCGAGGTACACCGCCGCCAGGTCCCTCCAGGCGCCCGCCTCCTCCGCCGCCCGCGCCACCTCGGCCAACACCCCCGGGTCACCCCCCGACAACCACAGGATGCGCCGCAGGCCGTAGAACCGCCCGAGCTTGTCCTCCGGCGGCCGCAAGGCCAGTCCCCGCCGCAACAGCGCGATCCGCTCCGCGACCGCCGTCGGCTCGAGCGACGCGGCGGCGACGTCGAACGCCCCGACCGCCGTCCCCGCCTCGGCCGCGCCGCACAGCCGCGCCACCGCCTCCAGCGCCGCCGCCTCCGTCGGATTCCACCGCAACACCCGCTCGTAGGCCGCCGCCGCCCCCGCCGCGGAACGCTCCTGCTCCCACAGCCGCGCCAGCTCCAGCGCCAACGGCGCGCGCACCCCCGCGTCCGACGTTGTCCGCAGCTCCGCCTCCAGAGCCGCGATCAGCTCCTGCGGTGCCCCGAGGTTCCGGTGATGGCCGGCGAACCCGTGCCAGATCGCCCCGTCGTTCGGCGTCAGGTCCAGCACTCGCCACCAGGCCCGCACCGCCCGCCGGGGGTCGTACACGTTCTGCTCGATGTTCTGCGCCGCCGCCCGCCAGAACTCCAGCGCCACCGCCGCGTCCGCCGCCCGCGCCGCCTGCGCCGACAACACCCGGTCCAACGCCTCGAAATCCCCCCGCCGCCGCAACAACGCCACCAGCTCGTCCCGCGTCCTCGCGTCGTCCGGCAGGAACGACAACACGTCCTTCCAGCACGCCTCCGCCCGCGTGTCGTCCCCCAGCCGGTGCGCGTAGTGCTCCCCCATCCGCCGCAACAGATCGACCCGCGTCGCCGGCCGCCGCGTCAACGCGAGCTGCCCCTCCAGCGCCCGCGCCACCCCCTCCGGCTCCCCCAACCGCTCGTACAACTCCGCCAACGCCTGGAACGTCTCCAGCCGGCCCACCGCTAGCTGCGCGCGGCGCTCCCACAACGCCGCCGCCTCGCGGACGTTGTCGGTCTGCTCCGCCAGCCGCGCCGCCCGCGCCAGCAGATCCGCCCGCAACGCCTCCTCCTCCGCCGCCTCCGCCCGCGCCGCCAGGAACTTCACCAGCGCGTCACTCCGCCCCGTCCGCGTGAAGTACTCCTCCTTCGCCCGAAGGGCGTCGGGGTCCTCCGGATCGAGCGCCAGCACCAGCTCGTGGACCGCGATCGAGGCGTCCATCTCGCCCGCCGACCACAGCGCGTCCGCCACCAGCCGGCGGAAATCGAGCACCGCGGCGCGCTGCACCCCCTCCAACGGCCGCGCCCCCAACGCGGCCAGCCCCGCCCAGTCCTTCCGTCGCGCCAACACCCGCGCCATCCCCAGCAGCGCGATCACGTCGTTCCCATCCCCCGCCAGGATCTTCTCCAACACCTCCGCCGCCCGCTCGTGGTCCCGCAACCCCGACAGGTACGCCTCCGCCAGCTCCCGCCACGCCACGATGCGCGCCGCCCCCTCCCGCTGCTCCGCCTGCTCCGCCAGGAAACCCGCCAGCCGGTCCCACCGCCGCGCCTTGCGATAGACGTCCGACAGCTCCCGGACCGCCACGTCCACGCCGTCCCCCAACCGCCACAACCGCTCCCACGCCCCGATCGTCAGGTCGACCGACCGCAACCGCTCCGTCGCGATCGCCGCCGCCTCCCGCGTCCACTCCAACCGCTGATCCGGATCCCACGTCGCCTCGACCGCCGCCCCGTACAGGTCGTGCAACGCCCGCCAGTCCTCCCGCTCCCGATACCGCGCCGCCAGATACTCCAGCGCGTCGTGGTTCGCCGGGTCGATCGCCGCCAACCGCCGATAGGCCTCCGTCGCCGCCTCGACGTCCTTCAACCGGTCGCGATAGATCCGCGCCAGGTCGCTCAACAACGACGAACGCGCCTCCGGCAACGCCGCCCACGCCGCCTCCTCGATCACCCGCGCCGTCAGCGCCGCGAACTCCTTCCACTGGCCGCGCCGCGCCAGACCCTGCGCCTCCCGCCGGTACGTCGCATGGTCCGTCACCGGCGTCGCCTTCGCCTCCACGGATGGCGGCACCGAGTGGACCTTCGGCTGCGCCGGCGGCGGCGGCGGCACCGAGTGGACCTTCGGCTGCGCCGGCGGCGGCACCGAGCCGACCTTGCGCGCCGCCGGCGCCCTCGTCGGCGCCGGCTCCGGGGCCGCGACCTCCTCTTCGAAGACCGCCGACGGCTCCCCCGCCGCCGCAACCGGCACTCCCTCCGGCGGCGCCGCGACCTCCTCTTCGAAGACCGCCGACGGCTCCCCCTCCGGCGGCGCCTTCGTCGAACCGCTCCCCCCCTCGTCGCCGAACTGCGGCAACGCCGACACCTCGACCACCTCCTCTTCGAACACCGCCGACTCCGCCCCCGCTCCCGTCTCCTCCGCCGACGGCGGCTCTCCACCCCGGCCCTCCTCCACTGTCTCCTCGAACTCCACCGCGGGCGGCGCCTCCGCCGGCGGCTTCCTGTCCAGCCCCGCCTCCTGCCACGCCTCCTCGAAGATCTGCTCCTCCGAAGTCGGTGGCGGCTGGTCCGACCATTCCGCGGGCGGCGACTTGCTCGAACCCTCACCCAGGAACTCCTTCAGCGCGTCGTCGAACGCTGACGGGCGTTCCCCGCGACCCGTCTTTCCGGTCAACCCGCCGTCGTCGGAAGGCGGAACGGGGGACCTGGAAGATGTCTTCTTGCGACCGTCGCTTCTGGACACTGCGCCACCTCCTCCGCTCGACCGATTCGAAATCGCTCCGCACGAGACGATCGGATTGTCGCCCGGCCGCGCGGGACGGTCAACCGGGATCCGTCACCGGATGAGGCCCCCCGGGCCGGTTCGCGGAGCCGCACGGGAAGGCCCCCGGATCACCGCGGCGGCCGCTGGCGCGCCCGAAACCACGTCCGGTACTCCTCCATCCGCCGCCGCTGCTCCTCCGGCGCCCGGCGCCCGCACGCCGCCGCCTCCGCCGATCCCTCCGGCGCTCCCCACCGGACCTCGACGCAGTCGTTCGGATTGTACGCCACCTCGAACGCCGCCCGCCGCTCGACCACGTCCCGCAGCGTCAGCTCCCGCCGCCCGCCGTCCGACCCGACGTAGGAGAACCGGCGTTGCGCCAGCCCCGCCTCCAAGCGCTCCCGCAAATCCTCCACCACCGCCTCCGCCTCCTCCACCGCCGCCAGGGCGTAGCGCTCCGGTGCCCGACCCACCGCGTCCGGAAACCCGAGCGCCGTGTCGATCGCGATCAGCAGCCGCAGGTCGCGCGACGGCGTCGCATAGTCCTCCCACGGGCCCTCCGTCTCGAACACGGCGTACCCCTCCGGCATCGCGATCACCGCGCCCGGATGCTCCCGCATCCACCGCTCGCCGTTGTCCACCGAGACGACCCGCCGCACCACCGCCTCCTCCAGCGCGTCGAGCACCGCCTCCAGCGCCCGGGCGGGGGCCAACGGCCGCGGCTGGATCAACGCCTCCATCCGGTCGTAGAACGCCTCCGCGCTCCCGCGATACTGCTCTTCCGAATATGCCGGGTGATCCGCCGAGCCGGTCAGCTCGGCGTTGCCCGCCGTCACCACCAGACCCGTCGCCCGGTCGACCGTCGCCGGCCGCCACGCCTTGAATCCGGCCCCCACCGAACGCGTGTCGGGGTCGAACAGGAACGACCCGCGCCAGAACCGCCGCCGCCCCACCGTCCCGTCCGGCTGCGCCTCGGCCCCGAGCAGCATCCCGTAGCCGTCCGGCGGCGGCGGGATCCACGCTGCCACCACCAGCACGTGACCGTACGGATCCGCAAACACCGTCCCCGGCGCCAGCGCCGACCGCTCCAGCGCCACCGGGTAGAGGTCCGACGCGTCCGTCCCCGGAACCGTCCGCGCCGTCGCCGAATGGACCGACCGCGCCACCCGCGCGAGGAACTCCGCGAACGCCTCCACGTCGTCCCGCGGCGAACCCGCCGTGCTCCCCGCCCCCGTCCCGGCCTCCCGCTGCGCGCGCGTCGCTTCGCCGCCCTCCGCCACCGGCGGCGCCGCG
>Ga0068707_1002136_pt1 | contig 13932 bp, 13 predicted proteins | sample YNPNPMetaG_FD_66600 | JGI IMG/M metagenome (GOLD analysis project Ga0068707, IMG submission 66600) | Anoxygenic and chlorotrophic microbial mat microbial communities from Yellowstone National Park, USA - YNP NP MetaG | ecosystem: Environmental > Aquatic > Thermal springs > Hot (42-90C) >... | reverse complement strand
CCCTCGGTCGGCCTCAGCTTCGTTTCGGCCGAGAGGGCTTCCCCCAGGTCCAAATCCTGGAAAATCGAAGCGCCTCCGCCAAGCCGCTCCGAGAAACGCCGCCACCCTGTGATCACTTACCATGGGGCGGCGCTCACCGGCCAAAGGCCAGGGAGAAGCGATGGACGTCACGGACGTGAGGGGCTTCAGGGGCGGCGGCCCTGCAGGTCCGGGGAAGTAGAGTGGGAGGCTGGCGTGTTCAAGCATCTCTTGCGCCTGGAACAGATGACGGTCCAGGAGGTAGAGGCCATCCTCACCTTGGCCAGGGTCATCAGGGACAAGGCGAGAAGGGGGGTCCCTCACCGGACCCTGGAGGGGAAGGTCCTGGCCATGGTGTTCGAGAAGGCATCCACCAGGACCAGGGTCTCATTCGAGGTGGGCATGTACCAGTTGGGGGGGGTCGCCCTCTACCTGGAGTCGGCCAGCACACAGCTGGGCAGGGGAGAGAGCATCGCGGACACCGCCAGGGTCCTCAGCAGGTACGTGGACGCCGTGGTGATTCGGGCCTATTCCCAGGAGGCCGTGGAGGAGTTCGCACGCTTCTCTTCGGTGCCGGTCATAAACGGCCTGACGGACCGCTTCCACCCTTGCCAGATCCTCAGCGATCTGTTCACCCTGCAGGAGAGGTTCGGCGATCTCAGACACCTCAGGGTGGCCTACGTCGGGGACGGCAACAACGTGGCCAACTCATGGATAGAGGCGGCAGGCCTCCTCGGCTTTTCCCTAGTAGTGGCCTGTCCCGAGGGTTACGAACCGGAGGTCGAGCTGCTTGCACGGGCGGCCAGCAACGTCACCGTCGAAAGGGACCCGCGAAGGGCGGTCAAGGGCGCCCAGGTCATATACACGGACGTCTGGGTGAGCATGGGGCAGGAGTCCCAGGAGGAGGAGCGAAGACGCGTCTTCGCCCCCTATCAGGTGAACAGGCTGCTCGTCGAGGGGGCCGCACCGGAGGCGGTGGTCATGCACTGTCTTCCGGCCCACCGGGGGATGGAGATCACCGATGAGGTGATAGACGGTCCTCGTTCCATAGTCTTCGACCAGGCGGAGAATCGGCTCCACGTCCAGAAGGCCATCCTGGAGCTGCTCCTGGGGCCCCACAAGCCCAAGGCGATATCAGGTGACTACGTGTGACCTTTCGGTCGCGAGCGGTCGTGGTGGGAACCGATGAAGGGCCTAGGAGGGCAGAGGCGCAGATGAAGGAGTTCCGGAAGGTGGTTTTGGCCTATTCGGGCGGGCTGGATACCTCGGTGATCCTCAAGTGGCTGACAGAGACCTACGGGTGCGAGGTCGTGGCCTTCACGGCCGACATCGGGCAGGGCGAGGAGCTCGAGGGCCTGGAGGCGAAGGCCAAGGCCACGGGGGCCTGCAGTTTCGTGTTGGAGGACCTGAGGGAGGAGTTCGTCAGGGATTACGTATATCCGGCCTTGAGGGCCAACGCGGTCTACGAGGGGGGGTACCTGCTCGGGACATCCATTGCGCGTCCGCTCATCGCGAGTCACCAGGTGGATGTGGCGAGGCGAGAAGGGGCGGATGCGGTGGCCCACGGGGCCACGGGAAAGGGCAATGATCAAGTCCGGTTCGAGTTGACATACATGGCCTTGGAGCCGCGCATCAAGGTGATAGCGCCCTGGAGGGACCCCCTTTGGTCCCTGCGTTCCAGAAGCGCCATGCTGCAGTACGCCAAGGATCACGGGATCCCGGTCTCGGCCAGCCCCGAGAAGCCGTACAGTTGCGACGGCAACCTGCTCCATCTGAGCTTCGAGGGCGGTGTCCTGGAAGACCCGTGGAGGGAGCCGGACGAGGGGATGTATCGCCTGACCGTGTCCCCCGAGAGGGCCCCGGACAGACCGACCTATGTGGAGATAGATTTCGAGGAAGGCAACCCGGTGGCCGTCGACGGTGTAAGCATGGGCCCGGCCGAGCTCCTGGCCCATCTGAACGCCCTGGGAGGGGCCAACGGTATCGGGAGGGTGGATCTCGTGGAAAACCGGTTCGTGGGGATGAAGTCCAGGGGGGTCTACGAGACCCCGGGGGGCACGATCCTCCATGTGGCACACAGGGCCGTGGAGTCCATAACCATGGACAGGGAGGTGATGCATCTGCGGGACTCCCTCGTCCCGCGCTATGCGGAGCTCATCTATTACGGGTTCTGGTTCTCGCCGGAGCGCGAGATGCTCCAACGCGCCATGGACGAGGCCCAGCGGGGTGTCACAGGCACGGCGCGCCTCAAGCTCTACAAGGGGAACTGCACCGTCGTGGGCCGAAAGGCCCCCCGCTCGCTCTACGTGCCGGACCTGGCCACCTTCGAGAGGGACGCGGTTTACGACCAGAAGGATGCCACGGGTTTCATCAGACTTCAGGCCCTGCGCCTCAGGGTGAGGGGCTTGGTCGAGGGTTTCTCTTCGAAGTCGGAGGGTAGCAGGCAATGACCTCTTCCCGCGGAGAGGGCGCATCCAAGCGCCAGACCTTTCTCGAGTTCCTCCAGGGATTCTCGGCCTCGCTGCCCCTGGACCGGCGTCTTTACTCCCAGGACATCCGCGGGAGCCAGGCCCACTGCAGGATGCTGGCGCGCCAGGGGATCATCTCCCAGGAGGACGCCGCCCGGATCCTGCAGGGCCTGGAAGAGATCCTCCAGGAGATCGAGGCGGGGCGGTTTCCCTTCTCCCTCCAGTGGGAGGATATCCACATGAACGTGGAGCGCCGTCTCATCGAGAAGATCGGGGAGGTGGGTGGCAAGCTCCATACGGCCCGCAGCCGCAACGACCAGGTGGCCCTGGACGAGAGGCTGTTCCTGGCCGATGAGATCAGGGAGATCCTTGATTTGCTCCTCTCGTTGCTGGAGACCCTGGTGGAGAAGGGGGAGGCCCACATCGAGGTCCTCATGCCAGGCTACACCCATCTCCAGAGGGCGCAGCCGGTCCTCTTCTCCCACCACCTCATGGCTTACTACGAGATGTTCCGGAGGGATCGCCAGCGCCTGGAGGCCTGCCTCGACAGGGTGCTCGAGCTCCCGCTGGGGGCCGGGGCCTTGGCGGGCGTGGACTTCCCGGTCGACCGCGCCTTCGTTGCCAGGGAGCTCGGCTTCAAGTCGGTGTGTCGCAACAGCATAGATGCGGCCAGCGACAGGGATTTCCTCCTGGAGTTTCTCGCGTGTTCCTCCATCTTGGGGGTGCACCTGAGCAGGTTCTGCGAGGAGCTGGTGATCTGGAGTTCGCAGGAGTTCGGCTTCGTGCGTCTGGGGGACCTGTTCTGCTCGGGCAGCAGCATCATGCCGCAAAAGCGCAATCCGGATCTGGCGGAGCTGATCCGTGGCAAGAGCGGGGGGCTCGTCGGAGCCCTGGTGTCCCTCCTGGTCACCATGAAGGGGCTTCCCCTCGCTTACAACAAGGACATGCAGGAGGACAAGCGCCCGTTGTTCGAGGCCCTCGACACGGTCAAGGGGTGTCTCAGGGTCTTCATCCAGATGGTGCGGACCATGGAGGTCGATTCGGATCGCATGGAAAGGGCCACGGCCGAGGGACACCTGACCGCTACGGATCTGGCCGATTACTTGGTGGAGAAAGGCCGCCCGTTCAGGAAGGCCCACGGGGTCGTGGCGGAGGTGGTGGCCTCGTGCTCCGAGAGGGGGATCCCTCTTTGGCGCATGGAGCTGGAAGAGCTGCGCAGGTTCGACGAGGCCTTCGAGGAGGACGTCTACGACGTGCTGGATCCGAGACGCTCGGTGGAGCGCAAGGTCAGTTTCGGGGGCACGGCCACCCGATGTGTGCGCGATGCATTGAGGCAGGCCAGAGAGGAGATCTCCCGATGGAGAGGTCAGGGGGGCGTCATCTCCGGATGAGGTCGCAGACATTCGGGCCGCGGGCGGCTGCGGGTTGCGCCCGGTTCGACCGGACGAAAGGTGGAGGCGAGAGGGGGAGAAGGATGGACAGGACGAGGGCGCTCCTCGTCGTCCTTTTGGGCGGGTTTCTGGTCTGGTTCGGCTGCGGGGTCAAGGGGAAGCCGGTGCCGAAGGAGAGGGTGATCCCCAACGCGCCCAGCGATTTCAGCGCCCAGGTCACCCCCCAAGGGGTGAGCCTCTCCTGGCGGGTGCCGCAGAAGAACACGGATGGATCCCCCCTCAGGGACCTTGAGGCGGTGGAGATATGGAGGGCGGACATCGGTCCCCAGGACTGCCCTGGATGTCCCGTGAGTTTTCGGAAGCTCGCCGAGGTGGCCTACAGCTACCCCGAAGGGGCCGAGGCAGCCCAAGGGATCATGGAGCACTTGGACCGGGACATCGGGCCGGGGCTCTACAGGTACCGCTTGGTGGCGAGGAACAGCCGCGGGTCGCAGGGGAGGCAATCGGCGCTGCGAGAGGTCTACTGGGAGGTGCCTCCGGCCGCGGTGGGGGAGGTCCTGGTCAGCGTCGGGGACAGGCGGGTGGAGATCCGATGGGAGCCCCTGAGGGTGCTATCCGACGGGACGCCCATCGGGGCGGGGGAGGTCTCCTACCAGGTCTTCCGAGGGCACAAGGGGACGGGCTTCGGCGCATCCCCTGTTCACGAAGGACCTCTTTACGAGCCCCTCTTCGTCGACGAGGCCCTGCAGAACAACGTGGCCTATCACTACAGGGTCCGGGCAGTGCGTCACGTGAACGGGCGTGTGGTGCCGGGGCCCTTTTCACCCCCTGCGGAGGCCATCCCGCGCAAGATGGCCCCCCCGGATCCCCCGAGGGGGGTGGTCGCTTTTTCCACCACATGGGGTATCCGCGTGGTCTGGGAGGGGGCCAGGGGGCCCGATGTGACGGGATACAGGCTCTATAGGGCCACGGCCCCGGAGGGCCCCTGGGATCTGCTCACGGAACGTCCTCTGGACGCGGTCCTGTACGACGACCGCACGGTGGAACGAGGCAAGTGGTACTGGTATGCGGCTACGGCCCTGGACGATGCCTCGCCCCCGAACGAGAGCCTGAGGTCGGAGCCGGTGAGGGTCCGCTTCATGCCGACACCTCTGCCTGAGCCTTCAGGGGCGGAGGGGGGGGTGGCCCCGGCCGCCCGGTAGGGGAGCGTGGCCGCTGAAGAAGAAGGGCGTTTCCCGGCTCGGCTGCGTCGACTGGCCAGGAGGGCCGGTCAGCCGGTAATATTGGTCGTGTGGTCCAAGGCCGTTGTGGTGACGGCGGCCAAGACTGGAAAAGGGCTGACATGCACCACTTTCACAGGGTCAACGGGGAGCTTTGGTGCGAAGGGGTCCCTCTGGAGGCCATCGCCGAAGAGATAGGGACTCCGGTCTACGTATACAGCCACAGCACCCTCGTGAGGCACTTCCGGGCATTCGACGGAGCCTTTGCAGGGACTCCGCATCTCGTATGTTTCTCAGCGAAGTCCAATTCCAATCTGGCCATCCTGCACCTGTTCGGGACCCTGGGCTCGGGGGTGGACATCGTTTCGGGGGGGGAGCTCTTCAGGGCCCTTCGCGCAGGGATCCCACCGGGGAAGATCGTTTACAGCGGTGTCGGCAAGACGACCGCGGAGATCGACAGCGCCCTCAGGGCCGGGATCCTCATGTTCAACATCGAGTCCTCCCAGGAGCTGGAGGTGATAGACGCCAGGGCAGGGGCGCTGGGGACCCGGGCGAGGGTGGCCTTGAGGGTGAACCCCGATGTGGATCCGCATACACATCCCTACATATCCACAGGGCTCAAGAGCAACAAGTTCGGGATCGATATGGATCGCGCCCTGGAGGATTACTCCAGGGCCGTGCACATGGAGAACATCGACGTGGTGGGGGTCGACTGCCATATAGGCTCGCAGCTCACCAGGGTCGAGCCCTTCGTGGATGCCCTCTTGAGGCTCAAGGAACTGATCCTCCGGCTCAGGGAGATGGACATACCGGTGAGGTACCTGGACCTGGGAGGGGGTCTGGGGATCACCTACAGGGAGGAGGAGCCGCCCCATCCCGAAGAGTACGCCCGCGCCATCCTGGCAGAGGCCTCCGGCCTAGGGTGCACATTGATACTGGAGCCAGGACGGGTAATCGTGGGCAATGCGGGCGTGCTGCTCACCAGGGTCCTCTACACGAAAAAGGGGGAGACCAAGCGCTTCGTCATAGTCGACGCCGGGATGAGCGATCTCATAAGGCCCAGCCTGTACGGTTCGTATCACCGCATCGAGGGGGTGGGCCGTCGCGGGGAGGAGGAGGGGGATTTGGCCGACCTGGTCGGTCCCATCTGCGAGTCCTCGGACTTCCTCGCCAAGGACAGGCGCATGCCGCTTTTCCAGAGGGGGGATCTCTTGGCGGTGATGAGCGCCGGGGCGTACGGATTCTCCATGGCCTCCAACTACAACTCCCGTCTCAGACCGGCTGAAGTGATGGTGAAAGGGGATCGATACGCGGTGATCAGGAGGCGCGAGACCTACGAGGATCTCATCGCCCCAGAGGTGCTCCCTCCCTGGGAGGACCTGGGGGTGGAGGGGGAGTCGATATGAGGGGGTTTCCGTTCTTCAAGATGAGCGGCAGCGGCAACGATTTCATCCTCATGGACCACAGGGAGGTCCCTTGGCAGGAGTGGGACCTGCCGGAGGTGGCCAGGAGGCTGTGCAGGAGGCGCCTATCCATAGGGGCCGACGGGCTGATATTGCTGATGCCGGCCAAGGCCCCCCGGAATGACTTCTCATGGCGTTTCCTGAATGCCGACGGCTCCGAGGCGGAGATGTGCGGCAACGGGGCGCGCTGCGCTGCGCGCTTCGCCTTCATGCAGGGCCTGGCCGGGAGGCGGATGCGGTTCGAGACCCTCTCCGGGGTCATCGAGGCGGAGGTCGGGGAGGGCTCGGTGAGGGTCCGCATGGGGGACCCTGGCGGTATCCGGAGGGATCTCACCGTCCTGACCAGAGGGGATGCCTATCCCCTGGTCTTCATGGACACAGGGGTCCCGCATGCGGTGAGCTTCGTGGAGGACGTGGAAGGGGTGGATGTGGCCGAGGTGGGGCGCTCCATAAGGCACCATGAGGCCTTTGCCCCCAGGGGGACCAACGCGGACTTCGTCCAGGTCGTGGATCGGCACACCGTCAAGATGAGGACCTACGAGCGGGGTGTGGAAGGGGAGACGCTGGCGTGCGGCACAGGCGCCGTGGCCTCGGCCGTGGCGGCCCACATCCGGGGAGACGCGGTGCCGCCCGTGACGGTCATCACCAGGAGCGGTCTGCCCCTGGTGATCTCTTTTCAGGAAAGGGAGGGGAATTACACCGATGTCTACCTCGAAGGGGACGCCCGCCTCGTCTACAGGGGCGTGGCGACCCAGGAGGCTTGGGAGTAAGGGGGCGCGGATGATCAGGGTCGCAGTGGCTGGCGCGGCCGGGCAGATGGGACGGAGGGTGCTCCACGCCATCTCCCAAGACGATGAGTTCCGACTGGTGGGCGCCCTGGAGGCCCCTGGACACCCGGCCCTGGGGAGGGACGCCGGGACAGAGGCGGGGGTTGCGGCCTTCCGAGTGCCCATCTCCGACGACCTGCCCGGAGTCCTCCAGGAGGCCGATGTCCTTGTCGATTTCACGCGGCCCGAGGCCTCCTTGAACCACCTCGGCGAGGCGGTCTCCGCGAGGAAGGCCGTGGTCATCGGGACGACCGGGTTCGGCCCCGGGCAGTGGGAGGAGATCCAGCGCATAGGGCCGTCGACGCGTTGCGTGATCTCCCCCAATATGAGCGTCGGGGTCAACTTGGTGTGGAGGATCCTCAGGGACGTGGCCAAGGCCCTGGGGGACGACTACGACGTGGAGATCGTGGAGGCCCACCACCGTCGCAAGGTGGATGCCCCGAGCGGCACCGCGCTCCGCATGGCAGAGGTCGTCTCCGAGGCCCTGGGCCGGGAACTGAGGGAGGTGGGGGTCTTTTCCCGCCACGGACAGATCGGCCCGCGCAAAGACCGGGAGATAGGCATCCAGGTCGTCCGGGCGGGGGATATCGTGGGGGAGCACACGGTGATATTCGCTGGGGCGGGGGAGAGGATCGAGATCGTCCACCGAGCCCACAGCCGGGACAACTTCGCCCGCGGGGCCTTGAGGGCGGCCAAGTGGGTCGTGGGGCAGCCCCCCGGCCTCTACGACATGCAGGACGTGCTGGGGCTCAAGGGGTGAGGGGGTGGGTTGCGAAGTGCCGGGAGGACCTGGCCTATTGGAAGGCGGCATGAGATTCGTGCGATTCCTCAGAGAGGGAGAGGTGGCCTACGGCATCTGGGAGGATGAGGGGATAAGGCCCGTCGAGGGGCACCCCACGGACTCCTGGCGGCCCAGGGAGGAGCTGATCGCCCACGGGGACGCGAGGCTCCTGCCCCCCTGCACCCCTTCGAAGGTCGTGGCCCTCGGGCTGAACTACCGCGACCACGCCGAGGAGACCAAGATGCCGATCCCCTGTGAGCCGCTGCTTTTTCTCAAGCCGTCGACCTCGGTCATAGGCCCCGGTCAGCCCATAGTGATCCCCCCCATGTCCGAGAGGGTCGATTACGAGGCGGAGCTGGCCGTGGTGATCGGCAAACGTGCCAAGGACGTCTCTCCGGAGGAGGCTGGCTCCTTCGTGTGGGGGTATACCTGCCTCAACGACGTCACGGCCAGGGACCTCCAGGCCAAAGACGGCCAGTGGACCCGTGCCAAGGGGTTCGACACCTTCTGTCCCATCGGCCCGTGGGTGGCCACGGGGCTGGACCCCTCGTCTCTGGCCATAGAGGGGGTCCTCAACGGGGAGGTCAGACAGCGCTCCTGCACCAGTCGGCTCATCTTCTCCGTGGCGGAGATCGTGTCGTTCGTCTCCAGGATCATGACCCTGTTGCCCGGGGACGTGATCGCCACAGGGACGCCTTCGGGCATCGGTCCCTTGAGGAGGGGAGACGTCTTCGAGGTGCGGATCGAAGGTATAGGGGTCTTGGAGAACCCGGTGGCGTGAGGGAGGCCGGGGCCAAGGGGCCTCGACGGATGCCTCTTGGCCCATTGCTGCTCGCAAGAGACCCTGAATTTCGTTTGGAACAGATCCGAGGAGGAAGGCCTGAACGAGATGTGGACAGAGATGCTCGCACAGAGACTCAGGCAACTGCCGCCGTATCTCTTCGCCGAGATAGACCGGCTCAAGGCCGAGGTCAAGGCGAAGGGGGTGGACGTCATAGACCTCGGGGTGGGGGATCCTGATCTTCCCACCCCCGACCACATCGTTCAGAGGCTGAGGGAGACGGCCTCGGATCCGGCGAACCATCGATACCCCTCGTATTCCGGCATGGACGATTTCAGGATCTCGGTGGCAAGGTGGTATGGCCGCCGTTTCGGGGTGGAGCTCGACCCGAGAACCGAGGTGGTCTCCCTGATAGGCTCCAAGGAGGGGATAGCCCACATACCGCTGGCCTTCGTGGATCCTGGGGACACGGTCCTGGTCCCGGACCCGGCCTATCCCGTCTATCAGGCCGGGACCATCTTCGCGGGGGGCGTGCCCTATCCACTTCCCCTGTGGGAGGAAAACGGGTTTCTGCCGGACCTGGCTGCCATCCCGCCGGATGTCTGCCGCAAGGCGAAGATGCTGTTTCTCAATTACCCGAACAACCCCACCGGGGCCACGGCGGAGATGGCGTTCTTCAGGGACGTGGTGGATTGGGCCCTGGAGCACAAGGTCATGGTCTGTCACGACGCCGCTTACACGGAGGTGGCCTTCGACGGTTACAAGGCCCACAGCATCCTGGAGGTCCCCAGGGCGAGGGACGTGGCCATAGAGTTCCATTCCCTGTCCAAGACCTACAACATGACGGGGTGGAGGATCGGCTTCGCCGTTGGCAACAGGGAGCTGGTCTCGGGCCTGGGCCGGGTCAAGACCAACATCGACTCCGGGATATTTCAGGCAGTGCAGTTCGCCGGCATGGCCGCGCTGGACGGAGACCAAGGATGCGTGGCTGAAAACAACAGGATCTACAGGGAGAGGCGTGACGCCCTGGTGGAGGGTCTGAGGGAGGCGGGTCTGAAGGTGAAGCCCCCCCGGGCCACCTTCTATGTATGGTGCAGGGTGCCGCAGCGGTACAGCTCGGCCTCTTTCGCCAGCCACCTCCTCTCCAGGGCGGGCATCGTCGCCACCCCTGGTATAGGGTTCGGCAGCTTCGGAGAAGGCTTCGTCCGCATGAGCCTCACCGTCCCAGTGGAGAGGGTCCGCGAGGCGGCGGAAAGGTTGAAGGAGGTCGGTTTCTGAAAAAAGGGGCTGGCGCTCCGATGGGGGCCTGACTGCATGCACCACGAGGTGTTCGTGGGGATCGGTTCCAATGTGGGGAGCCCCGCGGCGCAGGTGCGGGACGCCGTGGGTCGGCTGGCCCGCCTGCCCGGGACGGCGGTGGTCAGGGTCTCTTCGCTCTATCGAACGGAACCGGTGGGCCGGGAGGAGCAGGATTGGTTCGTCAACGCCGTGGCCCAGTTGGAGTCTAGCCTTCCACCCCGGCAGCTCATGGGGGAGCTGCTGGCCGTCGAGGAGGAGATGGGGAGGATGAGGACCACGCCCGGGGGGCCAAGGGTCATCGATCTGGACATCCTCCTCTTCGGGGATCTGGTGATGGATGAGGCGGGTCTTCGGATTCCCCACCCCAGGTTGCACGAGCGGCGCTTTGTGCTGGTCCCGCTTTGCGAGGTCGCCCCGCATGCGTTGCACCCGGTCCTGAAGAAGGAGACGAGGGAGCTGCTCGCGGAGCTGAAGGACACCAAGTGCGTGGAGTTCCTGGAGCCCTGGAGAGACGGGTGATGTGGCTTCGCTGGGCCATACTGATAGGCATCGCCTATCTGATCTTCCGGCTGCTGAGGTCCATGGGGAGGTCGCGGCGGATAGAGGTGAGCCGGCAGGGGGGTCAGGGGGAGGAGATCATGGTCCAGGACCCTTGTTGCAAGACCTTCGTCCCCAGGAGCCAGGCCCTCAAGGAAGGAGAAGGCGATCAGGCCTTGTATTTCTGCAGCCAGCAATGCAGGGAGAGATACCTGGAGGAGCTGGCCAAGGGGCAGGGCGGGGCCGGGAGGCATTGAGGCGCGGAGGTCGCTCGAGGGCGCAGCGCCCTGGGCGGGGCTGAGGAGGAAGCGATGCAGTTCTTCATCGACACGGCGGACATAGAGGAGATCCGCGAGGCCAAGAGGATGGGGATCCTGGACGGGGTGACCACCAACCCCTCCCTCATAGCCAAGACGGGCAAGGGCTTCAAACGGGTGGTGGACGAGATCTGTCGGGAGGTGGACGGCCCCGTGAGCGTGGAGGCCGTGAGCAAGGATACGGAGGGGATGGTCAGGGAGGCCAGGGAGCTCGCCGGGATCCACGAGAACATCGTCGTGAAGATCCCCATGCTCGTCCAAGGCCTCAAGGCCATAGCGGAACTCTCGGACAATGGGATCAAGACCAACTGCACGCTGGTCTTTTCCCCTGTGCAGGCGCTCCTGGCCGCAAAGGCCGGCGCCACATACGTGAGTCCCTTTGTGGGAAGACTGGATGACATCTCGCAGCCCGGCATGGAGCTCGTGGAACAGATCATCCAGATCTACGACCAGTACGAGTTCGACACGCAGGTCCTGGTGGCCAGCGTCAGGAACCCCGTGCACGTCCTGGAGGCGGCCCTGATGGGCGCGGATGTCGTCACAGTGCCCTTCGCCGTGCTCCGCCAACTGGCGTATCATCCATTGACGGATATAGGACTCGAGAAGTTCTTGAAGGATTGGGAGAGGGTCCCCAAGTGACCCTGTGGGCCGCGGCGCTCGGGGCGGGGGCCGCGTCGCTGCCGCCCCGGGCCGATACAGGGAGGGCCCATGTCCCCCGCGTTCGCCCAGGACAAGGGCATCGACTTCTACACGGAGCTGCTGGACGTCATAGGGGAGGGGATAGTCTGCACGGACGAGCGGGGGATCGTCATCGGGGCGAACCGCCGGGCCCTCGAGCTGTCGGGTTACGGGGCCCAGGATGTCCTGGGGAGGCCCATCGAGGTCCTCTTCGTGGAAGAGGATCGCCTGCGCTGTTGTCCATTTGTCCTTCAGGAGACCCTGGAGAGGGGCGCCTATGACGGGGAGTTCCTCCTCCAGAGGAAGGACGGGACGCGGTTTCCAGGCCAGCTTAGCACCTCATGGGTCAGGGGCGAGGGCGGGAGCCGGGACCTGATATTCCTCATTCACGACCTGACGGAACAGAAGAGGCTCCAGCGGCGGCTCCTGGAGTCCCAAAAATCGGTCTTCCTGGCCAAGGTGGTCGAGGGGCTCTCCCACGAGATCCGAAACCCTATCGTGACCATCGCCGGTTATGCAAGGCGGCTGGAGCGCATCATGGATCCAGGCCACCCAGGGCGGCGCTACCTGGAGATCATGCTCCAGGACGTCGGCAGGATGGAGGGCATGCTCCGGGAGATCGAGGGCTACGTGCAGTTCGCGCAGTCGCATCGGCCCTCCTTCACGAGGGTGGATCTCCAGCGCGTGGTCATGGACGCCCTGGAAATGGTGGCCATCCCGCCGGGGATCGAGGTGGAGAGGGCCTTTCCATCGGAAGGTCCTTGGATTTACGGAGACCCGGGGCACCTCAGGGAGCTCTTCTACCACCTGTTGCAGAACGCCGTGGAGGCCATGCCGGAGGGGGGGGCCCTGGGGGTCGCGGGGGAGGTGGTCGACTCCAGGGCGAGGGTGACCGTCAGGGACACGGGTATCGGGATCCCCGACAAGGCCATGCCGCACCTGTTCAGCCCCTTTTTCACCACCAAGACCAAGGGGGCGGGCGTTGGGTTGGCAAAGGTCTATATCGTGGTGGAGGAGCATTCGGGACAGATCGAGGTGAAAAGCAGGGTTGATCGAGGCACGGCTTTTGTTGTAACATTCCCGCTTGACCGCAGGCAGAGACCCAGACGGGGGGATTAGGGGCATGTGGTCGAGGCTCCTTTGCGTTGCCGGAATCCTGGTGATCTGTTCGGCCCCGAGCGCCTGGTCCGACATCTACCGTTATGTGGACGCCAACGGGGTGATACATTTCACCAACACCCCGAGCTCCCCAAAATACAAGCTTTACATGAAGGAGGGAAGGGAAAACAGGGGTCTGCTAGGGTCATCCTCGCGTTCGTGGTCCTCCTCAAGCTGGGAAAGGCTGCAGAGATTCGACCCCCTCATAGGGGTGATGGCCAAGCGCTACGGTTTGGACGAGGCCCTGGTGACCGCGGTGATCAAGGTGGAATCGGATTTCGATCACCAGGCGGTGTCTAGAAAGGGGGCCTTGGGGCTCATGCAGTTGATGCCTTTCACGGCCAGGGACCTGGGCGTCAGAGACGTCTTTGATCCCATCCAGAACCTGGAAGGGGGGGTGAGGCACCTCCGTTACCTCCTGGACTTCTTCAAAGGGCGGCTGGACCTGGCCCTGGCCGCATACAACGCGGGAAGGGATGCGGTCCTGCAACACGGGGGGATCCCCCCTTACCCGGAGACCCAACAGTACGTGAAGCTCGTCCTCCAATACCACGATCTCTTCCAGAGGGAGACGGCGAGGCAGGATGGTTTGCGCCGCGTCTCCCAGAACAAGGAGATTGACAAGGTCCGAATGAGCGGCCTATGATAAATGGTGCGAGGGCGGGAATAACTCAGCGGTAGAGTGCAACCTTGCCAAGGTTGAAGTCGCGGGTTCAAATCCCGTTTCCCGCTCCATCTCTCCTTCGAAAGAACTTCTCGAGGGGCGGCATAGCCAAGTGGTAAGGCAGCGGTCTGCAAAACCGTTATTCACCGGTTCGAATCCGGTTGCCGCCTCCAGTCCTTCTTGAGGCCCCTCATATCTTGGTTTTTCCAGCGGGAGGGGATGAACCCCTCCCCTTGTATATAATAGTGTTGCTGTTGGGTGACTCAGTGTTAGGAGCTGGAGGGAGGTACCGGATGCTGACCCTCCCCTTGGGACATAGAGCCCGTTGTG
>Ga0068707_1002133_pt1 | contig 13949 bp, 7 predicted proteins | sample YNPNPMetaG_FD_66600 | JGI IMG/M metagenome (GOLD analysis project Ga0068707, IMG submission 66600) | Anoxygenic and chlorotrophic microbial mat microbial communities from Yellowstone National Park, USA - YNP NP MetaG | ecosystem: Environmental > Aquatic > Thermal springs > Hot (42-90C) >... | reverse complement strand
GGCTTACTGGAATGCTCATCGGCATCCTTACCGCTGGAAGAAACGACCACAAGAGCAGGTGGTCATACTGGGTGGCTTCAGTGTTGTCCCAAATAATCAGAAAACTTAGCGAGAAAACCATTTAATGATTCCAACTTGGGTTCACTACAAAACCTTTCGCAGAGAGGCGCAGCGAGCTCAGACTTCTACACCTGTACAAACTCTGCAGCCTGGCGTAGGATAGGCTTTCAGCCTGTCCGGGCTGTAGCACTGGCTTTTGGCCCGTCCAGGCTGTAGCACAGGCTTTTAGCCTGTGCAAGCCATGCCCGTCCAGGCTGTAGGCTGTAGCACAGGCTTTTAGCCTGTGCAAGCCGTGCCCGTCCAGGCTGTAGCACAGGCTTTTAGCCTGTGCAGGCCGTGCCCGTCCAGGCTGTAGCACAGGCTTTTAGCCTGTGCAAGCCGTGCCCGTCCAGGCGTCGGGAAGGGCAGCCTGGAAAGGCTACCCTACGAAACGTAGCAGGCTTTCAGCCTGTCCAGGCGTCGAAAAGACAGCCTGGAATGACCACCTACATCATTTCCATGAGGTGATAGATGATCGAAGTTACCGGTCCCTGGTTTAAGGATGAATTTGGCCGTGTCCTGATCTTGCGCGGGGTCAACCTGAGCGGGAGCTCCAAAGTGCCCTACCGGCCCAACGGCGCTACCCACATCCGGGAAAACTTCTTCGCCCATCGCGAGGTGTCTTTTGTGGGGCGTCCCTTCCCGCTGGAGGAGGCCGATGAGCATTTCGCGCGCCTCCGCCGCTGGGGGTTCACGTTTCTGCGTTTCCTGGTGACCTGGGAAGCGATCGAGCACGCCGGGCCAGGACAGTATGATCAGGATTACCTGGAGTACCTCTATGCGGTGGTGCGTAAGGCCGGGGAGCACGGCCTGCGCCTGTTTATTGATCCGCATCAGGACGTGTGGAGCCGCTTCACAGGGGGGGACGGCGCTCCGGGCTGGACGCTGGAGGCGGTGGGCTTCGAGCTTACCCAGTTGGCGGCGACCGGGGCCGCGTTAGTCCATGCGCTGCATGGTGACCCCTTCCCTACGATGATCTGGCCTACCAATTACGGGAAGCTGGCTGCCGCGACTATGTTCACGCTGTTCTTCGCCGGTTCGGCCTTTGCCCCGGTCACGCGCGTAGAGGGTGAACCGGTCCAGGAGTTCTTGCAACGGCACTACCTTCAGGCCATGCTTCAGGTAGTCAGGCGCCTGCGCGGTTTGCCGCAGGTCGTCGGCTATGACACCCTCAACGAGCCTGCCAGCGGCTACATTGGTTGGCCGGATGTGCGCGGGTTGGGCAAGATGATGTTGCGCAAAGGGTTGACGCCAACGCCTCTCCAGGCCATGGCCCTGGGCGAGGGCCTTCCGCAGGAAGTGGAGGTATGGGCCGCGGATGTGCGGGGCGAGCGGGTGGTGAGGCGGGAGTGGGTGGACCCGCACGGCGCGCGCGCCTGGCGGGCGGGTATGCCCTGCGTGTGGCGCGCCAACGGCGTGTGGGAGGTGGATGAGGCAGGGCATCCGCGGGCCTTACGTCCGGCGCATTTCGCTCAGGTTCAAGGGCAGCCCGTGGATTTTGTACGGGACTTTTACCGGCCTTTTGCCGTACGTTACGCGCAAACTATCCGCGGCCTGGACCCCGACGCCTTGATTTTCCTGGAAGGAATTCCCAACGAGGCGACCCTGACCTGGGACCCGCAGGCCGTGCCACGGGTGGTGAATGCTTCGCACTGGTACGACGGCTGGACACTTTTCACCAAGCACTATGCTCCGTTCTGGTCGGTGGATGTGATGCGCCGCAAGGTGTTGATTGGCGGGCGGGCCATTCAGGCGGCTTTCAATGCGCAGGTGGCTGAGTGGGTGCGCGTTGCGCGCGAGCAGATGGGGAATATCCCCACATTGATCGGCGAATTTGGTATCCCCTTCGATTTGAATGGCAGGCGCGCTTTTCGGGATGGGAATTACGCTGCACAGGCGGCTGCGTTGGACCGCTCCTTTCGCGCGATAGAGGCGAATCTGGTGAGCGCCACCCTGTGGAACTACACCCCCGATAACACACACGAGCGTGGGGATCAGTGGAACGGCGAGGACCTTTCGCTTTTCAGCCTGGACGATCGGCGCGACCCTCAGGACCCGGATTCTGGCGGGCGCGCTCTGGAAGCTGCCGTGCGCCCTTATCCGCGTGCCGTGGCGGGCATTCCGCTGCACTATGCTTACGATTATCGGCGCCGGCGCTTTATCCTGCGTTTCCGGCATGATCCCGCCGTTACCGCGCCTACCGAAATTTTTGTCCCCGCTTTCTTTGACCCGCAGCAATGTCGCGTGCAGGTTTCCGACGGCCGTTATGAGTGGGCCGCTGCCGAATCGGTATTGCTCTACCATCACAGCGCGGAGCGGGACGAGCATGAGGTCCGCCTCAAGCTGGGGTAGGTGATCCCGTTGGCGGCCCAGAAAATTACCGGATGAAGGGAAAGGGTATGGCTGAACTGGATGTGTTGGTGCTGGGCAATAACACGCTGGATGTGATTCTCTACCCCATTGACGATGTGCCACGCGACCGGTCGCTGGCTTTTCAGCAGGTAGCGGTGAGCGCCGGCGGTTGCGCATCCAACACCGCCGTCGGTCTGGCCGCGCTGGGCCTGCGCACCGGCCTGGTGGGCTGCGTGGGGGCGGATGCGGCCGGGGACCTAGCCATGGCCACCTGGCAGCGTTTTGGCGTGGATACGCGCTTTGTGGCGCGCCTGTCTGGAGTCCCAACCGCGGTGAGCGTGGGGCTGGTGGATAGCGCCGCGCAGCCGCGTTTCCTGCACATTCCCGCAGCCAACGCGCATCTGACGGTAGACCGTCTGGACGTGGCGGCCTGGCTAGCGACGGGCGCTCGCTGGCTCCATGTGGGCGGCTTCCTCATCACGCTGGGGCTGCTCGATGTGCGGGTGGCGGAGGTGTTGGCGCAAATGCGGGAAGCGGGATGGCAGGTTTCGCTGGATATTGTCCGCGCCCATCATGGCCGCCCTCTGGAGGCCCTGTGGGCGGCTTTGCCGTATGTGGACGTGTTTTTCTGCAATCAGCAGGAGGCGCATTGGTTGACCGGCGCGGAAGACCCGGCGCAAGCCGCCCAGCTCTTGCGGGAACGCGGGGCAGGGACGGTGATCGTCAAATTGGGCGCGGCGGGATGCTGGCTGGCCAGTGCCGAAGTGACCCGGCAGGTGCCGGGCGTCCCTGCGCAGGTGCTGGATACGACCGGGGCTGGGGATGCTTTCGCTGCGGGGTTTATCGCTGCGCGTCTGCGCGGCGCCGAGGCAATGGCCGCCTGTGCCTTCGCCAATCGGGTGGGCGCAGGCACTACGGAGGGCGTGGGCGCTCTGACCTTGTGGGAAAATTCCGCACGGGTTACAGGCTTGCGTCGGCAAATTTCAGATTATAATTAAAGCATCCCGGTGGTTAGAGGTCACTATAAGTCATTTCTCTAATGGGAGTGACTGCTCAGGCTGGGGGGTGAAACCGCACCGTTTTCTGCTCCCGAACACCGCCAGCGCAGCCGTATGCGCTGGCTACTTCAGTCGCCAGACGCTGAGCAGTGACTAACGGGATAGGTCAGGCTCCAGCCCGACCTGGAATAATCCACCGGGAAGGCCATTCAGTGAGAACGAGCTATGCCCAAGGATCCCATTGCTTATCATTGTGAAGACTGTCCGCCCGAATTGATGGCCGAGTGCATCCGCCAGGCCAATGCCCTGCTGGCGGAATCCCGGCTGGTAGGGGGAACGGCAGAAGCCAACCCTCAAGGGTACGCAGATGAAACGGTTTATGCCGTGCGGTCCGTTTGTCTTCGTGTACAACAGGAGCGGCAAGGAATGCGCAGGAGTTTGCGTGAACGACTGAAACGGGAAGCTGAACCTGCGCCTGAGCCAGGTGTGTCGGCGGCTGCGGAACCTGTTTCAGCGCCGGCTGAGCCTTCGGCTTCAGGTGCGCTCATGCTCTGGGTGCCCGACACGCACCATCGAATTGCCCTGCCCTCGCAGGGGCGTTTAATTTTGGGGCGGGTGGATTTGCCCAATCTGCTTTCGCCGGATGTGGACCTGACGTTTGACGATCGCTATAACTCCGTGTCTCGCTATCACGCCAGCGTCACTGGCCATGAGGATGGGACGTATGGGATCAGCGATCTGGATAGTCAGCACGGCACCTGGGTGAATGGTGCGCGGTTGTCTTCCCATCAAGAAGTGCGACTTGAGGTCGGGGATGAGGTGCGCCTGGGCAATTGTCTGCTGCTGGTAGCTCAGGCTCCGGCCTCATGGCAGGCCAGGCCGCGCAGCGGCTCCTATCAATACTTCCTCTACTCCACCTTTACCGGCCACATTTTTGCTCTACCCTGCGGCGGGGAATTGTTACTCGGTCGCTCCGACCCGCGGCGCGGCATTTATCCCGATGTGGATTTGAGTCAGGAAGGTGAGGCGGCTTACGGCGTTTCGCGCCGTCATGCTGTGATCACCTGTGACGAAGAAGGGTTTCATGTTACCGATCTGCAAAGCTCCAATGGCACGCGGATTGATGGCGTCCCTTTAACCCCGCACGAGCCGGCCCTGATCCGTCCGGGACAGCACCTCTGGTTAGGGGGCCTGGTCCTGTATCTGGATGTGATGGAGTAGGGGGCAAGTAGCAAACCATCTTTTCATTTTTTCCCGTTCTTTAATCAGTAGAGTCCTGAGGAGGTAAGTGATGATGACGACACGACTTTCCAGTGGGATTGCTGGACTTGATGAAGTACTGGAAGGTGGGTTGGTTCCTCAGCACACTTATCTGGTGCGTGGTGGACCAGGAACGGGTAAGACCACGTTGGGGCTTCATTTCCTGTACGCGGGCGTATCGACAGGGGAAAAGGCCCTTTTTGTGACATTGGGCGAGAGTGAAACGCACCTGCGCGAGCATGGTGAAGCTCTTGGACTCGACCTGCGGGGGGTGAATTTCCTTGACTCGAGTCCTGGCCAGACCTTCTTCACTCAGGTTGAGTCTTACGACATATTCTCTCCAGCAGAGGTTGAACGCGCTCCCATCACCCGGCGCATCGTCGAAACTGTGAAACAACTCCGGCCTGTGCGAGTGTTCATAGATTCAATGACGCAATTCCGCTATCTGGCAGCGGATAATTTCCAGTATCGTAAACAGGTCCTGGCTTTTTTGCGTTTCCTTTGCGAAGAGGGAGCCACGGTACTTTTTACCTCTGAGGGGAGTACCGAGGCTCCCGATGCCGATTTGCAGTTCCTGAGTGATGGCATCATTAACCTGGAAATGAGAAAAGGTCTGCGGATGCTGGCCGTTTCTAAGATGCGCAGGTCGGAGTTTATTGGCGGCTGGCACACCTATCGCATCGGGATAGGGGGACTGCAGGTTTTCCCGCGCCTGCTTCTGCCGGAACGGCAAGGCGGATTTGTCCTGGAAACAATTTCTTCCGGCGTGCCTGAACTTGATGAGCTTTTGCATGGAGGCCTGGAGCGGGGAACGGTTACAGTTGTTACTGGGCCCACTGGATCCGGCAAAACGACCTTGGGTTTGCTTTTCATGAAGGAAGCAGCCGGACGTGGTGAGCGTTCGGTGATTTATTCTTTTGAAGAAAACGTAGATGCGCTTTTGGCGCGCTCTCAGGCCATTAATATTCCGGTCAAGACTATGGTCAAAAACGGCATGTTGGAAGTGATCGCTGTGGAGCCTATGCGGTATACGCCAAACGAATTTGCTCGTTTGGTGCGCCGGGAAGTTGAAGAACGCCAGGCGCGCATCATCATGCTTGATAGTATCGCCGGCTATCGCATGAGTATGCACGGATCCGACCTGGTGCAGGAATTGCACGTCTTGTGTCGTTACCTTAAAGCCATGGGCGTGACGACCCTGCTGATTAACGAGGTCGAGAGGGTGACCGGTGATTTTCAAGCTACAGAGTTGGGGATCAGCTACCTGGCGGATAACATTATTTTCCTGCGTTACCTGGAGTTGCATGGCGAATTGCGAAAGGCTATTGGGGTGCGCAAAAAACGTCTGAGTGATTTTGAAAAGACTATGCGTGAGTATGAGATTACACGTTACGGTGTTAAAGTGGGCCGTCCCCTGACGCACCTGCGGGGTTTACTCCAGGGTGTACCTGTATGGGAAAACGAGCCATAAACTGGAGCCATGGGACCGACGCCGTTTATTCTGATAGCGACAGCGCAACCGCGCAATGGGGAACTGCTAAGGGAAAGCTTGACGCAGGCAGGTTACACTGTTGTGGTGGTAGATACACCCGATGCGGTACTTCAGGCTATAAAGACACAGCCGGCTATTCGCCTGGCCTTGGTGGATATTGCAGGGTGGTCGGTGTCCAATTGTGCGCATGCCTGTGCCCATTTACGGGAAAACGGTATTCCCTTTATTCTTGTCGGCTCTCGTAACGAATCGAGCCTGACGGGACTGGCGTTACAGTTTGGCGCCTCTGGTGTACTTGTCAAGCCCCTGACAACTGCCAAATTGGTGCAAATTGTGCGCGGATCGCTGGTCGCCCAAGGCCACTCGATGGACAAAGAGGGGCATACTTACGAACCCCAGAGTGGAATGGCTTTGGTTCAGGGAGGAATGCAAATGGAGCGGGTGGCCTTGTTGCTGGAGTCCTCGGAAAATGCGCGTTTGTTACAGTCCTGGTTGGCGTCACGGTATCAAGTCGTGGCCGGTCCGGTGGGCGAACTGTTGCAGGCGGCAGAGTTTGATTTGGGCATCCTGGACGCGGTTACCCTGACCCGCTGGGCAGGAACAATTCAGGACCTGCGTCATAACGAAACGCCTGTCTGGCTGCCTTTTCTGTTGTTAACTCCCAGGCAGGAGTTGCGCATCGCTGAGCATCATCTGTGGCAGACGGTGGACGAGCTAATCCTGCTGCCGATAGAAAAACTGGAGTTGCAATCGCGGGTAGAGATTTTACTCCGCGCGCGCCGACTTTCGCTGGAATTGTATACGCGCTATCAGCGTTTGTTTGAGCACGTTCCCATCGGACTTTATCATGCCACCCCGGAGGAACGCCTGCTGGCAGCTAATCCTACTTTTTTGGATATGCTTCGCGCTCCTCATCTCGAAGCCATTCCTCCAGCCGGATGGTATGCCGATTTGAAGGAACGAGACCGCTTATTGCAACAGTTAGAGGAACGCCCTAGAGTGCAGGGCGTAGAGGTGCGATTGCGCACTCTCACGGGGGAAGAGTTTTGGGGACGTTTGAGCCTCCAGGCTATTCGGAATAACGTTGGCCACCTTGTTGCGTTAGAGGGAGCGATCGAAAATGTGGATGAGGTTATCCGCGCACGACAAGAACGTGAAAGGTGGCTTCAGGACATGGTCAATGAAACACAGCGTATTCAGCAGATTCTGGCTACGGTGCCCGAAAGCGTACTTCTGTTTGATGCTGAGGGCAAGATTTTGCTGGCCAATGCGATGGCGCGCACCATTCTGCCAGCCCTGGCCGGGATTCAGGGAGCAGTCGGAGATCGTCTGACGCATCTTGGGACCTATTCCCTGGAAGAAGTACTGACTTCTCCCCCGGTGCGTGGCTTATGGCATGAAATAACCTGCGACAATCGCACCTATGAAATGTTGGCGCGTCCTGTCGAAGGGCTGAGCAAAACACTCGCTCAATGGGTACTGGTCATCAAGGATGTAACTAAGGAAAAAGAAATCCGCATGCGTCTGCAGCAACAGGAGCGTCTGGCATCAGTAGGCCAGTTGGCTGCGGGGATTGCTCACGATTTCAACAACATCATGGCCGTGATTACCCTTTATGCCCAGCTTTTGGAGCGTGCTCCCAATCTCAGTGGCCAACAGCGAGATCAGGTACTCACCATTGGCCAACAGGCTGCTCATGCCACGCGCCTGATTCAACAGATTCTTGATTTCAGCCGGCGCAGTATTTTGGAACGTCGCCCGCTAGATTTGCTCCCTTTCATCAAGGAGCAGACCAAGCTCTTGGCGCACACCTTGCCGGAAAACGTTCGCATCAGGTTGGACTATCGCAATGGTGAGTATCGAGTTCTGGCTGATCCCACCTCCATTCAACAGGTCTTGATGAACCTGGCCATCAATGCGCGTGATGCCATGCCGGAAGGCGGAACCTTGAAGTTCAAGTTGGAGCGGATAGTGATCAAAGCGGGAGAGTCTCCTGTACTCCCGGACCTCCCAGAGCTTCCGCTGGGGGAATGGGTGCGTTTGAGTGTGGAGGACACCGGGACGGGCATCCCGAATGAGGTGCTCCCTCACATTTTTGAGCCTTTCTTCACCACCAAAGGGCCGGGTAAGGGGAGTGGGCTGGGACTGGCGCAGGTCCATGGCATTGTTGCCCAACATGATGGGTACATTACGGTAGAGACCCTGGTAGGAGCTGGCACTTCTTTTCACATCTACCTGCCGGCATTGGAAACGCATCCCCTGGTCGAGGCGGAAAAGTTCGCTGACTTGCCCATGGGCCATGGTCAGACTATCTTGGTGGTCGAGGATAATGAGTCGGTCCGAAAAGCGCTGACGTTTAGCCTGGAACAGCTCGCGTATCGTGTGGTAACTGCTACGGATGGAAAAGAAGCCTTGCTTTGGCTGGAGACTTCAGGGCAGAATCCGGATGCGCTCATCTCAGATGTAGTCATGCCTGGCATGGGAGGCGTGGCTCTGGTGCGTCAGTTACGTCAATCAGGTTGGCTCAAACCCATCATTATGCTAACTGGACACGCTCTGGAGGAGTCCTTGAATGCTCTTCGTGACGAGAAATTGATTGATGGTTGTTTGACTAAGCCCGTGATGTTGGAAGCGTTGGCGCAGTTGCTCCATCAGCTGTTATCTCAATCTTCGGCAAAAGAGTAGCAAAACGGGGGAGGGGAATTGAGGTTCGGACATGAGTTGGGACAGAGCAGGCATAGAACGGGCAGGCATGGGATGCCTGCCCTACTACCATAAATCCCGCATCATCCCCCGTAGCGGCGGCATCCCTATGCCGCCGCTACCATGCCTGACAAGCCTGGGGATGGGTAGGGAGGGATAATGTTTTCATGGGTGATCTTCTCACCGAAACATTATCTCGGTTTCGGGTCCCCATGTCCAAGCTCATGTCTCAACATCACAGGGGAATATTTGACATCTCCCTCAATCCCCGTATAATGAAAAGTGTCAAAGGCGGTGAATGGGAGGAGTAGCTGGTTCTCGTGTTGGGCCAGAGAGGAGGGTCACTGGCTGGAAGCCCTCTCCAACACACCCAGTCGAAGGTCGCCCGGGAGCTGAACGGCCGAAGTTTCAGTAAGCCGTTACGGGGTCGCCCGTTACAGCGAGCGCTCTTGATGGAGAGCGGCTGAGGGCGCCGCATGGCGGCGAATCAGGGTGGTACCGCGAAAGGTCCCTTTCGTCCCTGGACGAGAGGGACCTTTTTTCGTAGGTGGAATCCCCTCTGTCCGGAGGGCTTTGAGGAGGTTAAAGATGGTGGAATTAGCCAAGACTTACGATCCCAAGACGGTGGAACCGGAACTTTACCGTTGGTGGGAAGAACAGGGGTATTTTAAGCCCGAAACGCCCGTCACCCGTCCCCAACCGGGTAAGCGTTTCTGTATCACCATGCCCCCGCCCAACGTGACGGGCATCCTCCACCTGGGGCACGCGATGACCGCCGCCCTGGAGGACATGATGACGCGTTATCACCGAATGCGCGGCTATAAAACCCTGTTCCTGCCCGGCACTGACCATGCTGGCATTGCCACGCAGAACGTTGTGGAACGGGAACTGGCCAAAGAAGGCCTTTCGCGTCACGCCCTGGGCCGCGAAGCATTTATCCAGCGTGTCTGGGAGTGGAAGGCCAGGACCCATGCGCGCATCACCGACCAACATCGGCAGTTGGGCGTTTCCTGCGATTGGACGCGCGAGCGCTTCACCTTGGACGAGGGCCTGAGCCGCGCGGTGCGCACGGCCTTCGTCACCCTGTACGAGCGCGGCCTCATTTTCCGCGGCCCCTATATGGTTAACTGGTGCCCCCGCTGCGAATCCGCTATTTCCGACCTCGAAGTGGAGCCGGAGGAGCATCAGAGCCATCTGTGGCACATCCGCTATCCTGTAGTCAACGCGGATTGGGATGGCCCGCGCCATCCCTGGGGCAGTGGACGCTGGGCCGAGGGGGCTACGGAATTCATCGAAATGGCGACCACCCGTCCCGAAACTATCCTGGGAGATAGCGGGGTGGCGGTGCACCCCTCCGACGAACGCTGGCAGGCGCTGATCGGGCGCGAAGCGGTGCTGCCCGTTTTAGGACGCCGCATCCGCATTGTGGGGGACGAGGCCGTGCTGCCGGAGTTCGGCACAGGCGCGGTAAAGGTGACCCCCGCTCACGACCCGACGGACTATGAGATCGGGCAGCGTCACCATCTGCCGCAGATTGACGTGATGACGCCTACCGGCCTGATGAACGAGGCGGCTGGCCCGTATGCCGGCCTGGATCGCTACGCCTGCCGGGAGGCGATTGTGGCGGATTTTGAGCGCGAGGGCCTGCTGGTCAAGGTCACGCCTTACACGCATACCGTGGGCCATTGTCAGCGCTGCCACACGGTCATTGAGCCGCGCATCAGCACCCAGTGGTTCCTCAACGTCAGGCCGCTGGCCGAACAGGCCATCGCTGAGGTGCGCGCCGGACACATGCACATCGTGCCGGAACGCTTCGAGAAGATCTTCTTCAACTGGCTGGAAGCGATCCGCCCCTGGTGCATCAGCCGTCAGTTGTGGTGGGGCCATCGCATCCCCGTGTGGTATTGCGATGCCTGTGGCCATGAGTGGAGCGCCCTGGAAGACCCCGTTGCCTGCCCGCGCTGCGGCAACACGGCCATCCGCCAGGATGAGGATGTGCTCGATACCTGGTTCTCTTCCGGTCTGTGGCCTTTTTCCACCCTGGGCTGGCCGGAGGAGACGCCGGATATGCGCGAGTTTTATCCTACCGATGTGCGCGAAACCGGTTACGACATTCTTTTCTTCTGGGTGGCGCGGGAAACCATGCTTGCCCTGGCGCTCACGGGCCAGGTTCCCTATCACACCGTCTACCTGCACGGCCTGATCCGCAACGAGCGGGGCGAGAAGATCAGCAAATCCATGCCCGATGCCTGGAAGTACGATCCCCTCTACATCATCCAGGAATACGGGACGGACGCGCTGCGCTATGTCCTGGTCACCTCTTCGACGCCGGGCAACGATATGAACCTGGATCCGCGGCGGTTGGAAGGGGCGCGCAACTTCACCAACAAGCTCTGGCAGGCCGGGCGCTTTATTCTGATGAACCTGGGAGAAGGCCCTGCGCCGCGGCTGGAGGCCATCGCCGCCGAACGTCTGAGCTGGGAAGACCGCTGGATTCTCAGCCGCGCCCATCACCTGGTGCAGCGCGTCACGGAGTTGATTGAGGACTATCAGTACGGCGAGGCCGGGCGACAGGTGCGCGACTTCATCTGGGACGAGTTCTGCGATTGGTACATCGAGGCCTGTAAGGTGCGCCTGTACAACGATCAGGCCGATAAGGAAACGCCACGGGCGGTTCTGCTGGCCGTGCTGGAGCTGACGCTGCGGCTGTTGCATCCCTTCATGCCTTACGTCACCGAGGCTTTGTGGCAGGCTCTGCCGGCGGAGGTTAAAGAAGGCCCGGCGCTCATCGTCGCTCCCTGGCCGGAAGCGGACGCGGCGCGTTTCGACGCCGAAGCTGAAGCCGGTTTCGCGCTCTTCATGGACCTGGTGCGTGGCATCCGCAATGTGCGCGCCGAGTACAACGTGGAACCGGGCAAGCGCATCCCGGCTTTGATTGCCGCGGGGGAGCAGCTCCCGCTGTTGGAGACGCTGCGTCCCATCCTGGCCAGCCTGGCCCGGCTCGATGGCGAAGCCCTGACCCTGTGCGCGACGGCGGACTCCCTGCCGCAGGCAGCCAGCGTGGTGGTTGGGGATGTGGTGGCGCAGCTCCCGCTGGCCGGCCTGGTGGACTTGGCGGCGGAACGGGCTCGCCTGGAGCGCGCTCTGGCGGAGCTGGAACGGCGCATCGCTCAGACGCAGGCGCGTCTGGCCAGCGATTTCGCCGTCAAAGCCCCGGCAGCCGTGGTGGAACGGGAACGCACGCGCTTGAATGAGATGGAAGCGGAAGCCGCTCAGGTGCGCGAGCAACTGAAGCGGCTGGAGTAAGCGCCCTCCGGTCTGCAGCGAGCACCGGTGACCGCGCCGGTGCTCGCTTTTTGCTCTCTGGCCGGGGCCAACCTGCCTGTTGGGGAAAGCATCGCCTAGGGGATGGGGAGCAGGGTGCCGAAAATGACCCAGGCTGTACCCAGGGCCAGCAGCAGGTTGAAGACCGTCGTGATGAGGAACACGCTCACCGGCCGCCAGCCCATGGCGCGGAACTCCTTCGCGGAAAGCTCCAGGCCCATGCCTACAAAGGCAAAGGTAAAGGCCCAGTTTTTCAGCGCGTCAATCAGCGTGCCCTTGCCGCCGTCAATGATCCCCAGGGTATAAAGGACCGAGGCCAGGATGAAACCGAGCACAAACTTAGGGAACCGCTCCCAAATCAGGCGGGGGCTGGGCTTTTGGGCCTGCGCCCGCCCCTCGCGGATGGCGAAGGCCAGCGCCAGCAGGAATGCGGCGACCCCGATCAGGGCATTCTGCGCCGATTTCACGATCGAAGCGACCTTCTGCGCCTGTTCGCCGTAGATGGTCCCCGCCCCGACGACCGCTGCGGTCGTGTCAATGTTGCCGGCGAACCAGGCTCCGGCGATGGGCTCCGGCAGGTGTAAGGCCCCGGCGACCACGGGCAGGAGCACCATGAGCGGCAGGGCCGTGACAATGACCAGGGCAGTGATGTAGGTCACGTGCTCCTTTTTAGCCAGGACCGCGCCAGCCGCCGCGATGGCCGCCGAAACGCCGCAGATGGACACCGCTGCCGACATCACCGCCCGCAGCTTGTCCTCCAGGTGGAACTTTCCCCCCAGCCACCAGCAGAAAAAGAAGACGGCGGGAACCAGGATGAGTGCCTGCACCAGAGCGCCGCTGGCCGCGCGGAGCAACAGGCTCAGATTGATGCCCGCTCCCAACAGCACCAGGCCAGTTTTGAGGAAGAGCTCGGTTTGTAACCCCGGCTTGATTGCTTCGTACTTCCCCCATTGCTTGAGCACGATATTGCCCAGCAACCCGGTCAACGCTGCCCAGAGGGGATACTCTAGTGCCTTGCCCGGAATGCCCAGCGGAAGCTGCAGACTGTAGACCTTTTCGGCAATCCACCAGGCCATTACGGCCAATCCGCCCGTCACCACCAACCCAGGAACCCATTTGCTGAATAGCTTCATTTCGCTGCTCCTTTCGTAGCTAAAGGCTAAAGTCGGCAGAAATTATGGTAATTAAGTTCTCTGTCAAAGTCACCCCAGAAAAACCAGGTTGTAAAGAGATGCTCTCATCGCCCAAGTGCAGAGGGCGCACCTCCAGGTGGAATTCTGCACTTTAGCCGTGAAGCTTTGTCGTGACGTTGCGGCTACAGGCACTTCAGGATTTTGGAAAAGCTGCGGCTAGAGGGCGTCTGCTTCACCCTCAGCAGCGCCCAAATCGGGCAGCGCCTTTTCGATCTCTTCCGGCGATTCCCCTTTCTCCAGCCGGGACACCATTTCATCGAATTCCGGCCCGATGTCCCCGGCCTCATCGCCGAGTTCATCGCGCATCCGGCGCATCATGCGCCCAAGGCTCTTGGGATCGTTTTCATCAAAGTCACTCAGATCGTCGAGCGTGTCCCCTTCCAGCAGGCTGCTGCCGGAGCGGACAAAGCGCACGCGCGAAATCAACCGACGGACCTCCGTCGAGCCACAACGGGGGCAGGTCGGTGCCTGATCCTCTGCGGCGCTGATGGTGCGCCAGAATATGCTGAAGCGCTTCTGACACTTCTG
>Ga0068707_1002132_pt1 | contig 13951 bp, 11 predicted proteins | sample YNPNPMetaG_FD_66600 | JGI IMG/M metagenome (GOLD analysis project Ga0068707, IMG submission 66600) | Anoxygenic and chlorotrophic microbial mat microbial communities from Yellowstone National Park, USA - YNP NP MetaG | ecosystem: Environmental > Aquatic > Thermal springs > Hot (42-90C) >... | reverse complement strand
CAGTAGGGCGACGCCAACCTGCATTTACAATTGTATTATTATAACCAACAACATGACATTGCGGAGTTCTATCCCCTGAGTTAGAAAGCTTAAGAGCATTGGTATTAGGACTGTATACCAGATTAAAGCAAACGTCAGCTATACAACCTGCTTTAAGATTGATAGCGTCGCCCCCTGTTTCGCCCTGAGTGTAAATAGTGTTATTAGCTACAATAATATTGCCTCCTTCAAGGTACATGGCATCTTCGCTCAGGTTTCTAAAAGTAGAGTTGATAATTACTACCTTTCCATCCACATTGTTTTTAAAATTAATTGCGGGGAGTCCTTCACCAGCGCTACCTTTGAAAAATCCAGCTTTGACCGAAGGGGATTCTTCGGTGGTAACAAAGCCGGCGTACTCGATAATGGTGTTATCAATCAGCAGTTCTTTAGAGGTGGGTCCGCAAAGAATTCCTCCCCAAAGCCTTGGGAACTGTTTTGAGTTTTTCAAGTTGTCGGCAACGGTGAAAATAACTGGATTGGTGGGGGTACCTTTTGAATACAGGTTTCCATAAACCAAAATTTCAATTCCAAGGGTAGTGTCGTTAATGATTACTTTTACCCCCTCTTCAATGGTCAGCGATTTGCCTTCGGGGATAATTAAATGTCCATTAACGGTAATGGTAGAGTTTTTTTCCCATACTCCTTCAATTTCGCCCCCCGTAAGGGTTAGGTCTTGAGGTTTTTCGTCTTCTTTTTGACAGGAGGTTGCCAGTATTATGGCTACCACGGAGATGATTGATAAAATTTTTGATTTCATTACATCAGTTTTTAAAATTAAACAATATTTTAGAATTTGTATTTTATGCCTACTAGAAAACTTGGTTTGGAATATTCGTCACGGACAAGGGTATTAGATGTATTTTGGTAGGGTACATCATTATTGATGGGATTTGCTTTTTTGATAAAGACTTTGGTATGAGTGCTTAGGAGATTGCTGCCTTTCATATAGATACCTATCCCGTTTTTAAAGTTTTTTTCGGCTGAGATATCCATTTGCCAGAAACCTTTTTGCCAGTGGTCGTTATCAATAAATCGGGATACCGTGTATATTCTATCTCCGGTGTAAGTAAAAGCAAGCTGGGCATTTACTCCATTTTTTACGCCCTTATATAAAAACGATATGTTGGCAACATTGGCCGACTGTCCGTAGAGCGGTCGCATTTGGGGAACAAATATAGTGGAGTCGTTCCCGAATGAATCGTTGATTCTAGATAGTTTATTGGTTGTAATAGACGATTGGGTACGTGTATAATTAGCTCGAATTCCCCATTGGCGAAAAAATTTGGTAATGTCTATTTCTACCCCGTAATTGATAGCTTTGTCGGTGTTAATTGGCGTAAATACTATATTTTGACTGACGTTCATAAACTTGTCAAAAGCAAATTCAATAGGATTTTTAATATGTTTATAAAAAAATCCAATCATATACTGATCGAGTCCATCGGGGAAATGTTCAAGTCTAAGGTCAATATTATGGGCGGTAGCGTGTTTTAAGGATTTATTTCCAGCAGTGGTAGGTTCTTCACTTGCATCGAGATAAGGGACAATTTCTTGAAAACCAGGTTTGTTAATGGCCTTAAAGTAGGAAAGACGAATATTATTTCTGGGGTTAGGAGAGTATTTAAAGTGAATGCTTGGTAAGATTTCTAGGTAGGATTGACTACCTTCTGGGTTGGGTTCGCCGATGGGGAATTGCATGTAATAACCCTGATAGGTATTTTCCAGACGGAGGCCTCCAGTGAGATTCAGTTTCTCAAGCTCTGTTTTAAACATAAGATAGCCGGCCGTTACGATCTCGCTGGCGTCGTAGTTTTCGCCTACTGCAACTGTTCCGCGGGGATTGTATACTTGCCACTGAATTTGGTCGTAGGTGTTCCAGTGTACGCCTTTTTCTGAATAGAAACTCGTATAAGTGGTATCGGGTTCTACTACATTTACTATTGCTTTAAGAACGTATTTGTTGTAAAAGCTTTTTCGTTGTTTGGTTCGGTACATACCACCCACCTGAAGAGTAGTATTGAATTCTGTAAGAGTATAAAAAATATTAAGGTATCCTGCATAGTCGATGTCGGAATTTCTGCGCCAAATTCGGGTGCTACCGTCAAAATCAACATATTGATGCGTTAATGTGAAATTAGTTAAGCTATTACCATAGATGATAGTTGCTTCTTCGGGGGTTTTATTTAGGGCTTGAGAAAAAACAGCCGACCATTGCATACTCAGATGTTCATTTATTGCATGATCGCCCTGGCAGGTTATGTTGAACAACGATTGGGTATTAAACCTCAAGCGGGTGGAATGAGTACGATTGATGTTGCCGTTTTGAGGATCGTAGCTAACTACCAGATCGGTTTTTTGTACTTCTCGTATCTGGTTTTTCTCCAGTACAATATAAGCAGTATAGAGTTGAAATCGGGTATGGCTTTGAAGCTGGTAGTCTATTTTATTGTGAAATCCTAAATTTTGTTTTTGCTCATAGTATAATCTTTCTTGCATGTGTTTGAGTACGGGCAGATTTTGTCCATCTCTGGACAGATCGTCACTGAAGTAAAGACTATTCTCTACCTCGTGAAACTTTTGAAAACTTCCGGAAAATAACCAGCCCAATTTTTTATTGAATAATCGACTTCCTATTGTCAGATTGCCTAGATAATTGAGAGGGTTAGATTTTTCTTGTATGATAAGATTTTTTGTATTGAAATCAGTAGGTTTGGCCAAGTAGCCCTTTTCGTTGCGCTCGTAAGGCGATTGAGGGTTTAGGGTATTGCTATTGAAGGTACTAAATGGATGATTGAGAAAGAAAAGGTTATAACCCGAAGCTATATTGGCCTGTATGTAAGTTTTGTCAGGAGCATTTTTCATAATCAGATTTACCGATCCACCAATAGCGTCCGCTTCCATATTGGGGGTAAGGGCTTTTGTCACTTCAACTCGGTCTACCATATCGGAGGGGAATAGTTCCAGGGAAACATAGCGATGTTTGTTGTGTGTACTAGGAATTTTTATTCCGTTTACCAGGGTGTAGTTATAGCGTTTGTCCATACCCCGTAATAAGGCATATTGTCCTGAAGCCGACGAGCTTTTATCTAATGTTATCCCCGACATGCGCTGTAAAACACCAGCCATATTAATATCGGGCGATAATTCTATGGTTCTAGCGCTCACTACATTAATGGTTTGTAGTGCCTTTTGTTCACTAATTTTTGCTCCCATCTCCGTGGATTTGATGTTTTGGGCACTAACAATTATTTGCTCGATTTCTTTGCTGGCAAGGGAAAGTTTAAAGTTAATTGTAATATTGCTTGTGTCGTTTACTTGTATGGTTTGTTCTGACTTAGTGTAACCAATAAAGCTGCATTGTAAGATGTAGGTTCCTTTGGGAATATCTTTTATCAAATAAGAACCATCCAAACCGGCAAAACTTCCCTTATTAAGTTCCTTAATGATAACTGTTGCTCCCGTGAGCTCTTCTCCTGTTTCACTATCTGTTACTTTCCCTTTTATTCTGTTGCCCATTGAATCAAGCTCTTGTATTACAGCAATACAAATAATCATAAGAGCTATCAATCTTTTCATTCATTGTTTTTTTGCAATTGTAGAGATCCATCGTATCTTATTAGTTAATTAATTATGAATTTAACATAAACTCGGCATAGCAGTTTGTCTCTTTACGTCGATTCATTTTTGATTTGTAGTAAATGTTGTTGAAAAGTGAAGAAACCATAGCTAAGGGCTGCTACTTTTCATGGAGATAGTCCAAGCCAATGTTTGGTTACGTTTCTAATGCACAATAAATCTTAGCGCAGGGAATAAATGCTTTAGCTGTATTCAATTCAAGTTTTGAAAAGTTGAATTAAGCTTAAATTTTTATCGAAAAAAACAAAACTTTCATCCGCTACCGCAGAATAGTTACTGCCATAATTAAAATTGGCCGATTGGGGGGCAAAACATTAAATTTTAATTTGCTAAAAACCATTTAGGTAAAGAGATCTTGGTTAGAAGCAGCAATCAGCAATCAAACAAAACTGGAGGAAATACAAATTTTAAAAGCTTTTATGAACGGAAAAACAGTATGTTTTATAACTGTTCCGACAGTGGTTCTACATGAATATTTATTTCGATAGGGCCAATTTTGTTTTTAATTTTTGCTTCGATATCATCGCACAAGTCGTGTACTTCTTTGAGTTGTAACGACGAAGGGAGTTCAATGTGCATCTCGGCAAAACGGTATTGACCTGCCTTGCGGGTTTTTAAATCATGGTAGCGCACCGGATAGTTATTCAATATTTCTTCGATGGCTTTAACCTCATCGGCCTTTAGCGAGGAGTCGAGTAGTGGGGCATAAGCCGCTTTCAGCAGCACGTACGATTCCTTAATAATCAGACCGGCAACCAGCATGGCAATCAGCGGGTCAAGCCAATTCCAGCCTGTTATCCATATCAGCATTAATGCTACACAAATACCCAGCGAAGTGTAAACATCGGTTTTCAGATGCAATGCATCAGCCTCAAGAGCGATGGAATCGGTGGCTTTGGCGACACGGTACAAATGCCGCGAAACAAAAAAATTTGTAACGGCCGAAATTCCCATGACTATTATACCCACTTCAAGCACCCTGATTTCGTAATTGCCACTCAATATTTTATGTACAGCCTTGTATATTATCCAGCCTGCAGCTCCAAAAATCAAAAGAGCCTCGATAACTCCTGAAATGTTTTCGTACTTGCCATGCCCGTAAGGGTGCTCCCTGTCGGCCGGTGTATCAGCAATACGTAACGAAAAGTAAGCAATAAATGAAGCCAGCAAATCCATCCCCGAATGTATGGCTTCCGATAGAATACTTACCGAACCACTAATCAAGCCGGCAAATACTTTCAGTACAATCAGAAACAGGTTTGAAAACACCGAAAAACGGGCTGCACTTACCTTTTTACTCATTGCGGATATTTTGAAAAATACAGGTGGCTTTACTGACTGTAAAATTAATCAAAAAAAATGTTTGAATTAAACACTCGGCCAGTATTACCAATAACATGACATCTGGCTATTTCAATGTGTTCAACCTTTTGCTCGGCGAAGTCTGTGACTTGGCCGCATGTAAATGTTGGTCTACAGACCACCCACGTAGCGGATAAATTTTGCCAATACTTTTTCACAACTCCATCTTTCTCAATAGTCAAAAATCAGGATTATACTATTTTATATTTTGGGCATAATATTTGATAATTTAAAATTATTAAAACGTAAATATTTATGATTTATAATTAAAAAATTAAAATTAGTTTGCTTTTATTAAAAATGTTTTTATATTTGCAAAAAGAAATAACTTTTAAAACGTTTTATTAGATAATAAGGGGGTATAATTTTAAAATGATTAAAAAATTAAAATTCATAGTAAAAATATTAGGGTCTATAAATGTTTAACCATTAATTTTTTTAGCCATGAAAAAAGTTGTAATTAGTTTATTATTGTTGACAGTTGCATTGGCGGGTAGCTATGCGCAACTGACGGTAAAGCCGGCAATGGATATTTACAGCAGCTATATCTGGAGGGGAACACAGTTAGGGCAGGGTCCAGCGTTCCAACCTTCTGTAGTAGGAACGGTAAGTAATTTGTCGGTTGGAGTGTGGGGGTCATTCGATGCCTCGGGGTATAAGGAAGCCGACTTGTTTGCGACTTATGCTTTCCCCTTTGGCTTAACCCTGATGGCTACCGATTATTATTTTCCAGGGCTGAAGTATTTTGATTATTCCGACACCAGTGGTAGTCATGCGTTCGAGGCCGGTCTGAGCTATACGCTATTTGAAAAACTTACCCTAAGTGGATTCTATATTTTCAATAAAGCTGGTGGTGCAGCTTCAAAGGGGGAGGACACTTATGTAGAGGTCTCGTATGCCTTCGAACCTCTTACGGTAATTGTTGGTGCAGGCAACGGTTGGCATACTTCCGACGGCGAATTCAATCTCTGTCACATTGGACTGAAGAGTACCAAGGAAATTAAGGTCACCGAAAGTTTTTCTCTTCCGGTGACAGGAGCAGTCATTTTTAACCCCGACCGTGAACAACTTTATGTAGTTGTGGGACTATCATTTTAGCAAGCATAGTATAAACTTAAATTTTAAAGCATATGAAAAAGATTGAGGCCATTATTCGGAAATCAAAATTTGAGGATGTCAAAAAAGCCTTGCACGAAGTAGGAATCGATTTTTTTACCTACTGGGATGCAACTGGGGTGGGTCGGTCGACCGAAAAGATGATTTTTCGCGGACAGGCCATTGACACCAGCAAAATTAGTCGTACCATGATTTCGATTGTTGTGCGCGACCACAACCTTCAGAAAACAGTGGATGCTATTCTGTCGTCAGCCCGAACAGGAGAACTGGGCGATGGAAAAATCTTCATCTCCGACATGGAAGAAGTTTATCGTATCCGAAACGGTGAAAAAGGGCCTGAGGCTCTGTTTATTAAAGGAGAAGAGGAATAAAAATATTACATTAGGTAAATTTAAAATTTAAAATACTATGAAAGCACATTTTAAAATAGTTCTATTATTGCTCATGTTCCTTTCGGGAATAAGCCTTAATGCACAGGACAGCATAACTGCAAAAGCCGATTCAGTTGCAGCAGCTGCTCCGGCTTCAACCGCTACAGTGGCTCCTTCCATTGATTCAGGCGATACGGCGTGGATGATTGTGGCAGCAGCTTTTGTGCTGATGATGACTATACCCGGTCTGGCACTATTTTATGGGGGCCTGGTACGCAGAAAAAATGTGATTAGCGTGTTGATGCAATGTTTTGCTATTACCGGTCTAATAACCATTGAGTGGGTAGTTGTAGGGTACAGCATGGCATTTGGTTCATCCGAGGGATGGCTTAAACCTTTTATCGGAGGATTTGACTGGGCTTTTCTTAAGGGTATTCATATTACTGATCTGAGTCCCTATTTCATCAGTCATTCGCAGGCCACTGCCGATGGTGGTACCATAGGAACCATTCCTCACATGGTATTTATTTTGTTCCAAGGGATGTTTGCCATCATTACACCGGCACTCATTATTGGGGCCTATGCCGAACGTATTAAGTTCGCAGGTTTTGCCCTGTTTACCCTTTTGTGGGCACTTTTTGTATACAATCCCATAGCTCACTGGGTATGGAGCGGTGATGGTTGGTTATTTAAAATGGGAGCACTCGATTTTGCAGGGGGTACTGTTGTACACATCAATGCTGGTATTGCTGCTCTGGTTACGGCTATAATGATTGGTAAGCGTAAATACTATGAGGGTCATCCTAACTCGCCTCACAATATTCCCTATGTACTGATTGGGGCATCGTTACTATGGGTGGGGTGGATTGGATTTAATGCCGGTAGTGGTTTAGCTGCCGATGGATTGGCTGCAAGCGCTTTTCTGGTAACCCACCTGGCTACGGCAACGGCTGCTATTACTTGGGCTGCACTCGACTGGATCTTTAATAAGAAACCTACTCTCGTTGGTGCTGCTACGGGGGCTGTAGCAGGACTGGTAGCTATTACCCCTGCTGCTGGTTTTGTCGAGGTCACCGGTGCTCTTGTGATCGGATTATTAGTAGCGGTATTTTGTTACATCGCCGTAGGTATTATCAAACCTCGTTTGGGCTACGACGATTCGCTCGATGCCTTTGGGGTACATGGTATCGGTGGTATTTGGGGAGCTATTGCAACCGGCTTATTGGCTTCACCTGCTATTCAAAGCTATCAGGGCTTGTTCTATGGAAATCCCGCTCAACTCTGGATACAGATAAAAGCTGTGCTGGCTACCCTGATATATTCCGGTGTAGTAACTTTTGTTCTCTTCTGGATTACAGATAAGCTCGTTGGGGTAAGAGCCGCCGATAACGATGAAACTGAAGGGCTTGATATTACCCAGCATGGTGAAACAGCTTACAGCAAAGCCGATTAATTTTGCGATAACAGTCTGAAAAATATAATTCTGCACATTTAACCTGCGACAGGTAATGTCGCCTCTCCCTCTCCCCAGCCCCTGCTTAGCGGGGGTTTGGGTTTTATAAAAACTTCGGTTTTAAGGTATAGCGCCATGGAAGATTTTTCCAGTAGTCGCCGGCATAATCGACTCCAATACGGGGATGGGTTTCAATGTCTACAGGCATGACAATATTGGGTTCACGAATCCAGATCCGTTGGGAATGCAACAGGTCTTCGCCATAAAAACTTTTGTCAATATGCAGGTGGCGGGTAATTTTCCCCGGTCCGTATATGCCTTCCAGTCCGCGGATAAGCGCTGCTTGTGGATGTCCCTTCGGTCCGGTGACTACATTGAGCATCCAGTACATGCCGTAGATGAGGTATACATATATATATCCTCCGCGGTGGTACATGATTTCGGTGCGTGGTGTGCGACCTTTGGAGGCATGACAGGCCAGATCTTCTTCCCCTCGGTAGGCTTCGGTTTCGGTAATGACAAAACATTCTTCCCGACCATCGTCGTACCGCCGGACCAAGATTTTACCTACCAAATCGGGGGCTACTTCCAGTACATCCCTTGCATAAAAGCTTGCCGGCAAACGATCCATTTTCCCAAACAAATCCTAATCTAATTTTCGACTGGCCCCCCATACAAAAAGGGAATAAAAGAAAGCCGTAAAGGTAACCCCTGCCTGTGTTTCAAGCGTATCTTCATTGATAAATGACAGGATTATTACCAGAAAAATCATTACAAAATAAAACGATTGCCATTTACGTTCAAAAAACGGAGGAGCAATAAAGGCGATCAGAAATATGATGAAACCTACAATGCCAAAAGTTGCAAATACCCGCAGGTATTGATTATGGGTCTGCCACCATCGCTCCGGCGATATTCCGGTATCGTGGCTCTGATAATACTGCAGATACGCTTGGGGTAAATCGCCGGTGCCTATGCCAAAGACAAAATGTTTTTTGATCAGTTCGATTGCAATCCTGTAATATACAAAACGTTGTACTACCGAATGATTATCGACCGATCCGGTGTGCTTATAATGGTCAAGCTCCCAGATGACTTCATAAATCCGTGGAATGATTGAATATCTTTTGGCATATATCACATTCGTCAGGCCGTTCTCGATGTTTACAATATCGCTGCCTTTGAGTTTGGTTACACCCACAGAGTCTTTGGGTAAGTCCAGGGAGGTCATGTATCGGATAAGGGTACTTTTAATAGGCTGTCCCTTACGGTCGGTACTATCGTAAGCAATACGGCTGCGCTTGTTCCATTCTCGGGCCAATTCCTTTTCGCACACATACAGCCAAACCCTGTGACCATTCTCAACAGCCCAGTGGCTGGTATCGTGATAGTAGGCATTTCCATTAACGGTGAATTTGGGTAAGGTATCGGAGGTGATGCTAGCCTCCTTATGGTATTGATAGTAAACCTTTACAAGGGTTATCAGTGAAAAGAAAGGTACAGCATACATCAATGCAATGAAAAATATTTTCAGAAGTTGATTTTCGATTCGGTTGACAAAAACCAGCAACAGAAGGAAAAAAGTTACGGCCAGAATGACAACCCCCGTTAAAGCCTTCATAAAAAACAAAAACAGGACGAACCATATGATAGCAAGTATATATAATATCTGCCGTCGATTCAGTATTTTTTCTGAAGTCTTTACCCAGTGCATAAGCGTAAAAATGGCAACCACTATCAGCAGAGAAAAACGAATGTGCGAGATAAACGGTGATAATTCGCGGATATCACGAATGGGTTTTCCCCACCAACCCCAATATATCCCCAATGCCATGATGGTGGCTGCAAAGATGCCAATGATAAACAAGCGAAGTATGGTTAGCACCTGCCTTGGTGAGAGTTCGTCGGATGATCCGATAATAATCGGCAGCAGCAATAAGGGCAGCTTTATGCGAAGGGTCTCAGCGGCATGTGTCCAATCTTCGGTACCAATCAGCCATATAAGATGCATTAGGTAAAAACTAACAAAAATCCATACGCTGCGTCGATGTTTAAGCCGAAACCATTTTTGATGGAAATTGCCTTCGAGCAACCAGTTGATTAAAAGCAAAATTTGACTTAACGAAACCATGAAGGGCGAAAAAGGCAGCGATACAATCAATATCGTAAGCAGCCCTACATATACCTGCGAACTGTACTCAGCGTATTTTTTTAGCAGTTGCATAAATGTAATTTTTTGCAAAGGTAACGTTCTTCACGGATAATTATTTGCCTGTTATTTCTGGTGCCATAGAATGTTTGCGATATATGATGTAAAGGAGGATTGTACTTATCACCAGTGAACTCCATAGGTACAGTCCGGATTCGTTACCTGCCACGCCAATTTCGTCGAGGTTGACGGAGATAATTTTGCGATGAACCAAATAATATACCATCACGCCCAGAAAATTGTTGGTAAAATGCATAAGAATGGCATAGCTGAGGTTACCCGTCCATGCAACCACATATCCAAAGGCAACGCCAAGCAACAGACGGGGGAGGAAGCCAAAAAACTGAAAATGGAAAAAACTGAAAAGCATGGCCGATAACCATATACCTGCATGATAATTTTTCAACCACCGGCTAAAAATATTCTGGAACAGTCCGCGGAAGGTTAGTTCTTCGCCGATGGCCGGTATTATGGCAATAATCAATATGTTTACCAATAATCCCCCTAGCGAAGTGGTGCTCAGAAACTTTTCAGTCAGTCGATTAACACTTTCTTCGGTAGCACGCATCCATTGTTCGAGACCCGAGAACATCACGGGAAGACTTAGCTGGCTGTTGATTTGCTGAGTGTAGTTGATAACGGGAAGTATGGCAATAATGAGTGCGATACCCAACCACCCGGTTGCAGCCCGGGGCTTACTACTGAGTTTTAGATACGTTGCAGGGGTTTCGCCAAAAAGTTTTGCCAGCACTATAGGGGGCACAACAAACAAAAATATCGACTGAAATGCCTGAAAAAACTTAAGCAGCGCAACATTGCCCGAGCCTTCGTTGCCCAGATCCATAATAGCCGATACCCCAAACAAGGGAATAGCCAGTAAGGCCGATAGGATTATGCCCATGGCCAAAAAACCTACCATGGCTGCCAGCGATACAACAAACTTTGCCCCTTCAGGGCTATGCTCAAACCAACTATATCTCATCCAGTAATAATTTTTGAACATTTATGTGTCGATGCATTCGTTGAACTTAGCATGGGGATCCTGACTCTGATGCCGGTCAACGTGGTGCAAAGTTACTTTTTTCGGTTAAAATTTTGTCCATGAGGTAAATTATTCATCCCTCCCTACATTATTGTTTTTCTGTTGAGAGTTTGATATGAGGAGATATCTTTTTATACCCAAGGGAGTACCCCCACAGGAATTTCGAAAACAAAAACCGGTAAATCGGGGTTTATTGGGGTACCGGAAAATTTCACGGAAGGATTATTAAAAACCATCGTATTTTTGTAGTACCAAATACAATAGAACAATGCGCATAGGGAATGTTGAGGTAGGAGAAAAAGCTTTGTTGTTATCGCCCATGGAAGATGTTACCGATAGTGTTTTTCGGCGATTATGTAAGCACTACGGTGCCGATATGGTATATACCGAATTTGTTTCGTCCGATGCCTTGATACGACAGGTAGAGAAGAGTCTTAAGAAAATGGCTTTTTCGGAGCAGGAGCGGCCTTTTGGAATTCAGATATACGGCAATCAGAAGGAGGCCATGGTTGAGGCGGCACGGATAGCCGAGAGCATGCAACCCGATGTCATTGATATCAATTTTGGCTGCCCGGTCAAAAAGATAGCCCGACGGGGAGCGGGTTCTGGCATGTTAAATAACGTCCCCCTGATGGTTGAGATAACCGGCGCTATTGTGAAGGCGGTTAAGGTGCCGGTAACCGTAAAAACCCGTCTTGGCTACGATGCCAATCACAAAAACATAGTGAATATAGCCGAGCAACTTCAGGATGTTGGCATACAGGCTATTACTATTCACGGGCGTACGCGCGACCAGTTGTACAGTGGCAAGGCCGACTGGGATATGATTGGCGAGGTGAAAAATAATCCCCGCATGCGCATCCCTGTCATTGGCAATGGCGATGTGGATAGTCCGCAACGGGCAAAGGAATGCTTCGACCGATATGGTGTCGATGGCATTATGATAGGACGTGCTACCATAGGCCAACCCTATATTTTTCAGCACATAAAACATTACCTCAATACCGGTCAGCTGTTACCCGATCCTACGGTAAAGGAAATTGTAGACGTAGTCCGCAGGCATGTAACCCTTTCGGTTGAGGCAAAAGGCGAACGCGGAGGCATCATCCATATGCGCCGGCATTTTGCACAATACTTTAAGAACCTGTCGCACTTTCGCGATACACGCATCCGACTGCTCAACGCAACCACCCTCGCCGAAGTAATGGAAATACTTCAGGAAATTGAGGAAAAATGGGGAAATGGATAAATGTTTCGGGAAAATGGATAACTTTGCATGGCAATTGATTTATGTTCAAAAATTTTAGTAAGTGAACTGGTTAACTGATAGATAAACAAAATACTATCTTATGATTTCCGATAATATTAGTTTTGGACAAATTTTGTCTCAACTTTTGAAAAAAAGATTATCCATTATCAAGATTTCATCAGTTTTCTTTGTAATAGGTTTTCTTTTTGCAATATTAGCGATAAAAAAGTATACGGTTACGACAGTAATCATACCCCAAACATCTAATGCATCCAATTTAAAATTAGGAAATTTGTCTTCACTTGCAGCAGCTGCAGGTTTTGATTTAGGTTCGTTGACATCGGGCGATGAAATAGTATCGCCTTTAGTATATCCGAAGATTGTGGGTTCTGTACCTTTTCAACTGGAACTGTTGCAAACTAGATTTTACTATCCCAGAATAAAAAAAACCATTACTTTGCAGGATTATTACCTTGAATACAAAAAAAAGGGGGTGGGAGAAATTATATTAAAATATACTGTTGGCATTCCATCATTGATAATGGATGCCCTAAAGAAGGATTCAAAACAAACGGATACATTAAATCGACATTTTATTATTATTGATAAGGATATTGAAAAAATCAGAAAGAAATTGGAAGATGATATAGTTGTTGAGATTAACCTAAAACTTGGTATAGTAACAATTAGTGGCACTTTTGATGATCCGGTTTTTACGGCCTTGGTAGTTGATAAAACCAGGGAAATGTTGCAAAAATACATTACTGCCTACAAAATAGAAAAGGCGATGCAAAAAATGAAATTTTTGGACGAACGATATGAAGAGCTAAAAAATCAGTTCGAACAGGCACAACAAAAGCTGGCAATTTTCAGGGACAGGAACAAAAATATTAGCAATCAACTTGTCAGGACAGAAGAAGAAAAGCTACAGGCTGAATATAATCTTATTTTTTCAGTATATTCCAATATTGCTGCGCAGTTGGAACAGGCAAAAATTCAGGTTAAAGAGGATACGCCGGTTTTTACAGTAATTGAGCCAACGGTTGTACCCTATAAAAAAGCCGCTCCTAATCGAATTTTTATTATCCTGGCCTTTACAGTTCTTGGCGCTTTAATAAGTGTTGGAATAGAATTTTATCGGATGCTTAAAGACGATTTATTGCAGCTTAAGTAATCATTATAATAATCCATTCATGAGTTTTTCAGGCAGAGCTAAAATTATTAGCAATACATTGATGTTGTACATACGAATGTTGCTAATACTTTTGGTATCTCTGTATACGGTTCGTTTACTTTTAAATATTCTGGGTGTCATTGACTATGGGATTTATAATGTGGTGGGGAGTGTTGTTATAATACTCCCCAAAATTAGGACCACTGGTTAAGTTAAATTTATTAATTTTAAACTTAAACTGGTGTAAGATGAAAACACAAAGACAAAAACATTCAGGGGCTTTCAAGGCGAAAGTAG
>Ga0068707_1002131_pt1 | contig 13954 bp, 11 predicted proteins | sample YNPNPMetaG_FD_66600 | JGI IMG/M metagenome (GOLD analysis project Ga0068707, IMG submission 66600) | Anoxygenic and chlorotrophic microbial mat microbial communities from Yellowstone National Park, USA - YNP NP MetaG | ecosystem: Environmental > Aquatic > Thermal springs > Hot (42-90C) >... | reverse complement strand
AAACCACCTGGGGAACACCGGCCAAAGCCGCCTCCAGGGTAACCGTGCCCGAGGCGCATAGGGCAAGACACGCTCCTGCCAGACAGGCGCGGGCGCCAGCCGGTTCTATCTCCACCTCAAAGGAGCTATGCCGCAGAAGTTCCTCAACCCACGCGCGCTCCAGACCTGGAGCTAGTGGCAGCTGAAAAACCAGTTGCGGATGTCTCTGCCCGAGCAACTCCGCCGTTCGGCAAAGAAGGGGAAGCAGCCTTTTGACCTCGTGCCTTCGGCTGCCGGGCAGTACTAACACCCGACCCGGCCGGTTATCGCGCACAGAGAGCTGTTCTTCCATAAGCGGATGACCGACATATTCGGCGTCCAGGCCGTGTCCGCGAAAGAACTGCTCTTCGAAAGGCAGAATCACACAGAGCCGGCGCACTCGCTGCTTGAGTTTCTTTACCCGCCGTCGGCGCCAGGCCCAGGCCTGGGGTGCGATATAATAAACCACCGGTATATCCAGCCTTTTGAGGCGACGGGCCAGCGGTAGGTTAAAATCCGGAGCATCCATAAGCAGAGCGGCCGCCGGACGACGACGCCGGGCCTCGCTTTCCAGCACCCGCCATAGCCGAAGCGCTTGGACCGCGGCGTGCGTCGCTTCCGAGATTCCCACCGCCGCCAGTCGGTCTGCCCGAGCGGTTATTTCCATGCCGGCGGCTTGCAGCGCTGGGCCGCCCAGCCCGAAGGCCCTTGCCTGGTAGTTTTCTTGCAGCTTTTTCAACACCCGGGCGCCGTGGCCATCGGCGGAAGGATCGAAAGCCACCAGCAGAATTTCGCGGCTTGCGGCCGTGACCAAAATCAATTGTCCTGATTCAGATGCGACAGCACCAGCGCCGCCAGCTTCACCGCCCGCAGACCCTCGCTGCCAGGAACCGGTGATTTCCGCCCGTTGCACAGAGCCTCGACAAACAGCCGGTCCTGCTGTAGCAGCGGATCGCCTTCTTCGATTACCTTCTCGACTACCTTACCGCTACCGTTCTTTTGGGAAAGGCAGCCGCTCAGTAGATCCAGCTCCAGCACTTTGCCGTTGATCCGCAACCGGGCCCTTCTAGTCGGCGTGAAATTTCCCCGGGCCACCATAAGACGTGCCTTTAGGCCGTCGGAAAAAGCGATGTCCACTTCGGCCCGATCGATGTGCGGGGTGGCGATCGACTGACCTACCGCCTTTATTTCCTCCACCGGCGAGGAAGTAAGCTGGCCCAGTATGTCGAGGTCGTGAATCATAATCTCGCGCACCGCATCGACATCGCCCCCCCGGCCATCGAAGGGCGCCCGGCGTTCGATTTCCAGGCTGGCCGGGGCGCTGGCGTACCTGAGGAACTCCCGCCAGCGGGGGTTGAAGCGCTCCAGGTGACCGACCTGCAGCACCAATTTCTTCTCTGCTGCCAGCTGGCACAGGCGCTGGGCCTGCTCGGCCGTAGCCGACATGGGCTTTTCCACCAGAACGTCCAGGCCCTTTTCAAGAAGTGCGCTGGCCACCTCGAAGTGCCGGGAGGCGGGCACCGCCACCACCGCCGCCTGAATGTCACGCAATTGCCTCAAATCCGTAAACCACTGGCAACCGAACTCGGCGGCGGCCGCCCTGGCTTTTTCGGGATCGATGTCCACCACCGCCGCCAGCTCGGCCTGCGGAATCTGGCGCAGCTTGCCGCAGTGCTTCCTGCCGAAATACCCTACACCTACCACCGCAACTCTTACCTTCGCTGGCGCAATCAAAACGCTGACCTCCTCATCGATAGGCCGATTCCTAACATAAATGTTCTGAAAAATACAAGGAAAATAGAAAAGTAAAAAAGAACGCCCCCGGTTATGAACCCACGGAAGCCTTGCTGGTTTTACCGGTTGACCAGACGGAGCAGCTACACCAGCTGAAAAAACACCCCCAGCAAGCGGTATCCTTTGCGGGAACGCGGCCTGCAGGAAAATATACCTTGCCGGAGACTCGCTCGCTGATGCCAGGCGGTTTCGCAGCCCGCCAGCCATAGCCAGCTCAAAACCAGGCTTCGATAAAACAAAGAATGCATCTTGACCTCCTCCTCTGGTTTTCTTGCTACGCGAAGGCTTTATATGGATAATCATCGCAGATTCAACTGTTCAACTCCTTCACCTGCCTCGTAGTTCGGGAAAATTGCAGCGGTCTAAGCCGTAAAGGAGGAACGTATGGAACGAAATGCGGTGGCAAAGCGACACAGTGCCTATGGGACTTCACTGGCGGCAGGATTTCTGACCTTTCTATTCGCGACACCGGTCTTGGCCCAGGTCTCGGAGTGGAGCCAGCGTCTCTACGACGCTCTGCGCTGTGACGACAACAACTACAACCTGCTTTGCGATTCGGGTTACCGCAAGGACAAGCGGAGCGCGGTCCAGCACCTTTTCGACCTACAGGAGGCGAACGGAAATTTCGAAGGCAATGACGGGTGGGTGCAGGGCGTCTGCGTCGCCGCCATCCTGAACCTGCCACGGACCCCCCAAGCCGGGGCGAGGGCCACGGGATACTCGGGTTTGCCGGAACCCTGGAAGCAGAATGTGCTCAAAGCAGTCAAGTTCATCGTTGACAACCACTACTCGACTTTTAATCGAGAGGGGGGAAGCGGAATGAGCGCCTGGGCGCTGTCCTACTACCTTGCGACCGGTGGGCCCAACAACGTTGGAGCCAGTCGCACGGTGAGCGCCGCCCTCACCAACATCGGATCTCTGATTCGCAGCAACCAAATCCAGCATTTTGGCGGCGGCTACTCGTGGGACGTGCTCTCCTCTGATGTCTGGCAACTGATGGGGTTGAGCGCCGGGATCGCGGTGGGCGGCACCGCGTTCGCCGGCACCAACTTCCTCGTGGCGGATACCTTCTTTGAGGCGTGCCAGGTCGAGAGCGGTGACGGGGGGTTCTGCGAGTAGGCGCCGAACAACGATGGCTGCGGCGCGTGGTGCTCTGTCAATTCCAGCGAAAGCTCCCGGTTGGGCGGAGGCCTCCTGGGGTATAGAATTACGGGCCGGCTGGTTACAGACCCGGACGTGCAGGCCGCCCTGTCCAAACTGCAAAGCGATTTCAACCCGACCCCGTCTGACAACAGCTGCAGCTACCTAAACGGAATGCGTTACATGGCGCTGGCGGCCACCGTGCTGCGGACCATGCAGGACGATCCGGGAGGGGGAAACCTGTACAGCGGGTCGATAGGCGGTGTGCTCACCCCCCAATACGGTGGTGCGACGCGCGGCTGGTGGTACGACTGGGCCGTTTATCTAACTTTAGTGCAGCAGGATAACGGCAAGATCACCTTGAGCATTCATTACCCGACATTTCAAACCTGCCTGGCGATGCTGGTGTTGGAAGAGAACATTCCGGGCCTATGTGTGGATCCCGACAATGACGGCATTTGCGAAGCGGTGGACAACTGCCCCCTAAGTAATAACGCTAACCAGATCGACGGCGACGCCGATCGCGTGGGGGACGCTTGTGATAACTGCCGACAGATCGCCAACCCGGAACAGTGGGACATCGATGGGGACCAATTTGGAGACCCCTGCGACAACTGCCCGACGATCGCCAATTCCGATCAGCAGGACTCGGATGGTGACGGAATCGGCGACGCCTGCGAAGAAAAGCCTGAGACGGGCGGGGGCTGCGGCTGCAACACCGGCGCATCTGGGGCTTCGGGTTCACTGCTGCTCATCGGCATGCTGGCGTTGAAGCTAAGAAAAAGGAGATAAACGCATTCACTCTCGACTGCCGCCGCGTTGTTTCCCAACCGTTCTGCGGATTGTTTTTTGCCTCCGTTCCTGACAACTAAACCCACTAAAGAGCCTTGTTCCACTTCCGACTGAATTATTGTCCACCTCCACAACAATTTCCTTGACAGGCGGTGTCGTTAGCTGGAAAAACTGCTTTGATTTTGCTGTCAAAAGGATAGAGACAGAAAAATGGCCAAGGCTGGTAGAAGCAAAAGGAACGGCGAGGAAAAGAAACGGCGCATTCTGCGCGCCGCGGCCAGGGTCTTCGCCGAAAAGGGGTTTCCCCGCTGCCGCATCACCGATATAGCCCGTGAAGCCGGTGTGGCTTACGGCCTAGTTTACCATTATTTCAAAAACAAGGAAGAGCTGCTCAACACCATCTTTGAGGAAAACTGGGGCCTGCTAAACGACCTGCTGCAAAAACTCGCCTCTGAACCCATCAGCCTGCGTGAAAAGATTTACCAGGTCTTTTCTTTCATTCTGGACGCCCACCGCAATGCGCCAGATGTGATGCAGGTAATGGTTATCGAGGTAGCCCGTTCGGCAAAGCTGCTCGACCGGCCCAAACTGGCCACTTATGAGAAATCTTTCTCCCGGCTGGCGGAGATTCTCTCCCAGCATCAGACCCTGGGAGAGGTGCGGTCCGAGCTGGATTGCCGCTTGCTGGCTTATTGTTTCTTCGGAATCATCGAGCTGGTGCTTACCGGCTACCAGCTGAAGATGATGGAGCCGTTCGCCGCCGATCGGCTGGACTCTCTAAAGGAACAACTTACCGAATTTTTCCTGCGCGGCATCGCCAAAGGCTAAAACCTGGCTGCGCTGTAGCTAGAAGCGCTGATCACCCCGGTCAGCTGGAAGGATACAAAAACGTCGGGCAGGCTCTGGCCACGCATATAACGCAGCACCAGGCCGATGTTCCAACAGCGGCAGGCCGAATCATAGTTGAGCCCGCCCCCCACCCAGCCGAGTTCCGGCTTCTGGGGCTCGAACATGCCTTCGCCAAATAGACGCAGGTTCTCCAGCGGCCTAAGTCCGACGCGCAACTGCAATGCCTGCAAACTGTCGCCCACCCCAAATAGCCAGTCCGCATCACTCCCCTGGTACAATCCCGGCTGGCGGTGCAATCGCTCGGAAATCGCCGCCGGTCGCCCGGCCTGGTCGGGAGCAGAGAACAGATATATGTAACCGGTCCAGGCCTCGACCAAAGAAGAAAGCTTCAACCCGCTTTCCACTCGTATCTCCGCAAGCTCTGCCTGTTTCCAGTCCCAGCCCAGGTAGGCTCCGAAGTTCAACCAGCCCAGGCGCAGATCGCTCAGAGCGGTAAGTTGCCCCGGCCGTCCCGACCGCAAATCCAAACCCTGGCGCAACTTCAGGCCGGCCATCTTGCCCAGCGCCCATCCCCCAGCCTCGCGCCGGGCGAAAATGTTGTCCAGGCCAGCCACCAGCTGGGCGGCGTCGGCATAGGGACGATCCTCCAGGTCGAAAAACGGCCGTGGTCCGGAGCTGCGAAGCGTTTCCCACGCTCCAGCCAACGCCAGCGCCGGCCGCAACCGATGATTGAAAGTTTCAAAGTGGCGGACCAGCTCCGTCCAAAGCTCCGCTCCGGCCAGGGTTGTTCCCCGGGTGGAAGCTGTTGGCGCGCCGGGGCCGTGCGGTAAATAAACTAGCTGGCGTTGTTCCAACCAGCCCTCTAGTGCAAGCTCGGGTCGGACTATTCTCAACTGTAGCCGCGGCTGCAGAAGCAGCCGCACTGCCCGTCTCAGCTCTCCATCACCCAACTCTCCGTCCCCTTCTCCGCCCGCCGCATTGTCCCGTGAACGATCTTGCGACGGCTCATGCCGATAACGCGGCTCATAGGCATCCGGCAAACCGTCCGGGCCCCAGTCGCGCCAGGCGGCGGAAAGCGATGAAAAGTTCACCAGCTGGGCGCGAGCACTTAGCCACAGCGGCCAGCCGGCGTGAGCCAGCGCAAGGATTTGCCCGCTCCAGGCGCCTAAACGGTGTATGGTATCGGCTGGAGCTAGATTTCTGCCATCGGCTGCCGGTTCGAAAAGGTCCACCTGTCCGAAACGTAGGTCCTGCAGGTAGGCGGCATCCGCTTCCCAATACCAGCGCTGGCCAGCCCATTCCAACCGCAGCGCCGTTTGCGACCGATCGGCGGCCCTACCGCTAAGTTCGCTACTGAAATCGCGCACATAGTCGCTGTCCGAAAAAAGATTCACCGCCCACCGCAGATAAAACTTTTGCCAAGTCGCCCGACCTCCGCCTTCCAGCGCCCAGCGGCGAGCCAGACCGGGCTTCAAAGCTTCCATCTTTCTATCATCCCACAACAGCGACCCGTTCAGCTGCAGGCTGCTTAGCCGGCCAGGACGGGCGCGCAGCTGCAACCTCTCCCTAAAGCCCCGTTCCTGAAACCAGTCCAGGGTCATGGTGGTATCGGCCGACCGGCCCAGGGTAAGAAAAAAAGCCTCGGAAAGCACCACCCCATCCCGCCCGGAGTAGTTAAAGCGCGGAAACAGAAAACCGCTTCTTCTTTCGCTCAGCGGGAAATAAACCACGGGCAGGGCCAGCAGCGGAACCTCCAGCACCTTCAGCACCGGCCAGCTTAGCCAGGCACCTTCATCCGGCTCGGCTTCGGCCCGCCAGGCGCAAACCCGCCAGGAGGGAGGACCGCTTCGACAATCGCAGGTGGTAAAACTCGCCCCTTCCAGATAATAGCGCCCCTGACGAAAAATCAGTCGCCTGCCTCCAAGAAACAATCGCCCCGGCGCCAGAGCCTCTCGCCTCACGGAAATTTCCGCCTGCTCGATCAAAACCTGTGAATTCTTGCGTTCAAACTCCAGCCGCTGCGCCTCAAGACGCGCCGTTTCTTCTTGCAGCGCAACCTTCCCGGAAAAAACCAGCCGCTGACCGTCGCGGCTAATCTCCATCCGCTCCGCTTCGATTATCACTCCGGCCGAACGAGCTTGTACGCGGCCGGAAAAAACCACCAATTCTTCGGAAACGTCCAGTTCGTCGGCGGTTATCTGCCAGTTTGCGGGAGGCGACCCGATAGATTCAAATCCCAGCCAAAGTTGTTGCGCGCGGGCGCACAGACCCCCGGCCAACAGCACCAGCCCATGAGCCAACAGAACTAAGAATTTCTGCAAATTATCGCCGGGAATTTTTCTCTCTGCGCCGGCCTGCTCACTTTGGTCGTTCGAAACTGACATAGACCATGTTATCTTCTTGTGCGGCGCGGAAAGGCACTTTGTTTTTCAGTTCGATCTCGATACGCACCGAGGCGCTTACCCCCTCGATTTCACGCGGGGTAATCATGGTCACCGCGCTTTCGAAGAAATGGGTATCGAGGAAGCGGCGGTTGTTCCTCAAGGGGATGCGAGTATTTTCCAGCTCAAGCACCACCAGCCGGTCACCCTCTTCGTACACCCGGTAGCGTACCGGAGAATTGGTTTTTACGAAAACCCGCGAAGACTCCTGTGTTTGCTGGAAGCCCACCCAGGTCATGTGCTTTATGGCCGAGTCCACCTCGACCCGCTGCTCGGCCACCCTTTCCTGGCGGGCGGTAGGGGTGCTCTTTGCCGGAGCGGGAGTGGGCGTGGGCGTCTCTTCTGTCTCCACCGGAGGCGGAGGAGGAGGCACTTCTTCTGCTTCGGCCGGTGGCGGAGGAGGCGGTGGGGTTTCGGCTTGGGCGGGCACAGCGGCTTGGGACTCTGTTTGGGCAGGCTGTTCCTCGGCTGTCTGGTTTACCTCTGGTGGAACTTCCTCAACCTCTTCAACCTCTTCCACCTCTTCGGCTTGAGCCACCAGAATTTTACCGCCGCCTTGCGGCCGGCTAGCTCCCGGGGCTTTTCCACCGTCGGCTTCCACTGCCGCAGGCGAGGGAGGCTCGGCTTGCGGATCGGGAACCACGGTGGAGGTCGAAATCTCCTTTGGTGAAGCCACTACCCCCCGCGGTGGCTGGGGAGCGGAAATCTTAGCTTGCGCCAGGCGGGGAGAACCGTCTTTTGCTTGAACCGGCGTTGCTTCGCCTTCGGCTTCGGGTTCGGCCGCCCCGTAAACAACTTCTCGGTCGACCGGCGCGGCCAGCTCTTCGGCCAGAGCCAAATCGCGACCCTGTCCCACAGCGGCGCTGTTTTCGTTATCGTCCCAGGTGGGGAGGCCGACGCTGGCCAAAATACCGCCGCTTCCTTCTTTCAGCTGCACCAGCAGCGAATTGCCTTTCACCCGAATTTGATATTCCGCTTCTTTGAGCAGGAGTATGCTAAAACGCGACACTCGCCCCGCCGGCCCACCTAGCTGCTGGGCGCTGATGCCACCGATGAGGCTGCCATCACCGGAAATCCTGTCCGGCACTCCCGTGAGGGTCGCCCCGGCCACATCCACAATTACCCGCAAGGGATGGTTCTGCAAAAAGGTAGTGAAATTGGGCGAACGTTCGCTCACTATTTCCACCACCGCTCCGCCTCCCTGTCGGTGCACCTGCACCCCGCTGATCCGGTTGGCGGAATCGGCGCTGGCGCCCATTACCTGCCCCGCCGCCAGCAGAACCAACAAAAACGCACGGCAAAGCAACTGGCAAGCTTTCATAAAGGAACCTCCCGGCAAAAAATAACCACCAAGCCGGCCTGCAACTTTTTCACGCTTCGAAAATACCACACTCGCCCAGGGTGCTCAAGTTTTTTTCTATAATTTTATATAATTTATGCATAATTTGATATAAATAAATCACAATAACACCATGTAATACAACAAGTTACCATTCGTGGCCCCGCTGGCCGAATTTTTCCATGAGAAAACGCCGGGCCTCGGCGGCCACGGTAAGCGAGCCGCAGACCAGTCCTCGGCTACCCGCGGCAAGCAATGCCTCCACCGCCTGTTCTACCGAATGGTGCACCCGGGCTGGTTTTTTGACCAGTCCCGTCAACTCGGAGGCGGGTCGGGCACGGGCGTCGCGCGGGGTGGCCAGCTCAAATCTCTCCACCAGTGGTTCGAGGAGCTGGAGCATCTCGGACACATTCTTTTCCTTTAGCACCCCAAAAACCACCGGCACCGGCCGCTCGCCGAAAAAGCGGTGCCAGCTTTCTACCAACGCCTTTACACCGTGCGGGTTGTGGGCCCCGTCCACCACCAATTCTCCGCCGGGACCGAAACGTTCAAAACGCGCCGGCCAGAAGGCATCACGAAGGCCAATCATAAGCTGCTCGCCGCTCAGAGGACCAAACTCTTCCCCGCCGGCCAGCAAGGCCGCAACTGCGGTTGCCGCGTTTTGTAGCTGATAAGCCGCCTCCAATCCCAGTGCCGTTTGTCCCAGATGGCTTCCTCTGAAAAAAAACCGAACCTGGCGGCCCGACCATTCCGCATGAAAGTCGCGTCCGTAAACATAAAGAGGCGCCTGTTTCTGCCCAGCCACCTGTTCGATCACCTGTTGTGCTCCCGGCTGCTGTGGACCACATACCACCGGAACTTTTTCTTTGATGATGCCGGCTTTTTCGAAAGCGATCTTTTCCACCGTGTCACCCAGCCATTCGGTGTGCTCCAACCCCACCGGGGTTATCACTGACACCGCCGGCCTGATAACATTGGTGGCATCTAGCCGCCCGCCCATTCCCACCTCGATCACCGCCGTTTCGACACCCAGCTCGGCGAAAATCCAGAAGGCCATGATGGTGGTGGCCTCAAAAAAAGTAAGCTGGCACAGCGCGCTGGCTTCGCCCCGCTGGTGGTACCAGTACTCCGGCCGCATTTTTTCGGTAAGCTGATGCTGCTCCACCCATTGCTCCACCTGGCGCGGCTCAAGCCCCAGGCCATCGCGCAACAGCACCTCGAAAGCCTTTTCCACCACCCGAGCTTCCACCTGCTTTCCGTTCACCCGGAAGCGCTCGGTAAAATCATGTAGGTGGGGAGAGGTATACAGGCCGGTTTTCCGACCCGCACAGCGTAAGATGGACTCAGCAAAGGCGCAGGTCGAACCCTTGCCGTTGGTTCCGGCCACGTGTACCGAGCGGAATTTCTCCTGCGGCCGGCCCAGTCGCTGCAGAACCTCGCCGGTGGTTTTTAGGCCAAAGCGGATTCCCCGGGGTTTGAGGCTATATAGAAAGGCCGTGGCCAGAGCAAGTTTCATGATTCAGACCAGGAAGATTTCGCCCTGCCGTAACAGACGCACCGATGGTACCCGCCAGCTTTTTACCTCTTGCCAGATCTCGCGGTGGAACTCCGGTTTCAGATGATAGAGGCGGATGGGAAGACCGGGCCGGCCCAGTTGTTCGAGCTCTCTCTTGATGGTGGTCGGAGTGAAATGACCGGCGGCGTCGGCCACCAGCTGCAAGCGGCTGGGGAACTTGGTCTCCACCAGAAGTAGCTTCAAATCTTTTACCCGGCGCAGTTCGCGCCACAGGCCCCGGACCGGACCGGTGTCTCCGGTGTAAAAAAAACTGCCGCTTTTACTGCGAACGATAAATGACATGCACTCTACCGGATGGCTGACCGGAATGGCCTTGATGCGCAGTCCACCCAAACGAAACCAGCGTCGGGGCTGGAACACCTGAGCCCGCAGGGTGGGTCGACCAGGACTGGGCAGAGAAAAGAAATCCGGCCAAAGCTGATTGTTGAAAAGGTGTCGGCGCAGGCAATCCATGGCCTCAGGGGAGGCATGCACCACAACCGGCCGGTTGCGCCGCCCGATGATCAAATCGGCGAAAGCGGGCAGGTCTTTTACATGATCGAAATGACTGTGGCTTAGCAACACATGCTCAAGCGCCAGCTGGCGGCGCAGGGAAAGCTGTCCCGAGAAGCTACCCGCGTCCAGCAAAATGGTGTCGTTCAGAAGCAAACAGGGCGAACGGTAACCGGGTAGCTCTCCTCCCCAGCAACCAAGCACTTCGATTTTAAGGGTACCCGGCATCTATAGTTCGCCGAACTTTTCCTTCATTTCCAGAAATTCCAGAAACTCTCGCAACCGGTTCACATCGTGCACCAGCAGGCCTTTTTCATGGGTGCGAATAAGGCGCGCGCGTAAAAGTTTCTGCAGCACCTCTTCCACCTGAGCCGTCTCCAGGCCAATCTTGGCGGCCAGACCCTCGGCATTTACTTCCACCAGCGTCCCGCCGGCTACCGCCTGGCCACGGCTGGCCAGATGGCTAAGGAAATGCACCACCCGGCTGTTGTGATCCTTGATCATCAGATTTTCGATCTGTTCGTCAGCCTCCTGCAGGCGCTGGGCTAAAACTTTTATCATGCGCACGGCAATCTCGCCGTTGGAGCGGATCATGCTGTCGAAAGTCTTGGGCCCAATGACCAGCAGCCGGGCATCCTCTAGCACCACCGCCGACGCCGAACGCGGTTTCTGGTTTATAATGGCCATCTCTCCGAAAAAGGCTCCCGGCCCCAGAGTCACCAGCACCTTTTCCGTGCCCCGCGCCGATTTGACGATGTTGACCTTACCCGACTGAATAACGTACATCTCGTTGCCCGGCTCACCCTCGCGGAAGACAACCGTCCCCGCCGGGTACTCGCGGCCGAATTTCTCAAAAAGGCGATCGCTCTCGTTGTCCATCTGGCCTCCTTACTCAATCATCAGCCAAGATACTTCATACTCCCGCCATCTGTCCAGCGTAAAGCTTGGCCGTCATTTGCTCTTGAACTGATAAACGCCGTCCCATTCTTCTTCCGGCGGCTTTTGCTCCAGTTGCCGGCAGCGTTCCACAAATAGCCGGGAGGGCGGATCGTCGGGCAACTTTTCGAATAATAGCCGGGCTTCGGAGAATTTTCCCTGTTGGTAGGCCTCGAACGCTTTTTCGAAATGAGCTATCCAGCCATCGCGCACTGGATCGGGCGGGCCGCGGTGCAGCAATTCGAAGATCCTCACCGGCCGGGCCTTTCCCTTGACCCGCACCATATCTAGCAGGCGCAGGGTAAAATGCTGGCCCACTGCCTGCCGGGTGGTTTCGGACACAATTATCCGGGTACCGTAGGTTTTATTGAGCCCTTCCAGACGCGAGGCCAGGTTGACGTTGTCGCCGATTACCGTGTAATCGAAACGCCGCGCCGAACCCATGTTGCCCACCGACACCTCACCGGTATTGATGCCCATGCCCACCTCAATATTGGGAAGATTCCTCGCCATCCATCCTCGACGCAGGCGCTCCAGCTCTTCGAGCATGCGCAGCGCCGAACGGCAGGCCGCGTGAGGGTGATCGCCAAAGGCAATGGGCGCACCCCAGAATGCCATCAGGGCGTCTCCGATGTATTTGTCCAGGGTGCCGTGTTCCTGAAGCACGATTTCGGTCATGGGGGTGAAATATTCGTTGAGCAGCTCGGTAAGCTGTTCGGGAGGCATGTTCTCAGAAAGCGAGGTAAAGCCGCGGATATCGGAAAACATCACCGTCACTTCGCGCCGCTCGCCACCCAGTTTCAGTTTTTTGGTGTCGCGCAGTACCTCATCAATAACTTCTTTGGAAAGATACAATTGAAAGGCATGCCGCAGGCGGCTTTTTTCGCGCTCCTCGGTGGCGTAGCGCCATATGGCGATAGCAATAAATAGCACCAGTTGCTGCATCAGCCCGAGTACCACCTCCGCCTGATAGCCTCTGCGGAAGAGAAAGAGATAATCTCCGCCCAGGGTGGCCGACATAAAAAGTAGGGAAAAGACCAGGCCGATGCCGAGCCTTATTCGGCCGAGCAGCCAGGAAAACACCAGGCCGCTTAGCAGCATGAAAGCCAGCTCGCCAAAAAGCAGCATCCAGGGTCGGCGTAGGGTTTCTGAGCGCAGTACGTTCTCGATCACCGAGGCGTGCAGTTCCACTCCCGGATAATGACCGTCGAAGGGCGTGGGTCTTAGGTCGTATACCCCAACCGCCGTCGAACCCACTAGAACAATTCTGTCGCGCACCGCGGAGCAGATTTCCCCCGGCGCGCCCTCTTGCAGTTGATCGTCCTGCAGCTTTTCTAGCGCGATTATGTCTCGGGCCGAGAGGTGGCGAAAGGTTTTCTGCGGACCGTAGAAGTTGACCCGCAGGCGCCCTCGCTGATCCACCGGCAACCTCAGGTGCTCAGGCCCCGGCACACCCAAAGGGCCCAGGTAAAGTTCATTCTCGAAGTCTTTGATAAAAAGTTCTATCGGCTGGCCCTGCCAGACAGAAAGGACCTGCAGTGCCAACGAGGGCAGATAGCTGCGCAGCTTTGCGCCGTCAGGCCGGGACCTTTCAAAACAGAAAACCAGGGGCTCTTTGCGGAATATGCCATCTTCATCGGAAGAGGCGTTGAAAAAACCAAAATAATCAGTGGACCGTGCCAGCAGCTGCAGGTTGCCGCGAACGCCTACGGGCATGACAAACCGGGCGCAGGCTTCGGCCTCGGGAACGAAAGGTTTTACCAGGCCGATGGCGCTCATATCCACCTCTTCCGCCTCTTCTCCCAAAATGTCTTCTCGATCCAGACCGCCGGTATCCTCCTGGCTTACAAATACAAAATAACCCAGCACCACGTTTCCCGCCTCTTCAATGGCCCTGGCCATCTGCTGGTCGCCCCGCGCCGCTTGCAGTCGTTCATCCAAATGGCGAAAGAAGGGACTGTCACTTCCTTCCCAATGCTGGTAGGCCTCAAAGAGGTTTTCCAGCTCCTTTTCCAGTCGGGAAGCGTCCTCTTCGGAAAACACCATATCGAAGCCCACTACCCGCGCCCCGCAGCGATGTAATTGGCGAATGAGCGCCGCTATTTTGCTGCGCGGCCAGGGCCACATGCCTAGTTCGGGATCGCGTAACGATAATTCGTCTACGGCCGCAATGACCACCCGGGCGGTTTTCTGGAACTCTTCCGGCTTAAAGCCGCCCCGCAGGTGAAATTTCGTGTCCAACCATAAATACTCTGCCCGCTGCATCAGCCCGCCGGACTGAACCAACATGGACTGCAGGCCCAGATAGGATTTCAACAACAAAAAAGCCAGGGTAATCAACAATCCCAGACGAAAGGTATTAAGGCGCAACCACCTTAAATGGGTCATCGTAGGCATTTATCACACAGCGCCGGCCAGCTGTCAAAGCCCCATAGTTTACCGCACACCCTGGCCAGTTAGAAGCAAGCCTGAGGTATCCCCGGAACTACGAGCAAGATGGAGCGCGGCCCGCGCAGCCGAAGCCGTCCAGAGCTTGAGGGCAGAGTTTTTCGGTTTGAGGTTGCGACCATTCAACCA
>Ga0068707_1002129_pt1 | contig 13966 bp, 12 predicted proteins | sample YNPNPMetaG_FD_66600 | JGI IMG/M metagenome (GOLD analysis project Ga0068707, IMG submission 66600) | Anoxygenic and chlorotrophic microbial mat microbial communities from Yellowstone National Park, USA - YNP NP MetaG | ecosystem: Environmental > Aquatic > Thermal springs > Hot (42-90C) >... | reverse complement strand
AACTTTTCCAAACAGTGTCAGTAAGGTCAGGATCTGATGACCTGGCGCACGAAGCCGCCCCAGGTGACGCGGTAGGAAATGCCCCGCCAGACCAAGGTGTGGCTCCACCAGGTTTGCAGATAACTTATCACCAACACCAGCCAGGTGAGGGCCAGGGCCAAAAGCCACCTCCCCCAAGGGATGTAAGTGGGCGCCAGTGTCCTAAAGCCCAGACCCAGGCCCAGGAGCAGAAGCAGGTAAACGGCGCCGGCCAGGGTGAAGCCTAAAGAAATCAGCCCTAAGGCGCCTCCCAGGACGGCTCCCAGGGCCAACACGGGCGGTACTAAAAGAAAATAGGCCAACAGGGCTGCGGCCAGCCAGGTGCCGGGCATGAAGTACTTGACATATAGGAGCTGCCGGGTCAGCCAGGCCAGCCAGCCGGAGAGCGTCTCCCCGGCCAGCGGGGTGTCCAGACGGGCGGCGGCCACCGGTCTCACCCGGATGCCGTGTGATTGCAGACGCAGGGCCAGGGCCACATCATCCACCACCGTCGCGGCCCAGAGACGGGCGATCCGGTAGTGTTCGACAACACTTCTCCAGATGGCGGTAGCCCCGCCCCAGGGCTGCACCAGACCGGCATGCCCATGGCACAGGTGAATGATGAGCACCGTCACCAGCATCCCCAGGGTCGCCAGACGCCCGTCCCGGGGAATTATGCGGTGAAAGCCGGTAGTCATCAGGGCCTCCCCGGTGACCAGGGGGCGCACCAGTTCCTTTAAAAAATGCCGGGGGGCCAGATGGTTGGCGTCGCAGAAGACCAGAATCTCCGAGGGGGCCTTCAGAATCTTAAGGCCGGCCACCAGGTTGTGGTTTTTCTGGCTGCAACCTGCCGCCCGACCGCTCACCACATGCCGCCCCCGGGGCAGGGCCCGCAACACCTCCCGAACGATCTCAGTGGCCGGATCGCTTAAGTCAGCGGTGATAAAAATAACTTCGTAATCCGGGTAATCCTGGGTCAGCAGGGAGGACAGGCAGGCGCGCATGTGAGGGTCCCGACCGGTAGCGGGCACCAGGATGACGGCCGGGGGCCAATGAAGATTAGCGTCCTCCTCCGGGTTGCCTGGCGGGGGACTGCCTAAACTTCGCCGGACATACTTTCCCCCTTGAAGGAAAAAAATCCACATCCAAAGCAGCCCGAAGGTATATGAGGCCCAGAAAAAAAATCTCATGCCGCCGCCGAACCGAAATCAGGAAAGCACCTTTGGGAGGAGGGGGAAGGCAAGTTCCCCGAAGCAGGGCTGAGGGGAAGGGCTCACTGCCCCTCTTGGGATCATCAGTAGCCAGTGACCAGTAGCCAGTGACCAGTGGCCAGTGATCAGTGATCAGTGATCAGTGATCAGTGTCCAGTGATCAGTCAGCAGTTACCAGTTCTGTTTTTCCCCTCTAACCCCTGGCCCCTCGCCCCTTGCCTATCGCCCAAACACCCAGCGAGAAGGAAACAGAATTTCCGTCAACAGCTTCTAAGATTCTAAGAACGGGGGGCGCAATGGATGAAGCGGCCGAATTTGAGGAGTTCGTCCAACCGGCACTTCCAGATCAGCCGGTCCTGGTACAACATGGCATCCGGACAGCCGTCGCACATGGCAATGCGGCCATCCTCCAGGATATCCACCGGCTGAATGATGGTAAAATTCTGGAGATACAGGCGCTTCCGCCACAGGCCGGGGTTAAGCAGCCATTTGAAAAACACCTGCCGCATGCCCCGGCTCACCACAGACAGCGGAAAAAGGAGGTGCGGCTTGTTCAACAGGCAGGGACGGGTATAAGCCATATAGGTGCCGTACCACAGATGATGAAAACTCTGAATGATTTCGGAAAATTTGCCGTCCAGATAACCCAACACCCTGTCCTTCTCCCCCACGCTGGTGCTGATGAGCCACTTGGTGATCCGGGGGTCCTCGTTACTGTTCAGGAAGGCGCATGGTTCAAAGTCAGGGGCCACTTCCCGGATCTTATCCACCACCTCCTGGGCCGTAACATCTTCATAATCCTGCAAATGCTCCAGATGATACACCAGCGCCGCCGGGTCCACCACCTGCCCGCCCACATAGCTCTCCAGGTGAGGCGGCCGCTTGGCGGTGCGAAACAGGATATAGACCATGGTATGGATCAGGTCCTGGTGTTGCTGGGCGAAGCGGGTAAGCGCCGGTATGTCTTTCAGGGTGTCCCGGTAGATGGTGGCGTTGAAGGCGGTGGCAATCTGCCCCTCCCCGGCTTCTTGGATCATGACAGCCAGCTTCAGCCGCAGCTCATTCAGCTCCTCCTCGGTTTTCTGGACCCAGCCGGGACGTTTCTGATGGGAGTCCACATGCACCGTAAAGGCCACCAATCCGGCATTCTTCAGGTCCTTGATGATCTCCGGGGTCAGAAGCGAGCCGTTGGTGATGATAATGGGTTTCCACCCCTGGGATGCCACGTAGCGCACCAACTCCACAATGGGGGGATAGAGGAGCGGTTCCCCCCCGGCAATGGAGATGCCATCCGTCTTGCGAAGCTTGCGGATGGTCTCCAGTTCCTGAATGACGTTTTCCAAAGGCCGATGGCCACCGGGATCATTTTCCCGATAACAGCCTTCGCAATACATATTGCACTTGGTGGTGGGTTCCAGCCAGGTGATGGCATTATCCGCCAGATTCCAGGGCATGCGATAATAGGTTTCCGGCGTCAACGGTCTGATGGACATCAAGGTCTCCTTTTACAAATGAGCCGTTAGGGCTAATAGCGGACCACCGTCTGGGGTTGTCCGGGAAAAAATATTTTCAGGAAAAATCTCTTGTTTATTTCAGGAGTTGGGTGAAAGACCGGTAATTATCTTGCCTTTATTAACAAAAGGCCTCACATCCTGTCAAGGAAAAAGGCGGAGGCGCTGCCGCCACCAAGAGACCGCCAGCCCCAAGAGGGGCAAAAGGGCCAGAAACTCCGCCCCTTCCCGGGGCAGATAGGGTTTGGCCAGGAAATACAGGGCCAGCCCCCCTAAAGCGGCCAGGACTAGTAGCAGGAAGGACCAGAAGGGCATGAGCCGCAACCGTTTTTGGATGTAGGACACCGTCAACAGAGCCACCCCCCCTTTGGTGACGATCATGGCCCAGGAAGCCCCCCAAAGCGGCGTCACCGGAATCACCAGGGCGCACCAGAGCAGATTGAGCACAAGGCCGGCCAGGTAAAACACCAGCAAAAGTCTTTCCAGACGCATGCTGATCATCAGAAAGGCGGCCAGATTGTGCAGGAAGGCAAAGACAATGGTGACCACCAGGTATTTCTGCATCCACACCGCCTCCGGATACTGAGGGCCGTAAATCAGGGTGATGAGACGGTCGCTTTCCACCGCCAGGACAAACATGAGGGCCAGAGCCGTCAGCAGCAGCCAGCGGGCGGTGTCCTGGGCCAAGCGGGAAACGGCGCCCCGGTCCACCTCCCAAAGCTTTACAAACAGCGGAAAAAGCACGCTCTGGAGGAGCAGGTTGGAGGCCAGGCAGGAAAAGCCGTCCACCATCTGCCAGGTGACGCTGTATTGGGCCACCCCCTGGGAGCCGCCGTAGCGCTGCAGAAAAAAGAGGTTGGCCTTGTTGTAAAACACTGCGGTCACTTCGATGAGAGCGAACAGCATGCCGCTTTGGGCCATGGCCCCCAAGCGGGAGAAGGCCAACTTTGGCAGACGCCACTTGCCCACCGGCAGGCAGGCCGCCGCCCCGCCGCTGATGTTAATGATGGTCTCAATGAGCTTGAAACAAGCAATGACCAGGGGGGGTGCCCCCAGAGCCAGGGTGATGAGGCCGTAACCGAAGCCCAGTGCGGCTCCCACCACTTTGGTGGCCCCTTCGTACTGTTGGCGGCCCTCCACCTGAAGGGCGACAAAAAAGGTGCTGGCCAGGGCCTCCAGCCCCACCCCGGCGCCGATGACCAGCATCACCTGCTTCAGGGCCGGACTGTAATCCTGCCAGACCAAAAAAACCAGGGCCCCTAGAGCACCCAGCAGCAGAAACCAGCCCTTTAACAGGCTGACCATCATCAGGGTTTCCCAGGTGTCCTGCCGGCGGCTCAGCAACCCCACCAGGGGCAGGTTCAAGCCGAACTCCCCCACCAGCACCAGGATGCTGCCCAGCCCCAGGGCCAGCATAAACTCCCCATAGGTGGCGGCGCTGACCCGGGCCAGGTATATGAAAAACACTGCCTGCAAGGCCTCCCGCACCCAACGGGCGCTGAGCAGATAGGCCAGTTTGGCGAGAATGCGGTAGGAAGCAGATTGCTTATCCCCGGCCATAGTTGGAGGATTGTCGTCCAAAGGCTATAGTTGATGCCGTTTACTTATCATATTTGCGGCCGCCGAAGTTAACAATTGCGGTGGAGGGGGTGAAAAATTAGGTGAACGCGTGTAAGGCAAGGTATTCGCCACCGGTTGTCCAGCAATCAAAAAAACACGCCTCCAGGGAATAAAATACCCGAGACTCACATATTCATGGGGAATTGGCCAGGTGGGGCGGCACCGGCCGGAAGATAAGGCGTCCGGTACCCTTCGGGAGGCTTAGGAAGAAGAGGGGAAGAAGGCTCGGGGTGGCGCTTCGGCCCGGCGAAAGGGAGCTGCCAGGATATAGCGCACTTTGTTGGCCTTCTCATGGTTGTGGTCCAAGATACCGGCCTTGTGGAGAAGGTTCAGATAAGCCCAGGCCGTCTTCTTGTTGATCCGGAAGCGGGCCTCAAAGTCCAGGAGTCGGAACCACTCCCCCCGGGTGTCCCGGAAGAATTCCCACAGGGTCTCATGGGTGAGTTTGCGGCGCCCCTTGGGGAGCAGCGGAATCTGCGACAGGGCCTGACGCAAGGCCTCCCCTTGTATGCTCTCTGCTACCTCCACCTCGGCCTCCGCCCGGGGCGCCGGGACTGGAGTGTCTTTCCGGGGCGCCAGCCAACCCCCGTCCAGGTGCTCAAAGTAGCGCTGGGCGTTTTCTTCGATGAGATTCAACAGCCGAAAGAACTGGGACAAGGAAATCTGCCCGGCCAACCGGGTGACCAGGTAGTTTTTGGCCTCCTTGCGGATAAAAGCTACCCGCTCCGGAGGCTTGGCCGGCAGGTTTTCCGCCTCCAACAACACCTGGAAAAACATACCCGCCACCAGGGTGGTTTCCAGACCGGGCTGGGATGGTCCGAGCTGCCTTAGGTCCTCGGCGGCCCGGGGGGCACCCGCACTCATGGCAAAGACGGCAAAATCCTCCGTAAAGGTCGCCAATTTCTCCGGGCAGGCCGTTTTCAGGCAATGCCAGGTAAGGGTACGCACCAGCTCCAATTGGCGATCCTTATCCATCCCGGATTACCTCTGAAAATATTATAAGCCTTCAAGCAGGCTGACACAAGATGTTAAATTTCCTAAGGTTGGCGTTAATTGACAAAGAAGTTTCTAAAGGGAGGGCGAGGGGAGCGCCGCCCCTCCCCATATAACACCCTTCCGGGAAGGGTTGGTGGGTAGGGGATAAGGGTCCTATGACCCTTAGCCCCTACCCTTTCTACAGGCGGGGGTTTATCCTCTCGGCGGCACCGGCGACAGCCTGACGGGCATCAACACCACCCTACTATCTGCGGAATAAATAGAAGCTTTTGCCCGAGATATTCCCGGGTAAAAGTTAGGGCCACCGGTGAGAGACTATGATGGGAATGGTGTCCCACAGAGGGAACTGCCGCTTTGGGAGAGGTGGACACTTGTCATGATTTTTAAGGCGGGCCAAAGGCAATAGAGGATTTTCTGTGGCGGGAAGGGCCCCACTAGGAGACCTGACTATAACGCCCCTGGTGCACCCGCCACCATTTCTGCCAACGGCTGAGGTCCTTGCCAAAGTTTTTGCCGGTGATGGCCGCCAGGGCCGCGGCGGCCTCCGCCTGCACCGTTTCGGTATCCGCCAGGGCCTCCAGAAGGTCCGGAATAGCAGAGGAGTCTCGGAATATTCCCAAGGCCCTGGCGCCCCGCCGGCGTCTCTCCGGCTCAGGGTCTTTGAGTAACTGGCTGAGCTGGGGGAGGAATTTTCTGGCCTCCGGACGCAGGTGCCAGTTGGGGTCAAGGTTCTGCAACGCGGTCGCCGCCGCCTCAGCCGTGGCCTCCTGGCCGAACAGAAAGGCTTCCAGCAACTCCGGGAAGGCTTGCCGGTCCCGAATTTCTCCCAGGAGCCAGGCAATAAAAGGTTGAGTGTCTAAGGGTGCGGTCCGCAAGCTTCTACTCAGGAAAGGCACCGCCGGCTTGCCGATTTTTAGAAGGATGCGGGACACCCAAGGTCTGAGAGCCTGTTTATCCAAGGCCTCGATAAGTTGAGGCACCACCGCCACGGCCTGAGGAGAGGCCGGCCATTGACGGTCAATCTTGCCCAGAGCCTCAGCCGCTCCTTGCCGCACCTCCCAGTCATCATCTTTCAAAGCCAGCAGCAGGGGCCTTAGACTGCCTACCTCCCGCCTTTCCCCCAGAGCCCAGACCACCTGCTTGCGCACCTCCGGGTCCGGATGGCTAAGGGCCTGAGTCAAAGGCTCCAGGGCCTCCTGACCCATCTTCACCAGGGCTTGGACGGCGTTCTTTTTAACATTGAGGATGACGCTCCCCAGGGCCTGGATCAGATAAGGGATGGCCTGAGATGCGGAAATTTCGCCCAGGGCCGACGCCGCGCTGGCCCTGACCTCGGCGCACCAATCCTTCACCAACACCTCAATGAGATCATCCACCGCCTGGACGGCTCGCAAATCCCCCAGAGCCATGGCCGCCTCCCTCCTGATTTCCCACTGCGGGTGCCTAAGACACCGGCGCAGTTTGGGAATGTCCCGGTGTTTTTTGAATTTTTCCAGGTTGGGGGTAAAGAACCGTGAAAACATTTCGGGCCTTGGGGGTTCCGGGTGCCGGAGATAATCCTTTCTGTTCCGGTCGCTTACAGCTTCTATTGGTTTTTTCGGCACTTATTTTTTCAATCTTTAATGCAACTTCCCCAAGGAAAAAGAAAAGTGTTTGGGGGTACAAGGAAAAAGTGGAAAATCTTTTGAATTTTGGCAGGGGGAGCGGAGAGCGAGGCACCCTCCCCCAAGCTTTAATGAGATTTGGCTTTGCGGCGCGAGAGGACTCGTCGGTGGCACCAGAATTTCTGGCCCAGGCTTTCCAGCCTTTGCCAACTCAGGCTGAAGTTGCCCACTAGAAGGTGGACAACAACTTGATATCAGAAAGGTGCGGGGACTCCGAAGGTCTGCTGGTAACGTTGCCGGAACGCGGATATCTCCACCTGATGCTCCTGGGTGCCGGCCTGTTCCACGGCGAAGCTGGCCAAGACGGCCCCCGACCGGGCGGCCGTGTCCCAGGGAAGTTTCAGGATCAGGCCTTTGAGCACTCCGGCCCGGTAGGCATCGCCGGCCCCGGTGGGGTCCAGGACCCGGCGGGCCGGCGCCGCCGGGATCAGCTCCTTGCCACTGGGGGTCAACACCTCCGAGCCCTGCTCGCCCCGGGTGGTGATGAGGACCGGCGTGCACTGCTGGAGACGGGTAAGGGTCAGGCCGGTTTTGGCCTGGAACAGTTCCAATTCATAGTCGTTGACGATGAGGGCTAGGGCTCCGGTGGTCATCTCCACCAATTCGGTTCCCTGCCAAGCCGGAATAGACTGGCCCGGATCAAAGATATAGGGCAGGTGCAAGGATTTATAGAGCCGGGAATAGGTCAGCATGTCCTCCAGATTTCCCGGCGAGATGATGGCCAGGGAAGCATTAGGGTCTATGCCGTCAAAACGGTATTGCGAGGGATACTTCATGGCCCCCGGATTGAAGCCGGTGATCTGATTGTCGGCCAAGTCCGTGGTGATATAGGCCCCGGCGGTGAACTCTTCCGGAATGAGGCGGATGCCCTCCAGGGACAACCCTAGTTGCTCCAACCGCTGACGATAGGGGCCGAAGTCCCGTCCCCCAGTGGCCAGGATCAGGGGCTTCTCTCCCAGGAGGGCCAGGTTGTAGGCAATGTTGCCGGCAGTGCCCCCGAACCTCTCGGTGAGGCCGTTCACCATAAAACAGACATTCAGGATATGAATTTTTTCCGGCAGGATATGATCGGCAAAGCGGCCGGGAAAGTCCATGATGCGGTCATAGGCCAAAGAGCCGGAGACAAATAAGGGCATGACTCAGTTATCCTGTTCTGAAAAGTTATTTTGTGGGGGAGGGGGCTAAGGGCCGCAGGCCCTTACCCCTCCCCCAAAACCCCCTCCCCCAATCCCTCCAAATAGGGGGTTGGGGGGAGGGCGGGGGAACGGCGTTCCCCCGGCCCTCCCCCCAGAAACTCCTTTTCATGCTTTATGGGTGGGGCGTTAGGCCCGTGAGGAACTGTCCCTGATTAGTAGTCACCATGGCCTTCCACCCGGACTTGGTCGAAGTACTCCTTGGCTTCGCCCACGGTGTACAAAGAGCCGGTAACAACGATGCGGTCCTGAGGTCCGGCCAGGGCTTGGGCCCGTTGAATAGCCGAGGCCACCTGCGGCTCGGTGAAAGTGGCCACCGGGTAGGTGGCGGCCTGAGCGGCCAAGGCTTCAGGGGCGGCGGCCCGGGCATAGCGGGGGCGGGTGAAGATCACCGTCTGGGCCAAGGGCAGCAGGCGCCCCAGGATGTTGGCCACATCTTTATCGGCCATGATGCCCAACACCAAGATAAGGCGGCCGTTGGTGCGGCTTTCCTTCAACCTTTGGGCCAGGACCGCGGCGGCGGCCGGGTTGTGGGCCCCGTCCAGCCATACCCGGGGGTCCTGGGCCACCTGCTCCAGGCGTCCCGGCCAGCGGGCCTGACGCAGACCCTGGCGGATGGCCTCTTCCGTGACCGCAAACCCCCGCCGGCCCATAAGCTCCAGCACCGCCAGCGCCAGGGCGGCATTGCCATACTGATGGCGGCCCTTAAGGCTGAGGCTGAGGTCTTGGAGCTGCCCGTCCAAGCCATAGTAGGTAAAGCGACCCTTTGGTGAGCCGCGGCTCAGAAAGTCAACGCCCTGCACATACATGGGGGCTTGCTGTTCTTGGCAACGTTGCCGGAGCATGGCCAACAGCCGCTTTTGCTGGACGCCGGTAACCAAGGGCACGCCGGGCTTGATGATGCCGGCCTTTTCCCGGGCGATGGCCAGCAGGGTGGACCCCAGAAATTCCTGATGATCCAGAGAAATATTGGTGATGACGCTCACTTCCGGGGTTATCAGGTTGGTGGCGTCCAATCTCCCCCCCATGCCGGTCTCGAGGATGATGGGGGAGGCCTTTTCTTCCAGGAAATAGAGGAAGGCCAGGGCGGTGGCGAATTCAAAAAAAGTGGGCGGCTCCTCTTCGGCCACCGCTTGCCGCACCCGGTTGATCAGGTGCAACAGGCGGCCCCCGTAGATATCCTGATCCTTCAGACGGAAGCGCTCGGTGAACTGTACCAAGTGGGGGGAGGTAAAGAGTCCCACCGGATAGCCGGCCTGAGTATAAACGGCGGACAACATGGCCGCCACCGACCCTTTGCCGTTGGTCCCGGCGATATGCAGATAACGCCCTTGTTCCGGAGACAAGCCCAGGCGCTGCAGCAGATGGCGGGTGGAGGACAGCCCGAACTTAATGCCGAACTTTTGCAGATTAAACACCCAAGCGGTGGCTTGGGCCAGATCAATAAAGCCTTCCATCAGTATTCCTTGAATTCGTGACCGGCGACAATATCACTCCCCGGAGCAAAGCGCACCGTCAGAGTATTCTTCAGAATTTTACCCTCTTTTTTGACTGTCTTCCGCTTGATCTGTTTGTTCTCGTCAATAACAAAAGGGGTTAAAGACTGTTCCTGGGGCTCATGATAAAGCTTTTTGGATATGGGCGGCGGGGCGTCGGCGTAGCCATGATAGGTAAAGACTACTCCGGCGGCGGAGCGCTCCACGTCCTGAGGCTCCCCGAACCACAGCAGGATCTCGTTTTTGGTGGTCTGACCGTCTTTGATCCGGGCCACATAGCGGGGGTTGAGGCCTTCACCGCTCAGGCCGCGCCAAGCACCCAGCATCAGGACCACTAACGCCAGCAGCACCAGTCCTAGGCCAATTCCTTTGCAGGTATCACCTACCCTCCGCACCACATGGCACTGCACACGGGACATACTTCTGTCTGCCCTCCTGTCTTTAAAACTGTCCATCTTTTCTGCTTAATCCGGAAGGTCTTTCCTCTGGGGAGGTGTGTTCCCCAGGAATTAACTAAGCAATACGGCAATTATACCACTGAGAAAGATGGCGTCAAAGGTGCCGGCGCCGCCGATGGAGGCCACCGGCGCCCCTAACTGACCGATTTCATTAAGCTTCAGAAGGTCGGCGCCGATAAGGGTGCCCATGGTGCTGGCGATATAGGCAGTGGGGGCCCGGAGTCCTTCCGGGCAGAGCAGCCAGGCCCCCAGGGCGGCCAGGATGGGAGGGATCAGGCCGGGGACGGCGATCCCCAAACCCTTCACGGGGCGCGCCAGGTGATACATGATGACGATCATGCCGCCCAGCAATATGGGCAGGGCCAGGGTAAAGGGCATCCGGCTCAAAAGATAGAGCGACAAAAAAGCCGGGATCACGGCACCGCCCACATTGACGGCCAGCACGGTTTTACGGGTGCGGGGCGCCGCTGGCAGGCGCACCCGCATGCCGAAGTAGGAAATCACCTGCCCCCCTATAACCTCCTGGGTCTCCAGGGTGTGAATGGGGATGTTCACCAGACTGCCTGCCAGGGTGAGGATCAGCAGCCAAAAGACCATGCCAGGAGAGAGGCCCAAGCGGCTGAAGGCCTCGCCGATAGCGCCCACCAAAAGGAAAGGCAGCATAAGGAGGGCCATGACAAAAAATATGGCCATGACCAGGAAAATAAGGGGTGGGAAGATCATCTCTCAGTGCTCCAAGCCATAGGCTCTGAGTTTGTAATTCAACTCTTCCAGGGAGATTTCCAGGACTTCCGCAGCCTTTTGACGGTTTTTGGCCAGCTTTTCCAGGGTGCGGATAATGAATTCCCGCTCCTGTTCCGACCAACTGGGCTCCTGGTCGCCGTCCCAGAGGCGGTGAGCCTCTCGTTGGATATGCGGAGGCAGGTGCTCAAGGGTGAGAAGCTCAGAAGTGCACAGGATCACGCCCCGCTCCAGGACATTTTCCAGTTCCCGGATATTTCCCGGCCAAGGGTAGCGGCGAAAAGCCGTCAGCACGTCAGACGTCAGACCTTTGACTTGTTTATGATATTTTTCCCGATAGCGCTGAAGAAAATATTCCACCAGCAAAGGCAGATCCTCCAGCCGCTCCTTAAGGGGGGGCAAGGTCACCGGGAAGACATGCAAGCGATAATATAAGTCTTCGCGAAAGCTGCCCACCCGCACCATTTCCTCCAGGGGGCGGTTGGTGGCGGCGATAATGCGGACATCCACCTTGACGGGTCTGGCACTCCCCAGGGGTTCGAACTCTTTGCTCTGCAGGACGCGCAGAATCTTGGCCTGGGTGGCCAGTCGCATTTCGCCGATCTCATCAAGGAAGATGGTGCCCTTATGGGCCAAGAGAAAGCGGCCGTCCTTGCGGTGGGTGGCCCCGGTAAAGGCGCCTTTTTCATGGCCGAAGAGCTCGCTTTCCAACAGCGTCTCCGGCAGGGCGGCGCAGTTCACCACCACGAAGGGCCCCTGGCTGCGGGGGCTGTTCAGGTGGATGGCCTGGGCTGCCAGTTCCTTGCCGGTGCCAGTATCGCCGAGCAGCAAGACGGTGGCATCAGAAGGGGCCACCACCTCCAGAAGGTGCTGCACCTCCTGCATACGGGCCGACGTCCCTATCACTCCGGGAAAGAAAAACCCACCCACGCTGCTCCTCCTTGAGACAGGTGTCAGGTGCCAAAGACACGAAATTACATTTTTACCGGCCGTTTCTCAACTGTGCAAGGAGATTCCGAGCTTCCTATGACCCGCCTTCGACAGCCCGGTGGGCCGTTCACTGCTCCCTCATAACGGCATGCACCACCCCGTGGCAGGCGCAGGCCGTCCCCACCAATAATCCTTCACCCGGGGGCACCTGCTTCGCTTGCTCTGCCAAGTCCCAAAGGACTTGCGGGGGGTAGCCCCCAATTCCCGGGGCCAGCTGGCGGCTTCTGATCACCACCAGGTGCCAGCCCGGCAGAGCCAATCTGCCCAATTCTGCAAACAAAGGGCGTTCCCAGTGACGGCCGCTTACCGGACAACCTTCGGGCGGCTCCGGGCAATCGTCCGGGCAGAGGTGGCGGGCCCGGCTGAGATAGAGTTGGCCTTCCTTGCCCCTGAAGGCGACCGGGGCCAGGGCCTCCAAAGCCTCCGGCACCGGCACCGTCAGCCACCCCCCCTCCAGCCCGCCCCCACGCCGCAGCCATTCGTAGGCTAGATGCACCGGCAGCATGGGGAGCAGCCAATCCCAGGGGGGAACCGCCTGGAGGTGTTCCACCAGATAACCGATGGCCTCGGCCTGGATCCAGGTGACGGCGTGAGGGGCCTCGGCGCGGGCTTCTTTAAGAGCCCGGGGGTCTTGGTCCACCACTACCAATCCGGCCCCGGCGTCTTTTGAGGGCAGTCGGTGAACCGCCAGGCGTCCGAACTTCCCTGCCCCCAGGATAAGATAAACCGACACCGTCCCTTCCCTTTAAGCTGGCCTCCATATTTCTATCTGGACCTGGGCCTGAGCTTAAATTTTTACCCCTCCCCCTGACCCTCCCCCCGCCGGTAAAGGGGGGCGAGGAATAAAGACCGGCTAGTCGCGCCGGGGATACACCCCGATGACGGTGGACAGCCAGAACTTTTTATGTTCGAGAAAATTATACAGGTCTGACTTCCACATCGGCGGGGAAAAATATTCCAGATCATCGGTCTTGATGAAAAGTTGGGCCTCCGTGCCGCCGTCCAGGTTGAGGGCGCTGTCGATTTCGAAGGCACTGGCCTTGAGAAAACGGGCTAATTGGTGGAGGGTGAAAAATGATTGTCTGGTATTGAATACCAGGATGTTGCCGTTGCGGTCGGCGGCGATCACGGTGCGGTGGGCGGTTTTTTCGGTCTGGGCCACCCGGATGCGGCCTTTATAATCCAACAGCAAAGGATAAGACTGCACCCCCTGTGTCCAGGGGAAATTATGCAGCGAAACGGGATTGAGACGCAGGTCCAGGATGGTGGCCCGGGGGAGATCAGGGGACATGCCTTTGGGCTCCGCCACGAACATGCCCCGCATCTGCGGGTTTTTCAGGGGTCCCAAAGGCCGGCCGTCGGCAATCACCAAGCCGCAGGGCCGGCCGCCAGCACAGTAGTAACTGGCATTAAACACCACCGGCACGGCCAGTTCCTGCTGCCAGTCGACAATGCTTTGGGGGGCATGATGACATACCCGGAAGGAATTGACGCTGGGATCGATTTTCACCACGGCCAGGTGTTCTACCGGTTCTTCCTGCCACCAGACCTGGATTTCTGAAAAGCTAAGACCCCGGCCAAGGGTGCGCCATTGCGGGGGGCTGTGCCGCCACCCCTCTGCGGTAACCACCACCGGCCCCCAACAGACCCCAAAAAGCAAAATCATCCAGATAAGCCAGAGATTCACCGCAACTCCTTGCAGCCTGGCGAAATTTCCGTTATTTTACCACGGGAGGGTTGGCCAGTCTATAAAAGTTTGTGGGGGAGGGCCGGGGGAACGCAGTTCCCCCCCTCCCCCCAGACCCCCTCCCAACCCCTTATTTGGAGGGATTGGGGGAGGGGGTGTGAGGGAGGGGGTAAGGGCCTCAAGGCCCTTGGCCCCCTCCCCCACAAGAAAACTTTTCAGAACAGGATTAGGTGTCAAGGAGGCAAGAATCATAAACAAGTCGGGTTTGTTATCAAACTCTCACCACTGTGGTCTTCCGGCTACCGAGACGGGATGGAAGTTGGCCGATTCTCATGCCCATCTGGATGAACCGGAGATGCAGCCGGATCAGGAAGCAGTGCT
>Ga0068707_1002128_pt1 | contig 13969 bp, 9 predicted proteins | sample YNPNPMetaG_FD_66600 | JGI IMG/M metagenome (GOLD analysis project Ga0068707, IMG submission 66600) | Anoxygenic and chlorotrophic microbial mat microbial communities from Yellowstone National Park, USA - YNP NP MetaG | ecosystem: Environmental > Aquatic > Thermal springs > Hot (42-90C) >... | reverse complement strand
GGTTTTCCCTCTCATCTGCGGTCCTCCTTGCCACGGTGATGAATCCCGTGTGGGCAGTCATCCTGTGGACAGGCCTCACGCTGAGACCCTTCACGTGCCACGGCCTCACGAGATTCTCCACAGTCTCTGCCTTTTCGAAACCTCCCACCTCCTGGAATCCATCGTAGAGGCTCTTCACTTGGAGGGCGTTGGCAGTGAAGCAGAGGAGTATTCCACCTGGTCTCAAGGCCTCTTTCACCACTGGGAGAAAGCGCCAAGGGTCTGGCACATCCATGGTAACCCTGTCCACCCCCCTCTCCTCGATACCCAGGGAAGCGTCCGCCAACTTTATGGTCCATTGAGGGCATTTACCCAGATAGGTCTCCACCGTCTTCCTCGCCGCTTTGTGGAAGTCCTCCCTTATCTCGTAAGAGACCAGCATGCCTTCTGGACCTATGGCCCTGAGGAGAGCCATGGTGAGTGCGCCGTAGCCCACTCCCACCTCAACCACTCTGGCCCCTGGAAAGATGTCGGCCCAGATGAGGATCATTCCCAAGTCCTTGGGATAGATCACCTGAGCCTTCCTGGGCATATTCATGATCACCTGGGCCAATGTGGGTCTCAGGACCAGAAAAGGGTGCCCGCCCGATGACCTCACCCTCATCCCCTCCTGGAGCCCGATTATGGAATCGTGCTCCACAAATCCGTGATGGCTGTGAAACCTGCTTCCGGGATTCAGCCTGAAGAGAAACTCTCTGCCCTTTCCGTCCACCAGAAGGACATTTTCTCCTGCTTCAAGGGGCCTGAAATCCAAGCTCCATCTCCCAAATGGAAAACGCCCGAAGCTTTCGCCCCGGGCGCCTTCGATCCTTTGGTGCCGAAGAGGGGACTCGAACCCCTACGGGCGTCGCCCACCACCCCCTCAAGATGGCGTGTCTACCAAATTCCACCACTTCGGCATGGCGAGAAAATGATATCAAACCATCTCGATCCAGACAAGCCTGTACATCCCCTCTTCCCGAAACCTCGAAGACCCCTCTACCCTCCCCCTCCGTTCATCCCCCTCGCCCCCAAGTGATCCCCGCAGGCCCGTTCAGGGCTTCTCGGGCGCCTTCTCGGGGACCGCAGGAGGTTGTTCATTCTGGGTTTGGGGAAGCCCGCTTGCAGCTTCGGGCTGCTCCATCACTTGTTTGGCCGGCTTCGCGAAGAAATTGCCAGCCATCAGCATGGAGGTGAGCATGAAAATCGCAGCAACCGCAACCGTCAACCTGGAAAGAAAGGTCCCCGGCCCAGCGCTACCGAAAAGGGTCTGGGCGCTTCCCCCCCCGAACACTGCTCCTATGTCCGAACCCCTCCCCTTCTGGAGAAGAACGACCATGATCAGGAAAAGGCAGACGAGGATGTGCAAGATGGCAATTGCTGTGTACATTCATCTACTCCCAGAGTTTCGCCTCTAGTGTGGATCCCTTGGCCCCCTTTGTGATCTCGTCTCCCAGGTTCCCACGATTCTCCCACGGGATCAGGGGGCTCAAACTCCTTTCTCCCCCCTCTCCTGGCCCCCGGGATCTAGCCCCACGAGCCAGACAATACCTATTTTACAGCCTCCCCCTCTCATTTGCCACCTTCTCTCGCAGCCCTATCGCCTTCTTCCACTATCTTCGCGAACCCAACTGCATCCAGGCTAGCACCGCCCACTAGGGCCCCATCTATGTCCGGGCACTCCATGAGCTCCCGAATGTTCTCGGGCTTCACGCTGCCCCCATAGAGGATTCTCGTCTTGGACGCCCTCATTGGGGAGAATCTCCTGCCCAGCCAATCCCTAACCATGGCCTGCACCTCTTGGGCCTGTTCGGGCGTAGCTGTGCGGCCTGTCCCTATGGCCCATACGGGCTCGTACGCTATCACGAATTCCCCTGCCACCTTTTCTTTCAAACCCCCGAGAGCGCTCTCGAGCTGTCTCTCCACGACCTTCAGGGTTAGGCCCCTTTCCCTCTCATCCAAGGTCTCACCTACACACACAATGGGCACAAGACCCCAGTGGAGACAGGCCTGGACCTTTCTCCCGACCCATTCGTCCGACTCCCCGAAGATGTGCCGCCTCTCCGAGTGTCCCAAAATGACCATCTTGCATCCCACCTCGGCCAGCATGCCGAAGGAGATCTCCCCTGTGAAGGCCCCCTTCTCCTCCCAAAAGGCATTCTGGCCCACCAGGATCCAATTCGTATCAGCGATCTCATTGGCCACTGTCTCCAAAGCGGTGAAAGGTGGGGCGAGGGCCACTTGAGCCTTAAGCTCCTTCCCCATGAGGCGGGCCTTGAGCCCCCTCACCAGTTCCCTTGCCTCGGGTCTTGTCATGTGCATCTTCCAGTTTCCGGCTATGAGCGGCACCCTCATCCCATCATCTCCTCCTCTTGGAACATCTCAAGAGGGCCTCCACACCAGGAAGCTTCCTCCCCTCGAGCAATTCCACGAAGGCCCCTCCGCCAGTGGATATGTAGGAGATGCCCTCAGCGTATCCACTCTGGTGAGCAGCTGCATCCAGGTCACCTCCCCCTAGGATGCTGAAGGCCTTGCTTTGAGCCACGGCCTTGACCAGCTCCTTTGTCCCAGTGCTGAAGGGCTCCAGCTCGTAGACCCCCATGGGCCCGTTCCACACAATGGTCTTGGCGTCAGAGATCACCTCTGAAAAAAGGGCAATGGATGCTGGCCCTATGTCCAAGGCCATCCACCCGGCTGGGATCTCCTGAACTGGCCTCACCATCCTCTCTGCCTTGTCCGATTTCTCAGGAGCAACGACGCAGTCAACTGGCAGATACAGTTTGAGCCCCTTCCTCTTGGCCCTGGCCATTATTTTCGCCGCCTGGGAGAGGAGTTCCTCTTCCACGAGGGATGCTCCCGTATCTATGCCCTTCGCCCTCAAGAACGTGTATGCGAGGGCACCGCCTATGATCACCTTATCCGCGATCTTCATGAGCCTGTGGACCGCTCCCAGTTTGTCTGCCACTTTCCCCCCTCCCAGGATTGCCACAAGGGGCCTCGCTGGGTCCTCGAGGGCCTTCTCCAGGGCCTCGAGCTCTCTCTTCATGAGCAATCCTGCGGCACACAAGGGGGAGAATTTCACTATGGCCTCTACCGACGCATTGGCCCTGTGGGCCACGGCGAACCCGTCGTTCACGTAAATGTCAAGTAGCTTGGCCAACTCCCTGGCAAAGCCATCGTCATTGGCCTCTTCCTCGGGATGGAATCGAAGGTTTTCCAGCATCAGGACCTGGCCTTCCTCCATCTGAGAGACCATCCTTTCCACCTCTGGCCCGATGCAGTCCGGAGCCAGATGCACCTCCCTTTGGAGCAGTTCCGACAACCTCTTGGCACACGGGGCCATGGTGAACCTCTTGTCGGGTTTTCCCTTCGGTCTTCCCAGATGCGAGGCGACTATCACTTTGCCTCCCCTCTCGAGGGCCATCCTTATGGTAGGCAGAGCACTCCTTATGCGGGTGTCGTCCGTGATCTCGCCCCTTTCATCTATGGGGACATTGAAATCCACCCTTATGAATACACGCTTTCCCTTTAAATCCATCTCCTCCAGGCTAGGCACTTTCATGGAGACCCTCCCCAGCTTCATTGTCCCGCGAGGCAAAACCGATGCTAGTCGGGATCTCGAAAAGAATCAAGGGTGAATTTGGCCCGAGTTGCAGGGGGCCTTTTCAGGTGATATATTTACGACATCGGGGAACAGCGAACAATGAGAGCTCTCAACCGCCCGTGTGCTCAGGAGTTCTCCGAAGCCCCACTTCCAGGGCCAAGGTGAAAGAATTCGAGGACGAAAGGAGGTCTTCATGGCAATTCGCGTAGGGATAAACGGATTCGGGAGGATAGGTAGGACGGTTTTCAGGGCGGCATTGCTGGATCCAGAGTTCTCGGACATAGAGATAGTGGCCATAAACGATCTCACGGATAACGCTACCTTGGCCCACTTGCTCAAATACGACTCGGTCATGGGCACCTTGCGTCACGAGGTGAAGGCAACGGATAAAGGGCTCGTGGTGGATGGGAAGCTAGTCGTTGTCTACGAACAGAAGGATCCGTCCGCCATACCTTGGAGGGACCATGGAATCCAGTACGTGGTCGAGGCGACGGGGAAATTCACAGATGCTCACCAGGCCAGGGCCCATCTGGATGCGGGGGCCGAGAGAGTTGTCATCACAGCCCCAGCCAAGAACGAGGATGTGACAATAGTGATGGGAGTCAACGAGGACGATTACGACCCATCGAAGCACTATATAGTCTCCAACGCTTCTTGCACCACCAATTGTCTCGCCCCTGTTGCCAAGGTCCTCCTCAATAGATTCGGAATCGTCCGAGGCCTGATGACAACGGTGCACTCCTACACCAATGACCAGCAGCTCCTGGATTTTCCCCACAAAGACCTGAGGAGGGCCAGGGCAGCGGCCCTTTCCATGATACCCACCAAGACGGGGGCAGCTTCGGCCGTGGCGTTGGTGATCCCCGAGCTCAAGGGAAAGTTCGATGGCTTGGCTGTGAGGGTTCCCACACCCAACGTCTCCCTAGTGGATCTTGTAGCGGAGTTGGAGCAGGAGGCCACTGTCAAGGAAGTGAACGAGGCCCTGAAGGAGGCCTCCAACAGGTATCTGGCTTACACGGAAGAACCCCTCGTATCCATAGACTTCCAGGGAGATAGCCACTCGGCCATAGTCGACGGTCTATCAACCAGGGCCATAGGGAAGATGGTCAAGGTGATGGCCTGGTACGATAACGAGTGGGGCTATTCCAATAGGGTCCTGGACTTGATAAAGCACATGCATTCCAAGAGGCCAGCTTGAGCCTTTGAAGGGGGGAGCCTGCCAGGAGAAGAAGACGGAAGGCTTCTCCCCCGGTCCTGGAACAGGACAAGGGGCTCCCAAGGCCCTATAGCGAGAAGGAAAGGATCCCATGATATCCAAGACTGCTGGGCCCAAATCCCTCCTGGAAGAATCGGAAGCCCTGAGGAGAAATCTAGCTGAGACCGCAGTGTCCGAGATAAAGATAGACCCAAGGTACCTCGTCCTCAGGGAGACCGTGAAGGACTATAGGGGTCTGGCCAAGGCAGTGGATTCCCTTCTTTTCGAGCTCAACCACCCTTTCAGGAACTGGCGAGTGATTATTCCCGAGCTGAGGAGCTTCGCCCTCAAGAACCTGGGCTTCTATGGCCGCCACAAGAAAGGGCCTCAGGCCGTCGAGCTCATCCTCGGGGTATTTCTGGAGGCAGCCTCTGAGGCGAGGAGGACTGAGATCCAATCTCAGGCTCTGGAGTCCATGCTCTCCTACATGGAGAAGGTGGTCCAGACATGTCTGGACGGCTCCTCGGATGATTACGGGAAGGTTCTCTCCAAGACCTTCGAGAACCTGAAAGCGCTGCCTCCCAAACAGAAGGGCATCCTGGCCCGGAACTACCACCCCATGAAGAGAATAGCGGCGGAGCTCCTCTCAAGAAGGCCCATGGGGTTCGACTTCAGGGCCATGAACCATGTCCTGACGGAACTTCTCCGGATAAATTACGAGGAATGGCTGAAAGAGGCGGATCCCATCCAGTGGTTCGTGGAAGAGTTCGGCCATCTTCCTCCCCATGGCTCCCTGAGGGAGAACTTGGAAGAGTTGTCCCACAGGAATCTCATCCAATTGATGAGGAGACTCGACTCTCGAGACGGAAACCGGGAGGAGACGGAAATCACCAGGGAGCTTCTCTCCTTGCCAGGACATCTGGATCTCGTGCGGAAGTACAAGGAATTGCCAGAGGAGGCAGCCAGGATGATGGTCTCCTCGCCTCAAGCTGTGGCCGATCCCCTCAGGGATGGAAGGATACTGGTGCTATTCAAGATAATGGAGACCTCTCGGCTCGCCGAGATTCACGAGGAGACCCTGAGGGAGATCCAGCGGGCCCTTACGGGAATGATCCGCAGCGAGCCTGCCGAGAGGCTCGAGAGCCTTCTCGTCAAGACCTTCTGGCTCCTCAAGGAGAACGTGGTCAACTATCCCAGAACAGCGCTCCAGTGCATCCACGCCATAGGCCAAGAGGTATTCCAGAAGGGCCAGTCGAGGCTAGTGGAGGTTTTCCTGGAAGAGGTTGTCAGATTTGGCTTCCAGCCTCCTGATGTGAGAGGTGTCGACACCGAATGGCAGTGGCTGTGCAATCCCAATCACCTCTTGAATATCAGGATATGGCTTGATCTCATCTGCTTGCAGCCCAAGTGGTGCACCACCCTTCTTTCAGCCCTGATAATCAATCTCAAGCTTGCAGGCACCTGTATAAGAGACACCGACCTTTTCCAGAAGGACATAAGCAAGCTCCTGAGAAGCGATATCGCCCCCCTCTATAATCTGGTGAAGCAGCTCACGAAGCTCATTCCCGCTTTCTTCAACGAGATAGGGGCCGAGGGTCTCCTCAGGGATGTCTCCACCGAGGTGGATGAGATCCACCGAAGAAGGGACCCCATCATCCATTTCCTTCGCAAGCAAAGCCACGTGGAAAGCAGTAACCTCATAGTGGAGTTCATAGAGGAGATCTTCAACTTCTGGAACACCCTGGACAAGAAGTGCCTCAGGAATTTCCTCCCAGAGGAGACCCTCGCACAGGTGGACGAGAACTCGACATTGGTCCTGGAACCCCACAGGATCGTGAGGGCCCTTTTCCAAGAGCACTCCTTATCTGGGGCCAAAGGTCTTTTGTCCTTGAGGGAAGAAGAGGTCGAGGGAACCATATCTTCTGTGGAGGGGGTTTCGGAGGAGGAGAGGAAGAGGGTCCTACTTCTCTTCAGGATGTATAGGCTCGTCTACCAGAAGTATTACCTGGGTTACCAGGAGATCCGCTACCACCTGAGTCAGGCCAAGGCCCATGGCTTCAGCGGACTGGACAGGTTGGAGGAGGTTCTCGAGAGGGATGAGCCAGAGGAGTGCCTGGAGGCCATTTTGGACTATCTCGAAAAACTCAAGGAGATAATCCTTTCGCCCGAGACCTTCGAGGTCACAGAGGACATATACCACAAGAGGCACATAGCCGCGGATATCCCCTCCATGTACGGGAGATATCACGAGAAAAAGTTCGATGCCTTGGGCCTTTCCTTCAGGTTGGAGAATCTGGCCAATGTTTATTTCGAGAGGCTCATAGAGTCGGTTAACCTCTCTTTCATAACCAGGGCGGTCTTCTTCAAGATCGTCAAGTGCATAAGGCTTTTCATGAGGGCCATGCAGATAGACGGGATATCCTCCCAGAGGCTCGAGGCTTACATGGACCTCCTGGAAAAATCCCTGGAGATGAGGAGGTTCACCTATACCCAGTATCTCGACATCCTCAGGGGGCTCTCCGAGGGGGTGAAAGACATCCTCAATGTGTACTACACCGATGTTCACAAGGACACCTTGGAGGTGGTCATCCGCTCCCTTGGCCCCAGACATATCCTCCCCAAGTACCTCGGTCACGGCAACGATGGGGACGAAGACGCCCTGGTTCACAGGATATCCGAGCAATTTTTCAGGGACTTGGTCTCGAGCACCTTCGGCCTCCAGTACCTGGACAACTTCCTCACTAGGATCCACCAGACCCTCGCCCTTCAGAAGGAGACCCTCTCTGAGGCTGACCTAGACCTTCTCATGACCTACGACCCCGAGAGGGTCCTCTCCCACATCCACGCTCCCAGGAAGCTCACGCGCGACCCGATCCACTTGGGCTCCAAGGGGTACAACCTGGTTCTCCTGGCAGAGGCCGGAGTGAGGGTTCCCCCCGGCTTCATAGTGACGAGCGAAGTGGCCAGGTGCCACAGGATCGTTCTGAACTTTCCCCAGGCCCACGAGGATTTCGTGTCCCGCATAAGGGACGGCATTCGCCGCCTCGAGGAACTGACGGGAAAGAGGTTCGGTGATCCCAGCTGTCCTCTCTTGGTCTCCGTGAGAAGCGGCTCGACCATATCCATGCCCGGCATGATGGACACCCTCCTCAATGTGGGGATAAACGAGGAGATAGCTCAAGGCATGGCCAACTCCACTCGTAACCCTTGGTTCGCCTGGGACAACTACAGGCGCTTCCTTCAGTCCTGGGGGATGTCCTTCGGGATGGAAAGGGAGGTGTTCAACGAGATAATGAGGGAGTGGAAAGCCCGCTTCGGTGTCGAGAAGAAGAGACAGTTCACGGGCGAACAAATGCAGAAGATGGCCATGGCCTACAGGCGAGCCTTGGAGGAGAGCGGCATAGCAGTGGAGGAGGACCCATGGAGGCAACTGGAGACAGCCATCCACAGGGTGATTTACTCCTGGAACTCACCCAAGGCCAAGGATTATAGGGAGATCATGGGGATATCGGACGATTGGGGCACGGCTGTCATAGTCCAGGCCATGGTCTTCGGAAACCTGGGGCCAAAGGCCGGAAGTGGGGTCCTCTTCACAGCGAATCCCACAAGGAGGATGCGCAGGGTAGTCCTCTGGGGAGACTACACCCCCATGAACCAGGGAGAGGACATAGTGGCCGGTCTGGTGACCACCTTCCCCATATCCAACGAGCAGAGGGAGGAGTCTGGAAGGGGGGGTGAGGTCACCCTCGAGGACGAGTTCCCTGAGATCTACAGGGCTCTTTTGGATCTGGCCAAGATGCTGGTTTACGAGAAGGGCTGGAATCCCCAGGAGATAGAGTTCACCTTCGAGGGGCCCGAGGCTTCTCAGCTTTACATCCTTCAGACCAGGGACATGGTGACAATGAGGAGGAGGGAGACTGTCCCTGTGTTCGTATCGTCACCTGAACTACACGAGCACTATCTGAGCAAGGGAACAGGGGTCAGTGGAGGAGCCCTTTGCGGAAGAGTGGTCTTCACCCTCGAGGACATAAGGAAGTGGAGGACTCTGGAGCCCCAGACCCCCTTGATCCTGGTTCGCTCGGACACGGTCCCCGATGACATAAAGGAGATCTCCCTCACGGACGGCCTTCTCACTGCCAAAGGTGGCCAGACTTCCCATGCGGCCATAGTGGCGCTGAGATTGGGAAAGACTTGCGTTGTGGGGACAGGGGGTCTTACGGTCCTGAGCGAGAAGGGACCATGCAGGATCCACGGGGTGACGGTGAAAGAGGGCGATTTCCTGAGCCTAGATGGGAGAAGCGGCTCCGTGTACCTGGGTCGCCATCCCATCGAGCAGAAGGCTGTAACCAGCACTTCGACGAATATCGAAACGGGGAGGTGATGGGAATGGATCTCACGGCCAAGGATCACCCCTTCCTTTCCATCAATCAGGAAAAGCTGCCCATGGCATTGGGGATAAACGGGCTGGGGCGAATAGGAAAACTCACCCTTTGGCACCACGTTGCCAGGAGATCCTTCGAGGAGCTCGTGGTGAATGTGGGAAGAGATGTGGGAAAGGGCCTCGAAGACATAGCCGACTATATCCTCAGGGATAGCACCTACGGCCCCTTGGACAGATTCCTCTTCGGATTCAGAGGGGGAAGGGTCATAGAGGAGCTGGACGAAGCCAAGGGCACCATGAAGGTGAATGGAGTCCCGGTGAAGATCTTGAGACAGAGCAGGGACCCAAAGCAGATCCCTTGGAAGGAGAACAAGGTCTCCCTGGTTGTGGACTGCACTGGTGCATTCACTGATCCCACCTCCCCTCCAGATGCACCCAAAGGAAGTCTGAGGGGCCATCTGGAGGCAGGGGCCCAGAAGGTGATCCTCTCTGCCCCTTTCAAGATCAAGGACAAATCCCTCTCCATGCCTGAGGACGCTGTCACAACCATCCAGGGAATAAACGAGGACGACTTCGACCCGAATCGCCACAAGCTGATATCCACAGCCTCTTGCACCACGACCTGTCTGGCCTTCATGATGAGACCCATGCTGGACCACTTTGGGGCAGATGCCATACTCACGGCCTCGATGGTCACGGTCCACGCTGCAACGGGAAGCCAGGAGGTCTTGGATAGGCTGCCAGATGCCAACGCCAAGGATCTGAGAAAGAACAGGAGCACCTTCAACAACATAATTCTCACCACAACTGGGGCCGCAGATGCGTTGGCCCTTGTCATGCCACAGATGAGGGGAATAGGATTCATGGCCGAATCCGTGAGGATCCCCACCAACACAGGCTCCCTCGTCATCCTGGTGCTCAACATCCAGGATCAGGACCCCTCCAATCCCATAAGGAGGAATCTGATAAACTCCATCTACAAGAAGGCAGCGGAAGGCTACCTGAGCAAGTATCTCGCTTACACGGACAAGCAGAATGTCTCGGCAGATGTGATAGGCACAGCAGCAGCGGCCATCATAGAGGGCAAGGAGACCCACACCAGGACCGCGAATCTGAGGGTGAACTTGAGGACTGTGTGCGCTGTTCCCCAGGAGTCCATGAAGGGATTGGAGGGTGGGTTTCTGGAGGTGCCCATAACTCAGGTGGTCGTCTATGGCTGGTACGACAACGAGCTGGGCTCGTATACCCACATGCTGGGCGAGAGGACCATAGGAATCGCCCGAAGCATGCTGTGACCCCACAGACCCAATGCTCCTGAGAAAGATCCTCCTGGGAGCCCCAGTCCTGGTATTGGGGCTCCTCATCCAATCAGTCCTTTGGGTCCCCACCTACGAGGAACAGACCAGGGGCAATCCCCGGAGATTGGTCCAGTTCGTGACGGGTTCCTTGGGCGATGCCAGCTTGCTCAATCCCATCCTGGCCGCAGATAGCGCGAGCAGCGAACTGGCTGGCTTGATTTTCGAGGGCCTTGTGGACAGGGATGAGGAGCTCCGCTTCAGGGGAAGGCTGGCGGAAAGGTGGGAGATAGAGGAGGAGGCGAGCTTCCTGATTCACAGACCTCCTAAGGGGTGTGAGGGGATGTCTATGGAGGATCTCTTCCAGTGGCTCCAGGAAAAATTGGGCTCCTGGCCTCAGGTGAAAAGAGTGGAAATCAGTCCTGGTGAGGAGAGACGGGAGACAGTGGAGGTCTCAGAGGCAGGGACGCGCAGGAAGATAGGAGTGAGGATCTCCATTCCTCCCAAGGTGAAGGTCCTCCTCAGGGAGGTGGATCAGGACTTCTTCCAGAAGCTCGAAGGACTCCTCGGGGATGGATATTTCAGCTCTTTCGCTCCCGAGGTCCATTGCGAATTCTCCGAAAAATTGGACCCAGCGATCCAGAAGAGGCTTGCAGGAGAGCTCATTCCCGCAACGGAACATCACCCAATAATCACCTTTCATTTGAGGAAAGGGATCATGTTCCACGATGGCTCTCCCGTGACATCCAAAGATGTGCTCTTCACGTACAATGCCATAATGGATCCGGCCAATCTCTCACCCAGGATGCCAGATTTCGAGCCTGTCCTCAGGATTGAGACACCCGACGATCTCACAGTGAGGGTCGTGTACAAGAGGCTCTATTCCCCTGCCCTAGGCACATGGAGCATGGGGATCCTGCCCCAACACCTCCTCAACGAGGAGGCATTGGCGAGGGAAGCGGCCCAAAGGGGTTTGGACCCCAAGACCTTCTCCATAAGACAGAGCGGATTCAACAGAAGACCTGTTGGCTGCGGGCCATTCAAGTTTCACGAGTGGAAATCGGATCAGTATGTGATCCTCAAGAGATTCGACAACTACTGGGAGGGTCCTCCCAATTATGAGGAGTACGCTTTCAGGATAATTCCCGACCTCCTCACCCAAGAGATGGAGTTCTATGCCGGGACAATAGATTCCTACGCAGTGCAGCCCCATCAGGTGGAAAGGCTCAAAGGCGACCCGAGATATCAGGCCTTCTCTGGCCTTTCCTTCGGCTACACTTACATAGGCTACAACATGAGGAGAGAGCCCTTCAGAGATTCGAGGGTGAGAAAGGCCCTGGGAATGGCCATAGATGTGGAGAAGATACTGAAATATGTGCTCCATGGCCAGGGAGAGAGGATCACGGGCCCCTTCCCCAAGCAGACGGACTACTACGACCACACCATAGAGCCCATTCCTTACGATCCCCAAGGGGCACTGAAACTCCTTGAAGAAGCGGGATGGAAGAGGGATTCTCTTGGCAAACTCGTAAAGAATGGCCAACAGATGCGCTTCACCCTGATAACAAACAGTGGCAACGATATTCGAAAGGCCATCCTCGCCATAGCTCAGGACTCTTGGAGGCAATTGGGCATAGATGTGAGGACCGACACTGTGGAGTGGGCGGTCTTCATCAACGAGAGGATAAACAAGAGGGATTTCGATGCCGTGGTGCTGGGGTGGTCCATGGGCATAGATCCAGATCTTTACCAGATCTGGCATTCTAGTCAGACAGGGCCCAATCAGCTGAACTTCGTGGGCTTCCAAGACCCTAGCGCCGATGAGCTCATAGTGAGGATCCGGCAGGAATACGACCACGAGAAACAGGTCGACCTTTGCAGGAGGCTTCACCGGATAATAGCGAGGGAACAGCCTTACACATTCCTCTATGTGAGCAAGTGGACAGCGGTTCTGGACCGAAGAATCGTGATCATGGAGAGAGATGCCAATGGCAATCCCGTGTACAGGAGGATCACGCCCACTAAGACAGGAAACTATGCCTTCCACTTCAACAGGTGGATCAAACTGCCTCATGTTCCGGTCTTTTCCGAGTGAGGAGGTATAGGCAGTGGCGGAGGAGAGGGAGCGATGATCTCTTTTTTGGCGAGGAGTATTGTCCAGAAGTTGGTGACACTGTTTTTCGTCTCCATCGTGTCCTTCGCAGTTGTCCACATGGCTCCGGGAGAGCCCAGTCAGGTGGACCCCATGAATCCCAAGTTCACCCCCGAAGTGGTGGAGAGATTCAGGAAGGCATTTCACCTGGACGAACCCCTCCATGTCCAGTATCTCCTGTTTTACGGTGATCTCCTCAGGGGAAAGACCGTCTCCTGGAAGGACAATCAGCCAGTTTTGGCCAAGATCTGGGAGAGATTCCTCAATAGCCTGCCCCTTTTCCTCGTGGGGTCCCTTCTCACTTGGACCATATCCTTCCCCCTGGGCGTGCAGGCGGCTGTGAAAAGAGGGAGCCTCCTGGACAAGACCACCACCTTCACCGCCTATTTCTTCATCTCCATACCTGGCTTTTTCTTCGCCTATCTCCTGATAGTGGGGGTGGTGGAGGTCCTGAGGGTGCCCGTCGTGGGAATGGAGACTTTCGGCCTGTCTCAAGCACCTCTCACCCACAGGGTCATGGACAGGATCTGGCACCTGGTCATCCCCTCCATTCTGGGAGCCACTGTGGGTGTAGCTGAGTTGTCCCGTTACGTGAGGAGCCAGATGCTGGAAGTGGAATCCCAGGATTACATCAGGACTGCCCGGGCCAAGGGTCTTCCCCAGGACATGGTCCATTACAAGCACGCCTTGAGGAATGCCTTGCTACCCTTTGTGACCATGTTCGGCCTAATGATCCCGGGACTTATAGGGGGCTCGGTCATAATCGAGTCCATATTCTCCTGGCCCGGAATGGGGAGGATGGCCTACGAGGCCATCATGGCGCGGGATTATCCGGTCATCCTCACCCTCAATTTCATCTCGGCAGTGTTGGTGCTGGTGGGGACTTTGGTCTCGGATATCCTTTACATGCTGGTCGATCCCAGGATAAGGCTTTGAGGGCTGGACAGTTGGCGGGGAGGCCTAGAGACAAGGGCGTGATATCGAGGGGCGAGGAACAGGGCCTTTGGAGGGATGTCTGGCATCAACTCAGGAGAAACAGGCTCGCCATGTCGGGCCTGGTCATTTTTCTCGGGTTCGTGATCCTGGCCTTGGTCGGTCTCTCTCTCACCACTGGAAAGAGCCCGCTTCTGGATCCTTCCCTGGTGAGGTTGCCAGAGAAGCTCCGTCCCCCTCTTGCCAAGGCGAGGGCAGATTTGCTTCACCCCGAGGAGCTCCCACCCCTTGGCATCTACCTCATGGGAACGGATGAGTTGGGAAGGGACGTCTTCTCCAGAATGATGCAGGGCGCTTGGGTCTCCCTCACTGTGGGCTTCGTTGCAGTGGG
>Ga0068707_1002125_pt1 | contig 13980 bp, 14 predicted proteins | sample YNPNPMetaG_FD_66600 | JGI IMG/M metagenome (GOLD analysis project Ga0068707, IMG submission 66600) | Anoxygenic and chlorotrophic microbial mat microbial communities from Yellowstone National Park, USA - YNP NP MetaG | ecosystem: Environmental > Aquatic > Thermal springs > Hot (42-90C) >... | reverse complement strand
TTTCAAAGCCCTTCAACCAGCCGAAAATGAGCAGAAATCGCTGAAATATCGTCTATCGTCTATCAGATATCGGCTATTTAGAAGTTTCAGTGCTCTTCAGCGAGCCGAAAATTCCTCAATGGTGCTTGCCCGCTTGCGCCTGATCCTGCAACAGTGTTTCAGTGCTCTTCAGCGAGCCGAAAATTCCTCAATTTATCCGTCCGTTACGATGTTCCATATTGTCTACCCTCAGTTTCAGTGCTCTTCAGCGAGCCGAAAATTCCTCAATTCCCCCGGCGGCATGCGTCCGCTGCATGCGCGCCAGTTTCAGTGCTCTTCAGCGAGCCGAAAATTCCTCAAGCAAGCACGTCATCGTCAGAGACCTGCGACCAGCCCGGTTTCAGTGCTCTTCAGCGAGCCGAAAATTCCTCAAGACAGACCACGCAACGCCTCAACAAAAGCAAAAATTGGTTTCAGTGCTCTTCAGCGAGCCGAAAATTCCTCAACCGTGTCAACGTATCATCACCATGCACGCTTCAGATGTTTCAGTGCTCTTCAGCGAGCCGAAAATTCCTCAACTAGCGTTTTTTTTCGGGTTGCAGCAGGTGTATAGAAGTTTCAGTGCTCTTCAGCGAGCCGAAAATTCCTCAACCGGCTATCTCACGCGGCGACTACACTATCTGTATCAGTTTCAGTGCTCTTCAGCGAGCCGAAAATTCCTCAACTTGACACGCATATGATCCACTCCTATTGACGCTATGAAGTTTCAGTGCTCTTCAGCGAGCTGAAAATTCCTCAACGTTCTCATGATCCCACGTCCAAAGGATACCGTGAACGTTTCAGTGCTCTTCAGCGAGCCGAAAATTCCTCAACTATGCACTGAAAGGGAGTGCCGTTATGGATCAGACTGTTTCAGTGCTCTTCAGCGAGCCGAAAATTCCTCAACACACGCATATGATCCACTCCTATTGACGCTATGAAGTTTCAGTGCTCTTCAGCGAGCCGAAAATTCCTCAACTACAGATAGTGCAAGCGTCTTGTGATATAGCCGCTGTTTCAGTGCTCTTCAGCGAGCCGAAAATTCCTCAACCTTCCGCTTGAAGCGTGTGTCTTTGTGCGCCGAAACGGTTTCAGTGCTCTTCAGCGAGCCGAAAATTCCTCAACGAGCAATTAGTCGAACTAGACGCAATCTCAAGACGTAGTTTCAGTGCTCTTCAGCGAGCCGAAAATTCCTCAACGGGGAGTGACGGGCGCAATGGTGTAGCGCGGGACAGGTTTCAGTGCTCTTCAGCGAGCCGAAAATTCCTCAACTTTTTGTATGTCTTTGCGTGGTTCACGCTGGCCGCCCGTTTCAGTGCTCTTCAGCGAGCCGAAAATTCCTCAACGATGCCCTGCGCGCGCTGTCGCTGGAGGAATACATGGTTTCAGTGCTCTTCAGCGAGCCGAAAATTCCTCAACACACCGTTACGCGCCATCGCCATCGCCGCCTGTGGGTTTCAGTGCTCTTCAGCGAGCCGAAAATTCCTCAACCGATACGCCGGATAACGAGCCACGCGCGGAACCCGGTTTCAGTGCTCTTCAGCGAGCCGAAAATTCCTCAACGCTGTTGGATGGTCTGGATATGGTTGATGTCGATGTGGTTTCAGTGCTCTTCAGCGAGCCGAAAATTCCTCAACTAGGCTTACCAGAAGCCAAGCACAATCGGAAAATCGGTTTCAGTGCTCTTCAGCGAGCCGAAAATTCCTCAACATAGCCGCGTAGAAAGGAAGGGACGCACGATCTGGCGTTTCAGTGCTCTTCAGCGAGCCGAAAATTCCTCAACTGAATAATAGGTACTACAAACGTAATCCTGGAGTGAAGTTTCAGTGCTCTTCAGCGAGCCGAAAATTCCTCAACGCGGCATTGACAATCACCTGCTGCGCGATTTCCGGCGTTTCAGTGCTCTTCAGCGAGCCGAAAATTCCTCAACTCGTGTGCATCGCACGGCGCGCGGTCTCCGATCCGGTTTCAGTGCTCTTCAGCGAGCCGAAAATTCCTCAACGGAAACACATCCTGGAAGCCATGGAGCTCAGGCGCATGTTTCAGTGCTCTTCAGCGAGCCGAAAATTCCTCAACAGTGCCGGTGCGCGCGCCACTGCACGCGCAGTGGAGTTTCAGTGCTCTTCAGCGAGCCGAAAATTCCTCAACCAGTGGACGGCGCGCGCGCGGTAGAGCTGGTGATGGTTTCAGTGCTCTTCAGCGAGCCGAAAATTCCTCAACCTTTTGTGGGCTTCGCAGGGTTTAATAGATGTTGAGTTTCAGTGCTCTTCAGCGAGCCGAAAATTCCTCAACCTTGCAGTTATCTCAATGTCGCCATAGCGCCAAATATACGTTTCAGTGCTCTTCAGCGAGCCGAAAATTCCTCAACCTGGCGCGTCCTATGAGGTCGCCAGTCCTGCGTCCAGTTTCAGTGCTCTTCAGCGAGCCGAAAATTCCTCAACCATTCCTTGTGCGCGCGCAGCGCGCTCGGAGTTGTGGTTTCAGTGCTCTTCAGCGAGCCGAAAATTCCTCAACGCGCCGAGCCGCCAGCGTCAACGTGCTGTCGCAGCGGTTTCAGTGCTCTTCAGCGAGCCGAAAATTCCTCAACGATCCGCGTCGTACTGTCCAAAGCGGGCGAGTGCGAGTTTCAGTGCTCTTCAGCGAGCCGAAAATTCCTCAAGCGCCGCAAGCGCTCGAGGAGACGCTCGTTTCGCTGTGTTTCAGTGCTCTTCAGCGAGCCGAAAATTCCTCAAGGTGCGCACTGCGGTGACGCTGCGCGCCAATGCGCGTTTCAGTGCTCTTCAGCGAGCCGAAAATTCCTCAAGCGGCGTCGCTCGGCGCGGCGCTGATTGACGGAATAGTTTCAGTGCTCTTCAGCGAGCCGAAAATTCCTCAAGCAGCGTATCTGCTGCGCGATCCCGCAGCGCCGCTGGTTTCAGTGCTCTTCAGCGAGCCGAAAATTCCTCAACTGCGCTCGGCTGGTGCTGGGTCACTGATGACGGTCGCGTTTCAGTGCTCTTCAGCGAGCCGAAAATTCCTCAAAGCAACCGCTGTTTCGCTATCCGAGCAAGCGAACGAAATGTTTCAGTGCTCTTCAGCGAGCCGAAAATTCCTCAAACAGAAAATCGCCGAACGATCCCTCGTCGCTTGCCGCGTTTCAGTGCTCTTCAGCGAGCCGAAAATTCCTCAAATTCGCGCTGGTGCGAAGATGGCAAGCGGAGGAGCAACGTTTCAGTGCTCTTCAGCGAGCCGAAAATTCCTCAAATCAGCATCAGTTCCGCAGCGCGCTGGAGCAGTTCGTTTCAGTGCTCTTCAGCGAGCCGAAAATTCCTCAAAGATCAGCGTGTACGCCGCGCTTGTCGGCGCGCAAACGTTTCAGTGCTCTTCAGCGAGCCGAAAATTCCTCAAACTGCGATCCAGTGCTTGCCGCGCGTTGGGCGTATGTGAGTTTCAGTGCTCTTCAGCGAGCCGAAAATTCCTCAAACCCGGCGTCATACCACGCCAGGCGATACGGCTCGATGTGGTTTCAGTGCTCTTCAGCGAGCCGAAAATTCCTCAAAGTTGGGGAGAGCGCTCGCTGGACGCCAAGTGCGGAGTTTCAGTGCTCTTCAGCGAGCCGAAAATTCCTCAAACGGCGAAGCAAAAGAAGAAGCCCCGTCCTTGCTGGACGGTTTCAGTGCTCTTCAGCGAGCCGAAAATTCCTCAAATCGCCGCCGGCGTTGTCGGGCAGAAAATCTCGACGAAGGTTTCAGTGCTCTTCAGCGAGCCGAAAATTCCTCAAACCGGCTTGAACCGGTGCGACGTTGACAACCCACTGGTTTCAGTGCTCTTCAGCGAGCCGAAAATTCCTCAAAAAGGCGGCGGTTGCGTCACTGCATCGCGGGTGAGCAAGTTTCAGTGCTCTTCAGCGAGCCGAAAATTCCTCAAAATACTGATGAGCGGATTTTTCGGCGTCAAAATCCAGGTTTCAGTGCTCTTCAGCGAGCCGAAAATTCCTCAAATATTGCTGCCGTCGGCGGAAGACGTTTTCCAAAAGTCGCGTTTCAGTGCTCTTCAGCGAGCCGAAAATTCCTCAAACCTCGCCCGACGCCTACCGCGATCTCGCAAAACTGCGTTTCAGTGCTCTTCAGCGAGCCGAAAATTCCTCAAAGAACGGGTGTGCGATCCACACCGCCGTTGCGCTTCCGTTTCAGTGCTCTTCAGCGAGCCGAAAATTCCTCAAAGTTGGCGTCGATGCGCAGCCCGCAGTACTCGACGGGTTTCAGTGCTCTTCAGCGAGCCGAAAATTCCTCAAAGCGGCAGCAGGCGCTCGACGCGGTGAATGCGCTCGCGGTTTCAGTGCTCTTCAGCGAGCCGAAAATTCCTCAAAGCGCAGCGCCGCGAGGTGCTGCGCGACGCGCCGGAGGTTTCAGTGCTCTTCAGCGAGCCGAAAATTCCTCAAACCTACCTGAGCCGGACCTGTACCCCCTCCGCGCCGGAGGTTTCAGTGCTCTTCAGCGAGCCGAAAATTCCTCAAAAGCGCCCGCTCGTACACCGCCTTCAGCGCCCGTATCGTTTCAGTGCTCTTCAGCGAGCCGAAAATTCCTCAAATTTGAAGAGCAGGCGGCGTTCGGGCTGCCCTACGAGCGTTTCAGTGCTCTTCAGCGAGCCGAAAATTCCTCAAACAATCCTCATCCTCGTCCCGCTCCCCCGCGTCCAGCAGTGTTTCAGTGCTCTTCAGCGAGCCGAAAATTCCTCAAAACTACCGCGATCTTGCGAAACTGCGCGAACTGGAAGGTTTCAGTGCTCTTCAGCGAGCCGAAAATTCCTCAAAGCAAAACCCTCATGGCGTGTCGTCTGGGCGTGACGCGTTTCAGTGCTCTTCAGCGAGCCGAAAATTCCTCAAACTGCACCAGCCCCACCGACGCGAGTTCTATCAACGTGTTTCAGTGCTCTTCAGCGAGCCGAAAATTCCTCAAATTACCGATGACGGTCGCGGGTATTGGTCTCCGACATGTTTCAGTGCTCTTCAGCGAGCCGAAAATTCCTCAAATGACGTCGGAAGCGGTCGGCGCTTGCGGCGCGGCGAGGTTTCAGTGCTCTTCAGCGAGCCGAAAATTCCTCAAAGTGTTCTGGGCCCGGCGGGATGTCAACCCGCCGCTGTTTCAGTGCTCTTCAGCGAGCCGAAAATTCCTCAAAGTTGTGTGATAGGGTGACGCTGGAGGATTAGTCGCGTTTCAGTGCTCTTCAGCGAGCCGAAAATTCCTCAAATAAACGTCGGCTCCGGCAGCCCGCTCTCCGCCAGCGTTTCAGTGCTCTTCAGCGAGCCGAAAATTCCTCAAACGCGCGTCGTAGCGCGGCAGCAGCACCTCGCCCTCAGTGTGTTTCAGTGCTCTTCAGCGAGCCGAAAATTCCTCAAAATGGTTGTCTATCACTACTGGTCAGTATTTTGGGCCGTTTCAGTGCTCTTCAGCGAGCCGAAAATTCCTCAAAAAGCGCCGTTCGTGATCTTGCCGAGCGGCTTGTCGAAGTTTCAGTGCTCTTCAGCGAGCCGAAAATTCCTCAAAGAATCGCGTGGTTTGCGCCTCGACCGTCACGCGGTTGCGTTTCAGTGCTCTTCAGCGAGCCGAAAATTCCTCAAAGGTTCCAGTCTGGTTCCCCGCGCCTCGACCGTCACGGTTTCAGTGCTCTTCAGCGAGCCGAAAATTCCTCAAAGGCGGCGTGCTTTGCACGCCGCTTGTCGTATTTAAGAAGTTTCAGTGCTCTTCAGCGAGCCGAAAATTCCTCAAACGCGTTGTCGAGTTCGATCGTCAGCGGCGCGATCTGGGTTTCAGTGCTCTTCAGCGAGCCGAAAATTCCTCAAACCGGTTCGTTCAGCAACGCCGCGAACCACAAGCGCAGCGTTTCAGTGCTCTTCAGCGAGCCGAAAATTCCTCAAACGCTGCCCGGACGCGACATTCCCGCGTCGCTCCCGACGTTTCAGTGCTCTTCAGCGAGCCGAAAATTCCTCAAATGAGATTGTAGTCCGAATTGTCGAGCCCGTTTCGGGTTTCAGTGCTCTTCAGCGAGCCGAAAATTCCTCAAATTGTCGCACCAGCAGTACGCTGCTGCGCGTCGGTACGTTTCAGTGCTCTTCAGCGAGCCGAAAATTCCTCAAATGAAGTCATCCCGCGCCAGGCGGTGCGCCTTGATGTGGTTTCAGTGCTCTTCAGCGAGCCGAAAATTCCTCAAAAACTGCTGCGGCTGCGCAACCGGCTCGCCGCTGCGCGTTTCAGTGCTCTTCAGCGAGCCGAAAATTCCTCAAACTACCCTAATAGCGCCAATAGCGTCAATAGCGCCAGGTTTCAGTGCTCTTCAGCGAGCCGAAAATTCCTCAAAAGGTTTTGCCGTCCCGCCGCGACACAAACTCGCGATGTTTCAGTGCTCTTCAGCGAGCCGAAAATTCCTCAAACGTTGGAGAACACTAACGACATCGGCACCTGGAATGGTTTCAGTGCTCTTCAGCGAGCCGAAAATTCCTCAAACGACAACGCGGGACGGCGAACGACCCCGACCGACCGAGTTTCAGTGCTCTTCAGCGAGCCGAAAATTCCTCAAAGCGCGACCGACGGCGACGGCGCGGCGATCCAGCTGAGTTTCAGTGCTCTTCAGCGAGCCGAAAATTCCTCAAACAACGCACCCGCGCCGGACGACGCGGCGACGCAGCGTTTCAGTGCTCTTCAGCGAGCCGAAAATTCCTCAAACAGCGAAACGATTACGCCAACCCTACCGCGATCTGGGTTTCAGTGCTCTTCAGCGAGCCGAAAATTCCTCAAAGGAGGCGACGCGCAAAAGAAGAAGCCCCGTCCACAAGTTTCAGTGCTCTTCAGCGAGCCGAAAATTCCTCAAAAGTTCCGGCGAGGTCACATACCCGCCGCGCAGACCGTTTCAGTGCTCTTCAGCGAGCCGAAAATTCCTCAAACGCAGATATACGAGACGATCGCTGGGGATCGCTCGGTTTCAGTGCTCTTCAGCGAGCCGAAAATTCCTCAAACGACAAGAACTGGACGCGGAGTTCCTCGATGACGGGTTTCAGTGCTCTTCAGCGAGCCGAAAATTCCTCAAAGATCAGCGTCTACGCTGCGCTGGTCGGCGCGCAGACGTTTCAGTGCTCTTCAGCGAGCCGAAAATTCCTCAAAACGATGCGGTGAACGCTGCTGCGCTGCTCAGCCCGCCGTTTCAGTGCTCTTCAGCGAGCCGAAAATTCCTCAAACCGACCGCTGTCACAACACGCGCTTCTCCTTTTAATTAAGTTTCAGTGCTCTTCAGCGAGCCGAAAATTCCTCAAACAACCGGCTTGCCGCCGCGCGGGAAGCGATTGCGGCGGTTTCAGTGCTCTTCAGCGAGCCGAAAATTCCTCAAATCTATCGTCCACACCGGCAACGGGCTGATGCCGATCTGTTTCAGTGCTCTTCAGCGAGCCGAAAATTCCTCAAAATACGCTCATCCCGATCTTTGAGCGCGTTCCGCTGCTGTTTCAGTGCTCTTCAGCGAGCCGAAAATTCCTCAAACAATCCCCGAATGTCGAATCGAGCGCGCTCGTCGGGTTTCAGTGCTCTTCAGCGAGCCGAAAATTCCTCAAAGCCGGAGAGCGCCTGCTGGAACGCGCTCTCCAGCCGTTTCAGTGCTCTTCAGCGAGCCGAAAATTCCTCAAACTGACGTTGCTGCCGACGCTCATCGAGCTCGCGTCGGTGTTTCAGTGCTCTTCAGCGAGCCGAAAATTCCTCAAAGGAACTGTTCTACCGCCAGTTCGCGCCGGAGGCGCGTTTCAGTGCTCTTCAGCGAGCCGAAAATTCCTCAAAGCCTTCGGATCGCGCACGCCCAACGCCGGCGCGTCCGTTTCAGTGCTCTTCAGCGAGCCGAAAATTCCTCAAACCTTCGGATCGCGCACGCCCAACGCCGGCGCGTCCGTTTCAGTGCTCTTCAGCGAGCCGAAAATTCCTCAAATGACGACGCGCTTCGCGCACCTCGTGCGCGCGCCGTGTTTCAGTGCTCTTCAGCGAGCCGAAAATTCCTCAAACGCGCAGTTCTTTTGCTAACTGCCGTCGTCGTTCGGTGTTTCAGTGCTCTTCAGCGAGCCGAAAATTCCTCAAACAATCTCCGCACCCTCTTCAATCCGCATTCGCAGCGGTTTCAGTGCTCTTCAGCGAGCCGAAAATTCCTCAAACCGTATCTGACGCAACTCGTCGCCGGCGCGGCTGAGTTTCAGTGCTCTTCAGCGAGCCGAAAATTCCTCAAACAACGTTGGCGTCCGCACCGTTACGAGCGCGACATAGTTTCAGTGCTCTTCAGCGAGCCGAAAATTCCTCAAACCCAGCGTCACTGTTTTGATCTCGCTCGACAGCGCGGTTTCAGTGCTCTTCAGCGAGCCGAAAATTCCTCAAAACGACGAACTCCGGGCTCCGCGCGCTTCTCAGCACGCGCGTTTCAGTGCTCTTCAGCGAGCCGAAAATTCCTCAAATGTCGGAAGACCCGGCGCTGCTCTCGCTGTTCCGCGCGTTTCAGTGCTCTTCAGCGAGCCGAAAATTCCTCAAACGCTTGTTCCCACACCGGCAGCATCAGTTTGTACGTGTTTCAGTGCTCTTCAGCGAGCCGAAAATTCCTCAAATATAGTATAACCGTAATCGATAATCACTGTATTGAGGGTTTCAGTGCTCTTCAGCGAGCCGAAAATTCCTCAAAAGGCGATGTTCGGCGTCAGCCAGTCGCCCTTCCCGTCGGTTTCAGTGCTCTTCAGCGAGCCGAAAATTCCTCAAACGCGCCGTTCGTCACCTTATCCAGCGGTCGGTCAAAGTTTCAGTGCTCTTCAGCGAGCCGAAAATTCCTCAAATCGTCTGCGAACAACCGCGCGATCGTCTCGACGTTCGTTTCAGTGCTCTTCAGCGAGCCGAAAATTCCTCAAACAGATGACGCGCAAGACGTTCGCTGCGCCGGCGGCGAGTTTCAGTGCTCTTCAGCGAGCCGAAAATTCCTCAAAACGGATTGACGACGCTGATAGCGAGTCAGCAAGCGCTGGTTTCAGTGCTCTTCAGCGAGCCGAAAATTCCTCAAATGGGTCGAAAGGTGTGCGATCTATAAAGCGGAAGGTGTTTCAGTGCTCTTCAGCGAGCCGAAAATTCCTCAAAATTGTCACAACACCGGCGTCTCTTCTATTTCTATAGTTTCAGTGCTCTTCAGCGAGCCGAAAATTCCTCAAAGGCGGTGTTGCTGCTACTGACGACGCGCATCGAACGCGTTTCAGTGCTCTTCAGCGAGCCGAAAATTCCTCAAAAACGCTATCAACGTTCCGCGTCTGGTCGTAATCTCCCAGTTTCAGTGCTCTTCAGCGAGCCGAAAATTCCTCAAAGGATCGCCGGAATCCAGGCAGCGGGCGACGAGGCGAGTTTCAGTGCTCTTCAGCGAGCCGAAAATTCCTCAAACGATCTCGGAAGTGATGCGCTGCACATCGGGTTGTAGTTTCAGTGCTCTTCAGCGAGCCGAAAATTCCTCAAAGGGAAGCGGCTGGAGTGGCGAATGAACCTTTCGACGTGTTTCAGTGCTCTTCAGCGAGCCGAAAATTCCTCAAATGCGCAGCGGCGGCGATGACGTTCATAACCCCGTCCCGTTTCAGTGCTCTTCAGCGAGCCGAAAATTCCTCAAACGTCGGGGAGTTTGACGCTGACGGTCGTATACCCGGGTTTCAGTGCTCTTCAGCGAGCCGAAAATTCCTCAAAACGCCAGAGACAAACTGCCGGAACTCGTCGCGCGGCTCGGGTTTCAGTGCTCTTCAGCGAGCCGAAAATTCCTCAAAACATAGCGTTCTCCTTACGAGAGATCGGTCGGGTTGTTTCAGTGCTCTTCAGCGAGCCGAAAATTCCTCAAACGGTCGAAATCGCGTTCAAACGCTCGACGCGGCAGCGTTTCAGTGCTCTTCAGCGAGCCGAAAATTCCTCAAAATGCGGCTGCATCATTGCGGTGATTTCGCGCGCGCGTTTCAGTGCTCTTCAGCGAGCCGAAAATTCCTCAAAGATTCAGGCGCTGGTCGCAGCGGCGCAGTGGGTGTGTTTCAGTGCTCTTCAGCGAGCCGAAAATTCCTCAAAGCGAGACGCAACTGCGCCTCGACGCCGGCTTGCACGTTTCAGTGCTCTTCAGCGAGCCGAAAATTCCTCAAACCAGACCAGCAGCGCCAGCGACTGGCTGCTCGGGTTGCGCGAAGTTTCAGTGCTCTTCAGCGAGCCGAAAATTCCTCAAATCGAAGCGGGAACTGCACTGCTGCGCGGCGACTGGAACGGTTTCAGTGCTCTTCAGCGAGCCGAAAATTCCTCAAACGACAACGACGCGCTGACGGTTGTGGATGTCAAAACCGTGTTTCAGTGCTCTTCAGCGAGCCGAAAATTCCTCAAATGTCGAGAGTGTACGAGTTCCGAAACTTGGGAGAGAGTTTCAGTGCTCTTCAGCGAGCCGAAAATTCCTCAAACGGCAGATACTGCCGCGCTACGCGCCGTCGAGTGAGTTTCAGTGCTCTTCAGCGAGCCGAAAATTCCTCAAACTACGAGACCTACCCGTCCCTCGCTGCCGCGCGCGAGTTTCAGTGCTCTTCAGCGAGCCGAAAATTCCTCAAAAAACTCACGACAAACAACAGCATAACCGTAACGTCGCGTTTCAGTGCTCTTCAGCGAGCCGAAAATTCCTCAAACGTCCGGCAACGGGCGGGGCTTTAGATTGGAAAGGGTTTCAGTGCTCTTCAGCGAGCCGAAAATTCCTCAAACGGAACTGTTCTACCGCCAGTTCGCGCCGGAAGCGCGTTTCAGTGCTCTTCAGCGAGCCGAAAATTCCTCAAAACGATACTACGCCGGTGCGGAACGACGCCGGACGCCGTTTCAGTGCTCTTCAGCGAGCCGAAAATTCCTCAAAGTAGAGCGCCGCACAAAAGAAGAAGCCCCGTCCGTTGTGTTTCAGTGCTCTTCAGCGAGCCGAAAATTCCTCAAATGAGAACGTCATTTTCAACGGTCGGGAACTTGGCGGTTTCAGTGCTCTTCAGCGAGCCGAAAATTCCTCAAACTTTGCTGCGCCGCACCGTCAACCGCGCTTTCGCGGTTTCAGTGCTCTTCAGCGAGCCGAAAATTCCTCAAATGCTCAGCGACGAGCCGAACGATCTCGCGGCGGTTCTGTTTCAGTGCTCTTCAGCGAGCCGAAAATTCCTCAAACTGCTGCATCTAGCGCTCGATCCCGACGCGCCGGCGTTTCAGTGCTCTTCAGCGAGCCGAAAATTCCTCAAACCTTCACCGCCGCCGCCACCTCGTCGCGCAGCCGCGGTTTCAGTGCTCTTCAGCGAGCCGAAAATTCCTCAAATCGCGCTGTCAAGCGAGATCAAAACGGTGACGCTGGGTTTCAGTGCTCTTCAGCGAGCCGAAAATTCCTCAAATTCACCCGCCGCGCGAACAACGTCGAAATACGACGTTTCAGTGCTCTTCAGCGAGCCGAAAATTCCTCAAAATTCGCCAGTTGCCGGCGTCGGTCGCCCGGCAGCGAGTTTCAGTGCTCTTCAGCGAGCCGAAAATTCCTCAAAACGCCGAAACCGTCGCCATCACTGCGGCGACCGAGGGTTTCAGTGCTCTTCAGCGAGCCGAAAATTCCTCAAAACAACCGTCTCGTGCACATAGCCCCACCGCAGACAGAGTTTCAGTGCTCTTCAGCGAGCCGAAAATTCCTCAAAACGACGGCTGTCACGACGACGGTGTTATTGCGCTGGCGCGTTTCAGTGCTCTTCAGCGAGCCGAAAATTCCTCAAAAGCGCGCCGACGTCTACGAGTTCGGCAGTCTCGAAGGTTTCAGTGCTCTTCAGCGAGCCGAAAATTCCTCAAAAGCAACCGGCTGGCGGCGGCGCGGGAAGCGATTGCGGCGTTTCAGTGCTCTTCAGCGAGCCGAAAATTCCTCAAAACGGAGATTCTCGCATTCGCGCAGTCAACCTGGTCGGGTTTCAGTGCTCTTCAGCGAGCCGAAAATTCCTCAAAATATTGAACTGGTCGAGCGCAACCGGCTGCTTATCCGTTTCAGTGCTCTTCAGCGAGCCGAAAATTCCTCAAAATCAGAACGCGCCGGTTGAAGGATACGTCATACCGGCGTTTCAGTGCTCTTCAGCGAGCCGAAAATTCCTCAAAATATAGTACGGTCGTCGATATTATTGAGATGCTCGCGGTTTCAGTGCTCTTCAGCGAGCCGAAAATTCCTCAAAACTGCCAGTGCGACCACTGGCGGTAGAGGTCGAAAAGTTTCAGTGCTCTTCAGCGAGCCGAAAATTCCTCAAAACGCGAGGTCCCCGCAGGCGCATACGTCGTCGAGCGCTGTTTCAGTGCTCTTCAGCGAGCCGAAAATTCCTCAAAAAATTGATGACGTCGAGATGACCCGCCCTAGCGGCGGTTTCAGTGCTCTTCAGCGAGCCGAAAATTCCTCAAAAGCGGCGCGTCCACCAGCGCCAGCATCGCCTTCGCGGTTTCAGTGCTCTTCAGCGAGCCGAAAATTCCTCAAAAGTTGAACACCGCTATGTCGCCGCCAGAGACAAACCCCGTTTCAGTGCTCTTCAGCGAGCCGAAAATTCCTCAAAATCCTCTCCTTCCACCGTAACCTGCTCATATTCGCCGCGTTTCAGTGCTCTTCAGCGAGCCGAAAATTCCTCAAAAGCCAGCGCGCGGTGCAGCAGCACGCGCGCGGCGTGTGTTTCAGTGCTCTTCAGCGAGCCGAAAATTCCTCAAAACGGAGATCGCCGATTGGAACGCGCTCTCCAGTCGCGTTTCAGTGCTCTTCAGCGAGCCGAAAATTCCTCAAAACAGCAGCGCCGCCGCCTGCGCGATCGCCCGCTCATAGTTTCAGTGCTCTTCAGCGAGCCGAAAATTCCTCAAAACAGCGCTGGAGACGATCCAGCGCGGGGGATTGCCGAGTTTCAGTGCTCTTCAGCGAGCCGAAAATTCCTCAAAAGGCGCATCTACCAGAGCGCGCTTGACGACCCGCGCTGTTTCAGTGCTCTTCAGCGAGCCGAAAATTCCTCAAAACATTGGCGAGTTTCTCGGCGTCGTCGATATAGCGCGGTTTCAGTGCTCTTCAGCGAGCCGAAAATTCCTCAAAACGGCGTTGGTGCGCAGCATCAACGGGCCGCGTCCGGGTTTCAGTGCTCTTCAGCGAGCCGAAAATTCCTCAAAAGGGTGATGATGCCCCGCCGCGTGCTCGAAGAGTTAGTGTTTCAGTGCTCTTCAGCGAGCCGAAAATTCCTCAAAAGCTGCTGTACGTCGCAAACGGTCAATCGCTGGTGTAGTTTCAGTGCTCTTCAGCGAGCCGAAAATTCCTCAAAACTTCACCGCCGCCGCCACCTCGTCGCGCAGCCGCGGTTTCAGTGCTCTTCAGCGAGCCGAAAATTCCTCAAAACAGCGACGTTCCAGCGTCGGCGGAACTGCTGAATAGGTTTCAGTGCTCTTCAGCGAGCCGAAAATTCCTCAAAAGGGATACAACGCAATGGGGCAGTCGATGCGCGACGCGTTTCAGTGCTCTTCAGCGAGCCGAAAATTCCTCAAAATCGCGGCTTCGACTGACGACCAGCCGCGCTTTCGCGGTTTCAGTGCTCTTCAGCGAGCCGAAAATTCCTCAAAACTGCTCAAGCGCGCCGAACGCACTGCGCTGGGCGTCGGGTTTCAGTGCTCTTCAGCGAGCCGAAAATTCCTCAAAAACGTTGACGCGCGCGAATTTCTCGTCAGCGACGAAGTTTCAGTGCTCTTCAGCGAGCCGAAAATTCCTCAAAACAACTATGAGTTGTTGGTTGGGACGCACATCCCAGACGTTTCAGTGCTCTTCAGCGAGCCGAAAATTCCTCAAAACCCGACCCTCGCACCTGCTTCCATCCGTATTCTCGACTGCGATGATCGCGCTTCGTCGTTCCTGAGCCTTCCTGGTGCGTCGCCATAACACCCGTATACTAGCATGAACGGGCGCGTTTCG
>Ga0068707_1002123_pt1 | contig 13984 bp, 8 predicted proteins | sample YNPNPMetaG_FD_66600 | JGI IMG/M metagenome (GOLD analysis project Ga0068707, IMG submission 66600) | Anoxygenic and chlorotrophic microbial mat microbial communities from Yellowstone National Park, USA - YNP NP MetaG | ecosystem: Environmental > Aquatic > Thermal springs > Hot (42-90C) >... | reverse complement strand
ACCTGACGGCCAGGTGATCACCGCCATGTTCCAGCCGGCCGGGACAACGCCCCTTATCCCTTCCGATGGCCAGGGCCTGAACCCCCAGCTCCAGAACTACTGGATGGTGGTGCACCCTGTGGCCCTCTACCTGGGCTTTGTCGGGATGACGGTACCCTTTGCCTTCGCGGTCGCAGCCCTGCTCACCGGCCCAGAGAAGGCGCCCCATGGATTGGGGAGCGCCTGGATCAGCCTGATCCGCAAGTGGACCCTGGTACCCTGGCTCTTCCTCACCCTGGGCATCCTCCTGGGCTCTCAGTGGGCTTATATTGAGCTGGGGTGGGGCGGCTACTGGGCGTGGGATCCGGTAGAGAATGCCTCCCTCCTGCCCTGGCTGACCACCACAGCGTTTATCCACAGTATCATGATCCAGGAGCGCCGCGGGATGCTCAAAGTCTGGAATGTGGTGCTGATCTGGCTGACATGGGAGCTGACCCTTTTCGGGACTTTCCTTACCCGCAGCGGAGTGGTGGAGTCGGTGCACTCCTTTGCTCTATCGCCGATCGGGCCTCTGTTCGCCGGGTTCATCGTCCTGACCCTGATCGGCTTCCTGGCCCTATTGGTGTGGCGGTTGCCATGGCTGCAAAGCGAGAACCAGCTCGATGCCCTCCTCTCGCGCGAGACCAGCTTCCTGATGCAGAACGTGGTGTTCCTTCTGATCATGATCGCCACCTTGTTGGGCACCGTGTTCCAGCCCATCTCTGAATGGGTAACCGGTGACAAGATCTCCTTGAACGCGCCCTATTTCAACCGGGTCAACGGCCCCATCTTACTGGCCCTGCTGATCCTGATGGGCATGGCGCCGCTGCTGGCCTGGCGCCGTTCGGCGCCGGAAACCCTGCGCCGCAACTTCAGCCTTCCGCTTGCGGCCGCCCTGCTCAGCCTGCCCGTCCTGTGGCTGCTGGGCAACCGCCACTGGGCCGGGTTTGTTGGCTTCGGCGCGGTGATCTTCGTATTCGCCGGCGTTGTGCAGGAGTATACGCGGGGGGTGCGCGCCCGCCAGCGTGCCACCGGGGAGGGGTTGCCGCTGGCTCTGACCAACCTGGTGAGGCGCAACGGCCGGCGCTATGGCGGCTATATCGTCCACATCGGCATGCTCCTCATCACGCTGGGCATTATCGGCCACGAGTTCTACCAGGTCGAAGGGCAGGCTAATCTGCAGCCGGGTGAAAGCATCACCGTGGGGCACTACACCCTTACCTATCGGGGCCTGGATGCCGGCCGGGGGCCTAACTACGCAGAATTTGCCGCCCGGCTCGACCTTGCCCGGGGCGGCCGGCCAGCTGGACAGATCGTCACCCGCAGGGTGTTGTATGACAAGTACCCCGATCAGCCGATGACGGAGGTGGGCCTGCGCCCCGGCCCCCTGGAGGATGTCTATGTGGTGCTGGCCGGGTTCGAGGGAATGGGCACCACGGCCTCGTTCAAGGTGTACGTCAACCCGCTGATGAGCTGGATGTGGGTCGGAGGCCTGGTGGTGATCTGTGGCGTACTGATCGCCGCCTGGCCGCGCCGCGCTTATGCCACGGCCGCTGCCCAGGCCCCGCGCCGTGCAGAGCCGCTTGGGGCGGAGGGGTGAAGATGCCAGGCCAGTGACTATTCAGGCCGATTGAAATCGCCCTCCCTGGGCACTTCGTGCCAGGCCTCGCCCCGAAGGGCTCGGCCCGAGGGGTGTCGGCCTCCGCCGACACCTTTCATGCGCGCATCACCAGAGAGGTCGGCCTTTGCCGACCTCTGCCGCAGGCCCCAAAAGGGTGACGCCTCGGGCGAGCCATCGGCGTGGCCCTTCCAGTCACCGCCCGAATAGTTACCCAGGCCATACCTGGAGGGACCTTGAGTTCTGCCCATGGGGAGTCCCATGTTGATCGCTCTTAGCCTTCTTCTCTGCTTTCTGAGCCTGTTGGCAGTCGTCTATCCCCTGCTGGCCAGAACGCAACCCCAAAGCCCCGTACCCGCTTCAGCCACCGAGGCATTGGACGAGTTGTTGGCCCGGCGGGAAAGCGCCTTTCAGGCCTTGCGCGAACTGGACTTCGATCACCAGGTGGGCAAGATCACCGACGAGGATTATGCGGTCTTTGCAGCGCATCTCAAGCGCGTGGCGGCCGAGGCCCTGAAGGCCCTGGATGAATGGGAGGCCGCTGTGGATAGAGAGCTGGGGCCAACGGTGGCGCAGGAGGTTGCTGCTCGTCGCACACTCCAGGGAGAGCGAGCGCGACCCTGCCCGTCTTGTGGCCATCCGGCGGCCCCGGGAGACAGGTTCTGTGCCGCCTGCGGAGCCAGGTTGCCGCAGGGATAAATATAAGCCGCCCCCACACACATCAAGTTAGCGAGGCTAGCTGGCTGCTCTCCTGGGGGAGGCGAAGGCCCTCCCCTGCCAGCCCGGTACGGGCGCAGCGGGGGAGGGCCAGGGTGGGGGCCAGCCTGCTGGCTTTGCAGAGGCGCGGCGGAGGCCCCCACCCGGCCTGCGGCCACCCTCCCCCGCCAGCAGGGGAGGGTGCCCCCACCTGGCCTGCGGCCACCCCCCCAGCCCACGCAAGCAGGGGCTGGGAGAACGGCGGACGGGAGCTGTGACCGTTAACTTGGTGTCAATGGGATAAATGAGTCCACTGTAAAAAGGCAGGTTCACCGTCTACCAAGAGAGCCTCCGGGCAAGCGCCATCAAAGACGAGGCGAAGATATGTGGCGCAGGCCGCCAGGCCTGCGTGCAGGCTGACAGCCTGCGCTACGTTACCTGCGAACGCTTTAGGTAGATAGTTACGGTTTCACCACCGAGACGCAGAGGACGCGGAGACTATATCCTGAAACCCTGCGCTTTCGGCGCCTCTGCGGTGAATTTTTGCGGTGAAGTCATAAATATAAGCCGCCCCCCATGGGTGAAAGTCACCCATGGGGGGCGGTCTGCCTGCCATGTGGCATTTTGGGCCATTCAAACGCCACTCCGCTCCGCTTCGTGGCTTACTACGAGCAGTTTTCAGACACGCTCTAGGGCTGGAGCACATCTACCCCGCTGAAGAACGCCCTGATGGCAGCCACCTCGGTTGTCTCACCCACAATCTCAAACTCTCCGGTAAGGCGTATCTCCTCCGACGAACTGCCCACCATGACCTCAATAACACCCGGTTCCACCACAAACTCCACATTTCGGTTGTAGAAACCGAGCTGGCTTACCGAGAGCGTGAAGGTTGCGGTCTTCTTTTCCCCCGGTTCAAGGGTGATGCGCTTGAATCCCTTTAGCTCCTTGACCGGCCTGGTGACACTCGACACCACGTCGTGCACGTAGAGCTGGACGACCTCATCCCCCTTCCGCTCGCCTACGTTGGCGACATCCACGCTTATCTGGACTCTGCCTGCTGCCCCCACCTGTTTCGGGGCGATCTGGAGGTTGTCGAATGCAAAGCGCGTGTAACTCAGGCCATGCCCAAACGGGAAGAGCGGTTTGGCGCTCAGAGAGACATAGTCGCCATACGGGAAAGAGCGTCCCCCTGAAGGCTTGTGGCCGTAGAAGATGGGGATTTGCCCCTCGGCGCGCGGGAAGGTGATCGGCAGTTTGCCGCCGGGATTGTAGTCGCCAAACAGCACATCGGCGACCGCTGCACCACCCTCCTCACCCGGCAGCCACGCTTCCACAATGGCCGGGATGTGTTCGGCGATCCAGGGGATCGCATATGGCCGGCCATTTACCAGCACCACCACTACCGGCGTCCCGGTCTCATAGATGGCGCGCACCAGCTCCTCCTGGACCCCGGGCAGTCCTATATCAGCCCGGTCGCGAAACTCACCACAGGTGCAGTCAGGAGTCAAGCCGGATTTGCCACCCACAACCAGTACGGCGACCTCTGCTTGCCGGGCGATGGCGACAGCCTCTGCAAAGCCTTCCTGCGAGGGGTCGGTTACACCGCAGCCTTGAGCATAGTACACCCTGGTTTGGGGCGAGACCTTGCCTTTGATCCCCTCCAGCACGCTCACCATGGGCACATAAATGTCGCTCAACTCCATCTTCTCGGGCATGGGTGTCTCGATGAGACCGCTGCGGCGCATTGTGAAGAGCTCTATGTGGGCAGGGTAGGCGTAATCGCCCAGCATGTTCCTGATGTTGTCGGCATTCGGCCCGATGACGGCGATGGAAGAGAGATCCTTCTTCAGCGGCAGCAGATTGCCTTCGTTCTTGAGCAAAACTATGGACTTCTGCGCTATCTGGCGGGCCAATGTGCGCTGTTCGGGGGTATCAAAGACCTCGGCAACCCTCTCAGCCTCTACATAAGGCTTCTCAAACAACCCCAAGAGGAACTTCATCCTCAGGACCCGACTCACGGCCTGGTCTATCAGGGCTTCCCCGATCGTCCCATCCTGGACGGCCTGGCGAAGGGGCTGGCCATAGCAGTCGGTGCTTGGCAGCTCGATATCAATGCCGGCTTCCAGGGCCAGCCTGGCCGCTTCACCCTTGTCCCTGGCCACATGATGATAACCCGCCAACATATTGATGGCCATGTAGTCGGAGACGACAATGCCGTCAAAGCCCCATTGGTTCCTGAGGATCTCGGTCAGGAGCTCCTTTGAGCTGCCACAGGGGATGCCGTCGAGTTCGTGGTAGGCGTTCATGATGGAAGCCAGCCTGCCCTCCTTGATCGCTGCTTCAAAAGGAGCCAGGAACACCTCGCGCAGTTCCTTGGGCGACAGGTGGGCAGGGGCCCAGTTCAGGCCTCCTTCCGACATGCCGTAGCCCACGAAATGCTTCCCTGTGGCGATGATACCCTGCTTCAGGTCAGGTCCTTGAAGCCCTTTGACATACCAGGTGCCCATGCATGAGACCAGATAGGGGTCCTCCCCGAAGGTCTCCTCCACTCTGCCCCATCTGGGATCTCTGGTAACATCTAATACCGGGGCCAAACCCTGATGAGCTCCCGCCGCCCTCATCTGAGCCCTGATCACGGCTGTCATCGCTGCGGCGAGCTCCGGCTCCCATGTGCTGGCAAGGCCGATGATCTGGGGGAAGCAGGTTGCTCCCTTGGCCATGTAGCCGCTGCAGCACTCCTCGTGAACGATGGCGGGGATGCCCAGCCGCGTATTATGGACCAGAAAGGCCTGGATTCTATTGGCCAGCTCGGCGCTGGCCGCCGGCCCCAGGTTGCTGGCCCCCGCCACGCGGGTGATCTGGCCGATCCCTTTCCCGATCAGCGCTTTTGCTTTGGCTTCGGAAAAGGCCGTGTCTTCCAGCAGTTCGTACACCCACACCCCGCTGAGTTGGGCCAGCTTTTCATCCAACGTCATCCGTGACAGGAGATCGCTGACCCTCTTCTCTATCGGTTGGGCAGGATCCAGGTAGATAGCTTTGCTGTGTGCTGCCATTATGTCATGTACTCCTGTCTATGTGCGTTGCTCTCCCTGACCGTAGAGAAAGCACTTGACGAGGACACCATCCACGTAGACGTCCTGCGGGGCTTCGCGTTTGCACCTCTCCATCACGTAGGGGCACCTGCCGGCGAACTTGCAGCCAACCCGCAGGTATTCTTCTTGCTCGCTCTCCGCAAGCTGCACTTTGGTCGTCCACCGCTTCTTGGGATCTGTTTCGGGGATACACTCCCGCAGGAGCTCAACGTAGGGATGCTTGGGCTCCATGAGCACCTTTTCCACGTCGCCCATCGTAACGATGTTGCCCCTGAGCATGATGGCGATGCGGTTGCATACGTAGTAGGCGGTGGCCAGGTCGTGGGTAATGTAGAGCACGCTCACTCCGAACTTCCCCACCAGCTCCCGAAACAGGTTCATGATGGACATCCGGATCGAGGCATCCACCATGGAGACCGGCTCGTCTGCGATCAGCAGGGACGGCTCAGTAAGAAGGGAGCGGGCGATGGATACCCTCTGCAATTGGCCGCCGGAAAACTCGCTGGGATAACGGCCGGCGATCTCTTGGTAACTCAAACCAACCGCTTCCAGGGCCTTATCAATGCGTGCGATGGCCTCCGTATGGTTTCTCGCCAGGCGAAAGTTATGTACGGCCTCAAAGAAATAACTCTCCACCTGCCGTAAGGGGTTGAAGGTCTCAAAAGGGTTCTGGAACACGGCCTGGACGCCTGCGGTACGCCAGACCTCTTTCCCTGTAATGGGTGTTCCGTCCTTCCGTCTGTAAATGATCTGCCCAGACGTGGGCTCTTCAAAGCCCAAGATCATGCGTGCAATGGTGGTCTTCCCACACCCGCTCTCCCCGGCCAGCCCGAAGATCTCTGCGGACTCCACATGGAAAGAAACGCGGTCCACGGCCGTGATCCTGAGCCTGGAGATCATACTGCCCATGTGGAAGACTTTGGTGACATCCTGAAGCTCAAGAATCTTGGTCATCTTTGCCCTTCTGTAATCAGCCAGCATGCTACCCTGTGTTGATCACCCATGTTCTGGAACTTGGGCACCTCCTGGCTACAGATCTCCATAGCCAGGCGACAGCGGGGGTGGAAGGCACACCCGCTTGGAGGGTCTGCGAGCGAGGGAGGGGCTCCGGGAGCGCTCTCCCGCATCCCTTTGTCACCAAACTGGGGCAGGGAATTGATCAGATACCTGGTATAGGGATGAAGGGGTTGTTCGAAGATAGTATTGACTCTCCCCTCCTCGATAATCCTTCCGGCATACATGATGCCAACGCGGTCAGCGATATTGGCGAGAACGCCCATGTCATGGGTAATAATGACCAGGGTATTCTCCAGCCTCTCCTGGACCTCCTTCAGGAGCTGGAGGACCCCCCGCTGCACTACCACATCCAGCGCGGTAACGGGCTCATCGGCGATCAGCACGCGCGGGGAGAGGAAAGATGCCAGCGCGATGACCACCCTCTGGCGCATCCCGCCGGAGAGCTGGTGCGGATAGGCCTCCAAAACCTTCGGCGGCAACCCCAGTTCCACAAGATGTCGCTGGGCCAGTTCCAGCACATCGCGTTTCGCATCGCGGGGGACATGGCTTTCCAGGAAATCTCTGAACGTCCCTTTGAGCTTGATGACCGGGTTGAGATTGCTCATCGAGCTTTGGGGGACATAGGAGATGAATTTCCACCGCAGCTCACGCCTCTCCTCCGGCCGCAAGGAAAACAGGTCCAGTTGCTCCTGGCCAACCCGGTACCAGACCTTGCCGTCTATCAACCTCAAGGGCGGTTCGATGTTGCCAAAGAGGGTTTTCACCAGGGTGGTTTTGCCGCACCCGCTCTCCCCGGCAATCCCGTATACCTCGTTCTCCTGGATCTCCAGGTCAACGCCGTTGACGGCCTGGACCACCTTCCTGGTCCCGAACATGTCCAGGATATAGAAAGAGCGCAGTTGTTCTGCCTTCAGCACCCACATGGATGTCACTCCCTCACCTTGCCCCCACCCGTTGGATGCGCGCCCTGGGGTCCAGGTACTCGCTAATGCCCAGGGACACCAGGTACAGGGAAACGAACAGGGCAATACTGATCCCGATCGGAGCCAGCAGCCACCACCAGAGGCCGAGGAGCATCGCCTGATAGCTGACAGCCCAGCGCAGCATGGCCCCCAGGGTGGGAATCTCCAGGTTGGTCAGGCCGATAAGCGCCAGGGTAATCTCCATCCCCACCACCCACGCCATATTGTTGATAAGGGTGGTGAAAACCAGGGGCATGATAAAGAGGGAGTACTCTTTGAAGATCAGTTTACGCGTAGGGGTTCCGGAAAGGATGGCGGTATAGGTGAACTCCCTCTCCCGCAAACTCAACACTTGAGACCGGATGAGCCGGGCATCCCATGCCCATCCCAGCACCCCCAGCAGTATCACCAGGGTCGCCGTGTTCATGTGTTCCCGCACCAGCATCGCCAGCATGACGATGATCAGGAACAGCGGCATCACCAGGAATCCGTCGCTGATGAACATGAGCACCCGGTCAACGATACCTCCGCTGTAGCCGGCCACCAGGCCCACCACCACGGCAATGACCCTGGAAATCGCCGCCGCGAGCACCGCCAGGGTGAGGGAATTGCGCACGGCAAACGTCATCTGCCAGAACACATCCTGGCCCTTAGAGTCCGTTCCCAAAGGGTGCTCCCACGAAGGGGGCAAGTCGCGTGGGACCACGCGCCATTCAGTAGGATCGTAGGGGGAAAAGAACGAGAGAATGGCCAGGATGAGGAGCACAAGAACCACCACCGCGCCGAGGCTGAACCGGCCGTCTCTGGAGAGCTCTCTCAAAGTCTTCATTTAGCCCGTTCTCCACTTACCTGTATCTGATCCTGGGATCGAACAACGGATACAGAAGGTCTATGAGCAGGATCAAAGTTGTGATGGCGACGATGGAGATAGTGGTAATCCCCATGATCAGGTTATAGTCACTATTCACGATAGCCCGGTAAAGCAAGAAGCCCAACCCGGGGTAGGAAAAGACGATCTCTGTGATCAGGGCGCCACCGAAAATCTGCCCAAGGGAGAGGGTAAGCCCGGTGATCTGGGGCAGTAAGGCGTTCCTCATGGCATAGCGGCCGAAGATCGCTCGCTCCTTAACCGATGCGATCTTGGCGTACCGTATGTAGTCCTCCTCTTTCACGCCCTGGATGATGAGCCGCATGGTCTGGTGGTTGACCGCCACGCCCAACAGGCTCAAGGAAAGGGCTGGCAGGAAGGCATGGTTGAGGACGTCTTTGATGAAGGTCCAGGTGAAGGCAATCTTCATGCCGATGGTATATCCTCCCTCAAAGGGGAAGATGGGAAGTAGATAGGCAAACAAGATGACGAGGGTCAGGCCCAATACGTAATAGGGGATAGGACGCAAGAACATGACTACCCAGTCGAGAATCCTCAGCAACCCGTTTCCCGTGAAGTAGCCTGAGAGCCCTCCGGTTATGTTCCCGATAATCCAGGACAACACGGTGGTCGTGAGGAGTAATCCGACCGTCCAGGGAAAGGATCGGCTTATAAGGTTGATCACCGGAGTAGGGAACGAGAAATACGAGGGGCCGAAGTCAGCGGAGAAGAGCCTCCTCCAGAACGAGATGTACTGCTCGGGCAATGACTTCTCCAGGCCATACATATCTCGCAAAGTATTCACCATCTCCCTGACCGCTTCGGGGTCGCGAAAAGTCCCCTGAGCTTGCAGCGTGGCGACCATGCTCTCGATGGGGTCGCTGGGCAGCAGCCTGGGGATGATGAAGACCACCGTGATCCCCAGCCAGGTGACAAGCACGTATTGTATTAGCCGCGGGATAAGATATCGTCTTACGAACCTCACCCGATTCTCCTTTTTCTAGGGTAAGTCTGTGCCACTATCAGGGACACAACCATCAATAACAGGAGTTACGCGCTTTGAGGCGTATCGCCCCATCCCCCTACCCCCTTCCCCGCCTTTGCGGGGAAGGGGGCTCGAGATTATAAGGGTATTCTGGGCGGCTTCGCCGCCCAGAATACCCCTTCCAAAGGATTCCCCCCGCCCTCAATTGGGGGCGGGGGCCAGAGAGTAGGGGCACAGCGTAGTGCAACTGCGCAACTCCTGTCTATAAACCGAATAGAACGGTTGTCAAATGAGCAAGGGAACTCTTTCAGCGCTCTCCCGATGACGGTAGGACTTGGGAATCATCAGGAGAGCTCCGGCGTCATTACACCCTCTCTGCCTCTTCGCGCGCGATCTGGACCCAGCGAATCACCCGCCGGGGGTCGTTTTGGATCGTATGATTGTCCTTCATGATCACTTCAACGCGGCAGTTGTGTTGGCGAGTGATCTGCAATGCCTGGCGTAACTTGGCGCGGACATGCTCTTCGTCAAACGAAGGCAGCGCCAGATCGGTAGGGCTGGGCTTCATCGAGAAGATATACCGATCCCCTAACCGCTCAGCCATCACAGCGATGTTGGACCAGGGAGAAATTGAGACACGGCGCAAACGGGGGATCTGCTCTACAATATGCCAGCGCGTGTCCAGCGGCTCGCAGCAGCCGTAGCAGTTCAGCCCGAACCGCTCCAGAATGCTTACCTGATAGGGGAAGACGAACTCGGCGAACATGCGCGGTGAGATCCCCACCGTTTCCTGGCTCTCGGCGAAGCCCCACATGTCGCAGGTGCGCACCTTACCAGCAAAGTCGGGCTGCGGCAACTCGCGTGTCCAGCCGAACCCACCCGACCCAACATAGGTGCCATCGTTGTTGAGGCTGAGAAGCCCATTGCGCTCCAGGAACTCCAACTTGGCCAGATGTCCATCCCGCAAGAAAGCCATCAGCCGGTGCAGCTCATTGGGATAATCCACCATGTCGTACATGATCTGGCCCAGACCGCGCAGGTTGACCAGGGTCCAGGTCATTCCCAGTGTCCACCACCACGCCGTCTTCAGACGTACAGAGAGAAGATCGCCCAGCGTCTCATGAGCGAGCTCGACCACGCGGGCGGTGGCCTGGTGATCTATTGTGATCTGCGGGAAATGCAAGCGATCGAGATCGGCATAGCTTTTCAGAGGCGCGTCCCAGGTGTAAGCACCGCCATGCTGGCCGCCGATCTTCGTCTCGTGCATGCCCCAGTCGCTTTCAGTGTAGACATGGGGCACGTTGAAATACGGTTCAATGACCCGGTCATCGCGCATCTCAGCGCCCCAGAAGATCTCTTTGCGAAGGGTTATCTCCCAGCTGCGGGCCAACTCCCCTTCGCACTCCAGGTGGGCCGGGGTGATGATCTCGTTCCAGCCATTCTCGGGATCACAGAAAACAAGGGGCCGCGTGGGCTCCAGCGCGTTATGCCGATACCAGAGATCGCGTTTCTCTTGCTCGATGGGCCGGGCTGCCAGCTCTGCCACCTGGGCAGCCAGCCGGCGGAGTACCTCTCGATCCCTGGCACTGATGGTCAGGTCGGTGGCGGTTTTCTCCTGCGCGCTCAAAGCCGCCTGTGTTTGATCGGTTATAGCTTGTCTTACCAGAGTGTCTACGTTTTGCAACATTGTCCAGGGCTTTCTCCATCCACAGGGCTTTGCCCTTTCAGCCCGGCGGCTTCAGTCCCTGGCTGCCTGGGCGGGGGGTGCGAGCTAAAGCTCGCAATACAGCTCTGCAACTCCAATGCGAGCTGAAGCTCGCACTACAGCCCTGCAACTCCAATGCGAGCTAAAGCTCGCACTACAGCCCTGCAACTCCAATGCGAGCTAAAGCTCGCAGTACAATCCGGCTGTTTTCGGGGCATAACACACGAGCAGGGGGAGAACCCCCTGCTCGTGGTTCCTCTTCAGGGTTATGCCTTATCGTCCAGTGGGCTCCAGGAAGGGCAGCATGTACTTGAAGTTGGGCCAGTGATGGTACGGCTGAGTGTAGATGTTCTCCGCACCCGGCCAGTTCGTCCAGTAGTACTCGTCCCAGGTGAGGGCCCCCACATAGGTGTAAGTGGCGATACCTGGCATCTCCTCAACGGCGATCTTCAGCCCTTCCATGCCGAGCTCGATGATCCGCTCAGTGTCGTTCCAGTCGGTCTTGCTGAGCTCAGCGATGACCTTATCCATGCGCGGATCTGACCAGCGGGAGAGGTGGCCATAGTGCGGCTTCCCCAGCTCCTTCTCCACGTAGGCCGAGTTCCAGTTATCAAAGGTCCGGTAGAGGTCAACGTGGCCACCCCAGGGCTCGTAGGCCGGCCAGGCCGTGCTGACATCGAATTGGCCGTTCAGGTTGAGCGTACTCCACGTCTCGCTCACCTGTGCTTCCACATCGATCCCGAACTTGCGCCACTCCTGCACCGCGGCAAAGGCGTTCTGGTAGTGGTGATGACCGGGGTTGGGATCGGTGAGGACGGTGAACTTCCACGGCGTGCCGTCAGGGAGGAGCCACTTGCCATCCTTGTCCCGGGTGAAGCCGTTCTTCTCCAGCAGCTTGGCCGCTACATCCGGCGCGTACTTCCACCAGCCATAGCCGAAAGTCGCCTTGATCTGCTCAGGATCCTCGGGGACCACATACCCTCGGCTTTTCGCGTATTGGGCAAGGCGGAAGGGGGCCTCTGGGTCATAAGGCTTGAAGGTCTCTCCATTGCCCAGGTCCAGAGTGAATTCCTGCAGCCATGGCTCCATCGGCTTGTAGTATTCCCTCAAGTATAGGGGCACAGAGGGGGTGAGAAGCGCGCTCATCATGAGGGCGCCATCCATGGCGTTGGCGCTGTATGAGACGATGTCAATGGCCAGGGCGAGGGCCCAGCGCACTTCTCGGTTGTCGAACGGTGGCTTGAGGGTGTTGAAGGTGAGGCCGGTGACGCATGGGTCAGTGTTGACCACCCATGGGAACTCGCGGCGGTAAGCGCGGGCATAGGGGTTCTGAGCCAGGACGGCCCTCAGGGACTCGAGGGTTAGCTGCGCCGAGTCGAGCTCATGGCGCACCTGGGCGATGACCGCGGATGCGGGGTCCTGATGAGTGACGAACACGACGTACTTGGGCTTGGGCTTGCCATAGAGCATCCCGGTGGGAGTCCTGTCCCAGTCGTCCCGCAACTGCCAGGCCGTCCAGAACCCGGCCGGGTCATAACTATGGAGCACATACGGCCCCAGGCTCAGGGGTGGGTTGTACTCAAAGGTCAGGATGTCCTCCACCTTCTCAAACACATGCTTGGGCATGATGAAGAGGCATCCCCACCGATCGAGGAAGTAGGCGTGGAAGCGCGAGTTCGGCTCAGACAGCTCGACCACCACCGTATACTTGTCCGGGGCAGAGACGCTCTTTACCTTTTGGAGCTGGACGTTGTAGTTCAGCCCCTGAGTGGCCTTGACCTTCTCGATGGTGAACACCACGTCGTCCGCGGTGAACTCCACCCCGTCGCTCCAGTACACCCCCTCCCTGAGCTTGACCGTCATCTGGGTGAAGTCTTCATTGTATTGGGGCGGAGCAGCCGCCAGGCTGTTGATAACTTCCCCGACCGCGGGCTCAATGGTCCACAACGGCTCGTTCATCAGTTGGGCCATGCCGCGGTCTCGGTTCTTCCAGCCCACCCATTCGTTGAAGTTATCGGGGGTGCCGACGCGTCCCGTCAACTGCTGCGCGAACAGGGTTTCACTGCGGGGAAACCCCATCACAATCTTTTCCTCTGCCTTTGGCGCCGGAGCAGGTGTGGCGGTGACGACTTTCTCGACGACCACCTGCTTTTCCACCACGGCAGGGGCAGCCGGCATACACGCACTGAGCACCAGGAATACAACCATCAACAGGCCAGATAGGAGAAACAGTTTGCGAGACATTTTTTCCCTTCCTCCTCGAAGTTGCTAAGGCACTCCGGATCATTACCCTAAAGGCAATTCATCTCTGTACCCCTGGCATCAATCACCCCCTTTCTCAGTGGACGAGGCGTACTTCATGCCTCCTTGGTCTGGGTAACGCTGTAATACGAGGACAGTCAGTGTGGGTCGGCCGTGCTGCTAAGCCTCACGGTGGCTTTTCTCATACCACAGAACTACATAAATGTCAAAACAGGGCTACCAGTTGACTCTGGCCCGGGACGGGCATCGGTGACTTGTGGGGATTCGTGAGGGGCAAGGCCAGGGCAAGCTGGAGAGTGAAATGGCCCTAACGCGCGATATAGCCGGGCTTGACAAAAACGGGCTGTGCGATCATGCTGTACTCGTTGCCGGGATGGTTCGAAAAAGGATACATCGCAAGGAGAGACACACCATGACGAGCCAACTGTTGAACCCAGCCTTGATGCCAGAACTGCAACCCACTCACGAATTGCGCCTCCTGGCTGCGGCAGCTCCCCAGTATCCCTTCGTGGCGACCACCCGTGCTGAGGCAGAGGCATGGCAACAGGCGTGCCGCCGCGCCCTGGCCGATGTGGTCGGCTTTCTGGATGAGCCCGCAGTGGACCCGGCGCCAGAGCTGATCGAGGAGGTGGACCGGGGCGATCACACGCGCTATAAGGTGCTCATCGCCACGGCACCCCATGCCCGCATGCCGGTTTACCTGCTGCGGCCGAAGGGTGCCAGGGGCCGCCTGCCCGTGGTGCTGGCCTATCACGGCCACG
>Ga0068707_1002122_pt1 | contig 13985 bp, 7 predicted proteins | sample YNPNPMetaG_FD_66600 | JGI IMG/M metagenome (GOLD analysis project Ga0068707, IMG submission 66600) | Anoxygenic and chlorotrophic microbial mat microbial communities from Yellowstone National Park, USA - YNP NP MetaG | ecosystem: Environmental > Aquatic > Thermal springs > Hot (42-90C) >... | reverse complement strand
GCTCGTAGGCGTCGGCCAGGAAGCGGGACTCCCGGAACTCCTTGCGGATCCGGTCGAATTGGGCGATGGCGTCGGCCGAGCGGCCGAGCTCGAGGAGACAGCGGCCCCGGTAATAGGCCAGGGCGGGAAGGAACCAGGAGGCGCGGGGCTTGGTGATGGCCTTTTCCTTCGAGAGGAAGAGCTCCTCGGCGCTGCGGAGAGAGTTGAGGGCATCCGACCACTTGTCCTGCTCCAGGGCCGCCAGGGCGGCCCGGAAGGCGGGCGGGGCATCGCCATATTCGACCTTGGCGATCTCCGCGGTCTTGAGCACCTGGGGGCCCGAGGCCGTGGAGACGACGATCTCCTGGTAGTTCTCCTTCTGGACCGTTCCCTCGACGGGGGGCCCGTTCTTGAGGATGACGCGGTCCTTCGGGGCCGGACCGGCGGCCTGGGCCGCCAGGGCCAGCGCCAGCGCGAGCGGGAGGGGGTTCATGGGGGTCCTCCGTGTCAGGGGGTGCCGCTCTTCCTGGGGGGCACCTTCTCGTCAACCTTCTTGCGGAGCTCCTCGAACTTGGCCTGGTAGCCCCACTTGCCGCCGTCCCATTCCTTCCCATACCCCTTGAGGTCGTAGGTGTCGAAGAAGTAGCGGGCCTGGTCCGGGTCCGTCTCGAACAGGCACTGGGCGTGCTTGTGGAGCAGCCTCCAGGTGTGCTCGTTGTAGAGGGAGGCCTGCACCAGGCGCGCCGCCAGGGCGGCGTAGACCTTGTCCGCCTGCCGGAAGTATTCCTTCCGGTCGGGGCCCCGCGGCGCCGCCATCCCCCGTTCGAAGTGACAGTCCGCCATGTCCTCCCAGGCGCTGCCGTCCTTCATCTCCGGGTCATTCTTGGTGATGTCCTGGTAGATCTTGAGGGCCTCCTCGAACTGGCCGGTCATGAGGTAGCACCGGGTGATCTTGCGGTCCAGGAGGCGGAGCTGTTCCTTGGACAGGCGCGGCTCCTGGTCATGGCGGAAGGCCGTGAAGAGCTCCCGGGCCTGGCCGAAGATCTTCCGGGCCTGGTCGATCTCCTCCTTGGAACCGCGGGCCAGCCCCTTCTTCATGCGCTGCTCGGCCACGGAGAGGAGCATGTCGGCCATTCCCTCCATTTGCTCCGGCTTCCGGACCTCCCCCACGTTCAGGACGAAGTAGCCGTAGTAGTAGTCCCCCGCCTTCTCGGAGAACAGTTCGTACTTTTCGGGATCCTTCTCCCGCTCGCGCGCGGCGGCCTCCTGGAAGGCGTTGGCCAGCGCCGCCAGGGCGTTGAGGTAGTAGTCGGAGCCCACCTTTTCCTTCTCATACTTGGACTTGAGGATCGCGAAGTCCTCCTCCGCCTCCAGGATGTTTCCCGCCTTCACCTTGGCGTTGATCCGCATCGACATGATGGCGATGACCAGCTTGGGGTCGGCATTGGGGAATCGCCGCTCCAGGTCGTCGGAGATCCGGAGCGCCTCGGCGGCCTGGTCGAACCGGGGGTGGATCAGGATCCGGCAGGAGAAGAGGATCGAGCCGGTCGCGTTCTTGACGGTGCGGGCGTCCTTGGAGGTCATCTTCTCCACCAGGGCCAGGTGTTTCCGGAAGCTCTCCAGGGCCCGCTTCCAGAGGTCCACCACCTGCCCCGTCACCTTTTCCCGCTCCGCGCCCTTGGCGGTCTCCAGGAGGCGGTTTCCCGCCCGGTAGAGGTTGAAGCCGACGTTGAAGAGGGCTTCCTCCTGGAGGGCATTGTCGGGGTCGGGCTGGGCGAGCTTCTCCCACGTCCGGGCCGCCTCCAGGAACTGTTCCTTCGCCTCCGCGTCGAGGGCCAGCTGGCGAATCTCCTGCTTGCCGGCCTCGCGCGGGTAGGTCCGCACCAGCCAGGCCCGGAACTCCTCGAGGGCCTTCTCGTCGTTCTTGTCCTTCGTGATCCGGGCGATGCGGGCCAGGGCGTTGCGCTTGAGCATCGCCGCCTGCGGGGCCTCGGGGGAGCGGTTCATCGGCGGGTTCTGGAGCACGGTGAGGGCCTCGGCCGCCTCGTAGAAGCGGTCCAGGTAGTAGTAGCATCGCCCGATCTGGTACCAGGCGTAGGCCCGGTATTTCTCGTCTTCCGCCCGCCGGATGTTCTGAAGCACCCGGCGGTACTTCTGGATGGCCCGGTAGAGGAAGGCGGGCCCGCGCTCGAAGTAGTTGTCCGCCGCCTCCACCGCCAGGGAGACGTTCTGCTCCCCGGCGAACTCCCCCAGGATGTCCACCGCGATGTTCTCGACCCAGGTCCCCTTCCCCTGTTTGGAGAGGTCCTGCAGGATCCGGATCCCCTTGTCCAGCTGCCCCCCCTTGCAGTAGGCCCGGGCCTGCTCCAGCTGGATCGCCTTCCCCAGCTCCTCGAACCGAAGGTTGGGGAAGGTACGGAAGAATTCCTCGGCCCGACGGGCCGCCTCGGCATACTGCCGGAGCGAGGCGGGGCCGCGCCGGGCGTCCCCGCTGGCGATGTACGCCTTGACCTCGTAGAGGAGGGCCCGGCTGCAGACCTCACGCACGGACTCGTTCTTGCGGTTCTCGGGATCGCTCAGGAGGCTCCGGGCCTTGTTGATGTGGCCGAAGCACTGCTTCCAGTATTCCTCCGCCCGTTCCCGTTCCGAGGTCTCCGCCAGGATCTGGTAGGCCCGGCCCATGTAGATGAACGCGTCGTAGGCCAGGAGGTACCATTCGTAGAGCCAAATGAACTCGTTGCTGAGGAACGAGATCATCTTTTCGAGCAGCCGCCGCATTTCGGCGTGCTTGGCGGGGGTGTCCTTGTAGGTCTCCGCGTGGGAGAAGAGGGCCACGGCGTAGTTGTACTTCGCGTACATCGTCTTCAGCTCCCACTCCTCGAAGGCCTTGAGCGCGGCCTTGTAGGCGGAGGGATTCTTCTGCTGGTCCGAGGAGTCGGGGCGCTTTTTCTCCTCCTTCTTGAGCTGCTCGATGAGATCCAGGAAGAGCTTTTCCGCCGCCTGGAAGGCCTTCTCGGCCGCCTCGGCCTTGGTGGGGTCGGCCTTGGCCAGGGCCATCAGCGACTTGCCCTTGGACTGGTAGAGGGTCCCGATGTCGGAGAGGGCCTCCCCGCGGCGCCGGTGGTTGGGGAAGTCCTTGAGGAAGGACTCGACCTCCGCGATGGCGGCGTCGAACATCTTTCCCTTTTCCTCCGGGGACTCGGCCCTCTCGGCCATGAGGATCTTGGTCCGGGCCAGCCCGTATCGTCCCTCGGCGCGCGTGTCGGCGTCGGGGGACTTCAGCAGTCGTTCGAAGAGCTCCTGGGAGAGGTCGTACCAGCCCCGCTCGGCGAGGGCGTTGGCCAGGTCGTACTCGTCCTGGGCCGCGGCCAAGGAGGACGCCAGGAGGGCGGCAGGGACGACCAGCAGGGCAAGCCGGGGCTTCATGGGACCCCCTGATCGATTCTCGAAGTTCCGTTTCCGGACCACGGGGGGAACGGGCCCCGGCGGTCCGGTCCGAACCCCAGAATGAGACGCCGTGGGGATTTTAAGCCGTGCCTGCGGGGCTGTAAACAAAAACCGCGGGCCTGCGCGGGAGAGGCCCCGGATATCCGGCCGGGCCGGTGCCCGCGCTAGAAGCGGCGGCGCGCCTCCTCGTCCGGGATGATGATCCGGGCGGTCACGATGGCAAGGGTCTGCCGCCGCTGGAGTCCCTTTACCTTCAACGACCCCAGGTTCCCGAGGACGGGGACGTTCCTCCAGACGGGAATGGAGCTCTCCGCGTTCTCCTCGAAGAAGATCGTCATCCCGCCCAGCATGACCGTCCCCCGGTCCGGCACCACCACCGTGGTCCGGATGCGGTTGATGTGCACGATGGGGGTGTCGATGACGATCGGGGCGGGGTCGGTGACAGGCTGGCCCGGGGCGATGACGTTGGTGATGATGAACGGGATGTTGTTCGGGGCCGGGTAAAGCACGGCCACGGTGGGCCTCAGTTCCAGCGTGACGAACCGGCGATCGGCGCTCACCACGGGGCGGACGTCCAGGGAGATCCCGTCCGAGACGACGTCCACGATGGGGTCCAGGGCCAGGGCGGCCGTGGCGATCTGGACGTCGTAGTCGCGCACGTAGGCGACCTGGTTGGAGATGCGGAAGTTCCCTCTCTGGGTGTTGAACAGGGTCAGCCGCGGAGCCGTCAGGACGTGGTTGCGCTCGCTCCGGGAAACCAGCCGGAGGATCATCTCCAGGGAGACGTCGTCCAGCAGGGTGTACTGGAGCGTGGCCCCGCCCAGGGGCCGCAGGACCTGCTGGTAGAAGCGGTTGACCAGGAAGTCGTTGATCATGACGTGCTGGACCCGGGCCCCCATGTTGCGGGCCACGTGGTCGCCCCACACCCCGCTGATCCCGGCGGAGGTGGCCGTGAGGGGGCCGGCACCGTCCGGGTCCACGAAGAACGGGGTGTTGGTGACGGAGGCCGGGTTGATGTCCACGAGGTTGGTGATCCCCGTCACCCGCGCGGGGAGACCGGCGATGTTCGTGAGGTCCCGCAGGTCCATCCCGACCTGGTGGAGGAAATCGTCCTCGACCATGAGGAAGCGGGTCTCACAGGAAACCAGCATCCCCGTCGTGGCCCGCAGGTCCGAGAGGAACTTGCGGACCGCCTTGTGCACGTCGACGGAGTTGCGGACGATCAGCAGGCCGTTCTGGAACTGGCAGGACTTGCCTTCCGCATCCTCCCAGTGCTCCTTATGGATCGTGTTCTTGATGAGGTTGGCCAGGTCGTCCCCCGTGAAGACGGCCTTCTTCCCCTCCTCGAAGGCGACCTGGGTGCCGATCGTTTCCTGGGAGAGCGAGATGTCCACGCCGGGGAAGTCCTGGATCCCGTAGGTGAGGTCCTGGACGTCGTAGAGCTCGAGCTTGACCCGCTTCTTGAGGGCCTCGGCGGAGGTGATGATCACCGTCCCGTCCTGGACCGCGTGGGCCCAGTTCTTGGGGCCCAGGATGAGCTTGAGGGCCCCGTCCAGAACGATGTCGGCCACCTTGATCGAGATCATCTGCTCCTCGGGCTTCTCGATCGCCTTGGTGTCGATCACCATGTTGAGGCCGCTGATCTCGCGGATGTACTCCACCACCGCCGTCAGCGGCGCGTTCTGCATGTCGATGGTGATCTTGATGGCGCGCAGCTTGTCGGCGATCGCCTGATCCTCCGGCTGGATCTCCTCCTCCAGCTCGGCGATCCCCTTGGGCTTGCGCTTGAGGATCTCCTCCCAGACGTCCCGGGGGGCCAAGTCCAGGAGGTCCCCCTGGACGCACCCGTACCGCTCGATGAGTTCGAAGGTCCGCTTCCACTCCTCGACGTAGCCCTTGAGGTTGTCCCGATCCGACTTCATGAACTGGAGGCGCTGGGCCACGTTGCGCATCTCCGCCACGGACGAAAGGTTGGGGTTGATATGGAGGATGCGCTCACAGATCTCCACGCAGCGGGGGTACTCCTCCCGCTCGAAATGCATCTGGGCCTGTCCGAAGAGCAGCTCCAGCTCCCGCTTCTGGTCGATGAGGCGGCGGACGTTCTCCCGCTCCTTCTCCTCCTCGATGAGGCGCAGCCGCTGGCGCTCCTCGTCCAGGGACTTCTGCCGGCGGGCCTCCTTGGTCCGCTCCAGCATGTCCAGCGCCTGCTTGCGCCGGGTCTCCAGCTCCACGCCGGTGGGCATCCACTTGGCGTACTCCAGGATCGTCCGGAACTCGCGCTCGGCGGCGTCGTAATCCCCCCGGTTGTAGGCGCGCACGCCCCGGGCGTGGGCCTGGTCCACCTCCAGGAGGACCTGCTGGTGCCGCACCAAGGCCTGCTCGCGGTACTTTGCCATCTCCTGGCTGACGGGCGTGGCCTTGCCCCGGCCCAGGAGGAACTGGACCTCGAGGAACAGGGCGTTGGCGCCGGGATGGCTGGGATTGAGCTTGAGCGCCTTCTCGCACTCCAGCTCCGCCTTTTCGAAGTCGCCGGCCTGGTAGTAGCGCTCGGCCAGGCGGTAGTGCTCGTCCGCCTGCGTCGACTTCTGCTGCTCCGTGACGGCGTAGGTCTGCTTGAGCTGGCGGAGGAGCTCCTCCCATTCGGCGGCGGTCTGCGGAGACGGGGGCGCCTGCGGGGCCGCACCGGCGGCCGGCGCCGCCGGGGGCGTCCGGGGCGGCTCCGCCTGGGGCGCCGGGGCCGAGCAGGCCGCGGCGAACACCGACGAGATCCCCGCGAGAATCGTCCAAAGGCGCATGATCGGGCGCTCCTTCCGAAACGTTTTCAATAATAGTCCCCCCGCCCCGGGGGGCAAGAGAAATCTAGTGTTCTAGACGGGCCTGCCGCCCCCACCCCTGCAAGATTCCCCGGCGTCCCTGCCCCTCCTAGCCGCCCTTCAGTTTCTTGAGCTTGTCCTCGATGATTCCCTTCTTGTGCTTGGAGACGAACTCCGTGTCCTTGAAGTCCTTCAGGAGCTTCTCGTAACGCGAGATCGCCCCGCTCTTGTCGTTCCGCTGCTCGGCCTTCTCCGCCTCCTGGAAGAGCTTCTCGGCCTCCGCCTCCAGCTTCCGGGCCGCGGCGGCCTTGGGGTCCTCGGCCGGCTCCTCCTTCTTCGGCGTTTCCCTGGGGGGGGCCGCGGCGGGCCTCGCCCCGCCGTGCTCCGGGCAGGTCCGGGGCTGGGCCAGGGGGTGCTTCTCCGGGGGGGGATGATAGAACTGCTGGTCCTTCCCGTCCTCGTCCGTGTAGACGACCTCGATCGTCTCGATCTGGACCTTCTCGAGGACCGGCACGTGAGGTTCGTACGTCTTGAGGCACCGGGGGACCTCCAGGGTCACCTTACGGGGCTCCACGGACTTGAGGACCATGCCGGTGTTGAAGTTGATCGCCACCCGCTTGCCGCCGGGAAGGGAAACCTGGTGGTCCGCCGTCGGCTCCTCCTTCTCGTCCTGCGGGTTGTGCTTCCACCAGCCGATCCGGTCGCCGGCGTAATGGATGTGGGCGATCCTGACCCGCCCGTGCTGGCGGTCGAATTTCTCGATCTCGATGTAGGCCTGGCCCTTCATCATGTTGACGAAGCGGAGGTTCCAGATCCCCAGCGTGGCCACCGGGGATCCCGTGGCCACCGTTTCCAGGCGTCCGTCCTTGGGAAGGTGATCGATCTTCACCTTCTTGGGATCCAGCTTGGCCAGCTCCTCGGGGTCCAGAAAGGAGGTCACGCGATAGTTGTAGCGGGTCTTGGGCTCGATCCGGGTGTCCCGGTACTTCATGGAGATCGGGGGGATGTCGCGGCTCGTCTTGGGGGGCGGCGGCGCCGGGACCTTTCCCTCCAGGACCTCCCATTTCCCGGACCCGGCCACCTCTCGTTCGATCATGAAATGGGAGAGCTTCAGGAAGTCCGTGGTGGCCCGTTCCTTGGACATGTCCGCCGCCGTGAAGCCCGTGGCCGACCAGCTCAGCGTGACGCCGTCCAGGGAGACCTCAGTTCCCTCCAGGGCGATCGAGGGATGTTTCACGGCCCGCTTGGGGACCTCGGGCTTCTTGTAGGTCTTCTCCCGGATCTCGGTCCTCAGGAAAGGCCCCCAGTCGTTCTTGGGGGGGTCCACCGAGGCGATCTTGGTCCAGGGCTCGCGCGCCCGCTCCCCCCACGGCTGGGCTTCCGGGGCCTTGGCGTCGTCGTGGGCCTTCCGAAGCTCGGCGGAGATGCGGGCGATCTTCTGCTTGAGGGTTTGGGTGCTGGGGTCTTCCTTGGCTAGGGCCAGCCCGAAGACGAGGTAGGCCAGGAGCCCCAGCAGGCACGCCGCGAGGGCCACCTTTTCCCCGTGCCGTCCGAGGAACTGGGCCGCCTTCCCGGGCTTCTTCTCTTCCGCCATGGCTCGCTCCTGTCCTGTTCGGGACTGGCTAGGGCTGGGCGTCCTCGAATTTCTTCGCCTTGGCGGGGTCGAAATCGAGGACCTGGCACGTCAGCACGAGGAGGACATCCCGGGGGGCGATCAGGGGCCGCACCTTCTCCTCCTCCTGCCGCTTCTGCTCGAGATTCCCTTCCTCGTAGCTGATCGTCTTCTCCGGGTCGTTCTGGGACCGGATGGTCATGTGTCCCTGGGGGAGGCTCAGGAGCAGCCGCTGGCGGGCACCGGCCTGGCCGGCGGGATTCAGGAATTCTTGGATGAACCGGGGGACCTCGCTGAAGGGGAGCTCCACCCCGAACCGGAAGGTGATCGTCTGGCCCAGTTTGTCCGGGAGCTCGAATTCGGAAGGGGCCCCGCCTCCCGAGGCGAAGGGCGGGACCGGGCTGCCCATGGGGATGGCCTCCCAGGGGGCGTTCTGGATGCGCTCGTTCAGGCGGCGCAGAAAGCGAAAATCCACCACGCGGCTGACCTTGACGTTCCCCTCCAGGACCACGTCGGCCACGCGCTTGCGGAGCCAGAAGCGCTTCTGGAGGGTCTTCAGCGCCCGCAGGAGGTCGCCCGGAACCTGGTTGATCTTGTCCCAGTCGTCCAGCGAAGGCTCCTCCCAGTTGAAGCCCCCGCGGGCCTTCTCCTTCCGCTCCTCCTCGACCTCCATCCCGATCTTGACGCCCTTCTCCTGGAGCTTCTTCTCGATGGCCTGCGCCTCGTCGCGGTAGCGCGCCATGAAGGCATCCCGCCCCGGTTCGGAGGGGAGCCCCTCGAACCAGCGCTCCAGGTGGGCGTCGCAGCCCTCGTAGAACCCGACGATCTCGCCATATTCCTTCTTGAGCCGGTTCTTGTACGCGTTCCAGGCTTCGATGTCCGGGTCGCCGGGGACGGGCCCGTCGAGCTTGGACAGGATCCCTCCCCGCCCGGAGACGAGATTCTGTAGCCGGGACTTCCGGGCGTACTGCGGTACCACCAGCACGACGTAGAGTCCCAGAAGGACGGCGACCGCGAGGGCGACCCCCACCCAGAAGAGGTTCTGTCTCAGCGGCTTCATGGCGTCACCCTCACTTTTTCTCGGGGGCGGTCCCCTTGGGGGGCGCCGCCGTCCTTCGCTCGTTCTCGCCTAGGGGGATCTCCAAGGTCACCCGGTACCGCCAGTACCCTTCCTGGCCCGGGGCGAGGGGTTCCACGGAGGGGGCTCCCCCGGGGACGGCGGACTCCCGGAATTCCTTGGGGAGGGGACGGGGCAGGTCGGTGGCGTCCTGCTCCACGCGCCAGTACCCCATCGCCCCCTGGCCCTCCGCCAGCTCCCAGTGCTTGTTCTTGATCGCGCAGGGCCGGCGGGCATCCATGGGCCGGCCGTTCCAGTTGAGCAGCTTCTGGATGATGAAGCTCCGTCCCTCGTTGTCGCTGCTGCGGGGGGTGATGCAGACCTGCAGCGTGCAGACGAGGGACTTGCGGGTCGGCAGGAGCCGCGCGCCGGCGCCCGGGACGGCCGGGGCCGCGCCCTCCGCGGGCTCGGCCCGCTCCTTCTCCTCGAATTGCAGGTCCACCACCCAGAGCTTCTGGTCGTTCCTGAGGTTGGGATCCCCGTTGTTGGGGATGTTCGGAAGGATCTCGTCCATCACCTTGAGGATCAGGTCGCGCTCGAAGGAGAGGGCCTCGACGCCCTTGAGGGCCGCCTGGATCGCCTCCACCTGCTGCGCCTCCTTGAAGGCCTTCCGCTGGTCTTCCAGCCGCTTCAGGAAGCGGGTCCCCTCGTCGTAGGGGGCCTGCAGCGCCTTGGCCTCCTCCTCTCCCCGGTACCACATCAGCCCCACCAGGACGGCCAGCGCCGCCACGGCGCCGATGACGAACGGCTTCTTGCGGGCCATCTCCTTCCGGCGCACGTAGGCGGGGGGCAGGAGGTTGACCCGGTTGGCCGTGTCCGAGATCCCCTGGAGCGCCAGCCCCAGGGCCGTGCCGAGGGTCCCGAGGTTCTCCCCCAGGTCCGCCGGATCCACCTGGGGATGAACCGCGATGCGGTTGAGCTTCTGCACGCGGACGGCGGGCAGCTGGAGGGACTGGGAGACGAACTTCTGGAAATTGATCGTCCGGGTGGAGTTCCCCAGCAGGATGATCTTCTCGAACTTCGAGGTCTTGGAAATGGACTTGTAGTACCCCGTCGAGCGGTTGATCTCGTTGACGAGATCCCTCAGGACGGGCTGGACGGCGTTGAAGATCTTCTGGACCTGCTGCGACTGGGCGGCCTTGAGCTTGAGCTTCTCGGCCTCCGCGAAGGGGATGTTGAAGGCCTTCTGGAGGGCCTTGGTGATGTCGTTGCCCGTGATGGGAAGGTTCCGGATCCAGAACTTGGGCCCGTCGATCACGATGAGGTCGGTGTTGTCGCCGCCCATGTCCAGGGCCACGCAGGGACCCCCCAGGTCCTGGTCCTTGTGGAGGAAGTTGAACAGGGCCACCGGTCCGAACTGGACGATGTCCACGTTCAGGTTCGCCTCCGCGAGGCCCGCCAGGAACTGCTCCACGATGTCGCGCTTGATGGCGAAGAGGATGACCTCCTTCTCCTCCCCGGGCTCGTACTTCCGGTCCACGTACTGGTAGTCCCAGAGGACCTCGTCGATGTTGAAGGGGATCTGGGACTGGGCCTCGTAGCGGACGATCTCGGGGAGCTTCTCTTCGTCCACGGGGGGGAGCTTGATGAGGCGGTTGAAGGTGGAATGGCTGGGGAGCGAGAGGACCACCGGCTCCCGGCCGATTCCCTGGGTGGCCGCCAGGGAAACCAGCGCGTCGACGATCTGCCGGTCGAGGGTCTGCTCGTCGCCCTCCTTCCGCTCGTAGGGGATCACGGCGATCCGGGTCAGCACGACCGCGTCCCGGGTCCCTTCGAGACGGACGGCCTTGAGGGAATATTTGCTGATGTCGATGCCCCAAACGCCTTTCGCCATGGCCCGGGCCTTTCAATGAGACGCGGAGCCCGCCCCGCGGACGGGGAAAGGGGGGCTGTCCACCGGCGGAAGGACGGCCGCGCACGGGGTCCGCCGGGGGGAGGGCCTTTCAATTTTTCGGGCTCCGCCGGGCCTCGGCTCCCCCGGCGGCGTCCCCCGTGCGGACGCGGCGCCGGCCGGAGAACACCCTCGCGCCCGGCCCCCCGATCCGTCCAACGTCCGGGTCCTTCCTCTTTAATATATTAAAGACGCAACCTTAAACCCTGCCCGTTCATCCCTATTAAAGCTTTCCCTGCCGTCTCTGCAAGCAATTCAGCGCGGCCCGGCGCGCCCCGCGCCTACGGGATCAGTCCCGCTTCCCGGCACGCCGTCCGGAGGTCCGTCTCGAACAGGCCCTTCTCGCCCATGTTCCGCAGGACATAGGCGGGATGGAAGGTGGGAAAGATCCGGACCCCGTGCGCTTGGAAGAACCGGCCCCTCATCTGGGTGATTCCCTGCCGGCTGTTCAGGAGCGCCTGGGCGGCCACGTTCCCCAGGGCGCAAAGGATCCTCGGGGAGATGATCTGGAGCTGCCGGAGGAGGTAGGGCATGCAGGCCGCCATCTCGTCGAACTGCGGGGCGCGGTTTCCCGGCGGACGGCACTTGAGGATGTTCGCGATGTAGACCCGTTCCCGCGGGACCCCGATCTTCCCGAGGATCCGGTTCAGAAGCTGGCCCGCCCTCCCCACGAAGGGCTCCCCCTGGCGGTCCTCCTCCTCTCCGGGGGCCTCCCCCACGAGCATGAGCGGAGCGCCCGGGGGGCCCACGCCGAAGACCGCCTGGGTGCGCGTCCCGGCCAGTCCGCAGCGGGTGCAGGTCCGCACCTTCTCCTGAAGGTCCGAAAACTCGGGGGGCCACGCGGCGGGGCCCGAGAGAGGCGGCAGGACCGCCACCGGGACCGCGGGCGCGGGGGGGACGGCCCGGCCGCGGGGGGATCCCGGCACGATCCGCCTCGGCACGGGGAGAAAGTCCGCGCCGAAGAGCCGCTCCATCTCCAGGTGCCGCTTCCGGTGGCGGTTCACCGCCCGGCCTCCTTCGCGAAGCGGACCGCCTCGCGGATCACCTCCCGCTCCGCCTTCGCCAAGGTACCTTGGAACGTGGCCCCCGAGGCACGGGCGTGGCCCCCGCCCCCCCACCGGCGGGCCAGGGCGATCGCGTCGACCCCCGGCTCGGTGCGGAACGAGACCTTGACCTTTCCCTTCCCGTCCATCTCCCTCAGGAGGACTGCCACGCGGATCCCCCGGATCGACTTCACCTGATCGATGTACTCCTGGGTGTCGCCGGGCCGGAATCCCGTCCGGGCGATGAGGTCCCGGTCGATCGAGAGCCATCCCACCGTTCCGCCTCCCGTCCTCCGGATCCGGCGGAGACACTCGGCGAAGAACCGGATCTGGGCGAAGGGCCGCTCCCGGAAGAGGCGGCGATGGATCTCGGCCGGACGCACCCCGCAGGAGAGGAGCTCCGCGGTCCGGAGATGCGTTTCCGCCGTCGTTGTGGAGAAGGAGAAGCGTCCCGTGTCGGTGACGATCCCCGTGTAGACGCAAGTGGCCATCCTCCGGTCGGGCCGCACCCCCGAGACCTTGGAGATCTCCCACACCATCTCCCCGCAGGAGGAAAAGGAGGGGTCGATCCAGTTGAGGTCGCCGTACCGCTCGTTGGAGGCGTGGTGGTCGATGTTGACCACCAAGAGGCGATCCCGGGGCAGGGCCTCCGCCAGACGTTCCAGCCGGTCCCACGAGGCGGAGTCGAAGACGAAGACCGTGTCGTACCCGGCCCGGAGATCCGCGGGACCCGACCCGACGCGGCCGGTCCCGGGAAGGAAGCGGTACTCCCGCAGTACGCCGCCGTCGCACACCACATGGGACCACCGCCCCATCTTCCGCAGGAGGGCGTCGAAGGCCAGCTGCGCCCCCAGCGCGTCCCCGTCGCTGCGGGCGTGACCCGTCACGAGGAACCGGCGACCGGAGCGGACACGCTGCAGGATCCGGCGGATGGCCGCCCGCCCGGAGGCGTCCACCCTAGAGGGGAACGGCCAGGATCTCGCCATGGTCCACCTCCCGCACCCGGGCCCGCACCAGCGCCGGCGGGGCCCCCGGCACGCGCGCCCGCAGGTACCGTTCCGTGTACCCGGTCCCGTCCGCTTCCACCAGGATCTCCACGGTACGGTCCAGGAAGCGCCTTGCGAAGGCGTCCCCCAGTTCCTTCCCCAGGCGCTCCAGGCGGCGCAGGCGGTCCTTCTTGACGCGCCCCGGCAGATCCGGCCACCGGGCCGCCTCGGTGCCCTCCCTCCGGGAGTAGGGGAAGACGTGGATCCGGCAGAATCCGACGGCGCGGCAGACGTCCATCGTGCGGGCGAACTGCTCCTCGGTCTCGCCCGGGAAGCCCACGATCACGTCCGTGGTGATCCCGGGTTCGGGCACCCGTTCGGCCGCCCGGTCGCACGCGGCCCGAAATTCGGCCGCCGTGTAGCGCCTCCGCATGGCCCGCAGGATGCCGTCGTCGCCGGACTGCAGGGGAATGTGGAGGTGGGGGCAAAGGCGCGGCTCCCGCGCCATGAGGTCCAGGATCGGATCGGAGATCTCGTGGGCCTCGAGGGAGGAGAGGCGGAGGCGGCCCAGGCCGGGGAGGCCCAGGATCCCTTCCACAAGGTCCGGCAGGAGGGAGCGTCCGGCCAGGTCCCGCCCGTAGGATCCCAGGTGGACCCCCGCCAGGACGATCTCACGGTGCCCGGCGGCGATCAGGCGGCGCGCCTCCTCGAGGGCGTCCCGGAGAGGGCGGCTGGTCGAGGGGCCGCGGACCCGGGGGATGACGCAGTAGGAGCAACCCAGGGAACAGCCGTCCTGGACCTTGAGGAAGGCACGCGCGTGCCCCTCGAAGCGGCTGATGGAGAGGTCGAAGGGGGAGGCGGCCGGGGCGGCGGATTCCAGCCCCAGGCAGGCCTTCCGGGCCTGCGGCACCACCCGGCGGACGCCCGGCAGCCGGAGAAACGTCCCGTCCGCCGCGCAGCCGGTGACGGTGAAGGCGGCGCCGGGGAATCGGCGCGCCAGCCGCCGGACCACCCGCCGCGCCTCCGCCACGGCCGCCTCCGTGACCGCGCAGGTGTTGACGATGTAGAGATCCGCCCCCTCCTCCGGGGAAACCTCC